>Ga0105094_10000001_pt1 | contig 85713 bp, 74 predicted proteins | sample PPLLak1March2015_2_FD_87023 | JGI IMG/M metagenome (GOLD analysis project Ga0105094, IMG submission 87023) | Freshwater sediment microbial communities from Prairie Pothole Lake near Jamestown, North Dakota, USA - PPLs Lake P8 Core (3) Depth... | ecosystem: Environmental > Aquatic > Freshwater >...
AGGTGCTCCAACAATCTTCTTCACATAGTTTCGGCGGCCGAGTGCAGCGATGGTCCCACTTCAGGAGACCGCCACGGACAACATCCGACACCCTCACACGCTTGGAAGCACAGACGCGAGGGTACGACGGTTCCGCGCCTACCTGGCTCGTGCGGTTCCTTCAGACGCTGTAACTATGTAAAGAACGCGCTCGTCTCGAACACTCACCGCCATAGAGGCCGGCGCGGTCCCCCGCGGCAACTACGCATAGTTAAGATCTATACATAAGGGTCGAAAGCGGTCGTTGCGGCCAGCGTAACGCCGCGGTTGCATCAGGCTGCGGTCCGGTGGGATCGAGAGCCGGAACTACCAGTGGCTTGGTAGCGTAGGAGTCCCTCCCGGCGATGACCACCTTTCCCGGCTGCTTGCTGGGATTAGGAACTTGCTGCGGTAGAGCGGCTGAGAAAGCGAATACCCAGTACTGTTCCACCCCCGCCCGCCTGTTTTCGAGGCGGCCGGGTAACCAAGGAGAAGGGATTCCGTGAGCCGGGCAAAATCATCCACTACGCGTTGCCTTAATGCACTGCGTAGGAGGCACATGTCAGCATTTCCGCCAGCGTTAGGAAGCACTCCAGCGCTGCTACTCGGTCCGCCAGCGCGTTGCGTGCCGCCTCCTCCCGTTCCTCCGGCGTGAACCCGTGCGCATCCGCGATCCGGTGCACTAGCTAGAGCAGCTCGGTCTCCCCCGGCGGGTCGGACAACGCTTTGCCGGCCGGCAGTGCCGAGCGTGCTAGGTCAAGCAGCTTCATGCCCTACACTCATACGACAAAAACGACATATACGACAAAACCCTTTGCGGTTACCCCCTTGATCGTTTTGGTCGTTTATGTCGTAATCGGTTGCTGATCACCGCGCTGCCCTCCACAGCTCGGTCGGCCTGCCTCCGGTCGTCACCGCTTCGCAGGTTGCCCGCCCTCGCCGTCGGAGAAGATCGAGCGCCGCGCCTATCCGGTCCGCCGATAGGTTGCGGCCGAACATGTCGCGGATCTCGGTGCGCGTCAGTCCGCCGTCGCCTGCCCGCTGCAACCGCTGCATAATCTCGTCGGCCATACGGTCGCCCAACCGCGCGCCGAATACGTATCTGGCCGTTGCGTCGCAATACGTCCATACGGCCAGCGCAGCCAGCAAGTGCGCTACGTCGATGACTTCGACCCCGTCCAACAGTGCGTACACCAGCGCGAGCCGTATAACTTGCGCCTCGGCTCGCGCCGTGACAGCACCATGCAGCCCGTCCCCTCCGGCTGACAACTCGGGATAGACGGCCGTCCATGCCTTGCGGGCATCCCCGGTCATATCGATGCGCTGCCGGCTGCGGGCCAACTCGGCGAGCGCGTGCAAGCGCTGCGCGAATGCCTGGCGCGCGCCGCCGTTGGTAGCCTCGCCGCCGAACGGTAGCAACTGCGAGCGTCGAACAGCAACGAACAGGAACCGGTTCGCGAAGCCGTTCGCCGAATCGGTCGCGGTCAGCTCGGCGCGTAGCTCGTCGGCCGTAATGTGTCCCACGAGGCACACATGCGCGCCCGTTGCCGTGACCGGATCATGCTTGGTGAGCGTGCGCAGGTCGCCGGAATCCCAGCCCTCGCGTACTGGCGCCGATAGCGTGTTGGCCTCCCGTTTCGCCGCGCGCAGAGCGCTCGCAAACTCGGTCTCGATCACCAACAGCCGCTTGTCGGGTACACCCGCGTCAACCTGCTCCGTCACCAGCTCACCTCTCCTGTTGGTCGTCGTCTCCTCGCGAGGGTCCCGCACGTGATACTTGAGGCCTTCGCCAGACGACAGGCCGGAGACGTGCGGCTTCCAACCCGGTATTAGCTCGAACACCTCCCGCACGCGCCCCCAGCTGGTGCCCTTTCGCCCTTTGGCGGTTGCGCCTATCATCAGAACGTACAGGTTCGCGTGATGCTCGTCGCCCTCGACGCGGTAGTGCGGGCCACGTCCGACCAGCGCACCGAAGGCGACGAGGAACTGCACCAGGAGTGCTGTTGGATCGGCTTCCGTATGCGGCGCGATCATCCGCACGAACTCGCCTGCGATCCCGTGGTATGCGGCAGGTTCCAACGCATCCGGCCATTGCGCACCCGCGCAATCGCCCGCTGTTGCCGTCTCGGACTCATAGCGGCTCACCGATGCCGCAATCTTCCTGACATCGTCGCTAGGCAGCGGTGGCTTGCACCGGTTGCAGTTCTCGGCCACCAATGCCGCTTCTATTGCATGCTGGCTCATCCCGCGCCTACGCATGGTGCCGGCCAGGGACGCCAGCGTGACGTTGCGGCGTCCCTCGGGGATATCACCATCCGTCGCAGCCTCAGGCGCAGTGAGCGGCTTACGTGCAAGCCGGGCGCGCCATGCGGACGGCAACTCAGCCACCCCACCAACCACTCGTCGAGTCGGATAGCCATCGACGGACTGCGATCATCATGAGCTGGGCACCATTTGCTTTCGCCGGAGGGCTTCACCCCATCGAGTCGGTCCAGCAGCTTGGAGGCGGTAGTCGACATCACTCACCTCCCGTACCGGATGCGGAAGCGCCACAGACGCGCTCCGCGAGTGCAGCAAGCCAGGCATCAATCTCACCCTCGATAAATATGGGTGCGCTGGGCGATAGATAGATCGGGCGTGGAAACGTGGGGTCAGACTTGATCCGCTGCCACAACCAGGATTTACGGCGGGAGAGTTTGCGGCAGACCTCCTTGGGAGTCAGAGCCTGCGCGCCAATGAACCGTGAAGACATTCGAGTAGCTCCAAGCAAGTCCGCTTGGCGCTGAAAGACGAAAAGCCAAGCGGAAAAAATGCACCATGCAAGGCGATGACGCCTTGCCCGATGATTTTCCTAACTTGGCTTCTGTGACCCGCTCGAACTGCCGTTAGGGCTCGGCTGTAAAGCTGCCTGTGCGGCTTGGTTGTTGCGGCTAAAGCTGTTAGTTCGAGCGTCTCGCTAGTTTCGCCTGGAAACCCACCAAGTCTGCCGGGGTTGGCTTGGGCTTGATGGCATGCGGACTGCGCCCAACGTCGAAATGAAATCTGCGACTATTCTACGCCGGTTCGGATGGAAATGCATTGGCGTGCGCTCGTGTCCCAATAGCGAGTACGACGCAAGCGGACAACCCCACCAGCAGCACCGTTGCATCCTGTAGTGGGGTGGGGCTAATTCCTGCGCCGTCGAGTCCGGGCACCGGCAATAGCGACAGCGCCAACCAAGGCGATGGAGGACGGTTCTGGGACGGAAGTGCTGCGGCTCCGCTCAGCCACATAGCCTGTGAGTTTGTCTTCAGTCGCTTGCACGTCGTTCCAAGCCCAACTGCCACCGCGTAAGTCAAAGGCGAGGAAGTCTTCATTCGTAAAGTCATTTGGTTCGAACGGCCACCAGTTCGTGTACGAAAAGCCTGTGCCGTCAATCCATTCCCATGTGTTCTCCGTACTGCGTCGGCAGCACCAAGCCAGAAATGCGAGCGCTCAGGCAGACCGGCATCCAGGAGCGACGCTACAAAGACGTTCTCCTCTGCCGATCCGATGGTAGCCAAGTCCCATCCAGAGCCGAGCCCCTGCGCAGCCGACCGGGCAGTGTCCCAAGCTATCCGGTGGGAGAAGACGACTTCATATTCATGCCCGTTGGTAGCCCAGATTGCTCCGGCATTTGCGCTGTGGCATACGGAAACAAGGATGATCGCTACAACGGTGTTGCCAAATGAGCTTGCCATCGCACTCCCTCTTCCGTTGGTAAGGGCCGTCAAAGGGCTCCGGCACCGTCACGCAGCCTGTCTCCTGACTGCTGACTGCTGACTGCGTCACGCTATCGTTGCGGGGGGCGACTGGCAACGATTGTCAATTGCAGCGTCCGAGAGGGGAAGCGACTCCCCAGTACTGTTCCACCCCTACCCCCTTCTTTCCCGAGGGTGGGGCGGGGCAGAAAAGGAGTGTTCACGCTCGCTTCGCGGCGATGGGGATGACCTTGCCGTGGTGCGCGGTCGCGAACTCCGCCCAGGTTGCCATTAGTTCGCGCCGCTTCTCGAACAGATCACTCCGGCGGTATGCGGCTTCTGCCTTGTCCTTGATCGTATGGGCCAGCGCCTGCTCGCAGACCTCTCGCGGGAAGTTCGTGCGCTCTGCCGCCCAGTCTCGGAACGTGCTCCTGAAACCGTGTGCGGTAATCTTGCGACCCATCCGACGCAGCACCATCAACAGCGCCATGTTGGATAACGGTGCATCGGTTTCAGGAGTGGGGAAAACATACGACCCACCGCCGATCTCCCTGGCTCTCTCCAGGATCTCAATGCAGCGGGACGACAGCGGGACTCGGTGCTCCCGATTAGCCTTCATCCGGTTTGCAGGGATCAGCCATTCCGCTTTGTCCAGGTCGATCTCCGCCCACGTCGCACCCAACACCCCCGGTACGAGCAGCGGTGAGGATGAGGAACTCGAAACAGAGTTTCACCACCTCAGAGGTAGACGCCTCTCGCAGCTCGGCGATGAACTGCGGGACATCGGCATAAGGCAGCGCCGTGTGATGCCGGTCTGAGTCCGGCTGCTTGGGCAGGATGTCGGCGATCGTCTCGACGGGGTTGTCCCCAGTCCGGTGCCTGTGCGCCTTCGCCCAGTCCAATACAAGCCCGATGCGCTGGCGTACCCTTCGTGCGGTCTCGGGCTTCTTGACCCAGATAGGCAGCAATGCTTCCTTGACCTGTGGCGTGTCCACCTGGGATACCGGCAGCGATCCGAACACTGGGAAGACGTACTGCTTCAGCGTGCTAAGCCACTGGGCAGCGTGCTTCTCATTGCGCCAGCCTGGTGAGTGCTCGTCGTGGACGGTCCTCGCCGCTTGCTCGAAACTGGGCACAACGACTTTGGCCTTGTCCCGCTCGACAAACGGATCCCCACCCCTTCTAGCGATCTTCCGGTACTTGGCCGCCTCCTCCCGGACCTCGGCGAGCGATACGTCCGGGTAACTGCCCAACCCCATCTCTCGGCGCCTCCCCTGCACCAGAGTGCGGAGTATCCAACTCCGGGAACCGTTGTCCGTTACCTGCACATAAAGCGACTTTCCAACAGCGTGGTAGCCCGGCCCTAGATTTCGGACCGCTCTATCGGTAAGCTCCTTCGCGACGCGCCCCATGATGCCCTCTTTACCCGCCACTCTACCCACCAATTATAGCTGGATTCTGGCGGAATGGAATGGACAATGGTGGAGCTATGTAACTGGCAGGACGATGGAATTATAGGGGTTGGCAGAGGGAAGTAAGCGGACTCACCCTCCGCCACCTCTGCAGGCCCGGCACCCGCGCCGGCCGTCGAACTTCCCCGCAGCCGGCCAGTCTTATTCAGCAATACAAGAACAGCGAAGGAGGCAACGCATGCAGCCGGATTACCCGATGACCGCGCAGGGCGCAGTCCTGGCGGAAAGCAGGCACAAGGTCCTGCGCAGCACCTATCTGATGCTCGCGCTGACGCTGGTACCCACTGCGATCGGCACCATGATCGGCGTCAACCTGGATCTGGGGTTCATGCGCAGCAACCCGATCATCGCGGCGTTTGCCGTGCTGGCGATCTTCTACGGCTGGATTTTCGCGATCGAACGCAACAAGGACAGCGGGCTGGGCGTCGGATTGCTGCTGGGCTTCACGCTGTTTCTGGGCCTGCTGCTGGGACCGCTGCTGCAGACGGCCATGGGCCTGAGCAACGGCGGGCGGCTGGTGCTGTTGGCTGCCGGCGGCACCGCCGCGACCTTCTTCGGGCTGGCGGCGGTAGCCACTACGACCAGACGCGACTTCAGCTACCTCGGCAATTTTCTGATGGTCGGCGTGATCGTGGTGATGCTGGCGGTGGTGGCCAACATCTTCCTCGCCAGCCCGCTGCTGCACCTGGTGCTGTGCGGTGCTTTCGTGCTGATCAGCTCGATGCTGATCCTGTACCAGCTCAGCGCCATCGTGAACGGCGGCGAGACCAACTACGTCTCAGCGACCTTGACGCTCTACATCGGCATCTACAACCTGTTCACCAGCCTGCTGCACCTCCTGATGGCCTTCGCGGGCGAGCGCGAATAGCAGGAAGGGCGGCGGCAGCCGCCCTTGGGGTGAGGCGTGAGGCGTAAGGCGTGAGGCGAGCACCCCCGCAAGCCCTTCGACGGCACTGCGAACTCCACTCATCGCACATATCAGTGCTGCAACGTGAAGGATACGCGCGCAGGTTACCTCACCTCTGTCGAGCCTCCCCGCCTCACGCCTCCCCTCTCGCCTCTCGCCTCTCGCCTCACGCCTCACGCTCGAACAGCGCAATCGACTCCACGTGCGAGGTGTGGGGAAACATGTTGATCACTCCGGCCGCGCAGAACCGATAGCCCTTCTCCGCGACCAGGACGCCCGCGTCACGCGCCAGTGTCGCCGGGTTGCACGATACGTACACCAGGCGGCGTGGCGCCTGCGCGCCGAGCGCCTGAACCAGCGCAGCCGCGCCGTCGCGCGGTGGATCCAGCAGCATCTTGTCGAGCCGCGGAAGGGTTCGCAGCACCTCCCCTGCATCCGCGTAGAGGTTGGCTGACCGGAAGCTGACCCGCTGGGCTAGATCGTTGCGCTGCGCGTTCTCGACTCCCCGCGCCACCAGGTCCTGGCTGCCTTCCACGCCCACGACGCGGGCGCCGCGACGCGCCAGCGGCAGCGTGAAGTTGCCCAGCCCGCAGAACATGTCAGCCACCTGCTCGCCAGGTTGCGGATCCAGCAATGCGATCGCACGCCGGACCAGGATCTGGTTGACCGCGTGATTGACCTGCGTGAAGTCGTTCGGGCGGAAGGACAGCGTCACGTCGAACTCGGGCAACCGATAGAACAGCGGGCGCGCCGTCGAGGGATCGAGCGGCTGTAACGTTGCGGGGCCGCCGGGCTGGAGATAAAGGTCGATGCCGAACTGCCGGCCAAATACCCGAAGCCGCGCGAGGTCCCCTTCCGAGGGCGGGTCCAGTACCCGCAGCGTGAGGACTTCGACGTCCTCGCCCACGGCGATCTCCACCTGCGGAATGCGTGCAGCGAGCGTCAGCTCCGACAGTATCCCCCGCAGTGGTGCGATGAGCGCAGAAATACGCGCCGGCAGCACTTCGCACGAATCCATATCGACCACGTAGTGTGTGCGGCGCTCACGAAAGCCCACCAGGACGCCGCCCTTGCGCGCCACCAGGCGCACCGACAGGCGGGCGCGGTGACGGTATGCCCAAGCCGGGCCGTGGATCGGAGGCAGGACGACATCGGGCCGCACGCGCCCGATGTGCGCAAGAGCATCCTCCATCACCCGCTGCTTCATCGCCACCTGCGCGCGTGTGTCCAGATGCTGCAGACTGCAGCCACCGCAACGCTCGTAGTGCGGGCAGAGCGGCCGCACGCGCATGCTGCTACTGTGCAGGATGCGCACCGCATTGGCCAGGTCGAAGCGGGCCTTGCGGCGCCAGGTCTGCGTCTCGACGCTCTCCCCCGGAAGAGCGCCGTCGATGAAGGTCACTTTCCCGTCGACGCGCGCAACACCGCGCCCTTCGTGATCGAGGGATTCGACCCAGACCATGGCGTGCTACTGAGCGGTCGTGTGCGGGCCGGAGTCCGGCGCCTGGCCACTCTGCCAGGCGGCCACGAACTGCTGCCAGTGTGGTGCAGCCGAGCGCGCGAGCGTGTTTCGTACCAGGTCGATCTCGTGCTCGTAGGCATCGCGGGTGAGCGCGCCGCGAGTGTGCTGGAAGCGCAGAAACACTAGGTAGGTGTTGACTACATCGGTCTCGCAGTAGTTGCGGATGGCACCGATCTCGCCACGCTGGTAGGCCTCCCATACCTGCGAGCCATCCATGCCAAGCTTACCCGGGAAGCCCAGCAGTCGCGCCACCTCGTCCAGCGGGGCAGCCGCCCGCAGCTGATAGAGCGACAGCAGGTCCATGAGATCCAGATGCCGGGTGTGATAGCGGCCGATGTAGTTGTTGTATCTGAAGTCGCGGTCCTCGTCGCCCATCTCCCAATAGCGCCGTGCCTGCACGCCGTGCACCAGCGAACGGTAATGCAGTACCGGGAGATCGAAGCCACCACCATTCCACGACACCAGCTGGGGCGTGTACTTCTCGATGCCCTCGTAGAAGCGCTGAATCAACGCCCCCTCGGGCTCGTCCGGGGCGCCGAGCGACCAGGCCGTAAAGCTGTTGCGCTCGCGCAGTGCGCAGGCAACGGCCACCACCCGGTGCAAGTGCAGCGGCAGAAAATCGCTGCCCGTGGCCTGGCGCCGGCGATGGAACGCCATCTCCGCAACGTCCCGGTCGGACAGGGCCGCGGGAGCGTCGTAGAGACGGCGCAGGCCCTGGACGTCAGGGACTGTTTCGATGTCGAATACCAGGGTAGGAGCCACGTCAGCCAAGGTCAAGGGGGCGGGAAACCCCGCGATGCGTCAAATGATGCCCCTGATGCTCCGCCCCTTTGACAATTGATTGTAACGCATGAGCCAAACGACCGGCCGTGCTACCATCGTCGACACTGGAACTACGATATCCCGCGAGGAGAGCGCAGCCGTGGACCTTGCCACACGCTTCGATCCCGCCGGCGCAGGCAGTCCGGAGATCCCTGATTACGTGCAGCACCACCGCCTGCGCCAGTGGGTGATGGATGTTGCGAACCTCACCAGCCCGCAGCGCATCGTCTGGTGCGACGGCTCTGAGCAGGAGTACCGCCGGCTGTGCGCAGAGCTGGTCGGCAGCGGTACGCTGGTGCCGCTCGACAGCGCGAAGCGCCCCGGCAGCTTTCTCGCCCGCTCCGACCCCTCGGACGTCGCTCGCGTCGAGGACCGCACCTTCATCTGCAGCATCCACCGGGCCGACGCGGGGCCCACCAACAACTGGGTGGACCCGCACGAGATGAAAGCACGGCTGCGCAAGCTGTTCGACGGCTGCATGCGCGGGCGAACCATGTACGTCGTGCCCTTCTCCATGGGGCCAATCGGCTCGCCCATATCGCACATCGGCGTGGAGATCACCGACTCGGCCTACGTCGCCGTGAGCATGCGCACGATGACGCGGATGGGCCGAGCTGCCGTGGATGCCCTGGGCGAGAACGGCAGCTTCGTGCCCTGCCTGCATTCGGTGGGCATGCCGCTGGCGCCCGGCCAGAACGACGTGGCATGGCCCTGCAACCGCGAGCACAAGTACATCGTGCATTTTCCAGAGGAGAACGCGATCTGGTCGTTCGGCAGCGGGTACGGCGGCAACGCGCTCCTGGGCAAGAAGTGCTTCGCGCTGCGCATCGCCTCGGCCATGGGGCGGGAACAGGGCTGGCTGGCGGAGCACATGTTGATCCTTGGGGTGGAGTCGCCCGCAGGCGAGAAGAGCTATGTCGCCGCCGCGTTCCCCAGCGCGTGCGGCAAGACCAATTTCGCGATGCTGATCCCGCCGCCGGCGTTCGAGGGCTGGAAGGTCACCACGGTCGGGGACGACATCGCCTGGATCAAGCCCGGACCGGACGGGCGTTTGTACGCCATCAACCCGGAGTTCGGTTTCTTCGGCGTCGCACCCGGCACGTCGCGCAAGTCCAACCCCAACGCCATGGCCACCCTCGAGCGCAACTGCATCTTCACCAACGTCGCCATGACCGAGGATGGCGACGTGTGGTGGGAGGACATGACCGAGGAGCCGCCCGCACGCCTGGTCGACTGGCAGGGCCAACCCTGGACAGCGGGTTGCGGGCGCAAGGCCGCCCATCCCAATGCGCGCTTTACCGTGCCGGCGTCGCAGTGCCCTTCGATCGACGCGGCCTGGGAGCAACCCGCGGGCGTGCCGATCTCGGCTTTCATCTTCGGCGGCCGGCGCAGCCAGGGCGTGCCGCTGGTGTACGAAACTTTCAACTGGGCCGACGGCGTGTATGCCGCCGCTACCATGGGCTCGGAGACTACCGCGGCCGCTGCGGGGAAGACCGGTGAGGTGCGCCGCGATCCCTTCGCCATGCTGCCCTTCTGTGGCTACCACATCGGCGACTACTTCGACCACTGGCTCGAGATGGGACGGCGGGTCGCGAACCCGCCGCGCATCTTCTGCGTGAACTGGTTCCGCAAGGGCATCGACGGCAAGTACCTGTGGCCGGGCTATGGCGAGAACATGCGCGTGCTCAAGTGGATCATCGACCGCTGCCACGGCCAGGCCAGTGCTGCCGAAAGCGTGCTGGGATGGATGCCGCGCCGCCGCGACCTGGAGTGGTCCGACCTGTCGTCCGTCTCGGGTGCGCAGTTCGCAGAGCTTATGGCGCTAGATCGCGATACCTGGATTCACGAACTGCTTCTGCACGAGGAGTTGTTCGTGAAACTCTACGACAAGCTGCCCAAGGAGTTCGTGCTCAAGCGCGAGCTGCTGCTCGCCAGCCTGTGGCGCTCGCCCGAGCGCTGGACTGTTCCCGACTGAGGCCGAACCGTTAGTCACTGCGCAAGCAGCCAATCGACGTACCGCGACACCCCCTGCTCCACAGTCAGAAACGGCGCCCTGTAGCCGGCCGCGCGCAGCTGCGCGAGGTCGGCCTGGGTATAGCTCTGGTACTTCTCCCTCAGCCCCGCCGGGAAGGGCACGTACTCGATGAGCCCCTTGGAGAGCATCTGCTGGGGATCGAGCGCGGACTCGCCCTCGCTCGCGCGGCTCGCATTCACCGTTGCCACGGCCACCTCGTTGAAGGTCTGCGCGCGACCGGTCCCGACGTTGAAGATCCCCGCGCTCTCGGGGTGCGCGAGAAAATGCAGATTGACCGCGACGACGTCGTCCACCGATACGAAGTCGCGACGCTGCTCGCCGGCCGCGTACCCGCCGCTGCCTTCGAACAGCTTCACGCATCCTTCGCTGCGGTACTGGTTGAAGAAGTGGAAGGCCACCGATGCCATGCGGCCCTTGTGCGCTTCGCGCGGCCCGTAGACGTTGAAGTAGCGCAGGCCGACCACCTGCGCGGTGTTGTCCTGCCAGCGCCGGCGTACCAGATTGTCGAAGAGAAACTTGGAGTAGCCGTAGACGTTGAGCGGCTTCTCGCTCGCCGGATCCTCGCGGAACGTCGGACCCGCCCCGTATACCGAGGCCGAGGAGGCGTAGATGAAGGGGATCTCCTCCGCCCGGCAGAACTCCAGCAGCTCCGCCGAATAACGGTAGTTGTTCTCCATCATGTAGCGGCCGTCGCTCTCCATCGTGTCCGCGCAGGCCCCCTGGTGCAGCACTGCTGCGATCTCCCCATCGAAAGCACCCGCACCGAGCTGGTCGAGGAACTCCTCCTTGTCCAAGTAGTCCGCGATGCTGCAGTCCACCAGGTTGCGAAACTTATCGCCGCGCGAGAGATTGTCCACCCCGACTATGTCGGTCTCGCCACGCTCGTTCAGCGCCTTGACGAGATTGGAACCGATAAAACCGGCCGCACCGGTAACAACAATCATCTTCCTTCCTCGCGGACGGTTTTGCCAATTGTCATCGCCTCAATCCTCGAACAGCTCTTCGGGGCGGACCACGGCGGTGCCGAGCTTGCCGACCACGATGCCGGCCGCGCGGTTGGCCCAGCGCACTGCGTCGGGAAGGCTTTGCCCCGCCGCCAGCATCACGCCCAGGGTCGCAATAACCGTGTCGCCCGCTCCGCTCACGTCGAACACCTCTTGGGCTACCGTGGGGACGTGCAATACCTCCTCCTCGCGGATGAGCGTCATGCCTTCCTCACTGCGCGTCACCAGCAGCGCTGTGACCTCGAGCTCCTCGCGCAGCCGCTGCGCACGCGCGACGAAGTCGGCCTCGCTCTTCCAAGTGCCGACCACCTCGCGGAACTCGCTGCGGTTGGGCGTCAGCAGGGTCGCGTGCCGGTACTTCTCGTAGTCGTCGCCCTTGGGATCCACCAGCACCGTCTTGCCTGCCGCACGCGCCGTGCGGATCATGCGATCGACGTGGGTCAACGCACCCTTGGCGTAGTCCGACAGGATCACCACACCGGCATCGCGCAGGGAGGCTTCGAAGTCGTTCAGCTTGGCCTCCAGCGCCGCCTGCGCCGGCAGATCCTCGAAGTCGATGCGCAGCAACTGCTGCTGCCTGCCGATGACCCGCAGCTTGACGGTGGTATGCAGTGACGCGTCGCGCGTGAGGCGGGCCGCCACCCGCTCCTGCCCCAGCAGTCTGGCCAGGCTGGCGCCGGCCTCGTCCTCGCCGACCACAGCAAGCAGCTCCACCGGCGCACCAAGAGCAGCGGCGTTGCGGGCCACATTCGCCGCCCCGCCGGGGCGTTCCTCGAGGCGCCCGATCCGTACCACGGGCACGGGCGCTTCCGGTGAGATGCGGCTCACGTCGCCGAACCAGTATCGGTCCAGCATGACATCGCCGACGACGAGTACATGCGCAGAGGAAAGATCAGGACGGGTCACGCTTGTCGGTCACGCTTGTCGGTCACGCCCGTCCGATGGAGTAGTACTCCAGCCCGGCCGCCCTGACCATTGCTGGATCATACAGGTTGCGGCCGTCGAAGATGACTGGCTGCTTGAGCCGTCCCTTGAGGTTGCCGAAATCGGGGCTGCGAAACTCCTTCCACTCGGTGACGATGATCAGCGCATCGGCGCCGTCGAGTGCCGCGAACGGGGACTCGGCGAAGGTCACCCGCTGCTCTCCACGATAGATGCGCCTGGCTTCGTCGATAGCCACTGGGTCGTAGGCAGTCACCCGCCCGCCGCGCGTGAGGATGCCGTCGATCACCACCCGGCTAGGCGCCTCCCGCATGTCGTCGGTGTTGGGCTTGAAGGCGAGCCCCCAGAGGGCGAAGCGCTTTCCCGTGAGATCGGAACCGAGGCGGGCAGTGAGCTTGTTCAGCAGGACCTGCTTCTGGGCTTCGTTGGCCTCTTCCACCGCCTTCAGAACGCGAAGGTGCGTGCCGTTGTGATCGGCCGTACGCTGCAGCGCCCGCACGTCCTTCGGAAAGCAGGACCCGCCGTAGCCGGCGCCGGCGTAGAGGAACTGATAGCCGATGCGCGGATCCGAGCCGATGCCCACCCGCACCTGCTCGATGTTGGCACCCAGCTGCTCGGCGAGGTTGGCCAGCTCGTTCATGAACGAGATGCGGGTGGCAAGCATGGCGTTAGCGGCGTACTTGGTCAGCTCCGCCGACTTCACGTCCATCACCAGCATGCGCTCGTGGCTGCGCTGGAACGGCGCATACAAGGCGCGCATGAGCTGCGTCGCGCGCGCGTCGTCTGCACCGACCACGATGCGGTCCGGCTTCAGGAAGTCCTCGACCGCCGCACCTTCCTTGAGGAACTCGGGGTTGGAGACGACACTGAAGGGCAGTTCGAGCCCGCGCTCGGCCAGCGCGGCGGCGACCGCCTGGCGCACCAGGTCGGCAGTGCCGACCGGCACCGTGGACTTGTCCACGATCACGCGGTACTCGATCATGTGCCGGCCGATGTTGCCGGCGGCATCGAGCACGTGGCGCAGATCGGCCGAGCCGTCCTCGTCCGGTGGCGTGCCGACCGCGATGAACTGGAACTGCCCGTGGTGGACGCCGGCCTCGACGTCCGTGGTGAAGCGCAAGCGCCCGGCCTGAACGTTGTGCCTCACCAGGGGCTCGAGCCCCGGCTCGTAGATGGGAATGCCGCCGGAGTTGAGCAGATCGATCTTCGACTGGTCCAGGTCCAGGCACAGCACTTCGTTGCCCAGATCCGCCAGACAAGCGCCGGACACCAGGCCGACGTAACCGGTTCCGATGATGGTGACTTTCACAAGATGCCTTCAGTGTTTTGACGGGGGCTGAGGCCGCTGAGCCGCCTACAGGTGGTCATTTCCTACCTGAGGCGGCGCTTGCCACTTCGTCGTTGATGGCCGCGAGCGCGACGAGCGGATCGGGAGCGCGGGTGACCGGGCGTCCAACTACCAGGAAGCTGGCGCCCATGTCGACTGCCGCGCCGGGCGTGACGATGCGCTTCTGATCGCCGGCCGCATCCGCGGCAGTGCGAATGCCCGGCGTTACGAGCAGGAATGCAGCGCCCATACGGCTGCGCAGTGCAGGGGCCTCCAGCGCCGAGCACACCACCCCATCCAGGCCACAGCTCTGAGCCAGGCCTGCCAGACGCAATGCCGCGCTCTGCGGCGAGCCTGCGATTCCGACCTCGAGCAGATCCACCTCGGCATGACTGGTGAGGACGGTCACGGCAGTCAGCAGCGGCCGGGCCGGCAGACCCTCGATCGCGTCCCGCGCGGCGGTCAGCATGCCCCGGCCACCCAGCGCGTGGACGTTGAGCATCCAGACGCCCAGGGATGCAGCCGCCTTGCAGGCCTGGGCGACGGTGTTGGGGATGTCATGAAATTTGAGGTCCAGGAAGACACTGAAGCCGCGCTGGACAAGCGCTTCGACCAGCTTCGGACCCGCGACGGTGAACAGCTCCATGCCCACCTTGAGCCGGCAAACCGCTGGTGACAAGCGCCCCACCAGCGCCAACGCGGATTCGGCGTCTGCGTAGTCGAGCGCAACGATCACGCGAGGCTCGGTGGGCTTCATGCAGTTGTTGCGTCTCTCGAGCAAATGCCTCGAACCGCCAACGCGCGAGGATCCCAAGAGAGAGGAACCTCATGGACCACGAAGGACACGAAGGAACACGAAGGAGACCCCGGAGTCGCGGGCACCTGTGGAGTTGATGCGCCTTGCTTGGCAGCACTGTCGAGAGGGTAAAGCGAATCAAACCTCGGCCAGGGCCCGAGGAACAGACGGTTTCCTTCGTGTTCCTTCGTGTCCTTCGTGGTGGATGCGTTCGTCGGTTTCACGCAGCGAACTCCCGCTCCTCGCTCCTGCGGGGAGGATAGGTCTCCCAGCCGTGGCAGGCGGGGCAGTGCCAGTAGAACTGGCGCGCCTTGAACCCGCACTCGTCGCAACGGTAGAGGGCCAGGCTGCGGGTGTGCTCATGGACCAGGTTGCGGATGAGCTCGAGATCGCGGCGCCGCTCGAGCGGCGCTTCCAGCAGCTGGGCCTCGAGCAGCTTGTCCAGGCCGAGCAGTGTGGGGGTGCGGCGCAGCTCGCTGCGCACCAGCTCGTTGGCGGCGCCCGGTCCCTCGCGCTCGAGCACGGTGTGGAACACGATGTTGAGCAGGTCGAGCGAGGGATAGCTCGTGAGGTAGCCACGCAGCAGCGCCAACCCCTCATCCGCCCGGCCGACCTGCCTGTGCGCGCCGAGCAGCTTCTCCGCCACCAGCGTCAGGAAGGCCGGGTTCTGTGCTTCGACCCTCTTCCAGGCCTCGATGGCCTCGTCTGCGCTGCCTTCCGAGAGCGCCAGGTCGCCGAGCAGAATGTGGGCGCGGACGCATTTGCGATTCACGCTCAAGGCGTTTTCCAGCAGCCCGCGCGCCTGCTCCGTGCGTCCATGAACCATCTCGGCCTGCGCCATTTCGCAGTAGAAGTGTGCGATCTCCCTGGCGCTGGAGTGGCCAGCCACGCTGTCCATCTTGCGCGAGGTCTGGATCGCCTTCTGCCAGTCCTTCTCCTGCTCGTAGATCTCGAGCAGGAACTTCAGCGCCTGCTGCTCGTAGGCCGTGCCCTCCAGCTTCAGGAACAGCGCCTCCGCACGGTCCAGCAGGCCAGCCTTGAGGTAGTCCTGAGCCAGCTCGTACAGCGCCGCGAGGCGCTGCTCGTCGCCCAGGTCCGCACGATCCACCAGATTCTGATGCATGCGGATGGCGCGCTCGACCTCGCCGCGCCGCCGGAACAGGCTGCCCAGGGCGAAGTGCAGCTCGACCGTCTGCGGGTCGACCTTGACCACCTCGATGAAGGCTTCGATGGCCTTGTCGGGTTGCTGGTTGATGAGGAAGTTCAGGCCCTTGAAGTAGGACGACGGCAGCGCGCGGGACTCGGTGAGCAGCTGCTTGATGTCGACCCGGGCCGCCAGCCAGCCCAATGCGAAGAACAACGGGAAACCCAGGAACAGCCACCAGAGCTCGAATTCCATCCTGTTACAGCAGCTCCGGGTCGGGCTGACGGTTGGGTCGCGCTTCGCGCGCGCGCTCCGCTCCGGCCTGACGTAGCACGTTGATCTCGCGGCGTTGCCGATTCACCACGGACAGCACCGCCAGCGCCCCGAGCACCGCGCCGACTCCGAAGAACAGGAGCAGCACCAGCGAGAGCGGCGCGCTCCACTCCTGGCCGAGGAAGTAACGCAGGGTGACCATCTCGGAGTTCTTCAGCGCAAAGCCGACCAACAAGAGAAACAGCACTGCCTTCGCGACCCAGCCCAGAGCACGAACCACCATCACCTCCGCGTCGCTGGCCAGCACACGCGGGGGCTGACGCCACGATCAACGAAAAGGGCGGCACGCTTTTCCGGCGATACCGCCCCTGGCGCAGATGCCGGCCGGTTAGACCTGCTCGGCGTGTTCCTGCCGCTTTGCATCGACCCGCTCCCGCAATTCCTTTCCGGCCTTGAAATGCGGTACATACTTGGCCGGCACCTGGACTTTCTCGCCGGATTTCGGGTTGCGCCCCACGCGCGGAGGGCGGTAGTTCAGCCCGAAGCTGCCGAACCCGCGGATCTCGATGCGCTGCCCCTCCGCAAGGCTCTGGGACATAGCGTCCAGAATCATCTTGACCGCCAGCTCGGCGTCACTGGCCACCAGCTGCGGGAAGTGCGCCGCAAGCCGCGAGATCAACTCCGACTTCGTCATGGCTACCCTTTTGTTCTTGCTGGCGGCCCGGCCCCACGCATGCGCAGCAGGACCATCGCCAGGAGGAACACCGGGCGCAGCGCCCGGTCCCCTCGATGTTGCGACGAGCTCCCGTTACTGACCCGTATTCTTCGTATCCAGCTTGGCCTTGAGCAGCGCCCCCAGATTGGTGGTGCCGGCGCCGGGCGCGGTGTCCTGCGAATGCTTCTGCAGGGCTTCGCTCTCCTCCGCGACGTGCTTGGCCTTGATCGACAGGTTGATCGCGCGGTTCTTACGGTCGACGTTGATGATCATGGCGTTGACCGTGTCGCCTTCCTTCAGGTGGGTGCGGATGTCCTCGACCCGGTCGCGCGCGACCTCGGAGGCGCGCAGGTAGCCTTCCACCTCGCCTTCAAGTGCTACCACCGCGCCCTTGGCATCGACGGACTTGACCTTGCCCTCCACCACGCTGCCTTTCTCGTGCCTGGCGACGTAGTTGTTGAACGGATCGCCTTCCAGCTGCTTGATGCCGAGCGAGATGCGCTCGCGCTCGACGTCGATGGCGATGACCACCGCCTCGACCTCGTCGCCTTTCTTGTATTGCCGCACCGCTTCCTCGCCCGGAACGGTCCAGGACAGATCGGACAGGTGCACCAGGCCGTCGATGCCGCCGGGCAGGCCGATGAACACGCCGAAGTCAGTGATCGACTTGATCTGCCCCTTGACCTTGTCGCCCTTCTTGTAGTTGGCGGCGAACTCGTCCCACGGATTGGGCATGCACTGCTTCATGCCGAGTGAAATGCGGCGGCGGTCTTCGTCGATCTCCAGGATCATCACTTCGACCTCGTCGCCCACCTGCACCACGCGCGAGGGATGCACGTTCTTGTTGGTCCAGTCCATCTCGGAGACGTGGACCAGCCCCTCGATGCCCGACTCGATCTCGACGAAGGCGCCGTAATCGGTGAGGTTGCTCACCTTGCCGAACAGGCGGGTGTTGGGCGGATAGCGGCGCGAGATGCCGACCCAGGGGTCCTCGCCAAGCTGCTTCAGGCCCAGCGAGACGCGGTTCTTCTCCTGATCGAACTTGAGCACCTTGGCAGTGACCTCGTCGCCCACCGACAGCACCTCCGAGGGGTGCTTGACCCGGCGCCACGCCAGATCGGTGATGTGCAGCAGGCCGTCGATGCCGCCCAGGTCCACGAACGCGCCGTAATCGGTGATGTTCTTGACCACACCCTTGACCACCGAGCCCTCCTGCAGGGTCTCCAGCAGCTTCTGGCGCTCCTCGCCAGCGGAGGCCTCGAGCACCGCGCGGCGCGACACCACGACGTTGTTGCGCTTGCGGTCGAGCTTGATGACCTTGAACTCGAGCTGCTTGCCCTCATAGGGATTGGTGTCCTTGACCGGCCGCAGGTCTACCAGCGAGCCGGGCAGAAAAGCGCGGATGCCGTTGATCATCACCGTCAGGCCGCCCTTGACCTTGCCGCTGACCAGCCCCTGCACAACGGAGCCCTGCTCCAGCGCCGCCTCGAGCTCGTGCCAGGCGGCCAGGCGCTTGGCCTTCTCGCGCGACAGGCGGGTCTCGCCGTGGCCGTCTTCGAGTGCCTCGATGGCCACTGCGACGAACTCGCCCGCCTGCACTTCCAGCTCGCCGCGGTCGTTCTTGAACTCCTCGGTGGGGATGTAGCTCTCCGACTTGAGGCCGGCGTTGACGACGACGAAGTTGGCATCGACACGGACCACTTCGGCGGTGATGACTTCGCCCGCACGCATTTCCTTGCGGGACAGGCTCTCCTCAAACAATGCAGCGAAGTTCTCGGCTTTATCGGAGGCTTTGGAGGGGGTGGCAGTGGTAATCACAGGCGATCGTTACTCATCGAAAACCCATCCGCGCTGGACGGGGCCAAATTAAGAGAGATCCCGGCCGGCATCGCGGCGTGCTTCGCCGCTCTAGCAGGACAGGGGCTGCTTGCTGCATGACTCCTCGAACCAATCCAGCACCTGCTGGGCTGCCTGATCGGCAGTCAGCCCGGTGGTATCGAGCACGCGGGCATCCTCGCACTGGACGAGCGGAGCCGCCTCGCGGCCGGCGTCGCGCACGTCGCGTGCATTGATGTCCTCCAAAAGGGTGGGAAGTGTAGCATCGATTCCTTTTTCCATCAACTGTTTATGGCGGCGGCGCGCACGCTCCTCCGGACTGGCCGTGAGGAACACCTTGAGCTGTGCCTCCGGAAACACCACCGAACCCATGTCGCGGCCGTCCGCCACCAGGCCAGGTGGCTGGCGGAACGCGCGCTGGCGGCCGAGCAGGGCTGCGCGGACCGGCCGGAGCGCTGCCACCCGCGAGGCGGCCGCCGACACCTTCTCGGTGCGTAGCGCCGCCGTTACCGGCTCGCCCGACAGGAACACGGTCTCCCCGTCGAAGCCGCAGTCGAGCTCCGCAGCGACCCGCGCGAGCGCATGCGCGTCGTCGAGGTCGACGCCGGCCCGTAGCGCCTGGAGGGCCACGAGCCGGTACAGGGCCCCGCTGTCCAGGAACCGGAAGCCCAGCGCCTCGGCCACCCGGCGGGCCACTGTCCCCTTACCCGAGGCCGACGGCCCATCGATTGCGATTACCGGCACGCCTGCGGGCTGGGTGATCTGCGCGAAACGGTCGAAGTAGTCCGGGAAGGTCTTCGCCACGCAGTTGGGATCGTTGATGCGAACCGGCACCCCGCCCAGCGCCACGAGCGAGAAGCACATGGCGATGCGGTGGTCGTCGTAGGTGTCAATGCAAGCGTTAGGCGTGAGGCGTGAGGCGTGAGGCGGAGTTACCACCAGGTAGTCGGAGCCCTCCTCCACGTGGGCGCCGACTTTGCGCAGCTCGGTCGCCATGGCCGCGATGCGGTCGGTTTCCTTGACTCGCCAGCTGGCGATGTTGCGCAGCCGGCAGGGTCCGTCGGCAAACAGGGCGGCCACGGCCAGGGTCATTGCGGCGTCGGGGATGTGGTTTAGATCCAGGTCGAAGGCCCTGAGCCGGCCTTGGTCGGGGGCGCGAGCCTCGATCCAGTTGTCCCCGAGCGCAACACCCGCCCCCATGGCCTGGAGCGCCGCCGTGAACTGCACATCGCCCTGGATGCTGTCGCGACCCACACCCAGAACCCGTACCGGCCCTCCGCCGATTGCGCCAGCAGCGAGGAAATAGGAGGCGCTGGAGGCGTCGCCTTCCACGTGGTAAGCGCCCGGGCTGACATAGCGGCCCGCGGGCAGGGCGAATGACTGCCAGTCGCGCCGGCTTGCGGTGAGCCCGAAGCGGGCCATCAGATTGAGCGTGATCTCAATGTAGGGCTTCGAGATCAGCTCACCCTCCACACGGATCGCACAGGCCCGGCCGGTCAGCGGCAAGGCCATCAGCAACGCTGTCAGGAACTGGCTCGACACCTCGCCGCGAATGCTCAGGGGCTGGTCTACGCTGATCTGGGCGGGCCGGATCTCAAGCGGCGGGAAGCCCTCGCGGCCCAGGTATTCGATCTGCGCGCCGGCCTGGCGCAGGACATCCACCAGGTCGCCGATTGGGCGCTCGTGCATGCGCGGCACGCCGGACAGCCGATAGTGTCCACCGGACAATGCCAGCGCGGCAGTCAGGGGACGGTACGCCGTCCCGGCGTTACCCAGGAACAGATCGGCCCGCTTGACCGGAAACGCGCCGCCGCACCCGTGCACCCGCAGCACTTCGGGATCGGCGGTCCGTTCGAGCCCGACGCCGAGCGTCTCCAGCGCCTCCAGCATGCGGTCCACATCATCGGAGGACAGCAGGTCGTGGATTATCGTCGTGCCCTGTGCGAGCGCAGCCAGCAGCAGGGTGCGGTTGGAGATGCTCTTCGAGCCGGGCAGTCGCACACTGCCCCGGGCGCGCGCGAGCGCCGGCAGGTCGAGGACAGGCGGGTACGCGGTCATGCGCGTTCAGGAGCCCCGCAGCCAGCGGCTGCGGGCGTCCCGCGCCACCTGGAACCGGCGCTCCACCTCCACAGTCTCGCCGCTGCGGATGCTGCGGGCCAGAGCGGCGAGATCGGCTTGGAATGCCTCGACCTCAGCCAGCAGCGCGTCGCGGTTCGCCACACAGATGTCACGCCACATCTCCGGCGAGCTTCCGGCGATGCGAGTAAAGTCGCGGAAGCCTGCGCCCGCGAAGGAGAACAGCTCGTCTGCATCCGGCCGCGTTGCAATCATGTGCACCAGCGCAAAGGCCAGCGCGTGCGGCAGATGGCTTACCGCGGCGAAGACCTGGTCGTGGCGCGCCGGGTCCATCGGCACCACCCGCGCGCCGCACTGGCGCCAGGCAGCTTCGACGCGCGCACGCGCCTCGGACGAGGTTTCCGGTACGGGTGTGAGCACGACGGTGCGCGCGTGAAACAGAGATGCCGTGGCCGCCTCCACCCCGGAGCGCTCCGCGCCTGCTATGGGATGCGCCGGAACGAACTGCGCGAGCTTCCCGCCGAGGACGCGGCGCGCTGCATCCACCACGTCGCCTTTGGTGCTGCCGCCGTCGGTCACCACGCATTCGGGCTCGAGGTGTGGTGCGATCTGCGCGAGCAACGTCCCGGTTTGCTGGACCGGGACCGCCACCAGCACGAAGTCGGCGCCGAGGAGTGCAGTGCGCGCATCGCTGGCGATCTCGTCAATGACCCCCAGATCGAGGGCGCGCTCCAAGTTGGCGCGGCTGCGCCCGACGCCGACCACGTGCGCGACTGCACCCGCTTGCTTCAGCGCAGCAGCGAAGGACCCGCCGATCAAGCCCACTCCGAAGATCGCCAGCCTGCGCAACTTCAAGCTACTCAAGTCGAAGCCCAACCCGCAATCAGCCACAGCACAGAGAACGCAGAGGAGAACCCAACCTCATTCACCACGAAGGACACGAAGAAACCCGTCTGTGCGTCTCGCCTTTCGGGCGGCGGGCGATGCTGGCTCCGGTCTCGTCAGCTATTCTTGGCTGCCGCTGCTGCAAGCAAAACGCATCAACTCGACGGGCACACGGGAGTGCGGGCTGTCCTTCGTGTTCCTTCGTGTCCTTCGTGGTCAGTGAGGTTTCTCTTGGCGTCCCTGGCATCTCGCGGCCGCAGTCGAGGAGTCAGGCGTGCAGCGATAGTTCCAGCGCCTGAAGGAAGCGCGCGTTCTCGGACTCCACGCCGACCGTCACGCGCAGATGCGCCGGCAGGCCGTAGGCGCCGACCGGCCGCACGATCACGCCCCGTCGCAGCAGCCGCTGATAAACCGCCCCGGCGTCGCCGACGCACACGCTGACGAAATTGCCCAGGGAAGGGATGTAGTCCAGCTCCAGGCGCTTGAAGCCTTCGGTGAGCTGGCGCATGCCTTCGTCGTTCACACGCCGGCTGCGCTGGACGAACGCCTGATCGCGCAAGGCAGCCTGGGCGCCCGCCTGGGCCAGGCTGTTCACATTGAACGGGAGGCGCACCCGGTTGAGCAGGTCGCAGATCTCCGCATGCGCGAGCGCGAACCCCACCCGCAGACCGGCCAGGCCGTAGGCCTTGGAGAACGTGCGGGTGATGACAAGATTCGGGTGCTGCTCGAGCCAGCGGGTTGTGTCGACCCGCAGCGCATCGGGCAGGTACTCGTTGTAGGCCTCGTCCAGCACCACGACGACTCTGCGCGGCACCCGCGCCAGCAGATCCTGCACCTGTTCGGCAGGGCAGAATGTCCCGGTCGGGTTGTTGGGGTTCGCGATCCAGAGCACGCGCGTGTCCCCGCGAACCGCAGCGGCCATGGCTGGCAGGTCGTGACCGAAAGCGCGCGCTGGAACCTCGATCCCAGCAGCACCCACCGCCTGGGTTGCGAGCGGGTAAACGACGAAGGCGTGCTGCGAGTACACGGAAGACGTGCCGGCGGCGAGGAACGCGCGTGCGACCAGTTCCAGCACGTCGTTCGAGCCGCTTCCCAGCACGATCTGCTCAGGAAGCACGCTGTAATGCGCGCACAGCGCCTGCTTCAGGTCGAAGCCGTTGCCGTCAGGGTAGCGCGCCAGCTCGGAAAGCTGGGCCGAGATGGCGGCGTGGGTCAGCGGGCTCGCGCCGAGCGGGTTCTCGTTGGAAGCGAGCTTGACGATGGTCGTCTCTCCCAGGCCCATCTCACGCGCCAGGTCGGAAACCGGCTTGCCCGGCTGGTAGGCCGCGATGGCTCGGATGTACGAGGGCGACTGTTCGCAGGCGTCGAGCATTCTCTCAGACCTACCTCTCACCACGAAGGCACGAAGACACGAAGAAAACAAGAACCAAGAAACGGGAACGACTGTGATCGTAACTCGCAACCGCCCAGGACTCTGGCGCACATGAACACTGCCCTTCAGAAGCCATCGCTGGAAACCGACTCATAGACCCGTTTTCGCTTTTCTTCGTGTCTTCGTGTCTTCGTGTCTTCGTGGTGAGAGGTTGCTTTTCGTCACCCTCAGACCGCTACCGGATACGAGCCGAGGATCTTCAGAAAGGAAGCGCGCTCGCCGAGCTCCTGCAATGCTGCGGCAACGCTGGCGTCGCGCTGGTGGCCTTCGAGATCGACGAAGAACACGTACTCCCACATCCCCGTGCGGGAGGGGCGCGATTCCATCCGCGTCATGCTCACGCCGTGGCGGGCCAGGGGCTCGAGCAGGTTGTGCATGGCGCCGGGACGGTTGCGCGCCGACATGACGAGCGAGGTCTTGTCCCGGCCCGAGGGCGGCACGTCCAGGTCGCCGATGACGACGAAGCGCGTAGTGTTATTGGGGTTGTCCTCGATATTCTCGGCCAGCAGGTTGAGCTGATACAGCCCTGTTGCCGCGCGGCTGCCGATGGCAGCGGCGCCTTCCTCCTGGCTGGCCTGGCGGGCGGCCTCGGCGTTGCTCACCACCGGCACGCGCTCGGCGCCGGGCAGGTGCTGATTGAGCCACTCGTGGCACTGTCCGAGGCTCTGGCTGTGGGCGTAGACGCGCGCGATGCCGTGCCACTCGCTGGCGCGACTCATGAGACATTGGTGTACCGCCAGCAGCACCTCGCCGCACACCCTTGCGGCGGTTGCCAGCAGGAGGTCCAGAGTACGCCCCACCGCCCCGTCGGTGCTGTTTTCCACGGGCACGACGCCGAAAGCCACTTGCCGCGCCTCGACCTGACGAAATACTTCGTCGATAGATCCGCAGGGCACGCCCTGCACCGCGCCGCCGAAACGTTTGAGCGCGGCCTCTTCGCTGAAGGTCCCGCGCGGGCCGAGAAAGGCCACGGCCATGGAGTCCTCGAGAGAACGGCAGGCGGAGATGACTTCGGTGAACAGGCGCCCCACGGCATCGGCCGGCAACGGGCCGGGGTTACCGTCCTTCAGCCGCCGCAGCACCTGGGCTTCGCGCTCGGGCCGGTACACGGGCCCGTTGCCCTTCAGGCCGCCAATACGCCGAGCCAGATCGGCGCGCTCGTTCACCAGCTGGAGGAGCTGGTCGTCGATGGCGTCGATACGGTCGCGCAGGGCGCGGATCTCGTCGCTCACGCTCGGACTCAAGCCGGGAGATAGTGGACCATGAGCACCCCGTCGATGGTACATAGCTCGCGGATCACCTCCGGGGTCGCCGGGCTGTCTACATCGACCAAAGTGTAGGCCATTTCTCCCTTGGACTTGTTCAGCATGTTGTGGATGTTCAGCCCCGCACTGGCCATGGCCGTGGAGATTTGGCCGAGCATATTCGGCACGTTGGCGTTGGCGATGGCCACTCGATAGGGCGACTCGCGGTCCATGACCACATCGGGGAAGTTCCCCGCGTTGCGGATGTTGCCATGCTCGAGATAATCCCGCAGCTGATTGGCCACCATGACCGCGCAGTTGTCCTCGGCCTCGCGGGTGGACGCGCCCAAGTGCGGCAAGGCGACCACCGCAGGGTTGCCGTCGAAGCGCTGGTTGGGGAAGTCGCACACGTAGTGCTTCAGGCGCTTGGCAGCCAGAGCCTCCACGACGGCGTCGACGTCCACCACCCCGTCGCGGGCGAAGTTGAGCAGCACCGCTCCATGCCGCATCAGGCCGAGCCTGCCGGCGTCGATCAGATGCCGGGTCGCCGGCACCAGCGGTACATGCAGCGTGACGAACTCGCTGCTCTTGAGAACCTCCTCGATGCTGTGCGCCTTGCGCACCTGCGACGGCAGGCTCCAGGCCGCCTCGACCGTGATCTCGGGGTCGTAGCCCAGCACCTGCATGCCCAGCTTGATCGCGGCGTCCGCCACCAGGCTGCCGATGCGGCCCAGGCCGACGACGCCGAGCGTGCGGTGCGGCAGCTCGATACCGGCATAGTGCTTCTTGTTGTCCTCCACCAACTTGTCGAGCTCCGCCTCGCTGCCGCGCAACCCGTCCACGAAACGCACCGCCGGAATCAGGTTGCGCGCGCTCATCAGCAGCCCGGCCAGGACCAGCTCCTTGACCGCGTTGGCATTCGCGCCCGGCGCGTTGAATACCGGCACGCCGCGCCGATTCATCGCCTCGACCGGGATGTTGTTGGTGCCGGCGCCGGCACGGCCGATCGCGCGCACCGTGTCGGCGATCGCCATCTGGTGCATGTCCTGCGAGCGCACCAGAATGGCATCTGGCCGCTCGATCTGGCTGCCCACCTCGTAGCGCTCCGCTGGCAGCAGCTTGAGTCCGGCGTGTGAGATCGAGTTAAGCGTAAGGATGCGAAAGTGCTCGGCCATCTGTTCTCACCCGTGTCTGCGCTCGAACTCCTGCATGAACTCGACCAGCGCGCGTACCCCCTCGATGGGCATGGCGTTGTAGATGGAGGCCCGCATCCCGCCTACGCTGCGGTGGCCCTTGAGCTGGATCAGCCCGCGCTGCTTGGCCTGCTTCAGAAACTCCTCGTCCAAGCCGGCGTCCTCGAGAGTGAACGGCACATTCATGCGCGAGCGGTCCTCCTTCGCCACCGGGCTGTGGTAGAACCGGCTGGCGTCGAGGACGTCGTAAATCAGCTTGGCCTTGGCGATGTTGACCTTCTCCATCTCCGCCAGCCCGCCGCGCCGCCTGAGCCACTGGAACACCAGCCCGGCCACGTACAGCGCATAGGTCGGCGGCGTGTTGTACATGGACTCGTTGTCGGCCTGGATCTTGTAGTCGAGCATCGACGGTGTGGAGGCCGGCGCGTGACCGATAAGGTCCTCGCGCACGATGGCGATAGTGAGCCCGGCCGGGCCGATGTTCTTCTGGGCGCCGGCGTAGATCAACCCGAATCGGCTGACGTCCAGCGGACGCGACAGCAGGCTGGAAGACAGATCGCACACCAGTGGGACATCACCGGTGTCGGGGATCCAGTGGAACTCCACCCCGCCGATGGTCTCGTTGCCCGTGTAGTGCACGTAGGCGGCCTGGGGCGAGCACTTCCAGGTCGACTGCGGCGGCGCATAGGTGAACTTGCGGTCCTCCGCGCTGGCCGCCAGATTGACTGAACAGAACTTCTTCGCTTCGGCGATGGCCTTCTTCGCCCACTCACCGGTGTGGATGTAGTCGGCCACGGCCCGCCCGCGCAGCAGGTTCATTGGCACCATGGCGAACTGGGTGGTCGCCCCGCCCTGCAGGAACAACACTTTGTAGCCGGGCGGGACAGCCAGCAGCTCGCGCAGGTCGGACTCGGCGGCCGCGGCAATGGACATGAACTCTTTGCCGCGGTGACTCATCTCCATGACCGACATGCCGCTGCCATGCCAGTCCAGCATTTCCTCCTGCGCCTGGCGCAGGACCTCCTCGGGCAGGACCGCCGGCCCCGCGCTGAAGTTGAATACGCGCATGGATCTACTCTGAATCTGAAGGACCGTCCGGCCCCGGCGGGGTACCGGCTTCGACTCTGCCGTCTTCGGCGCCGTTCTCGTCGGTCTCGACCACCCGCTCCAGGCCGGCGAGCTTCTCGTCATCGCCCAGGTTGATCAGCGTGACGCCCTGGGTGGCGCGCCCCATCTCGCGGATCTCGGCCACCCGCGTGCGGATCAGCACGCCGCCGGTGGTGATCAGCATGACCTCGTCCTCCGGCATCACCAGGCGGGCGGCCACAACCTTGCCGTTGCGCGCGCTGGTCTGGATCGCGATCATGCCCTGCGTGCCGCGCCCGTGCCGGGTGAACTCGGCAACCGGAGTGCGCTTGCCGAAGCCGTTTTCGGTGGCCACCAGCACCGTCTTGGTCTCGTCGTCCGCCACCACCAGCGAGATCACCTGCTGAGCAGGCGCCAGGGTCATGCCGCGCACGCCGTGCGCTTCTCGCCCCATCGGGCGAACGTCCTGTTCGCTGAAGCGAACCGCCTTTCCCGCGTCGGAGAACAGCATGATGTCGTGACTGCCGTCGGTCACGGCCACACCCACCAGATAATCGCCCTCCTCCAGTCCCACGGCGATGATCCCGCTGGGGCGCGGTCGCGAGAACTCCGACAGCGGCGTCTTCTTGACCGTGCCGTTGGCGGTGGCCATGAATACATAGTGCGCGTCGTCGAAGGTCTTGACTGGCAGCACCGCGTTGATTTTCTCGCCATCGACCAGCGGCAGCAGGTTGTTGACGGGCTTGCCGCGACTGGCGCGCCCCCCCTGCGGCGCCTCGTAGACTTTGACCCAGTAGACGCGGCCGCGGCTGGAGAAGCACAGGATGTAGTCGTGAGTGTGGGCAATGAACAGGTGCTCGATGAAATCGTCCTGCTTGGTCGCGGTCGCCTGCTTGCCCCGCCCGCCGCGCTTCTGCGCCCGGTACTCGCTCAGCGGCTGCGACTTGATGTAGCCGGCGTGGGACAGGGTCACCACCACATCCGCGGGCGCGATCAAATCCTCGAGGTTGATATCCTCGGCATTGATCTGAATCTCGCTGTGGCGCTTGTCGCCGAACTGGGCTTTGACCTGGTTGAGCTCGTCGATGATGATGGCCGTAATGCGCGCGGGCTTGGCCAGGATATCCAGCAGGTCCGCAATGTTGTCCATTACTTCGCGGTACTCCTGGACGATCTTGTCCTGCTCCAGGGCGGTGAGACGCTGCAGCTGCATCTCGAGGATGCGCTGCGCCTGTGCTTCCGACAGGCGGTAGCCGCCCGGACTGTCGCCGGAAGGCGGCTGCAAGCCGACCTCGCGCCCCAGGGCGTCCGGGCGCGCGAGCTCGGCACCGGTGCGGGCCAGCATTCCCTCGACGGTGCTGGAACGCCACAGCCGCCCGGTCAGCTTGGTACGCGCCTCCGCCGGCGTCGGCGATTCCTTGATGAGCTGGATGATCTCGTCGACGTTGGACAGGGCCACCGCGAGCCCCTCCAGCATGTGCGCCCGCTCGCGCGCCTTGCGCAACTCGTACACCGTGCGCCGGGTGACCACTTCGCGGCGGTGACGCAGGAAGGCCTCCAGCAGCTCCTTCAGGTTCAGCACGCGCGGCTGGCCATCCACCAGGGCCACCATGTTCATGCCGAAGGTATCCTGCATCTGCGTTTCTTTGTACAGATTGTTCAGGACCACTTCCGGGATCTCGCCGCGCTTCAGCTCGATCACCACCCGCATGCCCGACTTGTCGGACTCGTCGCGGATCTCGGCGATGCCTTCCAGCCTCTTCTCGCGCACCAGCTCGCCGATGCGCGACAAGAGATTCGCCTTGTTGACCTGGTAGGGCAGCTCGTCCGCGATGATGGCCTGGCGCTGCCCCTTGTCCAGGCCCTCGACATGGGTGCGGGCGCGCAGGACCACGCGCCCGCGGCCGGTCCGGTAGCCTTCCCGTACTCCAGCCACCCCGTAGATGATCCCGTAGGTCGGAAAGTCGGGGCCCGGGATGATCTGCATCAGTTCGTCGATGTCGGTATCGGGCTGCTCGAGCAGCCTCAGGCACGCGTCCACCACCTCGCCGAGGTTGTGGGGCGGGATGTTGGTCGCCATTCCTACCGCAATACCGGTGGACCCGTTGATCAGCAGGTTCGGGATCTTGCTGGGCAGGACCGCCGGCTCCTGCTCCTTGCCGTCGTAGTTGGGGACGAAGTCGACGGTTTCCTTGTCGATGTCCGCCAGCAACTCGCCAGCGATGCGCTCCAGCCGGCACTCGGTGTAGCGATAAGCCGCCGGGTTGTCGCCGTCCACCGACCCGAAGTTGCCTTGCCCGTCGATCAGCGTGTAGCGCATGGAGAAGTCCTGGGCCATGCGCACCAGGGCTTCATAGGTGGCGGAGTCGCCGTGCGGGTGATATTTCCCGAGCACGTCCCCGACCACGCGGGCACATTTCACATATGGACGGTTCCACACGTTGTTCGCCTCGTGCATGGCGAACAGCACGCGGCGGTGGACAGGCTTGAGCCCGTCGCGGACATCGGGCAGCGCCCTGCCTACGATCACGCTCATCGCGTAGTCGAGATAGGAACGCCGCATCTCCTCTTCGAGGCTGACGGGCAGGGTTTCTTTGGCGATCTGGTCCATGGTTCAGAAACTGACAGGGAGGCTGCGGCCCCGGCCGGCTCGAATGCCGCGCTTGGCACAACCGGCCTCCCGCGCGGGCAGCCCACCTTCTTTAACTTTTACTCAGGGCGCCGAAAAAACTGCAAGTTTAGCATGCAGGGTCTGCCCGGCGACGCTCGGCGGCCGCCCCCGCGTGGTCTGGGGAGCCCCGGCTGGCCGCCTTTTCCGGTTCCAAATGAGCCCTTTGTGCTATCATTCGACAGCTTACAGTCGCGGTTGCTCGAACCATTACGGAACAGCCGGGACGAGAAGAAAAAACCGGTTGTGCGCAAGCGAGACCCGCGCGGCCAGCCAGAGCCCGAGACCCATCGTGCGAGTTCGAGGAGCGACCATGCATTTCCGACTCAAGCAGACGATAACCCACGTTACCGTCCTCACGGCCCTGCTTCCAGTTGCCGCATTCGCGGCTGAAACAGACAAGATCATGCGCGACCCTGGCACCGCGCCCGCGCGCGGACAGTATGCGTATGACACTCAGGGCCGAGTGGTGCGCACCACGGTGACCGGCGACTGCGTGCACACGGGCTTCTGGACTCCGGATACGGCCACCCCCGAGTGCGATCCGGATCTGTTCGCCAAATTCCGCGGCGCCGCTCCGACAGCCGCCGCAGTCCAGCCCGCACCGGAGGCAGCACCGGCGGAGTACGAGGCCATGGAATACGCCGAGGCCCCGGAGTACGAGCCCGCTCCGTACGAGGAAGCCGCGCCGGCGGCGGCCGAAGCGCCCCTCGAGGACTTCTACGCACCGGGCGACGCCCCCGACCTGGTGCCGGTTCCCCCGCCCTCCGCCTTCGCCGAGGAAGGCCCCGATGATCGCATCGGCGAGCCGCGGATGTACTACGAGGAGGCCGAAGGCGCTGCGGCGGAGGAGGGCATTGTTGCCCGCAGCCAGTTCTACGAAGAAGAAGGCGTCGAACCCGAGGAGGGCATCGTCGGGCGCAGTCAGTACTACGAGGAGGAAGAAGGCGTTCAGCGCGACGACGGCATCATTGCCCGCAACGAGTACTACGAGGAAGAAGAGGGCGCCGCGCAGGACGACGGCATCATTGCCCGCAACGAGTACTACGAGGAAGAAGAGGGCGCTCCACAGGACGACGGCATCATCGGCCAGAGCCAGTACTACGAAGAGGAAGGCGTCCCGCAGGACGAAGGCATCATCGGCCAGAGCCAGTACTACGAAGAGGAAGGCGTCCCGCAGGACGAAGGCATCATCGGCCAGAGCCAGTATTACGAAGAAGAGGAAGGTGTCCAGAAGGAAGAGGACATCATCGCGCGCAGCGAGTACTACGAAGAGGAAGGCAAGGAGCCCGAGGACCTCATTAGCGAACCCACGGCCGCCGAGGAGTCGATGGTGGCAGCCGCGGAGCAGGAGCAGGAGGTCGCCCCGGCAGTGGCAGCCGCAGAGCAGGAGCAGGAGGCCGCCCCGGCAGTGGCAGCCGCGGAGCAGGAGCAGGAGGTCGCCCCGGCAGTGGCAGCCGCAGAGCCGGAGACGGAGCCCACTCCGGTCATGCTCCCGGTCACCATCACGCTGGAGGCCGAGCCGTGGTTCGACTTCGACCGCTACGCAGTGCGCTCGGACGCGCGCGACAAGCTGGATGCGCTGGCGGGCGACCTCACCGGCGTCGAGTACGACGATATCCTGGTAGTGGGCCATGCAGACCGCATCGGCACCCCGGAATACAACCAGCGCCTCTCGGAGCGGCGCGCCCGCTCGGTGAAGAGCTATCTCGTCGGCAAGGGCGTGCCGGCAGCCCGCATCAAGACCGAAGGCCGCGGCGAGTTCGAGCCCACCACCGACCCGGCGTTCTGTCAGGGACTGCGCAAGCAAAAGCTGATCGACTGCCTGCAGCCAGACCGCCGCGTGGAAGTCACCGTCACCGGCACCAAGCTGCAGCAGTAGGTCGGCACAGCCTGACCCCCTCATGGAAAGCCCTGCGCAAGCAGGGCTTTTTCTTGATGAGTCCTTCCAAGACTTCCCCCAGCCCCGCGCCAGCCGACAAGATCATCAGCGCACGCTACGTGATCCCGGTGGAGCCCGCCGGCCAGGTCCTCGAGCGCCATGCGGTCGTGGTCCGCGCCGGGCGCATCATCGCCCTGCTGCCCAGCGAGGAAGCGCGGGGCAGGTATGCGGCGAGCGTCCATTCGGAGCTCGCCACGCATGCCCTGATTCCCGGCCTCATCAATCTGCATACGCACGCCGCCATGGCGCTGATGCGCGGCCTGGCCGACGACCTGCCGCTGATGGAGTGGCTCACCCAGCACATCTGGCCGGCCGAGGGCAGGCACGTGTCCGCGCAGTTCGTCTTCGAGGGCACCCTGCTGGCATGCGCCGAGATGATCCGCGGCGGGGTGACCTGCTTCAACGACATGTACTTCTTCCCCGAGCAGGCCGGTCGTGCAGCGCTTGCCGCCGGCATGCGTGCCGCACTCGGGATCATCTGCCTCGAGTTCCCCACCGCGTACGCCGCCGACGCCCAGGACTATCTGCACAAGGGCCTGGCCGCGAGGGACGCGCTCAAGCATGAGCCGCTGCTCACCTTCTGCATGGCGCCACATGCGCCCTACACGGTCAGCGATCGCAGCTTCGAGCAGATCGTGACCTATGCTGACGAGCTGCAGATCCCGCTGCACATGCACCTGCACGAGACCCAGGACGAGATCCGCGAGAGCCAGACGCGCTTCGGGGTGCGCCCGCTCGAGCGCATGCAGCGCCTGGGGTTGCTCGGGCCGGGCTTGATCGCCGTGCATGCGGTGCACCTCGAGCCGCATGAGATCGCCCTGCTACAGGAGACCGGCAGCCATGTCGCACACTGCCCCAGCTCCAATCTCAAGCTGGCAAGCGGCATCGCGCCGGTCGCGGCCCTACTGGAGGCCGGCGTCAACGTCGGCCTGGGCACCGACGGGGCGGCGAGCAACAACCGGCTCGACCTGTTCGAGGAGATGCGCATCGCGGCACTTCTGGCAAAGGGTGCTGCGGGCCGCCCCACCGCAGTACCGGCGCACCGGGCGCTCGCCATGGCTACGCTGGATGCGGCGCGTGCGCTCGGGCTGGAGTCCGAAATCGGCTCGATCGAACCGGGGAAGCGCGCCGACCTCACGGCTGTGAACCTCGCGGGACTGGAGTTGTCTCCGTGCTATCACCCCGCCTCGCATCTGGTGTATGCGGCAGGACGCGAGCACGTCAGCCACGTGTGGGTCGGCGGCAACTCGCTGCTCGACGATGGGCGCCTCACCACACTGGATGCCGGCGAGCTCGCCGCCAAGGCCGCACACTGGCAAGCACGGATGACGCCTCAGGCATGAGCGATACGATCAATGTCCATCCCCAGGAGCTGGAGAAGTTCAGCCAGCTCGCCCATCGCTGGTGGGACCCCAACAGCGAGTTCAAGCCTCTGCACGACATCAATCCGTTGCGGCTGGACTGGATCGATCAGCGCGCGGCACTGGCCGGCAGACGCGTCCTGGATGTCGGCTGCGGCGGCGGCATCCTGTCCGAGAGCATGGCGGTCCGCGGGGCCGAGGTCACCGGGATCGACCTCGCGGACAAACCGCTCAAGGTCGCGCAGCTGCATCTGCTCGAGAGCGGGAACAAAGTGGCCTACCGGAAGATCGCCGTAGAGGCGCTGGCGCGTGAGGAAGCGGGCCAATACGATGTCGTGACCTGCATGGAGGTGCTGGAGCACGTGCCGGATCCGGCCAGTCAGGTGCGTGCCTGCGCCGAGTTGCTGAGGCCGGGGGGTCATGCGTTCTTCGCCACGATCAACCGCAACCCCAAGTCCTTCCTCTTCGCGATCGTGGGTGCGGAGTATGTGCTGCGCCTGCTGCCGCGCGGCACGCACGAGTACGAAAAGCTGATCAGGCCCTCCGAGCTGGCCGGCTTCTGCCGCGACGCCGGCCTGAGTGTCGTGGACATGGTCGGCATGACCTACAACCCCTTCACGAGGGTGTACGCGCTGGGCCGCGACACGGACGTCAACTACATCCTTCACGCGCAAAAGCCGTGACGGCGCGCCGCACGAGCACAGGCGCAGTGCTGTTCGATCTCGACGGCACGCTGGTAGACACCGCTGCCGATCTCGGTTACGTGCTCAATCTGCAGCGCACCAGCCGGGGCCTGGAGGAAATATCGCTCGAGCGGCTGCGTCCGGTCGTCTCACAAGGCGCGCGCGGGCTCCTGCGAGTCGGCTTCGGCCTCACCCCCGGGCAGGACGGCTATGAGCCGATGCGTGAGGAGTTCATGGAGCTTTACGCCCGCAACCTCGTCCGCCACACCCGCCTCTTCGACGGCATGGCCGAGGTGCTCGATGCACTGGAGCAGCAGGGCCTGGCCTGGGGGATCGTCACCAACAAGCTGGCCCGGTTCACCGACCCGCTGGTGGAGGCGCTGGGGCTGGCCTCCCGGGCAGGCTGTGTCATCAGCGGAGACACCTGCGCACGCGCCAAGCCGTACCCCGATCCCTTGCTGGAGGCGGCAGGCCGCGTGGGCCTGGACGCTTCGCAATGCATGTACGTAGGCGACGACGAGCGCGACATGCAAGCTGGCCGCGCCGCCGGCATGCACGCGGTCGTGGCGCTGTACGGTTACCTGGGCGAAAACACCGACCCGCACGCCTGGGAAGCCGACGCCGTGATCGAGCAGCCGCTCGATCTGCTCGCGCTCCTCTAGCTACCGCCCTAGATCTGGAACCACAGAGGCACACAGATACCTGGGCACAGAGGTACAGGGGGCGCAGAGCAAAGGGGAGCACGTCGAATCGTCTCGGTCCGGCTGCCGGCCACTAGGACCAGCCTCTTCCCGAGTTTGTCCTCTGTGCCTCTGTGGTTCAAGAGGTCTAGACAGGCGGCGGACCCGTGCGACGCGGCGCGCGGTTTGTTAGACTCCCGACTTGAAAGTGCAGTATCGAGACCTCATTTGCGCTTTCATGGGGGCGACCTGGTTTCGACGTGGGTCGCAAAGCAGCGCAGTGCATGCCAAGGTCCAGTCACCTTGTAAATCCGCTGGAAATCTATAGTCGCCAACGACGACAACTACGCTCTAGCCGCCTAACACCGGCTGGACTCTGCCCCGGTTTGCTCATGGGCCGGATCTGATCCCGCAAGGGTGACGAGAGCAGAGTCATTCACATGAGATCGTGCCGTGCAGGGCTACTTTGCCCGGCATTAACTCGTTAGGTGGCTCGCCCGACATCAGCCCGCCGGCCGGCGGTTGAAGGGTTAAATCAAATGGCCAGGCTAAGCATGTAGGACTGACTGTAGAGGGCTTACGGACGCGGGTTCGATCAATGGTCGCCTCTGCCCGCAAGGGCAGAGTGACAACGGGGCTCACATCGGTGAAACCTGCTGCCGCCGCAAGGTGGCATGGCAACGCCGAGGGGTAGGAAGAGGGCCAACCTCAGGCCTGCCCTGTAGAGACTCATAGACTGGCCGGTGCAGGAGACTGCATGGGCCAGCACTAGGATTCGCCGAGCAGGGTTCGGCGGATAACACGCTCCGCATCCCGGGCAACCGGGATGAAGGCATAGTCCAGCCTGCTTCGAAAGAAGCAGAACAACTGTCCCGCCGCCTCCACCAATTCTCCCAGGCGCCGGAAGGGATCCTTCCGGCGTTTTTCTCGCTGCCAGCCTCCACGAAGCTCAGCGGGTGAGCCCTTACGATGCCAGACTGCTTCGGACGGCATCTGCCTCCCCAAAACAGGGTCTCGCGCGAACCATGGCTCACCAACATGCTGGCGTGAACGAGTTGACGGTAGCCGAAGCGGCATACCTCGCCGGTCTGATCGACGGGGAGGGGACTGTGACGCTGACGAGGCTGCACCGGGGCGAAAACCGACGGCTCGTCCTCAGCCCCTCCAGCACCGAGCGTGGCCTGCTCGAGTATGCAAAGGTAGCCCTCGGTGCTGGAATCATCACCTCCAAGCGAACACTCTCGCCACGACACACTCCAACCTTCGCCTACCGGCTCCCCAACCGCCTCGCCCTGGAGGCGCTACGCCAGACCGAGCCCTACTGGCACGGTTACAAGGCCGATCGGGCGAGGCTTGCGCTGAAATGCTACGTCGCGCTAACTCCGCGTAATGGGAGGTATTCGGAGGCGGCAAAGCTCTCCAGGCAGCAGTTTGAAATCGCACTCCTGCACATCAGGCCGCCGAACGGAGACCGGTAAGAGTCCTTCCAGACCCTCAATCAGGCCTGGAACGTATCTCTCAGCGCAGTGCGTCCGAGATCTCCCACCATCCGACGAGGTTGGCGATGGGACCTGCGCCTCACCTGCACAGTGTCGGATTCCTCGTCGCGGCAGCATTCGGTGACGAGTTGGCCAATACGTAGAGCTTCCTTTTGGGAAAGGTTGAGAGGACCGCCGTCGGGCGGGATCCGGACTTTGGTCCGCGCCGCCAGATAGGCATACACCTCGGCACGCCAGGGTGCTTCGACGCGCACGAAGAATCGATACTCCAGTCCGTTCGGCATGCACGCGACCCTGACCGCTGACGAGCACCCATTGCAGAGTGTCCCCAGCGCGAGGCAAAGCTCGCTGCTGACCCTGCCATTCTCGCTGAGTGTTCCCATGTCACTGTCTCCGGAATTGCCGAGCGCAGCGCCGCCCCCTGATTCGGAACGGACCGCCTCGGCGTCGCCTTTGGAGCAACACTCAGCATAACAGGCTCGAAACGGCTGTGGCATAGGTCGTTTGGCATAGCACACCGCGCCTTGCTGCATGGCGGACGACTCCGCCGGATGCGCAGGCCCAGGGGAGTCCGTCGAAGTGTCTGTGCTACGGACGTAACCGTCGCGAGCTCGTGTTGGCATCCTGCAGCAACCTGCCTGCGTTAGACTAGGCGGCACGGTGTGCGAAGGCGCACACCTCCTCCCAGCAGCGCTCAAGCCCCTGCAGACGAGGCCGATAACCGAGCAGTCGCCCCCCGCGTCGCACACGCCTTGACTCAATGGCCGCCACGCCCATCGACATGCAGACCGACGCGCACCGGGACGGGGACCCCGATGTGATGCCTTCGGCTGCACGCTCGGACCAGCTGGCCCTGCTGGGCAGAATCCTGGACGAGCGGTTGCTGGAGGCGCATTTCCAGCCCATCCTCGACCTCAGGGACGGTTCAGTCCTGGGCTTCGAGGGCCTGATCCGCGGTCCAGCAAACTCGCCGCTGCACCTGCCGGTCGACTTGTTCCGCGCCGCCATCAAGCACGGCCTGGTGCTGCGTCTGGAGCGGCTGTGCCGGTTGACAGTGGTGCAGGCATTCGCACAACTCGAGTTGCCGCAGCGTCTGTTTCTCAACGTGCGGCCGCAATGCCTCGCGCTGCCGGGTGTGGGCACAACCGCGACGCGCGAGCTGCTGCGGCAGCTGCAAATCGAGCCCGAGCGCATCGTCATCGAACTGACCGAGCATTTGCCCATGTTCGATTTCGCCAGCGTGCGCACCGCGCTGACCGGCTATCGCTCGCTCGGCTTCCAGGTCGCCATCGACGACCTCGGCGAAGGCTTCGCGAACTTCCGCATGTGGTCTGAGCTGCGCCCGCAGTATGTCAAGGCCGACATGCATTTCGTGCAGGGCATCGATCGGGACCCGCTCAAGCTGCAGTTCCTGAAGTCGATCCAGCAGATCGCGCGGACCTCCGGATCGCTGATCATCGCCGAGGGCATCGAGACCGCCGCCGAGCTCGAGGTGGTGCGCGATCTCGACATCCCCTACGGACAGGGCTACTTCATCGCACGGCCCGCAGCGCAGCCCCCGCGAGCCGCCCCCGAGCATGTGTTGGCGGTACTCGAGCGAGCCAGCAGCGAGGCCTCTGTCGAAACGCTGGCGCCGAGAAACCTCGGAGGCAACGCGGAGTCGCTGCTCATTCCTGTCGTCCCGGTAAGTCCGGGCACCCCGTTAGCCGATGTCCTGGCGCGCTTCGAGCAGGACCCGGCCCTGCACGCCGTACCGGTCGTGGAAGACGGCAAGCCGGTCGGGTTGATCGAACGCCACGCGTTGCTGGAACGATTCGTCCGGCCGTTCCGTAAGGAGCTGTTCGGCCGCAAGCCCTGCAGCCAGGTGATGGACCCGAAGCCCTTTCTCGTCGAGCGGGACGTCAGTATTCAGGATCTCTCGGGCCGCCTGGCGCAGGCCGAGGCGCGCCACCTGATGGAAGGTTTCATCCTGACCGACAGGGGCAGCTACGTCGGCCTGGGAACCGGGCAGGACCTGATGCGCGAAATGACCCGGCTGCAGGTGCGTGCCGCACGCCATGCCAACCCGCTCACGCTGCTGCCCGGCAATGTGCCGATCAACGAGCACATCGAGCGCCTGCTGCACGCCGGGGTGCGCTTCGCTGCCTGTTACTGCGACCTGGACCACTTCAAGCCCTTCAACGACGTCTACGGCTACCGTCGTGGCGACGATGTGATCCAGCACGCGGGGCGCATCCTCGCGGACGCGTGCGATAGCCGCCGCGATTTCCTCGGCCATGTCGGGGGCGACGATTTCATCCTGTTACTGCGCAGCCCCGACTGGGCCGGCCGCTGTCAGGCCGCCATCGATCGGTTCGGCGCCGAGCGCGCGGACCTGTACTCGCCAGAGGATCTGAAGCGCGGTGGTCTTATGGCCGAGGATCGCCAGGGGAATCCGGTGCTGCATCCGCTGCTCGCGCTGTCCGTGGGTGCGGTCGTGGTCGAGCCGAAGCAGTACCCGTCGCACTACGAGGTCAGCGCTGCCGCCGCAGAGGCAAAGCGGCAGGCCAAGCGCCTGGGCGGGGGCAGCCTGTTCATAGAGCGGCGCAGGCCTGAGGCGGCCCCCCCGAGCAAAGTGGGCTGACTCACCGCCGCCGCCGAGCTTTACCGGGCGGGAGGCTCTCTGCGCGACGCATTTGCTCGGAGTCGAATATCGGGTCGCCGCGCAGATAGTCCGCCGCCATGTCGGTCGCATCGGCACCCCAGAACAGCGTGCCGTCGACGATCAGCGTCGGCACGCCGAACACGCCCCGCGCCACGGCCTCTTCACCGTTGCGTCTCAGCTGCTCTTTAACCTCGGGCGCTGTGATTCGCACGTCGGCGTCCGGCACGCCCAGCTCCTCGATCAAAGCGCGCCAAGCCGGCGCATCGTCGGGCAGCTTGCCTTCACTCCAGACGAAGCGAAACAGGCGCAGCATGTTCTGACGCTCGCAACCCAGCACGATCGCCAGCCGCAGGAGCGGCAAGGGATTGAAAGGATGGGATGGAGGCGGGCACGCGGGGAGGCCGAGCTGGTGGGCACGCCAGACGACGTAGCGGTAAGTGAAGGTTCGTTTGGGCGGGATCTCGGCCGGACCGAGCTGTCCCCAATGCTCGAGCAGGCCGGCGAACAGCACCGGCTTGCAGGTCAGCACCACGTCCTGCGGCAGCCGATCGAGGGTTTCGGCCTGCAGCCAGGCGTAGGGTGAGATGAAGTCGAAGTACCAGTCAACCTGCGGCATGAGAGGGAGTCCTCTGCGATGCCACCCGCCGCCCTGCAGGCTGCGTTGCTCTGCATTTGGAGTCCGGCTTCGCGGTTGAACTCATTTCGCGCCGGTGTTGGCGAGCTCGGCGCGCAGCCGCTCCTCGCGCTCTGCGAGCTTGCGCTTGAGCTCCGGGATGGCGGCCTGCCCTGCGCGCTCGCCCTCCAGGATCGCCAGGTGCCGGCTGCCGAAGTCCAGCGACGACACGCGGGAGATGTCGGGCCTGATCGTCACATCGGCCTCCGGCAACTCGGTAGCGGCAATCGCGTTGCCCATGATGGTGAAAGTCTGCAGCAGCACATCGATGGTGTCGCGCAGCGGCTTCTGGCTGGGTCGCGTCGAGATGTCCACCGCGATCACGATGTCGGCGCCCAGGCGACGCGCCACCCTCACCGGAACTGGGCTCACCAGGCCGCCGTCGACGTATTCGCGTCCCGAGATCCTGACCGGCTGGAATACGCCAGGCACACTGCTGGAGGCGCGTACGGCCGTGCCCGTGTCGCCGCGCTCGAACACGATGATCTCACCGCTCTGCAGATCGGTGGCCACTACGGCGCACTTGCGCGGCAGCTGCTCGAGCGTGCGGTTCTGCACTGCCTTGTTGACGAACTCCTGCAGCGCCTCACCCTTGAACACGCCACGGTCCGGCAGCGACCAGTCGCTCACAATGGATTCCTTCATATCGAGCGCCACCCGCTGCAGCTGGAAGCCGTCGAGCCCAGAAGCGTAGAGGACCCCGACGAGACTTCCGGCGCTGGTGCCGACGACAATGTCCGGATGGATGCCTTGCGCCTCCAGGGCCTTGATCGCACCCACATGGGCGAAGCCCTTGGCCGCGCCGCCGCCGAGCGCGAGCGCAATCCTGGGGGCCGGGATGACGATGGGGGCTGGCTCGGGCTCCGCCAGCGGCGGCACCGGGACAGGGGGCGGGGGCGGCTCCTGTTTGGGTGCGCCGGCGCACCCTGCAAGCAGCAGCGCGCAGGCCAGGCCGGCCAGCAAGCGCGGCGGCGCGGACACGGGCGGCCGCCCCGCGCTTACATCTGGGACTGCAGGAAGTTCTGCAGCCCGGTCTTGTCGATCAGGCCGAGCTGGGTCTCCAGCCAGTCGACGTGCTCCTCCTCGCTCTCGAGAATGTCCTCGAACAGCTCGCGGGTCACGTAGTCGTTGACCGATTCGCAGTAGGCGATCGCTTCCTTGAGCAGCGGCAACGCCGCCGTCTCAAGCTGCAGATCGCACTTGAGCGCTTCGGGCACGTTCTCCCCGATGAGCAACTTGTTCAGCTGCTGCAGATTCGGCAGACCCTCGAGGAACAGGACGCGGTTGATGAGCCGGTCGGCGTGCTTCATCTCGTCGAGCGACTCGTGATATTCGTACTCGTCGAGCCTCTTCAGCCCCCAGTTGCGGAACATCCGGGCGTGAAGGAAATACTGATTGATCGCGGTGAGCTCGTTGGTGAGGACCTTGTTGAGGTACTCGAGGACCTTCTTGTCGCCCTGCATGGAGACTCCGTCGGTGGACGAACCGGGACCGACGATTATAGCCGGAGCAGACCGGCTGCGAGGCTCAGGCTGCGACGTTGCCGTGGCACAGCGCTAGTTCGGGTGGCCGTCCCGCTTCGGAGAGCAGATCGGCAGCGCACTGTGCACAGCACCCACAGCCGGAGGCAACACCGAGGCGCGCACTCAAGTCGTGGACCGTGGCGGCCCCCTCCTCGATCGCGGCACGCACTTGGTGCTCGGTGACTGCGTTACAGACGCATATGAACATGGATGCTCCCAACGAACACAATCGTAACTCGCAATGAGAATGAGTGTCAATTGCCTCCGTCAACGGTGGGCGCGTTCGTGGGGCAGACCAGGCAAGCCAAACCCTGCGCATCAGCATGGCGCCCCAGCGCCTGCATGAGACAGCTGACAGAGCGTCGGCAGGCAAGTACAGGGACCCCCTGCTCCACGGCGGCCCGGCGGAACCCTTTCATCGCGTTGTGGTTCAGGAAATCCGTGAACAGGATGAGCAGCTGTGTCCCCGTGGGAGAGCTGCACGGCGCTGGTCGGAGGCATCCCTGCCCGTGATGTGCGTGAGTATTTTTATCCCGTGCCGGCCCAGCGCCTGCGGAATGTTGCCGAGACGGTCTGCCCCTACCAAGGTGGCCTGCATAGTCTGAGTCTCCTGTGCGGTCTGCTCGCGGCTACGGCACGCTTCGCCACCGCCACTTGATACTAATGCTAATGCGTCTCAATTGCATTCGTCAATAGGCCCGCAGCTCTCCGGCCCGTTCAAGGTTATCGCTCGATGCCCCTTTACATACGAATGCGAATGCGTATCATCTGTCTCTGCAGACCCATTTGTAAGTGGCTCGCGTTCACAACGCGGTGGATGGACCAAAAAAAGCGAAAAAAGGAGCAGCCAGGATGGAGACGAGAAAATGGCGGCTGAAGGCTGGGGTTTTCGGGGTACTGATGGCGACGCAGCAGTGGGCTTCGGGCCAAGCAACGGACGCGGAGCCCAGCGCTGAAGTACGCGACGAAGAGGGCACGCCGACCGCGGTCGTCGACCGCATCGTGGTGACGGCGTCCCCCGAGCAAACTCGCGAGGTGGGCGGCGCGGTCCAGTTCATCGACCAGGAGACGCTCAGCATTTCCCAGTACTCGGACCCCAACCGGGTCCTGCGCCAGGTGCCCGGCGTCAACCTCGTCGAGGAAGACGGCTACGGCTTGCGGCCGAACATCGGCATCCGCGGCTCCGGGACCGACCGCAGCTCCAAGATCGCCTTGATGGAAGACGGAGTCTTGATCGCGCCGGCACCCTATGCCGCGCCGGCCGCCTACTACTTCCCCCGCACCTCACGCATCTACGCGTGGGAGATCACCAAAGGCCCCGCCATGATCAAGTACGGGCCGCAGACCGTCGCGGGCGCCGTCAATATGTTCTCCACGCCTATTCCCGACAAGCCGGGCGGCGGCGTCGGCGGCCAGGTCGGCCTGTATGCCGGGGACAACAGCACGACCCGCGCACATGGTGTGGTGGGCGGCTACTTCGAGACCAGTGGCGCCTTCGAGGTCGGTCTCAGCCTAGAGGCGCTGAACGAGCACTCGGATGGCTTCAAGAAGCTCGACTCCGGTGGGTCCACGGGGTACGACATTCAGGACTACGTCGCCAAGATCGGGTTTCGCTCTGCCGCCGGCGCGTCGGTCAATCAGGCGCTCGAGCTCAAAGTCCAGACCTCCGACGAGCAATCGGACGAGACTTATCTGGGCCTCACGCTGGACGATTTCCGGGCCGATCCCTATCGGCGCTACCGGGGCAGCCAGCGCGACGTGATGAACGTGGACCACCAGACCTACCAGGCGACGCACCGCATCGATCTGACCGAGCGGGTGGATCTCACCACGGTCGCATACTACACGCAGACGCAGCGCAGCTGGTACAAGGTCAACGACGTGCTCGACGGCGGCGCCCTGCGCTCCATCAGCGCGGTCCTCTCGGATCCCACCACCTTCGCCACCGGCTACCAGACCCTCGTGGGCGCACCCGGGTTTATCAGCGCAGCCAACGCGTTGCGCGTACGTAACAACAACCGCGAGTACTATGCCGCGGGCATTCAGACGGTACTCGGGGTCGGTTTTCAGGCCGGCGCCACCTCCCACGAGCTCGAGCTGTCGGCTCGCTACCATCAGGACGAAGAGGACCGCTTCCAGGACGACGACCGCTACCAGATGGTGAACGGCACGATGGTGTTGACGCAGGACGGCGCGCCGGGCAGCCAGGATAACCGGGTCGGGGATGTGCACGCCTGGGCGTTCTACGCCCGCGACACCATCCGCTGGAACCGCTGGACGGTGGTTCCCGGGCTACGCTACGAGACCATGGAATTGCGGCGGACGACCTACGGGCTGAACGACCCGAATCGCACCGGACCGACCACCGTAGAGGAGAACACCGTCGACGTCTGGATCCCCGGGCTCAGCGGGACCTACGACCTGACCGAGCGCTGGAAGCTGCTCGGCGGCGTGCACCGCGGCTTCGCCAACCCCTCACCGGGCTCGACCGCCGATGCCGAGACGTCGTGGAACTACGAGGCCGGGGTGCGCTTCAACGCGGCAGCGACCAGGCTCGACCTGATCGGGTTCGTCGTGGATTACGAAAACCTGGTCGGTACCTGCACTGGCTCGACCGGCGGGGGCTGCAACATCGGCGACCAGTTCGACGGCGGCAAGGCGCAGGTATCCGGGCTCGAAGTGCTGGCCGGCTACGACGCCGGCCCAAGACTGGGTACACGGCTCTCTGTGCCGCTCTCCGTCGCCTATACATACACGCACGGCGAGTTCCAGACCAGTTTCGACAGCGACTTCGCCGAGTGGGGCGACGTCACCGCCGGGGACAGTCTGCCCAACGTGCCGGAGCACCAGATCACGCTCAGCGCCGGCCTCCAGGGCGTGAAGTGGCGAACCTTCCTGAATGCCAACTACGTTAGCGATGCGCGATCCACCGCCGGATCTGGACCCATCCCCGAGGATGAGCTCATCGAAGCCCGTACCATCATCGATATCATCGGTGAGCTGGATGTGACGCCGAATGTCAGCCTGTTCGGCAGTGTGCAGAACGTTACCGACGAGGTCTACATCGTTTCGTTCAGCCCGGCGGGCGCCCGGCCAGGCTTGCCCCGGACCTTCCTGGCGGGGATCAAGGCGCGGTTCTGATAACGAGACAGATGCCGCTGCTACGCGAGCGGAACAGAAATGCTTACAATTCTCGTCTGATGCCCTACTGCCTGTGGTCGCCCCCATGAAGATCTTGCGTCTCTGCCCGCTGCTTTTCGCCACGCTCCTGCCCGGTATGCTCGCGGCCCAGGATCGGACCGCGCAGACCATCCTCAACCTACTCGACTACGTCGCGGTCGAGTACCCGTCGTTCGTGCAGGACGGCAAGGTGCTGGATGCCGAGGAATACGCCGAGCAGGTCGAGTTCTCGGGTCAGGTGCGGGAGCTCATCGGCAACCTGCCGGAGAACCCGCAGCGTGCCCGATGGCAGGCGCGGGCCTCCGAGTTGCACGAGCTGATCCTGGCCAAGCGCGACGGCGTGCAGGTCGCCGACCTGGCTCGCGAGATTCAGCGCGGCCTCATCGCCTCCTACCACATCGCGGTCACACCCAATCAGGCGCCAGTTCTCAGTGGCGCAGCGGCGTTCTACGGCGCAAATTGCGCTGCCTGCCATGGGAGCGAGGGCGACGGCCACGGCCCGCAGGCCGCCAGCCTCGACCCGGCTCCCAGCGACTTCACCGACCGCGCCCGCGCATCCGCACGCAGCGTCTATGGCTTGTACAACACCATCAGTCTGGGCGTCGATGGTACCTCGATGCCAGCCTTCAGCAATCTCAGCGCCGAGCAGCGCTGGCAACTGGCCTTCTATGTGAGCCAGTTCTCGGCATCCGAAGCGCAACGTCGGGCGGGCGAGGCCGCCTGGCAGTCCGGCGACGGTCGGGCCGAGTTCCCCAACTTGGCGCCCGTCGTGACGATGACCCCAGGCGAGGCGCGTGCCAGCGGCGGCGACACTGAGGCGATCCTTGCGTACCTGCGCAGCCAGCCGGCCGCAGTGCAGACAGGCAGCCACTCGCCGATCGCGTTCAGCATCGACGCGATGCACGAAAGCCTGTCGGCGCTTCGTGCCGGCGAGCACGAGCGAGCGTATCAGCTGGCCGTCACAGCCTATCTGGAGGGCTTCGAGCTGGCGGAGGCCAACATCGACAACGTCGACCCCGGCCTGCGTACGCGCACCGAGCAGGCCATGATGGGCTATCGCAACGCGCTCCAGAGCGGTGCGGCAACGGCAGAGGTCGAAGCCAAGTATCGCGCCGCCCTTACACTGCTGACTGAAGCGAAGACACGTACCGAAACGCTCAACCTGTCGGCTACGACGAACTTCGTCGGCTCGTTGGTAATCATCCTGCGCGAAGGCCTGGAGGCGATCCTGGTGATCGCCGCGATGGCCGCGTTCCTGGTCAAGACCGGTCGCCGCGACGGGCTGATCTGGCTCCACAGCGGCTGGATCGGCGCCCTGCTGCTGGGCGCAGTGACGTGGACCGTATCCAGCCACCTCATTACGATCAGCGGTGCCCAGCGGGAGGTCACAGAGGGCCTGACTGCCCTGCTTTCCTCCGCGGTTCTGCTGTACGTGGGCTTCTGGCTCCACAGCAAATCCAGCACAGCCAAGTGGAGCGCCTTCATCAGGGAGAAAGTCGGCGACAGCGGCGGAAGCTGGTGGGGCATTGCCCTTGTGTCGTTCCTCGCAGTCTATCGCGAGGCGTTCGAGACCGTTCTCTTCTACCAGGCGCTTTGGATGCAGTCGGACGGGGCCGGCCGCAGCGCCGTGCTGGGCGGGTTCGCCGCCGGTGTCGTCGGCCTGGTCGTGCTGGCCTGGCTCATCATCCGCCTGTCTGTGCGCTTGCCGCTGGGGCTGTTCTTCGGCGCGAGCGCGGCGCTGATCGCGGCCATGGCCGTAATCTTCGCGGGCCAGGGCATCGCGGCCCTGCAGGCCGCCGGCCGGCTGCCTGCATCGCCCATCGACCTTCCGAGCATTCCGCTGCTTGGGATCTACCCCAACCTGCAGGGCGTCGCGTTGCAGCTTGTGTTGGTAGCAGTGATCGTCGCGGGCTACCTGTATCTGCGCGGCCAGACACGGCGTGCCTGATGTCCGTGCAACGCAAAGAGAGGAGAAAGATGCGTGTCGTAGGTTTCGTTCCCGTGCTGCTGGCCGCGGCATTCGCCCTGCCGGCGAGCAACGCGCAGGATCGTGTGGTGAATCTGTATTCTGCACGCCACTACGACACGGACGAGGCGTTGTATGTGAACTTCACGCGGGCCACGGGCATCAAGGTCAACCGCATCGAGGCGGGCGACGACGCCCTGCTGGAGCGCATCCGCAACGAGGGCGCCAATAGTCCGGCGGACGTGCTGTTGATCGTCGATGCGGCGCGGCTGGCCAATGCCCAGCAGCTCGGCCTGTTCGCCCCGGTGAGATCGCGCCTGCTGGAGGAGCGCATCCCGGCCGAGTTCCGCGACCCGAACGGCGCCTGGTTCGGTTTCTCCAGCCGAGCGCGGGTGATCGTCTACGATCGCGCCACGGTCAAGCCCGAGGATGTGCCCACCTATGCAAGCCTGGCGGACCCTAGGAACCGAGGCAGGGTCTGTACCCGGCCGGGCTCCCACCCGTACATGCTCTCTCTGGTCAGCGCGATGATCGCGCATGAGGGGGAAGAGAAGACGGAGCAGTGGGCGCGCGGCGTGGTGGCGAACTTCGCTCGGCCACCGCGCGGAGGCGACACCGATCAGATCCGCGCCGTGGCCTCCGGCGAATGCGGGATCGCGCTGACCAACAGCTACTACCTCGTGCGCCTGATGCGCTCCAAGAAGGCGGAAGATCGCGCGGCCGCGGCGCAAGTCGGACTGGTGTGGCCGGACCAACAGGGCTTCGGAACCCACCTGAACATATCGGGCGGTGGGCTGATGCGCAGTGCTCCGAATCGCGAGAATGCCATCCGCTTCCTCGAATACCTCGCCAGCGACGAGGCCCAAGTCTACTTTGCCGACGGCAACAACGAGTGGCCGGTGGTCAAGTCCGCAGTGGCGAAGAATCCGGAGCTGGCCTCGCTCGGAAAGTTCAAGGCCGACGCCCTGAACGTCGCATTGCTGGGTAAGAACGTGGCGGCGGCCCAGCGCATCGTCGATCGCGTGGGTTGGAAGTAGGTCCAGGCGAACCGATCACCACGAAGACACGAAGGCACGAAGAAGACCCATCAGAATGCGCGCCAGGACACCGCCGTCGCCCCGCGACGTGAGCGGCGCGCCGCGTGCTGCGAGGGATGATTCTTCAGTTCCGGATTCAGGTTTTCTTCGTGTCTTCGCGTCTTCGTGGTAAGCGGTTTCTCCCCAGCGCGTGCGAGACGAGGATCACCGGGATCAGCCCCACTGCAACGATCGTGAGGCTGGGCAGGGCCGCCTCCCCCAGCCGTTCATCCTTGGCCAGATTGTAGGCCTGGGTCGCCAGCGTATCGAAGTCGAAAGGACGCAGCACCAGTGTGGCCGGCAACTCCTTCAGCGCATCGACGAATACGAGCAGCGCGCCGATCAGCAGGCTGCGCGCCAGCAGCGGTGCATGCACACGTGCGAGCAGTGCCCCGGCAGTGCAGCCGAGGGTCCGCGCGGCCTCGTCCATTCCAGGCGTGATGCGGGCGAGCCCCGCCTCAACGTTCGTGAGGGCAAGCGCGAGGAAGCGCACGACATACGCATACACGAGCGCCGCGATGCTGCCAGTCAGCAGCAGGCCGCTCTTGATGCCGAAGTTCGCCTGGAGGAATGCATCGAGCGCGTTATCGAAGCGCGCCAGCGGCACCAGGATGGCTACCGCCAGCACCGCGCCGGGCACTGCATAACCCAGTCCGGCGAGCCGCACGCTGGAGCGTACCGGGCCGCTCGCGTGCAGGCGCGCCGCGTAGCCCAGAGCCAGCGCAGCGGCAACCGCCAGGCATGCAGCGAGGCCCGCGGCGGTGAAGCTGTTGGCCACCAACGCCGCGTAGCGGCCGAAGGCGCCAAGGTCGGTCTCGCGCCAGGCGAGCCGAAGCAGGATCACCACCGGCAGCAGGAATCCCAGCACCACCGGGAGAAGGCAGACCAGTGTCGCAATCCACCCGGCCGCGCCAGGGAGCCTGCGCCTTCGCGCGCTGATCGTCCCGGCGCCCTGGAACCGTGCGCGACCACGCGATGCGCGCTCGAGCCACAGCACCAGCATCACAACGCCGAGCAACATGACTGACAGCTGTGCTGCCGCGGCGCGATCGCCCAGGCTGAACCAGGCTTTGTACACGCCGGTGGTAAGCGTCTCGACAGCGAAATAGGCGACCACCCCGTAGTCGGCCAGCGTTTCCATCACAGCCACCGCCACGCCCGCCGCAAGCGCGGGGCGGGTCAGCGGGAGGGCCACGCGCAGGAACGCCCGCCACGCGTCGAGGCCGGCGAGCCTGGCGGCGTGCAGGAGGTTGGGCGAACGCTCCACGAACGCCGCATGCACGGGCAGATACACGTAGGGAAAGAACACCAGCACGAGCAGGCAAGCCGCGCCGGGCAGCGAGCGGACCTCGGGGAACCAGTACTCGCGTGCGCGCCAGCCGGTAATCTCGCGCAGCCCGCTCTGGACCGGTCCGCTGAACTGCAGGAAATCCGTGTAGGCATACGCGACCACGTAGGCCGGCATGGCCAACGGCAGCACCAGCGCCCAGGTCAGCCAGCGCTGTCCCGGGAACTCGAACGCTGCAGTCAGCCAGGCACAGGCAACGCCGAGGACGGCCACGCCGACACCGACGCTGACAGCGAGAAGCAGGCTGTTGGCCAGGTACCGCGGCAGCACGGTCTGCGCCAAGTGCAACCAGACGCCGGGAACGCCAGGCGCGAACACACCGAGCGCGAGTCCGGCGACCGGCAGCGCGAGCACCAGGGCGATCAGCACCGCTGCAGCGGCGAGTCCGCCACCAGTCGCGCGCGTGCGCACGGGGACGATCGGCAGGATCGAGGATGGCGTCAAAGCAAGTTGTCGCGCGGCAGGCGCCGCCAATCCGGCGATGAGCTGACTGGATTCTAACCCGTCGCGATACCCTGGAGCTGGAGGGCCGAGGACCAGCCACGCCGCGGTATCGCACCTTCGGCGCCGAAGCGTGCACGTCGCCCGCTATACTTGCGCGCTGAATGAGAATGCCCGAATCCGCTGCGCCCCTGCTCGAAGTGCGCGAGCTCACCCACTCCTACGGCGAACAGCGCGTGTGCGACGCGCTCTCCTTCACGCTCTTGTCCGGTGAGATCGCGTGTCTGCTCGGCCCCAGCGGGTGCGGCAAGACCACGCTGCTGCGCTGTATCGCGGGCTTCGAACCGGCCAGCGGCGGCGAGTTCCTGCTCGATGGCCGAGTCGTGAGCCGTCCGGGCTTTCGGGTGCCACCCGAGCAGCGCCGCATCGGGATGGTATTCCAGGACTTCGCGCTTTTCCCCCATCGCAGCGTCGCGGGCAATGTCGGATTTGGTCTGTCGGGCCTGTCCCGCTCGCAGCGCGGCCTGCGCGTGCGTGAGCTGCTGGAGGCGGTAGGCCTGCCGGACTGCGCCGCAAGATATCCGCACGAGCTGTCAGGGGGGCAGCAACAACGCGTGGCGCTGGCACGCGCGTTGGCGCCAGGGCCGCGCCTGCTGCTGCTGGACGAGCCGTTCTCCAACCTCGATGTCGACCTGCGCGAGCGCCTGGCGCTGGAGGTCCGCACTCTGCTCAAGACCCAGGGCACCACGGCAGTGCTGGTTACTCACGACCAGCACGAAGCCTTCGCCTTCGCCGACAGCATCGGCGTCATGCACCACGGCCGGATCGCCCAGTGGGACACCGCCTACAACCTGTACCATCGGCCGCGCGACCGCTTCGTGGCCGACTTCGTCGGAGAGGGGACGTTCGTTCCGGGACGGGTAACGCGCGGCGGCCGCGTCGAGCTCGAGCTGGGCATACTACAAGGCGAGATCACCTACGCCGATGCAACGCAGCCGCAGACCGGGGGACCGGGTTTGGTCGACGTGCTCCTGCGGCCCGACGACGTGGTGCACGACGACACCAGCCCGGTGAAGGCGCAAGTGCTGAGCAAGGCGTTTCGCGGCGCCGAGATCCTCTACGCGCTACGCCTCCCCAGCGGAACCCAGGTGCTCTCGCTGGTGCCGAGTCACCACAACCACCTCCCCGGGGAGGCCATCGGCGTGCGGCTGGCCGCCGATCACATCATCGTGTTCCCCAGACAGCTCGACGAGAGCGCCAGCGGGGACGCCTGAGCCTATTTGCCGGGCAGCATGCGCTCGAACACGTTGTCCTTGTCGAGCACCAGGTGCTTGAGAGCTGCCACGACGTGGACGATGATCACCGCCACCAGGATGTAGGAGGTGATCTCGTGCACCTCCTGCAGCCCATCACGCATCGCCTGGTTCTCGGGGAAGAAAGGTCCGATCGGGATGCCGAAGTACTTCACCCCATACTTGGTGAAGTTGGACGCCAGGAATCCCACCACAGGCATGACTATCAGACAGGCATAGAGCAGGCCGTGGCTGATTCTTGCGGCAGTCACCTCCCAGCCGGGCATGGAATCGGGGAGTGCCGGCGGCTTGTGGGTCAGGCGCCACCACACGCGGATCAGCACCAGGACCCCGATCGTAGTGCCGATGGACTTGTGCAGGTTGAACCAGAAGGCACGCTCCGGCGTCCCCTTGGGGACATCGGTCATGTACCAGCCCAGCCCGATCATCACGAACACGCCGATAGCGATGAGCCAGTGCAGAAAGATGGCGAAGCTGTTGTAGCGCTGCGCGCCGGTCTTGTTGTCCATGTCGAGCCGAACCCCTGCGGATGGGAAGGGTGCTATCGTAACAAACTGCCACTGCGGCCGCGGAAACTGCGCTGGTCGTGCGAGCAGGTAGCCATTCCGCGCCGTGAAGACCCCAGGGATTGCCTTCGACACGACCAACGCCGCGTCGGGGCCTCTGCGCTCAAAGTGTTGCTGCCTTGGGACTGCGCCGAACCACGCGTCCCGGGCGCGCGCCGGTCGGCTTGCCGTCGCGCCAGACGATCTGGCCGTTCACGATCACGCTGTCGATGCCGTGCGACGGCGCGATCGGCTGCTGGAACGTCGCTGCTTCGGCCACCGTCCGCGGATCGAAGACGGCGATGTCGGCCCACGCACCCGCGCGCAACACACCGCGGCCCTCCAATCCGAAGGTCTGCGCCGTGAGCCCGGTCATCTTGTGCACCGCTTGCTCGAGCGAGAGCAGGCCGAGCTCCCGGCTGTAGTGCCCGAGCACGCGCGGGAAGGTCGCCCACAGGCGCGGGTGAGGGAAGGCGTCGTGCGGCAACCCGTCGGATCCGATCATGGTAGGCGGGAAGGCAAGGATGCGCTGCACGTCGGCCTCGTCCATGGAGAAGTAGATGCCGCCTGCCGGCAGCAGACGCGCGACTGCTTCGTCCTGCGGCAAGCCCATGTTCGCGGCGACCTCGCCGAGGTCCATGCCGGCACACTCGGGGTGCGGCTTGGACCAGGTGACCACCACGCGCATAGCCGCCCTCACGCGGTCGGCGGAGAGCATGGTGGAGGACGCGGTATAGGGATAGCAGTCCAGCCCGATCTCCTGGCCACGCATGCGCTGCGCGATCAGCGCGAGGGTCTCCCCCGAACGGCCGTGGTTGGGGGTGCCGTTCACCTTGTGGTGCGAGATCACGACCGGCACGCCGAGCTCGCGACCGATGCGGAAGGTCTCGTCCAGCGATTCGAGCACGCGCTCGGCCTCGTTGCGCATGTGTGTGCAGTAGAGCCCGCCGAACTCGCGCAAGGGCCGGCACACCTCGATCACCTCCTCGGTGGGCGCGGCCGCCGCCGGCTCGTAGTACAGGCCGGTCGAAACACCGATAGCCCCGGCCGCCAGCGCCTCGCGCGCTAGCTCGCGCATGCGGCCGATTTCCACCGCAGTGGCAGGCCGCTCCACGTCGGCCAGGGTCACGACTCGCAGCATCGTGTGGCCGACCAGCAGCGCACAGTTGGCCGCTGCGGGCCGCGCACGAAGCTCCTCGACATAGCCGGCGAAGGTCGGGAACCGGAACCACGCGCCGTCTTCGTCCAGCAGGTCCAGCGGCGGCGTAATGGGCTTTTTCATGCCAGACGGGGCCGGTGCCAGCGAGATTCCGCAGTTGCCGGCGACGACTGTTGTGACGCCCTGGCTCACCTTGGGCGCCATGTCCGGCCCGGACAGCAGCAGCCGGTCGTCGTGCGTGTGCGCATCGATGAAGCCGGGGGCGACGACCTTGCCACTGGCGTCGATCTCGCGCTCCCCCTGCGTCCCGTCCAGGGCACCGAGCTGCGCGATGCGGCCGCCGCTGACAGCTAGGTCGGCCCGATAGCGCGGAGCACCGGTGCCGTCGATGATGGTGCCGTTGCGGATCAGCAGGTCGTACCGTGCCGTCATCACAGCTCTTTCACCACAGAGGCACAGAGACACAGAGAAACCAAGAACGGACCCAACACGGATACGCAATGCCGTCCGGATGTCTTCGCGCGTCGAGTACTCCGGTGCTCTGCATCTTCGTCTCTGTGTCTCTGTGCCTCTGTGGTTCAGTTTGGTGTCTTACCTGACCTGGTCGGCCGCAGCCATCGCCGCACGCATCTTGGCGGCGGTGAAGCCCGGCTGCCGCGCAGCATCCAGGATAACCTTCTCCTTCCTGGCCATCAGATCGATGGCCGCGGGCAGTTTCTCCAGCGCCGCCGGAGGGATCACCACCGCGCCATGGTAGTCGGCGTGCACGATATCGCCGTCGCTCACGGCCATTCCCAGCACATCCACCGGCTTGGCGAAGTCCACCACCTGCACATACGCATGGCTGGGGGAGAGTGTAGCCGCCAGGCACTGGAACTGGGGGCACATCATGTCCAGGTCTCGCATGGAGCCGTTGGTCACCGCGCCGATGCAGCCCAACCCCCAGTGCACATGGGTGTTGACCTCGCCCCAGAAGGCGCCCAGCCCGGGTTGGCTGTCCACGTCCTGGACCAGCGAGATGGTCGGCCCGGGTCCCTGAGCGAGGTACTCGTAGTACCCCAGCAGACGCTCCTTGCGCGCCGCCGCGTCGAACGGGACCGAGCAGCGGACAGTTAAGGTGCGGGCAAAGCCTATGATCGGTGGCAGCTTCGGGAAAGCTGCAATCAGCCGCTGGCGGGTGAAGCCGGTGGTAAAACGCCCCCCCAGCGCGATCTCCAGTGCGTTGCAGATGGTGGGTGTATCGAACTTGCGCAGATGATCGAACAGTGTGTTGTGGTCCATTTCGTAGCTCATGTTGCGTCACGGAACACCTTGAACCTCTCACCACGCAGGCACGAAGACACGAAGGAAAAAAGAAAGAAAGACATTGAAGCAGCGCACGCCTGACAGACTCCACTAACCGGCAAGGTCGTACCATAAGCTGCGTTGATCACGCCCCTGATCCTTCTTGGTTTTCTTCGTGTCTTCGTGTCTTCGTGGTGAGAGGTTATCGGTAATTGTCTACCGCCGAGGCGGATTGGCGCGCCAGAACACCGGCCGGTCGCTCTCGGTCAGCTCCTCGAGGTATTGCGCCGGCATCATGTCATAAGCGTAGTCGTTGAGCTTGCCGAGAAGCTCCCTCGCGCGGTCGGGATAGGCGTTTGCCTTGTTCTCAGCCTCCTCGGGATCGTTGGCGATATCGTACAGCTCCACCGTGCTGGGCAGCGCAGAATGCACAATGAGCTTCCATTCGCCTACACGGAGCGCGCCGCCGAAATCCTCCACGTTGAGCAGCATCTCCTTGCGCGGCGTGCGCTGCGCCTGCGCAATCACCGGCCAGACGTCGAAGCCGTCCAACTTCTTGCGCTGCTCGGCCGGCGCGCCGGCCAGGTGCAGCAGCGTCGCGTACATGTCGGTCACGTGCAGCGGTTCGGTCACGATGGTCTTGGGCTTGATGCGGCCCGGCCAGGAAGCAAGCGCGACCACCCGCACGCCGCCTTCGTAGAGACTCCCCCGCCCTTCGCGGAAGACGCCGTTGTCGGCTGCCACCCGCTCGACGTCGCGGTCGCCGGTCGCGAAGCGGGTCGGCAGGGCGCCACCGTTGTCGCTATGGAACACGATGAGGGTGTCCTGCAGCATACTGCGCTTCTCCAGCGCAGTCACGACCTCACCGACGGCGGTATCCAGCGCAGTGACCGCAGCGGCATAACTGCGCCGAGTGTCGTCGCCGACGTCGCGATAGCTGTCGATCAGGGCTCGCGCAAGGCCGTAGTATTGGGCCGGCGTGTTGAAGGACAGCATCAGCAGCAGCGGAACGGCCGGGTCGTGGCGCCCGATGATGCTCACTGCCTCGCGGCTGAGCAGCGCCGTGACGTTGCCGTCTTCCTTCACGGACCGCTCGTCTCGCCGCCAGTCCGTGCGCGCGCCTTTTCCGAGCACCGGCTCGACAGCGCCGGACAGCGAACCGTAGAAGCTGTCGAAGCCGCGTCGCGTGGGCCAATACTCCGGTCGGGCGTGGCCCAGCAGCCAATTGCCCACGAAAGCGGTGCGATAGCCTCGCTCCTTCAGGGCCTGCGCCAGAGTGCGCTCATCCTCTGGTAGCCCGACCTTGCTGGACGGCAGGACCGAGAGCGTCTGCAGTCCGTAGCGCATGGGATAGCGCCCGGTCAGCATCGCCGCGCGCGTCTGGCTCGAGAACGGCTGCGCGTAGAAGGCATTGAGGATCGCGCCTGTCGCGGCAATCCGGTCCAGGCTGGGCGTGCGGATCGCGCTGCCATGGAACCCAACATCATGCCATCCCAGGTCGTCCGCCAGAATGTAGACGATGTGCGGCTGATCGGCTGCCTGCAGGCTCCCCGCCACGGTAACCACGAGTATCACCAGCAGCCTGCGCAGCACGCGCCGGGTCGATCCGATGCCCGGCTTCACCTGTTTCATGCGCCCTCCCTGAAGTCCTGCTTTCCCCCTATGATACGATTGCTTGCGCGATCGATCGACCCGAACGCGACCGGAGCCCACTTCGGCGCACCGCTGGCCCGCTCTCCGCCGCACCCGCCGTCATCCGCCGAAGCCACGATCATCCTCCATGCCGGAGCGCGAGACTCTTCTCGAATGGCTGGACCGCGCCACAGCACGAGCGCGCCTCGCGTTCGGGCTGCGAGAAGCGGGCGCCATGGCTTGCGCGCTGCTGGCATTGCTTGCACTACACCAGGCGCTGCGGGTGGTCATCTCCGCCCCCGAGGTCCGCGCCGCTCTATTGCCATTCTTCATCTTCGCCGCGGTCGGCGCAGCAGCTGTCTTCGCAGTGCGAGCCTGGCGAGCACCGACACTCATGCAGGCTGCTGCCGTAGCAGACGCACGTGCGGGGCTGAGGGATGAACTGCGCAGCGCACTGTGGTTCGCACAGCACGGTGGCGGTGGCCCAGTGGCAGAGTTGCTGCTTGCCCGTGCGGCGCGGACTGTGCAGGCGCTGGACGCGCGGCGCCTCTTCCCGGTCGCTGTTTCGGGTCGCGTGGCCTCGGCTCTAGGGCTCGCGCTGGTCGCTGTTGCGGTTACCTGGTTCCTACCCTACATGGGCTTGCTCCACGGCACACCGGCTTCCGTGCTTCCGCCCTCACCGGAAACCGCTGCGGTGCGCCCGCAGCGGCAGATAGACACCGCGTCCATGTCAGGAGACGAGAGGCCAGCGGCGCCGATCTCCGAGCACGCGCAGGCTGTGTGGTCCCAACTCCAGGAACTGACCTCGGCGCTCGCGGACGACGCGGAAAGCGAAGCCATCGAGCATGCCATCGCCGCGCACGACGCCCGACACGCTGCTCAGCTGCTGGAGGCGCTGCAGCGGCGCCGGGCCGCCCAGACCAACATCGGCCCTGCCCCCCGGCCCGAGACCGAACAGATGTCCGCCTCGCTGGCCGAAGGCATCCTCGAGCGGCTGCAGGAACTGCTGAAAGAGCAGCAAGTGCAGGCGAATCAGCCGGCACCCACGAGTGCAGAAGCGCCCACGGCGCAGCTCACCGAGCAACTGCGTGCGGACGCCGAGGTCGAGAAGGGCGACCCGCGTGGCCAGCAGTCGGCAGGCGAAGCCGCACTGAACGCCATGCTGCGCGCCATCAATCGCAGCAGCATCGGGCCGCGCGATGTCGTGGGCGGCGCGGGCGAGGCCGGCGAGGAAACCGGTCGCTCCAACGTCGGCGGCGGCGCGATGGGGCGCCGGGTCGGAGTGAGCCGCGCGGGTGCGGGAGACGACGAACGGCCGCAGGGGGACCCCGCCGGCGCTGTCGAGTCGGAGCCGGCCCTGGGCCAGAAAACGCAGCGTCTACAGGCGCAGTTGCAGAGGCTCAAGGTCGAGCCGGCTACCGGAGAGGAGCAGCCTGGAGCCGAAGAGTCGCTGTACGCGGCGACCCGCGCCCAGTCGGCCAGCCTCGGCTACGAGGCGGTCGCGGCGCGTCCGCACCAGGGGGCCGAGGGATTAGCACGCGTAGAGCGTATGCCACTCGCCTATCGCGATGCGGTCAAGCGCTACACACTCGAGCAGCACCGCACCGAAAGCGGATCGGGGCTCGGGGCTCAGGACTGAGCGGGGAGACAGGACGAAGGACGAGGGAAGCAGGACGCGGCACATGAGCCTGGAGATCGTCGACAAGGGAGTTCCATTGCGCCTTGCAGAATCAGGTTGCAGACCTCCACACCACCCCGCCGGCTGCGCCGGCACCCCTCCTCGGAGAGGAGGGGAGTGTCTCCCCTCCTTTCAAAGGAGGGGTGGCGCCGAAGGCGACGGGGTGGTTGGCGTTGGACTACTGCAGCTTGAGCGTAATGCATCTGTGCAAGGCTCAATGGTGCAGGCTACGCCGTGACTTTCCTGGCCCTCTCGCCGCTCGCCGCCTATGCGCTGCTGGCCGCCGTCGCCCTCGCAGTCGTCTTGCTGCACTTGCTCAAGCCGCGTCCTCTGCGGATGACAGTCGGCTCTACGCTGCTGTGGACCAACGTCCTCAAACGGCACAGTCGGCGCGCCGGGCGTTGGCGCTGGTTGCTCTCCCTCCTGCTCGCGCTCGGGATCGGGCTCAGCCTGGCGCTCGCGCTCACCGGCCCCGAGCTGCCCGCGCTGGGACTGGCGGGCAAGCGCACGGTGCTGGTGCTCGACAACTCGCCGTCCATGGCAGCGCGCACGCGGGACGGCCGCACCCGCTGGCTGCACGCGTTGGAGCGCGCCCGCGGTCTACTGGGGAGCACTGTTGGCGCGGTCATGGTGCTGGATACCATGGGGACTGCACCGGTTTCAGGCTTCCTCACGCGCGCACAGGCAGTGACCGCGCTCGACCGCCTCAAAGTTGGCTCACAGAGCATGGCACGGCTGCCCTTGTTCCCGCAGGAGCGAGACCTCGACGTGCACTTGATCACCGACGGTGTGGGACTCACCGAATTTCCGGCCGGCGGCGCTGTGCATTCGGTGTTCGAGGCAGCCGATAACGTCGCGGTGACTGGCCTGGAAGCGCGCGCCTTCCCGGCAGATCCTACACGCTACGAGGCCTTCGTCCAGGTGTACAACGCATCGCCGGGCTCCAAGCGAGTGCGCCTCACGCTGCGCGGCGGCGACCATTTCGCCATTGCGCAGGAGCTGGATATGTCTGCCGGCGAGCTGCTGGATGCCAGCTTCGATATCAGCGGCTTCGAGGGCGGTATTCTCGGCGCCGCGGCCGCCATAATCGGGGACGCGCTTGCGCTCGACAACGTGGCCTTTGCACGCGTCGCGGCGCACCGGACCCGGCGTGTCCTGCTGGTCACCGACGGCAATGCGCGGTTGGAAGATGCCATCCGCGCCTTGCCCGGCATTCGGCTCGCCACAGTCAAGCCGGCGGACTACGTTTACGCCGCGGGGGCAGACGCCTACGTCTTCGACCGCTTCGCCCCTGTCATGTCGCCGCCTGCCGGCGCTCTGCTGTTCCGGCCAGCCGCTGCGCCGTGGCTTCCAGCGGTCTCGTCCGAGATTGCGAACCCCGGCATCGCTGACTGGAATCGCGCCCATCCGCTCACGATCGGGCTGAACTGGCGCGACCTGAGGGTTAGGCAAGCGCGCCCGGTCAACGTAGAGGCGAGCGAAACCGTCGTAGCGGCTACGCAAGGCGCACTCGTCGCCGCTCGCCGCGCGTCTTCGCCGTGGATCCTCGTCGGCTTCGCTTCCCAGGACTCGAGCCTGCCCTTGCAGCCCGCCTTCCCGGTGTTCCTCGGCAATGCGCTCGACTGGCTGACCGAGGCGCCGGCGCCGCTGGTCCTTCCGCTCGGAGCCATCCAGGTGCCGGTGCCGGGTGCCCAGGTGCGCAATAGCGCCGGCGCATCTGTGCCGGTTGTGGAGACCGCGGACGGCGTCATGTTCGAAGCCTTACAACCGGACGTGTACACCGCGCACGGCGATGGGCAGCGCGTCGAAGTCATCGCCAATGTGCTCGACCCGCGCCAGGCCGACATCAACCGCAGCCCGCTGCGCGATGAACAGGCCGTTGCTGAAGCCGCCGCGCCAGAGCGGCGAATCGAGCCCTGGGTGCTCCTGCTGCTGGTCTGCGCTCTGCTCCTGATGGCGGAGTGGGCGGCCTATACGCGCCGTGTCACGGCCTGACGGGGATCACGCATGACCCTCGAGAGCCCGCTGGGATTGTGGCTGCTCGCAGGCTTGCCGGCGCTCTGGCTCCTGGCGTGGCGCAGCCGTGCCGCGGCGTCGCGCCGGCGCCTCGCGGCCGCCACGCTGCTCCGGTCTGCGGTCATGGTGCTCGTAGCGCTGGCGCTTGCGGGTCCGGTATGGCTCGAGCCCAACCGAAAGATCTCCGTGGTGTACGCGATCGACATCTCGCGAAGCGTGTCCTCGGCCTTCCTGCGTCGGGCCCTGGACTGGATCGCCAACGCGAACACACGCTACAGTCCGGCGCAGGTTCGCTTCTTGGTGTTCGGCGACCGCGCGTGGCTGGTCGATGCTGAACGGGACGTGCTGTCGGTGCCGGTCGCCGGCCAGGGAACCCCGATCGAAGCGGACGCCGTCGACCAGAGCGTCACCGACCTGGAGCAGGCGCTGAACACCGCTGTGTTCGGCTTCGCGCCGCACGCTGCGGCGCGTCTGGTGCTGGTGACCGACGGCAACCAGACCCAGGGTGACCTGTGGCGCGCGCTGCCGCGGCTGCGGGCACAGGGGGTGCGGGTGTTCACGATCCCGGCCGCAGTCGCGGTAGACAACGACGCGTGGGTCGATAGCATTTCAGTGCCCCAGAGCGTGCGCGAGCAGGAACCAGTGGCCGTAGGGGTGCATGTGTTCTCGCGCACGGCGACCGACGCCAGCCTGCGCCTCGCCGAAGGCGACCGGGCTCTAGCTGCCCGTGCCCTGCGTCTGCAACCCGGCGACAACGAGGTGTCGCTGACGGTGAGATTCCCCCGCAAGGGCAGCAACGTCGTGACGGCGCAGGTGCAGGCGGACGGCGACCAGGATGCCCGCAACGACACGATGAGCGAGAGCGTGTGGGTAGGCCCGCGCCCGCGCTTGCTCTACGTGGAGAGCGCTCCCGAGAGCGCGCACTATCTGGCCGACGCCCTGCGCGCCCATCACATCGACGTGACCGTCGCCACCCCCGACGCGCTGCGCGCGGACCACGGCCTGCTCGCTGGCCAGGACGCGGTCGTCCTGAGCGACATCGAGGCGCGAAGCATCGATGCGCCCACGGCCCAGGCCATCGAGGACTTCGTGCGCGACCGAGGCCAGGGCCTCATCTTCGCCGCCGGCGACCGCACGTACGGCAGGCAGGGGTATTCGGGCAGCCGCGTCGAGCGGCTGCTGCCGGTCCGCTTCCAGGGCAAGCGCAAGCGTCGGGATCTGGATCTGGTATTGCTGCTGGACCGCTCGCACAGCATGCGGGGCCGCAAGCTCGAGCTCGCCAAGTCAGCAGCGCTGGCCACCCTCGACTTGCTGGAACAGCACCATCGCCTCGCAGTAGTCGCGTTCGATTCCCAGCCCCGCGACGTCGTGCCGCTTGCGGAAGTGGGCAGCAAGCGCCGGGCCGAGGACCTGATTGCCAGCATGACCTCGAGCGGGCAGACGAACATCTATAACGCGCTCGCTCACGCCCAGCGGCTGCTGGCCTCGTCCACCGCTCCCACCCGGCACATCCTGGTGCTGTCGGACGGCGTCACCGCGCCGCCGCCGGGAACGGCCGTCGCCCGCTCCAGCAGCGAGGAAGCCCAGGAACTGGTGCGGCAGGCGCGCGCAGACACCATGCGCGAGGTGGGCGGCACGACGGAGCGCGAGGCGCAACCCGAACTGCCGGCGCACGCGGGCGGCATGGAAGGTCTGGTCGCGGAGCTGGCCGCGGCGAAGATCACGCTGTCCACCATCGCCATCGGCGAGAAAGCCAACCTCGAGCTGATGCGCGGCCTGGCGGCCTGGGGGAACGGAAGACACTACGTCGCCGCGAGCGACACCGAGATCCCCAGCCTGTTTGTGGCCGAAACGCGCCGGCTGCTCGGCGAATCCATCGTCGAACAACCGTTTCAGCCCAAGGTAGGCAGCCGCGCGGAGTCGATCTCCGGCGTGGACTTCGCAGCCGGCCCGCCGCTGGGTGGCTTCGTGGTCACCCGGCCCAAGCCCTTCTCGGAGGTGCTGCTGCAGGCGCCGCAGGAACAGCCGCTGCTAGTGCAGACGCACTACGGCCTGGGCAAGACCGTCGCCTTTCTGTCGGACGTCAAGAACCGCTGGAGCGCGCAGTGGCTCACCTGGGACGGCTACGGCCGGTTCTGGGCCCAGGTGGTGCGCGACACGATCCCCGCCACCACCGGCGAGAGGCTGTCCTGGGACGTCAAACGCCAGGGCCGCGAGGCGGTGATCGAGCTCAAGGCGCTGGCCCCGGACCGCACCTATCGCAATGGCCTCGTCCCCAAGGTGCGCCTGACGGTGCCGGAGGGGAGCTCCTCGGTGCTCGGTCTGCGGCAGATCGCGCCGGGCCACTATCGGGCCAGCACTGCGATACAAGCAGGCGGCAGCGCACCCTACCGGTTCGAACTGCTGGAGGGCGGTGGCCTGTCCCGCCGCGACGTGGCGCAGGCCGGCACCCGCGGCCTTACCTACCCCTGGCCGGACGAGTACCGCGTCCTCCCGCCCAACACGCGCCTGCTGCAGGCGTTGAGCGAACGCACCGGCGGCGTCTTCGAACCGAGCCAGGCAGACATCTTCGCCGACCGCGGCGACGGCACGGCGGTGGCGAAGCCACTCTGGCCATGGCTGACCGCGGCGGCGCTACTTCTGTTCCTGCTCGATGTGCTAGTGCGACGGGCGCCCTGGCTGGATCGCGGACGCAAACCCAGGGGAGAAACACCTTAGCCACGCAGGAAACGGCAGATGTGGCGAGCCCGGAAGCACGCATTCCCTGGTTGTTCGGGTTTTCTTCGTGTCTTCGAGGCTTATGGGGTGAGAGGTGGGTACTCAGTGTGATTTCATTGCTGGCGCGGCGGCTGCGGCTTCGGATCCCGCTCGAGGATGTCCATGATGACGATCCGCGGCCGGCCGCCACGCGGCTCGACGACCCAGGTCTCCTCCGAGGTCACCATCAGCGCTCCGCCGGGATCGAGCCAGAACCGGGTCAGCTTCGAGTCAATCTGGGCGCGGTAGCCGTCGGGATGCATCTCGACCTGCACGTTCTCCCGGCGCAGGGAGTAGTTGCGCATCTTGCCGCCGCTCTCGTTCAGCAGCCGGCGGAACTCCGCCTTGCCGACCGAGGTGCGCCCGCCTCGACTGGGGGATCGCTGGATCTGGATGACCGCGTCATCCGCGATCAAGCCGGCGAGCCCGCTCCAATCCATGCGCCCGGCACTGCGATCGAACGACTCCAGCAGCTGGAGCACCTGTCCCCGGCTGAGGCTGGCGCCGGCCTGGCCGCCGGGTGCACCGCCGGTGGCCGAAACGCAGGGCGCATCGGAGTAGACCACCATGCCGGCATCGATGCACTTGTACGGCTCCTGGCGGGGCGGCGGCGGCGCCTTCCGGGAAGCCGTGCGCGCGGCCAGGGCTCCGGCGGCCAGGACGGCGCTCAGGATGACCAGAATCGCGATGCGGATCGGCATTTGGGGCGGTTGGCCTGCGTCTTAGGAGGGTAGCGAAGCAACTGGGATACCAGCTGAGGCCCAGACCGCGCCGATGCGGTCATGAATGAAGGTGTAACAGCTTGCGCTGGAGGGGCTCAGCCGCCGGCGAGATACCGCGCCAGGATCTCCTGCTCGGTACGTGTGCGCTGCGTGGCCAGGCAAGGATAGCGCAACACCAGATTCACTCTGTTGGGGTCCACCAGCCGCATGGTCACGCGCGGCTCGGCCGACGGCAATACCACAAACTGCTCCCCTTCCAGTTCCCGCAGGGCCACCTCGGCGGGTGCCACGAACGCCGCACACACGGTGGCCGCAGCCTGCTCGAGCCTTAGCCGGGCGGCATCGACGTCCCCGCCGGCGGCCAGCGGCACGATCAGGATGCCGAGCTGGTAGGCACCGATGCGCGAATGATTCTTGAACGGGTGAGTGATGTAGAAGCTGTTGGGAAACTGCACCGTCCGCCCGGTGAACTGATGCTCCTCGCTCATCTCCAGCAACGTCGTCGACAGCAGGGTCTGGTCGATCACCTCACCCTGCACGCCGCTGATCTCGATCACGTCGCCAAAGCGAAAGCTCCCGGAGGTGGTGCGGTAGATGTAGCCGAGCATGGACGTGAGCAGCTCCTTGCCGGCGAGCACCAGGGCGACGCTCAACGCTGCAAGAGACAGTGCGGCTGCGCGCAGCTCCGCCCGCCACACAAACAGCAGCAGCACCACCGCCACCAGCAGAGAGGTATTGCGCCAGAACACCGACGCGCGCAGCTTGGTCTCGCGCGACAGGCTGGTCCGGCCGCGTAACATCCCCGAGATGGCGAGGTTGACCACCAGCACCACGATGATTACAACTATGGTCCCGATGATCTCGGGCGCGGCGGCGTACCAGGGAGAAACGTTGGCTTGCATTGCCCAATTATGCGGCAGATGCGCGTCCCGCGCGCGGCGATTCAGGCCTACAATCGTTGTGCAAAGATACGCGATGGGAGGATCCGGGCATGCAGGTAAACAATCCAGCCAGGGAGCGCCTGGCGCAGAACGCACTGGCCATCGGCATTGGCGTGCGCGGTGTGCGCGGCGTCGAGGTGGCGCGGGTCATGAAGACGGCCGGCTTCGACTGGCTGTTCATCGATCTGGAGCACGGCGCGACCTCGGTCGAGACGGCCTATTCGATTTGCGTGGCTGCGCTCGACGCTGGCATCGCACCGCTGGTGCGCGTCCCACACGGTGATTTCACGCTCGGCACTCGCTGCCTGGATGCCGGCGCGCTGGGCCTGGTCATGCCGCACGTGGATACGCCACAGGTGGCGCAGGCGATGGTCCAGGCATTCCGCTTCCCACCGCTGGGCCGGCGTTCCATCGGCGGCGGCTATCCACAGTTCGGCTTTGCGCCGGTCCCGGCAAAGGACGCCGTCCCGGCACTCAACGCGGCAACGCTGCTGGTGGCCATGATCGAGACGCCGCTGGCGGTGGAGAATGCGGAGCGCATTGCCGCCGTGCCCGGTATCGATGCCCTGCTGATGGGCACCAACGACCTGTGCCTGGAGATGGGCATCCCCGGCCAGCTCGACGATCCGCGCGTGGTGAGCGCGATGGACAACGTGATCGCCGCCTGCCGCAAGCACGGCAAATGGCCAGGTCTGGGTGGCGTCTACGGCAAGCCGCTCATCCAGCGCTACATCGCCCGCGGGATGCGCCTGATCCTGGCCGGCAACGACATCAGCCTGCTGCTGGCCGCGGCGCAGGATCAGGCTGAGTTCGTGCGCGGCTGTTCGACTACCGCCTGAACCTCGAACCGCAGAGGCGCGGAGCCAGAGCGAAATCGAGATCTAATCTTGGGAGGCCCGCCGGTGTTGGTCACATGCGATGGGTCTCAGTAGGTCGCCCCTCTGCGCTCTTCAGTTGGATCTTGCGTTGCCAGAGACGCCTTCGAGCGTCTCCCGCAGGTCCGCTACGAGCTTCTTCACCGCGATCGCCCTTTCCTCGCCGTTCCACCATCTGGTGGCCAGCTCCACGCGCTGCTGCCGAGTCCCGGAGCCGAGCGCGCGCTCGACGTCACGCTCGAAGTGCATCTTGTCCTGCAGAATTTTCTGCAGGGTGTCGAGCGAAGCCTGGGCCGCGCGGACATCGGCACGCTCCTGCACGCCCAGGACCGCATACAAAGCGTCGAACCGCGCGTGCACCTCGGCGAGCTGGGCCGACAGCGCCTGCGACGTCTCCGCGGCGGCAAAGGCGAACTGCGCATCCGCCAGGACACGGTCGATCACCTGGTCCACCTGTACCTCGAACTCGCCCAGAGCGACCTGGAGTATTGCGAGCGCATCGCCCAGCTGGCTGCGACTGTCGGCGTTGGCAGCGGTGATCGAGCCGGACAAGGACTGCAGGACCGCGAGCTGCTGATTCCACGGCTCGCGCAACGTGGCCTCCGAGATCGCCTGGTCGGGCTGCGCTGCAGCGGATCCGCTCCGTAGCAGGATTGCTATGAGCACTACCGCGCCCACGCCGATCGACTTCCAGTTCGTAGAGCGCATGTTCTCCTCCTTCGCGAACCGACCGCAGCGATGCTTAGAAGGGGCTCTTGGGGTGGAAGGTCGGGGGACGCTTCTCGCGCAGCGACTTGGCCCCCTCACGCACGTCCGGCCCGGAGAAGCCGAGCATCTCCAGCGCGAGCGAAGTGTCGAAGGTCGGTCCCGCCATGCGCAGCCAGTTGTTCAGGCTGTACTTGGTCCAGCGCAGCGCCGGCTGCGAGCCCCGCGCAAGCCGCCGCGCGACCTCCAGGGCCTTTGCCTGCAGCTCGCTTTCCTCCACGCATAGGGACACCAGGCCGATGCGCTCGGCTTCCTCGCCGCTGACCTCGTCGCACAGCAGCAGATAGTACTTGGCCTTCGCCATGCCGCACAGCAATGGCCAGACGATGGCGGCGTGATCGCCGGCCGCCACACCGAGCCGCGTATGACCGTCGATGATGCGTGCGTTGCGAGCGGCGATCGAGATGTCGGCGAGCAGCCCGGTCACCAGCCCTGCCCCGACCGCGGGGCCATGCATGGCCGACACCACGATCTTGGAGCAGTTGATCAGGTTATAGACCAGGTCCCTGGCCTCGCGCCACACCCGTGCGCGTGTGTCGAAATCCACCGCCATTCGCTCGACCAGGTCGAGGCTTCCGCCGCCGGAGAAGCCCTTGCCTTCACCACGCATGATGGCGACAGACACCTCGGGGTCCGCGTCGATGTCGCGCCAGATGTCGGCGAGCTCGGCATGCCCGGTAGCGTCGGCCACGCCGAGCTTGCCGGCGCCGCCCATGATGATCTCCAGAATGCCGGGCTCGGGCCGGTTCAGCTTTAGCGTCTTGTAGCGGTCGTAGCTCATGATGATCTCCGGGTACCGTAGGTCATGCGGGATTAGTTCAGGCGCAGCGTGAAGTAGCGCTCGATCAGCCTTGCGTCGTCGAAGTGGCGGCGCCCGACGAAGGCCGTGGCGTGACGTCCCCACTGGCGCATGGCTCCCGGCTCGCGAACACCCATCGGCCAGAACAGATAACGCTCACCGCGCTCAGAGCCCGGCACGATGCCGTCCGGGCGGAAGGCGCTGCGGTGGCCTCCGGCGGGGTCGGGCAGTGAGCGCAGCCCTTCGGCGGCCGCAACGGCGTAGCCGACTCCGCGGGTGTCGCTGCTCACAAGCACACGCTGGATGTAGTGGGTTCCAGCTTCCAGGCGCACCGCGACGCGATCGCCCGCGGCGACCGCGGGCAAGCGCTGCGGCACGAAGGCCTGCTCGTCTAGCGTGTCCTGAGCAGGCAGTAGTTCGGCGCGCGGCGTCGGGAAGAACTGGTGATAGCAGCCACAGCTGTGGATGCTGTCGTAGACCAGCGGAATTCCCTCGGGGCCGAGCGTGACGCGCCAGATCACCCCATCCAGATGTCCGCCGAGCAGGTCCAGGCCGGAGGTCCTGGGGCGCGCCGGCAACCATACGCTGTAGACGAGTTGCAGCAACACCTGATCATGGTATCGGGTGTAGGCAATGCGGCGATAGACCATCGGTCGCACCGCGTCCACGCGCGCGCGCCTGTCCTCGCCCAACACCAGTGTGCCGATGCGATCGTTCTCGTCGTGCTGATCCACGATCCAGACCGGTGCGAACAGGGCGAACAATCGATCGGCATCTTCCCCCTGCGGTTCGGGGATGCCCAGCGGGTTGCGCCTCGCGCGCGCCAGGATCGTCTCGACCTCGCCCGGCAGCGTCGCACCCGCTTCCGCAGGCGAATAAGTCACGAGACTGCCGCCCGCGGCAAGCTCTTGCAGCGGCCGCTCGAACATCGCCTGCGCCTGCGTCTGGTAATCGCGCACGCCGCTGGCGAACGGAATGCGCGTGATCCAGTACAGTCCGACCACCCGCTTCCAGGTATCGTAGTCGTCGGGCACCCGCGCCTGGCCACGCAGCGCGTCGCGCTGCTGCTCTGTCGCGAGATCGCGAGCGCTCAACAGGTCGGCGCAGCGATCGAGCTCCGCGTCGATGCCGTCTGCTGGGCGGCTCCTCGCCAGGCGCGCGCGGTCCGCAGCAGGCAGGTTGGCCAGTTCGGCCTTCCGCGCGGTACGGTCGAGGGCTCGCATGCGTTCCACCCACGCGCCAAATTGGTCTGCACCCTCGGCCTCTTCCGCGAAGCTGGCGAGCAGGCGATCCACCCGCAGGTAGGGCAGGCCCTGGATCCGGGCCGCGCCGCCGTCGGCGACGGCCGCCTGCGCGACGGCGCGGTCGACTGCGGCGTACATCTGCTCGCAGCGGAGCGCCTCATCCATCCCCGTCGTCGCAGGCTGACCGGGAAGTTGGGCGCAGCCGCCTGCCGACACCAGCAGTGCCAGCAACACCAGTGCGCGAGTCACGAGCCCCTGTCCTTCTCGCGACGAAGAATCTCGCGCACCAGCGCAACGAACTGCTTCTCCACCGCGATGCGCACCGCGGCAGTGCCAACCAGAGGCGGCAGATCGAACGCGGGAACCAGCCGCCCGGAGTAGCTGAACTGCAGATCCTCGCCGTCGGAGGCGAGCCGATAGAGCCCGGTCATCTCCTTGAAGTTCCCGGCGATGGCGCGTGCCGATACCTGCTCGAAAGGCTGCTCGGTCACCGCCAGCCGCACCTCGAGCGGGAAGCGGAACAGGAAGAATCCGGCCATGCCCTTCTGCTCTACGATGGCGGTATCCCCGGCACGGACGAGTATGTGGCTGGACGTCAGATCGGGCACGAACAGCGCGTAGCGGTCGTAACCGGTAAGCACCTCCCAGGCCAGGCGCGCATCGGCTTTGAACTGCGCACGGGCTTCCACCAGGACCGCGTCGCCGTCGCGCCGCGCTTCGACGCTGACCCGCTGGGCGTTCACCGCGCTTGCGGCGAGGAGCAGCAGGAGCGCCGCCGCGGCACGCACCTTCACTTGCCCGCGAACCAGCTGTCCACGGTCGCAGAGTTGGCCTGCATCCACGCGCGGGCGGCATCGCGCGGCGCCAGCTTCTGCACGTTGACCAGGTAGTCCATTTCGGACACGGCATCGCGCCCCAGATACATGCGGCCCAGCACGTCCAGCGTGCGGGCGGGCGCCTGCGCTACCCAGACCTTGCTGGCGACCAGCGTGCCGTTGCTGGCCGACCCGAGCAGGCCGCGCGGCTCGGCGATCGGTCGCATGTTGCCGACCTTGTTGATGTAGTGCGGCGTCCACAGCGGCATGACGAACCACTTGCCTTCGGCGATCGCACGGTCGTAGTTGCCGTGGAACTGGGCGAGATTGCCGGGCACCAGCTCATAGCCGGCAGCCGTGAGAGCGTAGGCCTGCATCACGTCGGCGGACACCATCATGTTGCCCGAATCCCGCCCGGTGCCCTGAATACGCCGCTCCATGCGCGCCAGGACTTCCGGCCTGGTGAGATCGACCACGCTCGCCACGAGAGTCTCCGGCACGTACGTCGGGACCGACCAGTCGAAGCGGGCGCCCTCGTAGAGCACAGCCAGCTGCTCGGCCCGGCTGCCGTACTGCTCCCAGTAGACGGCGTGACCATGCGGAAGCCACGCGGCTACGAGCAGATCCACTTCCCCCGCGCCCAGGCGGGGAAAGATCTCGGCGTGGCTGCCCGTGGTCACTTCCACCGTATGCCCCAGGCGTTCCAGGACCTCCTGGACCACGCCGGCAGTGACGGCATAGAAGCTCAGGCCGATCTGACCCATGCGGACTTGCGCGGGCTGTGCGGCCTGCGCGAGCGGGGCCATGGCGACGAGCGCGGCAAGCACGATCGGAAAGCACTTTTTCAGGGGCATTCAGAGGCGCTCCTCGCGTGATGGTGCGGTTCGAAGGATTGTACGCGCGGAGAGTTGGACAGTCCGCGCATCCCCCGGGTTCGACCCCAGGCTGCGGGATTGCCTGCCCGCTCACGCCCCGCCGCGCAGGCGGCGCACGATCTCGATCATCGTCTCGGGGGTGCCGAACCCGCCGGCCTTGGTGACGAGCCACAGGCGCCTGCCGTCCAGGTCCAACCGGCAATAGGGGATCCCCGGAACAAGGTCGCCCATGACCTGGAGTGCGCGTCGCCCCAACAGCTCCAGGATCGCCACGGCAGTGTCGCCTCCCGTGGCGACCAGTGCGTCGACCGGGCGGCCGCGCAGGACGCGCACGGCATTGCTCGCCAGCAGTGCTGCCACGTGCGCTGCATCTCCTTCGCGTCCATCTGCGCCGGCGGTGGAGCGCAAGACAAGGGTATCGGCTTGCGACTGAAGCAACGCTTCGGTCTGGACCTCACCGTTGGGCGCGGAAACCACTTGCACTCCCGGCTGCACAGCGAGCGCCGCCACCTGCTGGGCACTCTGCTCGGCGCGAGACCCAACGACGAAGAGCACCTGACCGGCGGCGCGCGGCCGCTCCGGGGCTTGGGCTTGCGGCAGGCAGGCACCGGCCACGGCGCCGGCGATACCGGCGGAGCCTACCAGCAGACAATGTCCCAGGCGACCGTTCAAGGCTTCTACCGTGCGTACCAGGTCGGCATCGGTCCCGCTGTCCACTACGAACACCCGCAGGTCCTCGCCCGGCCGCGCTAGCTCGAAGGGTCCGGCCGGCGCAACCACCTCTACCTGCGCCTGATGCGCAGCCAGCCGAAACACCTGATCCAGCGGCGCAAGCGGCGGTGGCGACAGGGCATCGCGCGCGAAGCCCGTCTGTGGCAACGGCACTCCCTTCACGTGCACCATGCCGCCCACCACCGTACGACCCTGCGCCGGGAAGGCCGGCACGATGATGGCGTTCGCGCGGCCCAGAGCGTGCATGGCCGCGAGCGCTTCCACGGCGACATTGCCGCGCAGCGTGGAGTCGATCTTCTTGATGCAGATCTCTCCGGCGGGGGTGCACAGGCGCTCAACGATGTTGCGCACCCGTGCGGCGGCCTCGGCGCCCGGGAGATGGCGGGAGGCGGAGTTGATCGACACGACAGCCGCGCCCGCGAACTGGTCGGGCTCGCAGCCCTGGTCTCTCACGACCACGAAGGTGGGCTGTCCACGCGAAGCGAACGGCCCGGCGACGTCCAGCGCGCCGGTGAGGTCATCCGCGATGATCTGCACCTTCGGCGTCATGCACACCACCCCTTAACCCTCTCTAACCGCAGAGGCGGTTCGAAATGCGCGGTAGGCAGTCAGGCAGCGGCGCGAGCCGCAGCGCGGTCGGCCATCATGCGAGCATAAGCCACCGCAGCGCGCATGTTGACGTGGCTCGCCTTGCCCTTCCACGCGATGTCGTGCGCGGTGCCGTGATCGACCGAAGTGCGCCGGATCGGCAGGCCCAGGCTCACATTCACCGTCTCGTCGAAAGCGATGAGCTTGGTGGGGATGTGGCCTTGATCGTGGTACTGCGCCACCACCAGGTCGAACTCGCCCTTCAGAGCGCGATAGAACACCGTGTCGCCGGAGATAGGGCCCTTCACGTTGATGCCTTCCTTCTGGGCCTGCGCCACCGCCGGATTGATCCGCTCGATCTCCTCGTTGCCGAAGATCCCGCCCTCGCCGCAATGCGGGTTCATGCCTGCCACCGCAATGCGCGGGCTCGCATAGCCGAGCGCCTTGAAATGCTCGTTGCCGGCACGAATGGTGGCGAGCACGCGTTCGGCGCTCGCACGCTCAGTCGCGCCCTTCAGGCTGACGTGGGTAGTCACGTGCACGGCCGAGAGCTTGTCCGAGGCGAGCAGCATGAATGAGGACTTCGCGCCGGTAAGGTGCGCGAGCAGTTCGGTGTGACCGTCGAAGTGATGTCCCGCTGCGTGCAGCGCCGCCTTGTTGAGCGGCGCAGTGACGATCACGGCGATCTTCCCGGCGAGCGCCAGCTCGACGGCCTTGACGATGTACTGGTAGGCGGCCTCACCGGCGGCGGCGCTGATTTCGCCGTCGACGATCCGGTCGCTGTCCTTGCTCGGCACGTCCACGACCGGCACTGCACCGTTGCGGGCGGCATCCAGAGAATCGACGCAAGTCAGGCCCGCATTCAGCAGCTTGTCGGCCCGCTTGAGGATGGCGAGGTTGCCGATCACGGCAGTGGCCGACCGATGCTCCGGCGACATCTCCTGCAGCGCCTTGACGATGATCTCGGGTCCGATGCCGGACGGATCGCCCATGGTGATACCGATTTTTGCCAGCGTAGTCATTCGGACCTCACTTGTAACAAAGCAAACCCGAAAGCGGGGAACGCAAAGGACGCAAAGGTGAACCCCAAGGACGCAAAGGAAAACCGAAGCGAAAGTGCGATAGAGAGAAACCGACGCCCGCGGCTTGCCTCGTTCCGCGGGGTTTGGCAGACCACCATCTTTGCGGAGCTCGTCCCCGATCGCTCGGCGGTTGACCTATGGTATTCCTTTGCGTCCTTTCTTTTCTCCTTCGCGTCCTTTGCGTTCCCCGCTTTAGGAGGGAGCGTCTTAGGAGGTAAGCACCTCAAGCGTCGCCCATCTCCAGAGCCTGCAGGACTGCGCGCACGTCTGCCGCCGTCGCCAGCTCGCCGCCGGAGTTGTCGATGGCCTTCACAGCCGCCTCCACCCATTGGAGGTTGCTGCGCTCGGAGTCGAATGGTGCGTCCTCCAGACCCACGCGCACGTGACCGCCCTCCATCACCGCGCGCGGGATCATGGGCAGCACGTCCACGGACAGGCCGCCGACCATCCACTGCGCGCCGGGCGCCACCTGGTCCATGAGGGTGAGGTAGGCAGTCAAGCCGTAGTCGTCGGGGGGGAAGCCAAAGGTGAAGCCCGACGAGAACATGAAGCGGTAGATCGGCACCGGGCTGCTGCAGCGCCAGTACAGCGTGGCGCCCAGCCGCAGGAAGCCCGGCTCGTAGATCGCGTAGGCCGGATGGAAGCGGTATTGCCGAGCGAGGTCCAGCCCGTGCCGGATGTGCTCCTCCGGGTTGAGGTACACGAAACCGGGCTTGTCCTCGCGCAGGTCGTCGTAGTAGGCAAAGTTGACCGAGCCGGGATCGACCGCCGCCCACTCCAGCAGCCCGCGCTGCGCCAGGTGTTGCGTGTGGGCGAAACGCTCCTGCGGCGTCCGCCCCCCGGGATGTCCCGACTGGCCCGCGGTTGGGATCGTGGGGTAGACGATTACGTCGACCTGGCTGCGGATCTCCGTGATGATGCGCGCGTACAGCTCGCCATCGTCCTTTTGCTTGCCAGTGGCTTCATCGTACGCGTGCACGTGCACGATGGCGGCGCCGGCCTTGGCGCAGGCCACCGCCTGATCGACGATCTCCTTGACGGTCACCGGGATGCCGGGCTGCTTCCCCCGCCCCCAGGGGCCGTTCAGCGAAACCTCCAGCCAGGTCTTCTTATCCATCAGGTATGTCCGCGGCAAGCCCGTTCGCGTGGAAGCGCTGGATTAGTTTGCGCCTCACTCCTCACGCACTTAGACGATTGTCACCTTCAGCTCGGCCAGGCCCTCCACCGCACCGACCAGGACGTCACCCTGTTTGACCGCGCCCACCCCCGCCGGCGTGCCGGTGAAGATGAGATCTCCCGGCTGCAGACGGTAGTAGTTGGACAGGAAGGCGATCGTGTCGGGGACGTTCCAGATCATGTCCTGCAGGTCCGCGCTCTGGTGCAGCTCGCCGTTGACCGCCAGCGTGATCTTGCCGGCCGAGTGGTGGCCGTGGCTCGACACCGGGTAGATCGGCGTGATCGGAGCCGACTCGTCGAAAGCCTTGCCGAAGTCCCACGGCCGTCCCATGTCGCGCGCCTGCATCTGCAGGTCGCGCCGGGTCATGTCGAGGCCCACGGCGTAACCGTATACGTGGTCAAGGGCCTTGGCGGCGGGAATCTGGGAACCGCCCCGCTGAATCGCCACTACCAGCTCGATCTCGTGGTGCAGATTGGTGGTACCCGGCGGGTAGTGCATCTGCCCGCCCTCGGACACCACCGCGTCGGCCGGCTTGAGAAAGAAGAACGGCGGCTCCTTATCCGGATCCTTGCCCATCTCGCGCGCATGCGCGGCGTAGTTCCGCCCGACGCAATAGATGCGGTGGACCGGAAATCTGCCCTTCTGCCCGACTACGGGGATAGATGGTGTCGGGGGCGCATCAACAACATAGTTCTCTGCCATACGTTCGAGCTCCAAGGACAACCTCATTCACCACGAAGGACACGGAGGTCACGAAGGAACAGCCATACTAGCAACGCACACATGGGTGCTGGGTGCACGGTCCGGCCGATCGCTGAAGGTTGCAGCGCTTTTCTTCGTGTTTCTTCGTGTCCTTAGTGGTCAATGCGGTTCGGGTCAGAACAGGTAGAACACGCCGCCGACCACACCCAAAGGCCAGCGGCCCGATTCGAACAGCGTGTATTTTCGCACGAACAGGTGCTCCGGCCCCTGGCCCGCCAGACGCGCCAGGGCGGCGCCGTGCAGCGCCATCGTCGCGGCGCCTGAGGCTGCGCGCACCAGCGCGGCATCAGCGATGCCATCGCGCTCCGCTGCGATGGCTGCCGCGCCGTGAATGGAATGGGAAGCCATCTCCGTGGCGGCGGTCAGGCGTTCCAGGAGCGCATCGTGACCCAGCCGCTCCCGCGCGATCCGCATGAGCCGCTCGCGCTCGCTCTCCTCCTTTGCCCACCACCTCTGGTCCCAGTCGGGAGCGCGGATCAGGCCTTCCGCCTGCTTCCAGTCCGCGGCGACAGCGATGCGCGAATCCGGCGGATATCCCAACGCTTCGAGGTAGGCGCGCGCATCGCGCAGATCCGCCGGCGCGAGCGGGAAGCCGAGGCAGGCGAACCAGGCCGCATCGGCGTGATTCGGAAGAACCAGGCTCGGCAGGATCGGGGTCACGCAGGCTGTAGCTCTTCGCGCCACAGATCGAGCGCTCGCTGCACCGGGCGATCGGAGAAGCTGAACAGCACCGTGTCGACCACGGCCTCGAATCGATACGCCTGCCAGGCCGGGACCACGAAAGTGTCGCGGGCGCGCAAGGCGAAGCGCTGATCGCCGATGACTGCGGTACCCTCGCCTTCGATGACATGGAACACCGCACCGTCGGTGCTGCGGTAACCCTGACCAGCGAAGCCCCCAGGCAGCAGCTGCACGAAGGTAGCCATCGTCGGCATCGCGTAGCCGCCGGTCGCCGGGTTCACGAACTGCATCTTGTAGCCGTGCGCCGGATGCGGCGGGCCGGCGTGGCGCAGTTGCTCCAGCGACTCGCGGGTGCGGGCGTAGGGATACGCGAATACGGGCGAGGTCCGGCTGGCCGGCTCATAGTCGATAGGCAACAGGTTGTTGCCGAAGCGGGCGAGCGAATCGCCTTCGGGGCGCGACACCGGCTGGGATGCCTGCGGGTAGTTCTGCGCAAAGCCGCAGTCGAGAAAGCGCACGATCGGGATGTCCAGCCCGTCGAGCCACACCACCGGACCGCTGGCATCGTTGCCGTGGTCGTGCCAGGTCCACGAGGGCGTGATGATGAAATCGCCCGGGTGCATGGTGACGCGCTCGCCCTCCACCGCCGTGTAGGCGCCGCTGCCTTCCACGATCAGGCGCAGGGCAGATTGCGTGTGGCGATGGCTCGGTGCGACCTCGCCGGGGAGGATGAGCTGCAGGCCCGCATAGAGCGACTGCGTGATCGCAGACGAACCCGGCAGTCCCGGGTTCTCCAGGATCAGCACGCGGCGCACCGCCTCTGCGGCAGAGATGATCTGGCCCGACTCCATCAGCCAGGGGCGCAGCTCGTCGTAGCGCCAGATGGCCGGCACACAGGGCGAGGTCGGCTTCTCCGGCACCAGAGACGACAACACCTCCCACAGCGGAGTCAGGTTCTTCGCGGCGATGCGCTGGTAGTACGCGTCGCGTTGCACTCTCGGATCGATTTCTGGCCGGTTCATCAGCAGATCCTCGCTTGGTCAAGCGCTCCCGCGAAAAAGCAACCTCTCACCACGAAGACACGAAGGCACGAAGGCACGAAGGCACGAAGAAAGACCGAACCCCGGCGTCCTGATTCTGCCGTCCCGCAACTCTTGCCCTCGAATCCGCCATCGCCTGGGATCGGGTGCCACATTCACCGAGGAAGCATCGACCGGTCGAGCTCAGCCACATCTCACCACACATTGACATTGAGAGCTGTTCTTCGCGCCTTCGTGTCTTCGTGGTGAGAGGTGGTCTTCTGGACGACTCAGGCAACCGCCGGCAGGCGCAACCCGAAATCCTTCTCCACCAGTTCAGTCACCCGCCCCAGGAAGTCGTTGCGCATCTCGTCGTTGGTCCGCTGCTTCAGATGCCATTTGCGGAATATCTCGTTGTTCTTGGAGTTGCTCGAGCCGAAGAACGCGGGCGTGAGCGGGAAGTAGCGGTTGATCGCGTCCTGCACCTCATCCCCGCGGCCGGCCTGGATCAGCTCCAGGCAGAAATCCTTGCCGAACTTGGCATGGAACTTCTCCTCGGGCATGGTGATGCGGCCGAGGTTGCGCAGCGGATGGAAGCTGCAGTGGAGCAGATCCTCCACCTGGAGGATCTCGGCGTAATCGGCGATGGCCTTGATCACGCAGAACTCCGGCCAGGTCTTGAGCTGGAACTCGAAGATCGACAGCGGCCGCTTCACCTTGGGGTTCATCTTCTCGGCCGGAATGCCGATCTCGTCCGCCAGGGCCTTGAAGCGCACGTGGTGATGGTACTCCTCCATGGCCACGCGGCAGGTCAGCCATTTGGCGTAGGGCGTGGGGGCGAGATGGATGGCCGGCTCGTCGAACACCTGCGCTCCGTACAGCTCGTTGATCGCGTGGCTGATCACGATCTTGTGCACGGCGCTCTGATATTCCTCCGGCTGCTGGGCGAGCTCGGCAACCGTCTTCACTTCCAGGGTTGCAGTTGCAGACATAGGGAACTCCTCTGGTTCAGAGAATGGGCTCGGTGTTGAATGCTTCCAGGTCGGTGGAAAGGTCCACGAAGTGCTCGCGCATCTGGAGGCTGATGGCGCTGTCCAGGGCCTCCAGCGTCAGCTCGGCGAGCTGCGGTGTGACGACGCGTGCGGCCGGGCGCGGCTGGGAGAACAGGAACACTTCGCGCCCGCGCACGCCGAACACCTGTCCGGTGACGTCGCACGCCGGCGCGCACAGGTAGGCCACCAGCCGCGCCACATAGCCGGCCGGCACTGCCAGCGCGCGCTCCTTATAAGCAGCCTGGGCGTCGTTGGCGGGCCGGATCGACTCGGTCACGCGCGTAGCGGCGAACGGCGCCACGGCATTGCAGTTGACCTTAGAGCGCGCCATGTCCATGGCCACCACCCGCGTCAACCCGACCAGGCCGGCCTTGGCCGCGGCATAGGCCGCCTGCCCATAGTTGCCGTACAGCCCCGCTGTGGACACCAGATTGACGATGCGCCCCGGCGCACGCCCGGCCTTGGCAGCATCGCGCATCACCGGCGTGGCCGCGGCCAGCGTGGCGAAGGCGCCGGTGAGATTGGTGTCGATCACCCGCTGCCAGTCCTCGCGCGCGGTCTTGAAGATGAACCCGTCGCGCAGGATCGCGGCGTTGTTGACCACGATGTCCAGCGCACCGTACTGTGCGAGGGCCAGGTCGACGGCAGCCTGGGCCGCACCGGCGCTGGAGATGTCCCGGGTAAAGGCAACACCGTCGAGGGCCTGCGCCAGATCCTCGGCCACGCCAGGGTCGGCATCGTCGCCGGCCATGGACACGCCGGTGTCGGCGATGACCAGCCTGGCACCCTGGCGAGCGAACTCCTCGGCGATGGCGCGCCCGATACCGCGCGCACCGCCGGTCACCAGCACAACCCTGCCTTCGAGATTGAACGGCGCGCTCATGCCGCGGCTGCCTTCTGCGCCGGCGGCGCCGCGCTGTAAAAGGCGTCGGCGTGCATGTCGCGCGCACTCAGACCCTTCTCGCGCAGGATCTCGCCGGCGGCATCCACCATTACGGGCGGACCCGCCAAGTAGGCATGGAAGCCCGCCAGGCTGTCGAAATCGGCCCGCACCGCGTCGGTCACCATGCCGGTGCGCCGCCGTCCCTGGACTGGCGCAGCCGGCTCCGACAGCACCACGTGCACGTGCAGGTTCGGGTGCCGCTTCTGCCATTCGCGCAGCTCCTCCTCGCCGTACACGTCGCGCTCGTCGCGGACCCCGAAGTAGAGATGAATGGGCCCCGGCACTCCAGCCGCCAGCGCGGCCGCCACAATGGAGCGGATGGGGGCAAGACCGGTGCCCCCGGCGACAGCGATGATCGGGCCGGTGTGCTGGGCACGCAGGTAGGAGGTACCGAAGGGACCGCTGATACGCACGCGGTCGCCGACCTTGAGCTGGTCGCGGACCAGGCCGCTCACACCACCGGCCAGCACGCGCACATGGAACTCCAGACCCGGCTCGCCCGGCGCGTTGGCCATGGAGTAGTCGCGCGGCTGATGGGCGGCAAAAGCGAACTCGAGCTTGGCGAACTGGCCGGCGGAGAAGGTGAAGGGCCCGCCCGTGTCGATCGCGAAGCGCAGCCGCAGGACGTCGTGGGTGAGCGCAGCGACCTCGGTGACGCGGCACTGCATCACGCGGGAAGGATGCACCACGAACTCCTCCGCCGACAGCCGCCGGATCTGCACGTCGCTCCACACCTGCGTGCGGCAGGCCAGCACGACGTTGCGCGCCCGCTCGGCCACGGACAGCGCGTGCTCCGAGTACTCCAGCTCGAAGATCTCGCCCGACACGTACTCGCACTTGCAGGTTCCGCAGTTGCCGGCCTCACAGCTGTAGGCGAAGCCCACGCCGTTGCGCAATGCCGCAGCGAGAATCGTCTCGCCGTCCTCCGCCGGCACGGTCTGCGGATCGCCTTCGATCGTGATGGTGTGGCTCAACTGCGCTCCTCCGGCATCTGCAGCAACGCCCTTCCGCCGGGCGACCTACCGCGCGGCTTGCGCTCGCCAGCCAGGACCTTCGCGGCGCGGATTTCCGATATCATACAAATTGTACATCAGTCCAATTGTTGGATATCAAACAAATTGTCCGGTTTCCCTGGCGCCACCGCCCGCAAGCCCCGCCGCGCAGCACGAGCGCTGCGGGCGGCGACCCCTCGCCGATCGCAGACGAGCCGCGATGAGGCGCCCGCCCTGGGCATGTTGCCGCAGCTGCTGGGCTACCACCTACGCCTGGCCCAGCGTGCCATCTTTGCCGACTTCGCGCAAAGCATGGGCCAGGTCGAGGTCAGCCCCGGCCTGTTCGGGCTCCTGGTCATCGTGGAGGCCAACCCCGGCCTCAAACAGACCGAGCTGGCCAACGCCGCGCAGCTCGACCGCTCCAGCCTCGTCCCGGCGCTGGACAAGCTCGAGGAGCGCGGCTGGGTGGCGCGCCGCGCGTCCGAGCAGGACCGGCGGGTGAACGGGCTGTGGCTGACCGACGCCGGTGCGCAGATGCTGCGCCAGCTCAAGCAGCGGGTCGCGAGCCATGAGCGGCGCCTCGCGCACCATCTGAGCGCGGCGGAGCGGCAGCAACTCATCGAGCTGCTGGGCCGCATCTTTCCCGAGCTGCGCTGAGGCGGCGTTCGCACTCGCTGCAAACGTCTCCCTCTCAAACGCCTACCTCTCACCACGAAGACACGAAGGCACGAAGAACACCCTGCAGAAAGCTTCACGCCATCGGCGCCAAGGGACAACGCTCATCCCGGGTAGGATCGACCGGGGTCTGGAGCAAACCTGGTTTTCTTCGTGTCTTCGTGTCCTTGTGGTGAGAGGTTGTTCGGATAGAGCCGTCAGTCCTCTTCACGCAGCGAGCGCCCCCGCTTAACGGCACCCCGCACCCGCTTCTGCTCGAGCCGCCGCTCGCGCGAGGCAGCGGTCGGTTTGGTGGCCTTGCGCTTCCTGGGCACGACGCTCGCTGCGCGGATCAGCTCGAACAGGCGCCGCCGGGCATCCTCGCGGTTGCCGGCCTGGCTGCGGAAGCGATGCGCCTCGATGATCAGCACGCCGTCCGTGCTGAGCCTGCGGCCGGCCAAGCGCTTGAGTCGGTCGCGCACGTCCTCGGGCACCGAGGGGGAGCGCAACAGATCCCACCTTAGTTGCACTGCAGTAGCCACCTTGTTTACGTTCTGACCACCCGGTCCAGGCGCGCGGACGAAGTGCTCCTGGAGCTCGCTCTCGTCGAGGAGGACGCGATCGGAGACGCGCAATCTATTTCCCATGTGAGCTAGTCCGTGACGCGGTCGTGACAAGCGCATGCTGCTGCGCAGCATCGGCATGCACCCGCGCAGGGCGCGCGCATCGTCTGCAAAGCCACGATCCACGAGGGTTTTCCGAGCTGTCCACTTGCAAAGGATGGCGACAAACGCTAAATTTTGGATGGGTTTGCACGGACGAAGCCATCAGCAACTGTCTTAGGCTAAACCAATGCGTCCGGGAGCAGATCTTGAGTTCAAGAACAAACGGTCCGCAAGGACTGCCTCGAATCAAATAACTCCTGTTGGGAGAGACTCTATGAAGCAATTCAAGACGCAACTCGCCGGGGTCGCGAAGGCACTGTCGGCGGCAGCCGTCCTTGGCTTCGCTGCGCAAGCTGGCGCCGCGGAGATCACCTGGGATCGCCTGCTCAACGCCGACAAGGATCCGAACAACTGGCTGATGTATCACGGCTCGTTCAAGGGCTGGCACTATAGCGCGCTGGACCAGATCAACAAGAACAACGTCAAGAACCTGAACGTCGCGTGGGTGCATACCCCGTCCGCTTCCAAGCGCGGCATCCAGTCCTTCCCGATCGTGGCCGACGGCATCCTGTACTACACCAGCTCCACCGGTCAGGTGTGGGCGCTGGACGCCGCCACTGGCACGTTCATCTGGAAGTACCAGGCCAAGATCGACCAGGAGCGCGCCGAAGGCACCTTCTACAACCCCTACAACCGCGGCCTCGCCCTCGGCTACGGTAAGGTCTACATCGGCACGGTCGACGGGCGCATGATCGCCCTGGACCAGAAGACCGGTCAGGTGGTGTGGGACAACATGATCCTCACCGTCGAGAAAGGCAATAAGGGCTTCACCGGCGCCCCCGTGATCGTGAAGGACAAGGTCCTGATCGGCTCCAACGGCGGCGAGCTGTCCGGCTGCTGCGGCCCGATCTTCGCGGTGAACGCGCAGACCGGCGAAGTCGAGTGGCAGTACGACACCATCGGCGGCGACGAGCGCTCCCGCGCTTCCTGGGGCAACGACTCCTGGAAAGTGGGCGGCGGCGGCGGCTGGATGACCGGCTCCTACGACCCGGCCACCAACAGCGTCTGGTGGGGCACTGCCAACCCGGCTCCGGACTACGACTGGGCGGGCGAGAACTGGATGACGGAAGGTCCGCGTCCAGGCACCAACCTGTACAGCTCCACTGTGGTCGTGCTGGACGCCGACAGCGGGAACCTGAAGGCCTACTTCCAAGAAATGCCGCATGACGCGTGGGACTTCGACAGCGCCGTGGGCGAGTTCATCCAGTTGGATCGCGGCGGCAAGCGCTACATGGTGCACCCCAATAAGGGCGGCGTCATGTTCGTGTACAACGCCGATCCCAACCTGGCGAACGCCGACCAGGTGCTGAAGGTCGAGAACGCCTACATGATCGGCAAGACCTTCAACTACATCAAGGGCGTCAACGCCAAGACGGGTGAGCTGATCGGCCGCCGCGAGCTGCCGCTCGGCAAGCACACCAACGTCTGCCCCGCGATCGACGGCGCGATCTCCTGGAACACCGGTGCGTACAACCCCAACACGGGTCTGTACTACAAGATCACCCAGGAGTTCTGCTTCGATATCGAAGTGCAGAAGGTTGACCGTCCGGCGGATTTCTCCGGTCAGGCCTACTTCGGCGCGTCGTGGACCGTGCGTCACCCCGAGGGCCGGCAAGGCTTCGGCACGGTGCAGGCCTTCGACCCGATCACCAGCAAGAAGAAGTGGGAGATCGAGCTGAAGTACCCGCCGCTTGCCTCGCTGCTGACCACCAAGGGCGGCCTGGTGTTCCTGCCGGGTGCTGATGGCACGTTCTACGCGCTGGATGCCGACAACGGCGCCAAGTTGTGGCAGCACAACAACGGAATCGGCATGCACGGCGGTGTGATCTCCTACACTGCCAAGGGCAAGCAGTACGTTGCCGTCGTGACCGGGTGGGGTTCGCACGTGTCGGGCAACTTCTGCCCGCTGTTCGGCGAGCCCTTCTGCTCGATGCCAACCGACGCCGGCCAGCTGATGGTCTTCAGCCTGAACTAATGCGGCTGTAAGCTTCAGCGCAGTCAAGCAGTCTTGAACGGGACGGGGGCATCCTCCGTCCCGTTTTTCTTTTCCCCATCTGCCTATGAGAAGAGGAAGATGCTGTCGGGCGAACAGATCCGGGCGCTGACGGATAGCATCAAGAGCCTGCCCACCGACCAAGCCGGGCCGCAGGGGTCTCAACAAACCCGGCCGGCGGTGTAAACTTCGCGGCGCAACCTGCGTTCTTTATTGACAGTCTCCCACCACCGCTGCGGCGGTGCGGCGCAGCGGCACCGGGCACGATCCCCTGCCGAGATGATCGAGAACGGGAAGAGAGGAAGGAAAATGCGGAAGACGTTGAGATCCCTGCTGGCAGCACCACTCCTGCTGGCGGGAGCAGTGAGCGCCGATTTCGTTGCGGCTCAGGATATCGATGAAGCGATCGCAGCGGCGGTCACCCAGGTCAACGGGAAATACAGCGAGCACAACCTGGACATCAAGAAGCTCTTCGCTCAAAAGTGCAGCTGGTGCCATCAAGGCTACGGGATGCGCCAAGCAGATGGCCCCAAGCTGGCCGGAAGCGAAAAAACCCATGAGCAGCTCATGAAGCAGATCCGCAACGGCAAGTCGCCGATGCCGGGCTTCAAGAATCAGCTCAAGGACTACGAGGTCGAGGCGCTCGCCGACTACATCAAGGCGCTGCCGAAGAACTGATCGGGTGCGCAGGCGCGGCCGCGCGTGTAGCTCGAACCGTCGTATGGTCGGCGTCAGCCGCCGGTGCGCTGCAGCTCCATGCGCACTCCGAAGCCCTCGTACTTGCCCATACCTTTCATCTGGTCGCCTTTGGCGTTGAGCTTCAGGTCGAGGGTCAAGGGCAACCCGCTCTCCCCGTTCGCCCGCAACGAGACTACGTCTGCGTCCACCGCGAGCATGACCAACGGCTGCGGCGCTTCACCGTAGGTCTCGGCGTTGGTCAACTGCAGGGTGCCACCCTTGCCCGCAATCTGCAGCTTGGCGCGTCCACTGCTCATGCCCCGATACCACGGGCCCTCCCAGGTTCCATTGACCGCCGCGGTGTCCTGCGCCAGGACGACGCCGTGCGCGAGTGCAGTCGACCCTGCGAGCAAGAGTATCCAGATCGTTCGCATTATCATGCCGCTCTCCACCGGATGAGAGTGCTAGTGTAAACGGTCCGATCCGGCGCCTGTTGACAGCATGTGGTCGGGGCATGCCGAGGAACCTGCCGCAGTACCTCAGGGGGCAACTACCGAGTCGCGCGCCGGACGACACTGGGGCTGGACCCGCTCCCGGGAATGCTATCCTTGCAGCTTCCCGCGCGCTCGCTGCCCCTGCACTGCTGACCACCGGCTTCAGATGAACTTCTGCTCCAACTGCGGCGCCCGCCTGTCCCGCCGCATCCCGCCCGGCGACAACCTGCCGCGGTACATTTGCGACGCCTGCGACATGATCTTCTACGAGAACCCGAAGATGATCGTCGGGTGTGTAGCAGAGTGGGAGGGCAAGGTGCTGCTGTGCCGGCGCGCCATCGAGCCGCGTCATGGCCTGTGGACGGTGCCCGCGGGGTTTCTGGAGAACGGCGAGACCACCGCCGCCGGCGCACAGCGCGAGACCCTGGAGGAAGCCAACGCCCGCGTGGAGATCGACGCTTTCTACGCCCTCTACAACCTGCCGCACATCAACCAGATCTACATGCTGTTCCGCGGACGTCTGCTCGACCAGGACTTCGGTCCTGGGGCGGAAACGCTCGAGACGCGGCTGTGCGACGAGAGCGAGGTCCCCTGGAGCGAGCTCGCCTTCGCCACCGTGCGCAACACCCTGATCCACTACTTCAACGACCGCCGCAAGGGCGCGTTCGGATTCCACATGGGGACCATCGAGCCAATGGGCCGCCGCGAGGGCGGCGAGCGACGCGAAGGGCCCGCCGGGCCTCCGGGCGCGCGGACCTAGCCCAGCATCACCAGTCACCTGCTGTCCACCGCCCCGCTCACCGCCTCGGCGAACATCATCGGCAGCTACTGGCAAGTGAAGATCCAGCCGTCGACCCCGGACAGTCCGACCGCGAGCAGCAGCACACCCACCCGCGCACCGGCCGAGACGAGCTCGCGGTACACGCCACGCCAGGACGCTACCCGGTACCACAGGCCAAGCGCCAGGACGTAGAGCAGCGCCTGTTCGGCTCTCGCGTCAGTCGGGCGAGACCTCGCCCGAACCACCGAAGTCCTTGGGGAGATCCTTCATCTTCGGCAACCCGTCTTTTGCTCTCAGGACGGTCTCCTGATAATGCACGTGCAGGGCTGGCCTAAAGGGGAAGCTGGGAATGATCGCAGCGTATACGTCGATCACGCCCATGTGCGGATGCTGAGTGAGAACGTGGCCTCCGCAGCTCTTGCACCACTTTCGAAAGCTGCGGTCCGTGCGGTTGAACGTGCCGAGGTTGTCCGCACCCTTCGTGATCCTCACGTGTTCCGGCTTCCAGATCGTGAAGGCGTTCACCGGCGCGGCCGACCACTCGCGGCACGAGGCGCAATGGCAGTAGCCCATGATCACGGGCTCGCCAACCACCGCCAACTCGACGGCCCCGCAAAAGCACTTGCCCGGATAGCTCTTCTGCTCACTCATTTCGTCTCGCTCCCATCTGCTTTCGGATCTGCCGTTCCCCCACTTTGCCGGCCGACCACGGTCCAGCCCCCCGCGGGATGGATCGGCAGGAAGCGCGGGGGATTCCAACCGTATCACGCTTTGATCAGGGGGCTCGAGGTAACGCCTCGTGGGAGCCGCCCATCGGATCGGCGCCGTCATTTCTCCATCCTTCGGCCGTCCGTGCTGGAAAGCCGAGGCGGCGTCTGCGGCCTGCGCTAACAGAAGCGCGCATCGCCGTCGCGTTCGATCTGCTGGACGAGATTCACTTCCCAGGTCAGGTAGTCCTGCATCGCTTGGCGGGACTCGCGCTGCTCATAGGGCTTGTACCAGACATCGTCCGGCTCGCAGGTCAGTCTTTGCGTGCCACTCTCCTGCGGCAGCGTCGCGGCGAACCAGGCCTCGCTGCCACCCTCCAGGACCCGTACCGAGAGATCCGCCCGGCAGCTCGAGAGATCTCGGGCGCAATAGTGCGCGAGCACGCCGTCCAGCGACGTGACCACCCATTCCCCACCGGGAACTTCGGCGAAGGCCCGCTCTAGGCGGGTTCTCATGCACCAGTACGCCCCCGGGATGTGCCGCTTGCGATACTGCAGGCTCGAGGCGAAGTCGAGCACCGCGGGACGCGCGTCGGCTTCGAGCTTGCTCCTGAGCTGCATCGCCGAAATCGTCGGCATGGCGACGAAATCCAGCAGCTTGGGCTTGAACGAACCTTGTTCCAGGCGCCCCGCGAGTCCGTCCCGCAGCACGTAGACATCCTCCCATCCGAGCTGTCGAAGCCAGGAAGCGGTCATTGTCGCCCGCACCCCGTTGTCGTCCACCAGGACGATTCGGGCGTGGCGCGTCGCGGCGAACTCATCCGTTGCCTGTACGAGCTGGCCGCCCGGTGCATGCCGGCTGCCGGGCAGGTGTCCCGCGGCATACTCTTCCGGAGTGCGCACATCGAAGACGTACAATGTTCGAGCGTCGGCTTCTGCCTGAAACTGGCGCAGCTGCGCGCTATCGATCGCCTTCACCCCGAAGCGCAGCGCCACTCTGGCCGCCGCTGCTTGTGCCCTGCCGAGGCCTGGGGGACTCGGCGCGACGGCGTGCTCGGTGCGGCCGGTCGACACCTGGAAGCCCGCGAGTTGCCAGCCCATGGTGCCATCCTTGAGGGCGACCACCCGGTTTGGAACGCCGGCATTGAGGAGCGACTGTGCGCCGATGATGCTGCGGGTGCGCCCGGCGCAATTGACGACGACCAGTGTCTGAGGATCCGGTGCCGCGTCGAACACGCGGTACACCAACTCGGCGCCGGGGCAATCGATGCCCCCGGGTATGCTCATGTTGCGGAATTCCTCCATCGGCCGGCTGTCGAGAATGACGAGGCGTTCACCCGCCGCACGCTTGGACGCCAGCTCGCTGGCAGTGATATGCGGCGTGCCGTAGCGATGCTCCACATACTCGCCAAAGGCCTTGCTGGGGACATTGACGCCGGAAAACACTTCGTACCCCGCCTCTTTCCAGGCGCGCACCCCCCCGGCCAATACCGACACATCCCGGTACCCGAAGCGCTCGAGCCGGGCGGCGGCCCGCCGGGCCAGATCAGCATCCCCCTCATCGCACAGGACGACACGCGCTGTCCGGCGCGGGATCAGATCCCCCACCATCATCTCAAGCCGGCTGATAGGAATGCAGGACGCGAACAGCAGATGAGCACGGTAGTACACGCCCTGCTCGCGAACGTCCACCAGGGCGAGTTCGCCGCCATCGCGCAGGATGCCCTTCAGCCCGCTGGCGGTAACGGTGCCGATGACGCTCATGGCCGATAGCGCGCTTCGCGGATGTCGCTATGGGCAGGATAGTGCCGCCACGTGTGGTCGCTCGCCGTGTAGTACTGGCGCTTGTCCAGCTTCTCCAGCGCGAGCCCATACATGTGGAAGTTGAGCATGGGCACATCCGCCTTGATGTCCAGCGAGTGCAGATCGTCCGGCATGAAGGTCACACCTGTCCCTGGTCTCACGACCTCGGCCCCGGTCTGCTCGACGCCGCCGTCCAGGGTGCGTCGATAGAACCGATTGGGCTCCTCTCCGTAGACGCCTACGATCACGGCCCAGGTGGCGTGATTGTGTGGGGCGTTCGCGTACCGGCCGAAGGCCGAATTCGCATACAGGGCGAAGCGATGATCCTCGTCCTCCGACAGCCGGTACAGGCAGGACGCGCGCTGGCTGCCCGGCGCCGGCGGCGGAAAATCCTCCAGCGGGAACAGGTCCAGGCGCGCGGCCAGCGTCAGCAGCTCCTGCTTCATGTGCCCCAGTGACTCGGGCGTGACACCTTGCAAGCGCTCGATGTCGCGGACCTTTGCGACGGTAGCGGCAATCGCGGCGCGGCGCTGTACCAGCCGTGCGTCTGTCTGAGTCGTCATCGATTCATCTCCCAAGCATGGATACGAGTGCCAACCGTTAAACCGAAGCCACGTTCACCGCTACCCCGGACCGGGAAGAGGCCAGCATACCGTCGATCAGTGCATGCACGGCAAGCGCGCTGCGGCCGCTGGCCTGTGGCTCGCGCCCGGTGCGCACGGCATCCAGAAAGTCATCGATCAGCCGCCGATGCGGCTCGTGCGAGAAGGCCATCGGATCGGCGCCGCCGCCGCCGGCGAGGGCGCCTTCCACGCGCAGCACATCCTGCCCTTGCCGGTGCACTTCCAGCCGCTCGGCTTCCAGCACGGCGCTGCCCTTGCTGCCGGCTATATCGATGCGCTCGGGATAACCGGGATAGGCGACCGTTGTCGCATCGACTACGCCCACCGCCCCGCTGCGATACTCGACCGCAGCGCACGCGATGTCCTCGGTATCGATGCTGCGCAGCGCGCTGGTGCGGCACTGGGCGCTGACGCGCTGAGCCGGTCCGGCCAGGTCGAGGAGCACGTCGAGGGTGTGGATGCTCTGGGTCAGCAGGACGCCGCCGCCGTCGCGCGCGCGCATGCCGCGGCCGGGCTGCGCGTAGTACTCGGCGGAACGCCACCAGCGCACCGCGCAGGAGACGCTCAACAGGTCACCCAGCGCACCTTCTCGCAGCAGCTTGCGCAGGGCCACGGTGCCCGGCCGGAAGCGATACTGGAACACTACGCCCAGCTTGCGTCCCGCGCCCTCCACCG
>Ga0105094_10000002_pt1 | contig 82908 bp, 68 predicted proteins | sample PPLLak1March2015_2_FD_87023 | JGI IMG/M metagenome (GOLD analysis project Ga0105094, IMG submission 87023) | Freshwater sediment microbial communities from Prairie Pothole Lake near Jamestown, North Dakota, USA - PPLs Lake P8 Core (3) Depth... | ecosystem: Environmental > Aquatic > Freshwater >...
CCAGGAGCCTGGGCATCTCGTGGGGTGACATCGGGACGCCAGAACATGGCCGCCGGCGAGGGAAACGCGAAGCCGGCGGGAGAGACGCCCACGATTGCGTGGGGACGGCCGTTGACGATGAGTGTCTGGCCCACGGCCTCTTTCGCCCCGCCAAAATGCGTCCGCCAGTAGGCGTGGCTGAGGACCACCACGTCGGAGGCGCCCTCGATCTCGTCCGGCGCTTCGAGGAAGCGACCGATCAACGGGGCCACGCCCAATACCCGGAAGAGAGACGCGGAAACCGTCCCCGAGACCACGCGCTCGGGATGATCACGGCCAACCGTGTCGGTGCCCTGGCCATAGCGCGCGAGCGCGGCCACCGAGGTCGCCCGCGACTGCCACGCGTCGAGGGTGACGTTGCTCAGCCAGTGCTGCTGGAAGGTGATGGGAGCGCCAGGGTGTTCTTCCCAGAGCCGGACGATGCGGTCAGGTTCGTGGTACGGCAGGGGGCGCAGCAGCACGCCGTGGACCACCGAGTACATCGCGGTGGTTGCACCAATGCCCACGGCAAAGGTGGCCAACGCGGTCAGGGCCAGCGCCGGCCGCGCCCGGAGCCCCCGCCAGGCGATCCTCAGGTCTGAGAACATGGCGCGAAAGTATAACGGACGGCTGGAGCAGAGGCGCCCCCCGAGGGCGAGCGACGAGGTGTGGAGGAAACCGTGCCGGGCTTGCCAGCCGAAGCTCACCGGAGGTGAGCGAAGGCTGGTGCGGAAGAGAGGACTCGAACCTCCACCCTGTTGCCAGGACTAGCTCCTGAGGCTAGCGCGTCTGCCAATTCCGCCACTTCCGCAAGCTTGGCCGCTCGAGAGCGACCCTCCGGGCTATGACCCGTGGGCAGGAAGCTTCAAGTATACCTATCGCTCGGCGGTGAAGGCAAACCTTCCTTTGCGTACGGCCGTCTGCGCCTCGACCACCGCGAGGAACGCCTGTGCCGCGTGCGAGAGCGTGGCGTCGCGCCGGTGTATCAGGCGCAGCTTGCGCTCGAACGCCAGGTCGGGCACGCGCACCCGCACCAGCTCCTTGCGCGCCAGTTCACCCTCGATCGAGATGGCCGGCAGCAGCGCCACGCCATTTCCCATCGCGACGAACTTCTTGATCGCGTCGATGGTGGGCATCTCGACCGGCATCTGCAGTTGCACCTGCTTGTCCTGGAACGTCTCGATCACCTTGTGACGATAGGGGGATGCCACGTGGTGCGCCACGAACGACTCGCGTGCCAGTTCCGCAATGCTCACCTTCCCGCGGCGCGCGAACGCGTGCGAGGGCGGCACCACGAACGCCAGCTCGTCGCGGTACACGACGAACGAGCTCAGCAGGTCCAGGTCGGGCCTGAAGGTGACCACACCGAGGTCGGCGCCGTAATCCATCACCTGCCCCGGGATGCGGCTGGCCAGTGCCCGCTGCACCGTGATGTTCACATCGGGATAGAGCCGACGGTACTCGTGGAGTAGCGGCAGCAGGTACAAACACGTCAGTTCGTTGGCCGCCAGCGTGAGCCGGCCCGACCTGAGCTGCCGCACGTCGTCGAGCGCGGCGAGGGCCTGCTGCCGAAAGTTGATCAGCCGCTCGGCGTGCACCGCCAGCACCCGGCCGGCGTCAGTCAGCAGTCCGCGCCGGCTGGCGCGGTCGAAGAGCGGCCGTCCGAGCTCGTCCTCGAGGCGCTTGATTGTCTGGCTGATGGCGGGCTGTGTCCGGTAGAGGGCCTTGGCCGCGGCAGAGAAGCTGCCTTCACGAATGACGGCCAGAAAGGCCTCGAGCTGCGCCAGTTCCATGCCCAAGACTATAAGCTATTCCATAGGTTTCCATAGGGATTATTACTTTGACTTATTTGGTCGCTCACCCCCAGACTCAAGCTGGAGCAGGGACCATGGACGGACGAGAGCAGGTACGTATCTTCGACACGACGCTGCGCGATGGCGAGCAGGCGCCTGGCTTCAGCATGACGCCCGGGGAGAAAGTGCGTCTGGCCGAGCAACTGGAGCGGCTCGGGGTCGACATCATCGAGGCCGGCTTCCCCGTGTCGTCGGACGGCGACTTCGAGGCGGTGCGGGCCGTGGCCGCCACGGTGCGAACCCCGATTGTGGCCGGGCTGGCCCGGGCGGTCACCGGCGACATCGACCGCGCCTGGGCCGCGCTTTCGGGCGCCCGCCGGCCGCGCATCCACGTGTTCCTCGCGACCTCCGACCTGCACCTCGAGCACAAGCTGCGGATCGACCGGGCCACCTGCCTGGCGCGCACCCGAGAGGCGGTGACTCACGCGAAGTCCCTGACCCCCGACGTCGAGTTCTCGGCCGAGGACGCCACGCGCAGCGACCTCGCCTTCCTGTGCGATGTGGCCGCGGCCGCGGCCCAGGCGGGGGCGACCACCCTCAACCTGCCGGACACCGTGGGCTATGCCCTGCCGGCCGACATCACGCGCATGTTCACGGCCGTGAAGCAGCGCGTGGGCGACGGCGTCACGCTGTCGGCGCACTGCCACAACGACCTCGGGCTGGCGGTGGCCAACTCGATTGCGGCAGTGCAGGCCGGCGCACGCCAGGTGGAGTGCACCATCAACGGGATCGGCGAGCGGGCAGGGAATGCCGCGCTCGAGGAGATCGTCATGACGCTGAACGTGCGGCGCGAGGCGCTGCCGTTCGCCACCGGCATCACGACCACACGGCTGGTGCCCACCAGTCAGGCGCTGTCGTCCATCGTGGGCATCAACGTCGCCCCGAACAAGGCCGTCGTCGGCGCCAATGCGTTTGCGCACGAGTCGGGCATCCACCAGGACGGGATGCTCAAGAACGAGCTCACCTACGAGATCATGCGTCCCGAGTCGGTGGGCGCGGCGGGCACGCGGCTGGTGCTCGGGAAGCACTCCGGGATGCGCGGCCTCGACGCCCGGTGCCGTGCGCTGGGCTTCCGGCTCGGCGAGGGAGACCTCGCGCGCGTCTACCGCCAGGTGACGGCGCTGGCCGACCGCAGCAAGACGGTGAACGACGAGCAGCTCGCAGCCATCGTCCGGGAAGAGGCGACGACGCCCGCCGGAGCGCCCTCGGCGCGCCGCAGCGCCGCACCGCACGGGACGGAGGCGGCATGGCGCTGAAGGTCGCGCTGCTGCCCGGAGACGGGATCGGGCCCGAGGTCACCGCCGAGGGCGCGCGCCTGTTGGCCAGGATCGCGGAACTGTACGGCCACCCCGTGCACTTCAGCACCCACGCGATCGGCGGCGAGGGGATCGAGCGGCACGGCCGAAGCCTCCCCGAGGAGACGCTGGCGGCGTGCCTCGAGGCCGATGCCGTGCTCCTCGGCGCGGTGGGCCATCCGCGCTACGAGGACCGCCAGCCCGGGGACCGTCCCGAAGCGGGCCTGCTGGCCCTGCGCCGGGCGCTCGGCGGCTTCGCCAACCTGCGGCCCGCGATGTGCCATCCGGCCCTGGTCGATCGCACGCCGTTCCGCGCCGAGCGCGTGCAGGGCGCGGACATCCTGATCGTGCGCGAGCTGCTCGGCGGCCTCTACTTCGGCGAGCCGCGCGGGTACTCGTCACCGGACACCGCGTTCAACACGCTCGTCTACTCGAAGCCCGAGGTGGAACGGGTGGCACGGGTGGCATTCGACATGGCGCGTGGGCGGCGGCGGCGTGTGGCCTCCATCGACAAGGCCAACGTCCTCGAGACCTCGCGATTGTGGCGCACGGTCGTCACCGAGGTCGCGCGGGACTACCCCGATGTGAGCCTCGAGCACGTGTACATCGACACCTGCGCCATGCGGCTGGCCACGACGCCGGCCAGCTTCGACGTCATCCTCGCCGACAACCTGTTCGGCGATATCCTGAGCGATCAGGCCGCCTCGGTGGCCGGGTCGCTGGGCGTGCTGCCGTCGGCTACGGTGGGCGGGCGCGTCGACCTGTACGAGCCGGTCCACGGGTCGGCGCCCGATATCGCGGGACAGGGCCTCGCCAATCCGATCGGCGCCATCGCCAGCGCCGCGATGCTGCTCCGTCTCTCGGGCGGGCGGCCGCACGAGGCCGACGTCCTCGAGCGCGCCATCGAGGTGGCACTGGCGGCCGGCGCCCGCACGCGTGACCTGGCCGGGCCGGGCGAGCGCGTCCTGTCGACGCGCGAGATGGCCGACGCCATCGAGCACGCTCTCGTCGATCTGCACGATCACCAGCACGCCTACCACGCGGTGTAACCCATTGAAACTGAGCGGCGCGGACATCATCTGGAAGTGCCTATCCGAGCAGGGCGTCGACACCGTGTTCGGCTACCCGGGCGGCGCGATTCTCCCGGCCTACGATCGGCTGCTGGATCACCCCATTCGTCACGTGCTGGTGCGGCACGAGCAGAGCGCCACGCACATGGCCGACGGCTACGCGCGAGCCAGCGGACGCGTCGGCGTGGCGGTCGCCACCTCGGGGCCAGGGGCCACGAACCTGGTGACGGGCATCGCGACGGCCCAGATGGACTCGACACCCCTGGTGTGCATCACCGGGCAGGTGCCCGCGATGATGCTGGGGTCGGATGCGTTCCAGGAAACGGATATCACCGGCATCACGTTGCCCATCACCAAGCACAACTACCTGGTGCAGCGGGCCGAGGACATCGCGCCCACCATCCGCGACGCGTTCCGGGTGGCCACGACTGGCCGGCCGGGCCCGGTGCTCGTGGACATCACCAAGAACGCGCAACAGGATCTCACCGAGTGGTTCGAGGCGGTACCTGACGCCGAGTCACAGCCGGGCGCTGGCAGCGACTGGCCGTCATTCGGCGATCGGCAGATCGACGAGGCCGCCGCGCTCATCGCGGGCGCGGAGCGGCCCGTCATCCTCGCCGGGCACGGGTTGCTCAAGAGCCGCGCCACGGAAGAGCTCCGCCAGCTGGCTGAGCTCTCGCACCTGCCGGTGGCAGTCACGCTGCTCGGCATCGGCACGCTGCCGGCGGCGCACCCGCTCAACCTGGGCATGATGGGCATGCACGGCGAGGCGTGGGTCAACGAAGCCATCCAGGACTCCGACCTGCTCATCGCCCTCGGCATGCGCTTCGACGACCGCGTCACCGGGCGGCTGGCGTCGTATGCGCCGAAGGCAAAGAAGATCCACGTCGACATCGACCCGACCGAACTCCACAAGAACGTGCGCGCCGATGTTGCCATCGCGGGCGACCTCCGCGCCGTGCTGCAGGCCCTGCTGCCGAAGGTCGCCCCGGCCCGCCGCGACACCTGGCTCGCGCGCATCCGGTCGTTCGCGGGCGGCGGCCCCACCGTGCGCGACCTGAGCGGCATCGACGAGCCGGGCCCGCTGCAGGCGGCGCAGGTCATCCACGACATCTGGCGTGCCACCGAGGGCAAGGCGCTCGTGGTGACTGACGTCGGGCAGCACCAGATGTGGGCCGCGCAGTACTACCGCGTGTCCGAGCCACACACCTGGATCACGTCCGGGGGCCTCGGCACCATGGGCTTCGCGGTGCCGGCGGCCATCGGCGCCAAGCTCGCCAGACCCGACCGCGAGGTGTGGGCCATCGTGGGCGACGGCGGCTTCCAGATGACGCAGGCCGAGCTCGCGACGCTCGTCCAGGAGGGCGTGAAGATCAACATCGCCATCATCAACAACGGGTTCCTGGGCATGGTGCGGCAGTGGCAGCAGTTCTTCCACGACCGCCGCTACAGCGCGACGCCCCTGTCATCGCCCGACTTCGTGAAGATCGCCGACGCGCACGGGCTGCCGGGGGTGCACGTCTCGTCCCGCGACGAGGCGATGTCGGCCATCCGCCACGCGCGTGCCTCGGCGGGGCCGGTGCTCATCGATTTCCACGTGCAGCAGGAAGACGCCGTGTACCCGATGGTGTCGCCCGGCGCTCCCCTGCACGAGATGATTCATGCCCCGCGCTCGGCGCTGGTGGAAACCGGCGCGGACCTGCTGTGATGGACGAACTGCTGCGTTCCCGTACCGTGGTCGTGCGCTACGCGCACGCCATCGATGCCCTGGACCGCGTGGCCTCGGTGCTGCGCCGGCAGCGCGTGCGCGCCGATGCCTTCACGGCCGTGGCCGCGCCGGATGGCTCGACGGCCCAGGCCACGATCATGTTTGAAAGTACCGATCGCACCGCCGCGCGAGTGGTCGCGCTGCTGGGCCGGCAGATCGGGGTGCTCGCTGTGGAGGAGTGGAGCGATGATGATTCACGACGCTGATGCCGACCTTGAACTGATTCGATCTCGCCGCGTGGCGATCATCGGGTACGGGTCGCAGGGCCACGCCCATGCGCTGAACCTGCGGGACAGCGGCGTGGACGTGCGCGTGGCGCTGCGCCAGGGAGGCCGGTCGTGGGCCGCGGCCGAGCAGGACGGGTTCGCCCCCATCGATGCCGCCGCCGCCACCCGCTGGGCCGACGTGGTGATGATCCTCGCGCCAGACCTCGAGCAGCCACGCCTGTTCCGCGAGCAGGTGGCCCCGAACATGAGGCCGGGCCAGTTGCTGCTGTTCGCCCACGGGTTCGCCATCCGGTACGGCTGGATCACGCCCCCCGAGGGCGTGGACGTCGCCATGGTCGCGCCGAAAGCGCCGGGGCACCGCGTTCGAGAGGTCTTCCTCGAGAACGCCGGAACGCCGGCCCTGGTGGCCGTGCACGCCGACCCGTCGGGCACCGCGCGGGCCATGGCGCTCTCGTACGCGAAAGCCCTGGGCTGCACGCGCGCGGGCGTCATCGAGACCACCTTCGCAGAGGAAACCGAGACCGACCTGTTCGGTGAGCAGGCCGTGCTGTGCGGGGGCGTCAGCGCGCTGGTGACGGCAGGGTTCGAGACGCTGGTCGAGGCGGGGTACAAGCCTGAAGTCGCCTACTTCGAGTGCCTGCACGAATTGAAGCTGATCGTGGACCTGATGTACAGGGGCGGCCTCAGCTACATGCGCTACTCGGTGAGCGACACGGCCGAGCACGGCGACTACACGGCCGGGCCGCGCATCGTGACCGACGAGACCCGCCTGAACATGAAGGCCATCCTCGCCGACATCCAGTCCGGTGCCTACGCCGAACGGTGGAAGCAGGAACACGAGCAGGGCCTGGCCTGGTTCAAGGGCGAGCGCGAGCGGCGTCGCGATCACATGATCGAGCGCGTGGGCGCGCGCCTCAGGGCTGGCATGCCGTTCCTCGAGCCGGTGACGCTGCCCGACGACCAGCCCGCCGCAGCCTCGCGCTAGGTGACGCGGACCGCGGGAGGGCGGAAGGCCGTGGTGTCTTCTGCCTTCTCACTCGCCGCCTTTGTCTCACTGTCCGCTGCCGACGTCCTAGATCCCGTGCCCGTAGCCTGAGTCGTACACGTCCACGTACACCGGCGCCGCCTCGGCAGCGCCCGTGGGCATGCCCCCTTCCTCGAGCATCACCACTACCTCGCGCACCTTGAACCCGGACGGACGATGGGCCTGCACCGCCCGCTCGACCGCCGCGCAGAGCGCGTTGATGGCGGCCTGATCGCGGCCATCGGCCCTCCCCTGCACGGTCACTGTCGTTGCTCCTGCCTGACTGCCATCCATGGTTCATCTCCTCGTATCGGATCACGAACAAAAAAAAAGGCCACTGCCCTTGCGGGTAGTGGCCTTTGGCTGACGGTTACGTCTGTTGGCGGCTGCGCTACCCGCTGATCGTTGTGCTGGGGCCAATAAGACCCACAAGAAGGGCCAGGCCGAGCACGATACCGAGCGCAAACACACCGAGGCCAGCGCGACCGAACAGAGCGGGCGAGCCGGACAGGGTAGGCATGGCGGGTAAAGACGAGGTTACGCCGCGCGGGGCCTGCACGTCAAGCCGCTCGTGCGTCCCGGACGCTCACCAGGGCGCGAACACGCGGTCAGCGGCCGCGGTGGCGAACCAGGATCTCCCTGACGCGGTCTACGGGAAGGGCCTCGGCGGTCCCCACCGCGCTCGACACGGTGGTCGCCCGCAGCAGCGAATTGTAGACGGCTTCCTCCGTGGCCTCGAGCGCCGCCTGGAAGAGGGGCGAGACGCCGTCGGTCGGCAGCAGCGTGCGAACCGCGGCGGCGTCGGCGCCGACGCGCACCCGAAGTGAGGGATGGGTGGAGAACGCCACGGCGTAGTCGCCGCTGCCGTTGCTGAAGGACGATCCCGTGCGGGCCAGGCCGAAAATGGCACGCGCGGCCAGCCGCTTCAGGTCGCGCGCGTCGAGCGGCGCGTCGGTCGCCACCACGACCATGCACGAGCCATCGCCCACCGCGTCCAGCTGGTCGACGGGACCGCGCCCGGGCGCCGGCGGCTGGTAGGCATAGCGGCCCAGGAGCTTGCCGACCGGCGCTCCGTCGACGGTCAGAACGCCTCCGTAGTTGCTCTGGACGATCACGCCCAGCGTGTAGCCGCCGTACGGCGCGGGCAGGCGGCGCGATGCCGTGCCGATGCCCCCCTTCCAGCCGAACGCGCGCGTGCCCGTGCCGGCGCCCACGCTGCCTTCGTCCACCGCCCCACCCCGCGCCGCCGCGAGTGCCGCGGCCACGTGGGCCGGGCGAACGGCCAACGCCCGGATGTCGTTCAACCCGCCGTCGTTGGTCTCGCCCACCACGGCATTCACCGAGCGGACGTCGGCGTTCCCGGCCTGTGCCAGCGTCCATTGCACCAGCCCTTCGACCACGGCGCCCACGCCCAGCGTGTTGGTGAGGGCAATCGGTGTCTCGATGGTGCCCAGTTCATCCACTTGCGTTGATCCGGCCAGTTTGCCAAAGGCGTTACCCACGAATACCGCGCCCGGCACCTTGTCCTGGAAGACATTTCCCTGGTGCGGCACCACGACGGTCACGCCCGTGCGGACGCGGTCGCCCTCGCGGAGCGTTACCTGCCCGACCGTGACGCCCTCGACATCGGTGATGGCGTTGAGCGGACCCGGCGGGAACACGCCGGGCGCCACGCCCAGGTCCCGCGCCCGAGGCCGACCGCCCTCCTGCGCTCCCACCACAAGGCTCGTCACCATGGCAATCATCCACGCGTAGCGCATCAGGCCCCCTTCCCCTCGGCCGCCGGGTCGATACCGGGGGTCGAAAGTCCGCATGATACGATCCTGACTTCGCGATGCGCACGATCTCGATTGAGGCGGTCCGCGACGCCGCCGCACATATGTACGAGGCGGCGATTCGCACGCCCCTGGTTCGCCTGGACCTGCCGTTTGCCCCGCCGGATACGCCGGACATCTACCTGAAGCTCGAGTCGCTCCAGCCCATCGGCTCGTTCAAGCTGCGCGGGGCGTGGAACGCGATCCGGCGCCTGCCGCCCTCGCTCATGCGGGACGGGGTGTGGACGGTGAGCGCCGGCAACGCCGCGCAAGGCGTGGCGTTCGCGGCCAGACGGGCCGGCGTGCCCTGCACCGTCATGGTGATGGACACGGCGCCCGCCACCAAGCTGAAAGCCCTGGAATCGCTGGGCGCGTCGACCGTCCGCGTCACCTATGACGAGGCGTGGCGCACCGTCGAGACACACCGCTCCGATCGCATGCGGGGCCACTTCATCCATCCCTTCGATGACGACGACTTCATCGCGGGAAATGCCACGGCGGGCCTCGAGATCCTGGAGGACCTGCCTGAGGTCGACACCGTGGTGGCGGCCCTCGGCGGCGGCGGCCTGCTCGCCGGCATCGGCACCGTGATGCGCGCCCTGAAACCCGAGGTCCGGGTCCTGGCGGCCGAGCCCGAGACCGCTGCTCCGCTGGCGACCTCGCTCGCCCGCGGGGAAGCCAGCTACTTCGCCGGCTGGACGGCCTCGTTCGTCGATGGCGCCGGCGGCAAGTCGGTGCTGCCCTCCATGTGGCCGCTGCTGCGCGCGGTGGTGGACGATTCGATCGTCATGCCGCTCGCCGATGTGGCCTCCGCGATGCGTTACGCCGCGGAGCGCGTGCACGTGATTGCGGAGGGGGCGGGCGCCTGCGCCATTGCGGCCGCGCGCAGCGGCCGCGCGGGGCGGGGCACGATTGTCGCCGTGGTGTCGGGCGGCAACATCGACCTCTCTCGTTTCGCCGAACTCGTCGGCGCCGTGCCCCACGCCGGCGCCCATCCCTGAATCGTCGCTCGAAGCCGCTGTTTCCCGACTTGAACTGATTTCCGTAATCGCACCCGATGTCCGAAGAACGATTTGCCTCCGCCGCCCCGCTGCCCTCGCCCATCCACCGCCTGCACGAGCTCGCCGTCGACCTCTGGTGGAGCTGGGACCTCACCGCGCGCGAGGTGTTCCGCCGCCTCGACTATGCGCTCTGGCGCCGCACCGATCACAACCCGGTGAAGATGCTGCAGCAGATCACGCCGGAGCGGCTCCAGCACGCCGCCGCCGATCCGCGCTTCCTGCAAGCCTACGACGCGGCCGTCGCGCGCCGCGACCAGGCGAAGGGGTTCGTGCATCCGTGGTGGCGGGAGTACGGGCACGCGGTGAACGGCGGCCCCATCGCCTATTTCTCGGCCGAGTTCGCCTTGCACCAGTCGCTGCCCATCTATGCCGGCGGCCTCGGCGTGCTGGCCGGCGATCACTGCAAGGAGGCCAGCGATCTCGGCGTGCCGCTCGTGGGCGTCGGCTTCATGTACCCGCAAGGCTACTTCCACCAGCGCATGTCGAATGATGGCTGGCAGGAGGAACGGTACGAGCGGCTGTCGTGGACCGAGGCCCCCATCGAGACGGCGCTCACGCCGGATGGCCGCCCCTGCATCACGGCCGTGCCGCTCGGCGATCGCACCGTCCTCGCGGCCGTCTGGCGTGTGCGGCTCGGCCGGGTGCGTCTCTTCCTGCTCGACACGGATCTCGCGGAGAACGCCCCGTGGGATCGGGAGCTCTCGGCGCGCCTGTACGGCGGCGATCGCGAGGTCCGCATCCAGCAGGAAATCATCCTCGGCATCGGCGGCGTGCGGGCGCTGCGCGCGCTCGGCGTCAATCCCACCGTGTGGCACCTCAACGAAGGCCACGCGGCGTTCGTGGCGCTCCAGCGGATCCGCGAACAGATGGAAAAGAGCGCCTCGTTCGACGATGCGCTCGCGGCGGTGCGTCACTCGACCGTGTTCACCACCCACACGCCGGTGCCGGCGGGCCACGACGCCTTCTCCTTCAGCACCGTCGAGCGTCATCTCGCGGGCTGCTGGGGCGAGCTGGGCCAGCACCGCGACCGGTTCCTCGCGCTCGGGTCGCACGACGACGGCCAGGGCGCGCAGTTCAACATGACGGCGCTGGCCATGCGGACAGCCGAGCACGTCAACGCCGTGAGCGCGCTGCACGGCGAGGTCACGCGCACGATGTGGCGTTCCATCTGGCCGGACACGCCGGCCGACCAGCTGCCCGTGCGGTTCATCACCAACGGCGTGCACCTCCCGACCTGGATGGCCGCCCGGCTGTCCGATCTCCTGACGCAATACCTCGGCGACGGGTGGATGGAACGGATGGACGAGGCCGCGTTCGGAGACCAGCTGCTCTCGATTCCCGACACCGAGCTCTGGGCCCTGCGCGAGCAGTTGCGCCAGGACCTCTTCGAGTACGTCCGCGAGCGCATCAGGTCGCGGTGGGCGGTGGAGCGCGTGGGGGCGAACCGCGTGGTGGCGGCCGGCGCCATGCTGCACCCGCGCGTCCTGACGCTCGGCTATGCGAGGCGCTTCGCGTCGTACAAGCGGCCCGAGCTGATCTTCCACGACCCGGAGCGGCTGGCCCGCATCATCAACAACCCGGATCGGCCGGTGCAGATCGTCTTCGCCGGCAAGGCGCACCCCGCCGACGAGCCGGCCAAGCTGCACCTGCAACGCGTGTTCAACCGCTGCCTCGATCCGGCGTTCGGTGGCCGCGTCGCGTTCGTGGACGACTACGACATGCACGTGGCGCACTACCTGGTGCAGGGCTGCGACGTATGGCTCAACAACCCACGCAGGCCGCTCGAGGCGAGCGGCACGAGCGGCATGAAGGCCGCCATGAACGGCGTCCCCCACCTGAGCATCGGCGACGGCTGGTGGGCGGAAGGCTACAACGGCACGAACGGCTGGCTCATCGAAGGCCAGGCCAGCTCCGATGACCCGGCGGCCATGGATGCCGCCGACGCCGAGGCGCTGTACGCGCTCCTCGAGCAGGAGGTCGTGCCGGCGTTCTACGAGCGCAACGAGGCGGGCCTCTCGGCGCGCTGGCTGCAGGTCGTGCGCGAGTCCATGCGCGGCAGCATCCCGCGCTTCTCGACTCGACGCATGGTGAAGCAATACGTCACGGAAATGTACGGCCCCGCCTCGCGGAAGCCGTGAACTACAATTGAAGGGATGTCACGCAAGACCGTGAGCAAGACCAAGTGCGCCCTGTGCGGGGCCAAGGACGTATCCGAGCCGCGCGGCGAGGAACGGTACTGCCACGACTGCTGGGACAAGAAGATCGCCGTCGAGGAGATCGTCGCCCGGGAGTTCGTGCTGAAGCGCTATATCCGGGCCCACAGCGCAGAGAAGTACCTGATCTACCACTCCACCCAGAAGCGCCCCGTAGGCCAGCTCATCGTCGTGGACGACGGCTACGACCTGTTCCTGACGATGACCCTCTACCCCAACTTCGCGTGGGACGACCCGGCCTACCACCTGGAGGGCGACCCCGAGGGGCGCACCTTTGCCGAGTTGCTGGTGGATGTCGTGGCGACGGAGGTCATCGAGCCCTGGGGCGGCGGCAAATGGCACCTGGAAGTGTTTCGTTCCTCCGCGGCCGAGCCGGAGGACTGGAACGGCGAGATGTAAGGGTCTATAATTCGAGCCATTCACGGTACGTCACGTTCATCCGGAGGGTTTCCCATGAATCGCCTGAGCCAGCGAATGTTGGCCACCGTGGCGGCGGTCGGAGTGCTGCTCGCGCCCGTCGCGGCCCAGACGCCCGCGCCGACCGCACCGGCGGCGCCACGAAAGCTGATCTCGCCGCAGCGCGGTGAGGCCAACATCGAGATCACCAAGCCCGACACCAAGGTCGTCAGCGGCGAGGTCGTGACCGTCATCATGGTCAAGAACGTCTCGCCCTCGCCCATCGCGGGGTTCAAGGTGGAAGAGAACTGGTACGACAAGGGCAACAACCCGGTGGGCGGCGGCGTCTATCGGCACGCGCGTCCGCTGATGCCCAACGAGGTGATTCGCGTGGAGCTGAAGATCCCGCGACGCCCGACGATGAACACGAACCAGTACCAGTTCACGCACGCCAACGGCACGGTGAAGCCGAAGGTCGTGCCCAAGCTGGCTGTCACGCCGCCTACCAGCTAGTCGTCGCGACGATCCGATCGGCGAGTGTCGCCACGAGCGGCACTCGCCACGTCTCTCCGCGCCAGGCCCGCACCACCAGCACCAGCCACAGTACCGCTGCCCCGATCCAGGTGCCGTCCGCCAGCGCCCGAGCCGCCTGGTAGGCCTGGCTCGACACCATCAACGCGAGCGCGCTGAACGCGCCGAGCCCCACCAGCAGCAGCGAGATCGCGCCGAAGAGCACCAGCGACTGCGCGGCGTGGAATCGGATGCCGTGATGCTGGCGCTCGAGGACCAGGAACACCACTCCCGTGATCCACCAGGCGCTGTAGCAGAGGACGGACGCGAGCCGCTCGTCGATGCCCGTGGTGCTCGACGAGGTCACCGCGGGGCTCCGGTCACGGCTGGGCGTTGGGCAGCACGCGAATGACGGTCTCACGCGCGGTCGAGGGCCGATCGCCGAGACGCGACTGTGCGTCGACCCTGAGCACGTAGAGCCCCGGCGCCACGTCCTTCAACGGGATGCGCACCGCAAACCCGTAGCCGCCGGCCGACCCCTTGAGCTCCGAGCTGTCCCGTTCCTCGCGCGTCTCGAACACTGATTGGCCGCCCTCGGCCTTCAGCGAGGCCGCGATATCGACCTTGTGCGGCTGGTTGCCGCTGTTGTCGTAGACCTCGGCGAAGATGGCCACCTCGTCGCCCTGCGGGAACTCGCGGTAGCTCGAGAGCGGCCCGGGCAACAGCTGCTGGAGCGGATCCTTCGAGCGGGCGGTCGGGGCCACCGAACTGGCCGCTGATGTCATGGCGATGCTGCTCATCACCAGCTTGTCCTTGGTGAAGTCGGGCACCTCGAGGTCGTACGACACCGACCCGGCCTTCCGCGTGTTGCCCTCCCTCGCGCCGACGCGCAGCGTGTAGCGGCCCGGCGGAAGATCGAGCTGCGAGATGACGCGGAAACCCAGCGCCTGCATGCGCTTGGCCGTGTCAGGCTTCATGTTCAAGTCGAGGGTGCTGCGGCCCGGCGTGAATGTCTTGCCCTTCTGATCGACGGCGACCGCCGCCATCTCGAGGTGGTTCCTGAAGGTGCCGTCCTTCTCGACGAGCGGGAGGGCCGCGCCGGCGACCAGTGCCGAGATCACCACCGACCCGTTGGGCTTCGGCCCCTTGAACACGGCGGCCGTCACGGCCATCGGCAGCTCCGAGAGCGGCAGCGGACTCGTCATCGCGTTCCGCAGTTCGGGCGTGGCGTCGTTCGGCCCGGCCGGCTTCGGCTCGGACGCGCGGCCCCGCGGCGCCACGTAGCCCTTGCGCGCAGTGATGCGGGCGTCGGGACGCCCCGGCACCTTCACTTCAATCTTGCGGAAGCGCCCGTCCCGGCGGTCGTTGGTCGGGTAGTAGCCCAGCACGTAATAGGAACTGTTGTCGTCGACAATGCGCTGGAAGGCCGTCGCGAAGTCGTTGCTGTTGACAGCGGCGAAGCCACCCGTCTCGCTGGCCATCACCCGCAGGCTGTCCTGCCCGAGACGCAGTTCGTTCTGGAACGACGTGGTGTTGATGTTCAGCGTGGGGTCGTCGGGGAACGAGGTCACCTCGATGCCTTCCTGCGCCATGCCGCCCAGGCCGCGCGGGTCCACGCCGTAGATGGACACATTGGCCCGTGTGGCGGCCGACAGCAGATCGCGCGTGGCATTGAGCACGGTCGTTGCGTCCTGGTTGCCGAAGGGATCGTAGATGTTGTAGTCAATCCCCTCGCTGAACAGGACGAGCGCCTTGCGACGCCCGCTGACCCCGCCGAGGTGCTGTGCCATCTGACGCATGGAGTCGAGCATGATCCGGGCCTGGTAACCGCGCTCGCGGTCGTCGATGTCGTCGATGGGGTCGCCCTGTTGGCGCGTCCCGCGGGTAAACTGCTCCTGGTCGATCCGGTTGAGCGTGGCCGACCGGATCTTGCGCCCCATGAAGCTGTCCACGGCGGCGAGCAGCAGGCGCTGGTTGGTGGTGAACTCCTGCCCGGCGTCACCGCGGCCCGAGGTGTGCACGACGGCGACCAGATCGTTGGCCCCCACGTAGCGCTCGATGAACTGGCGGGCCACCGCCCGGACCTGCGGCGAACGCTGCACGCTGGTGTGGAGGTCGTCGAGCACGATCAGGTAGACGCGTCCGTCGATCCCCGTGAGGTTCGTCGCCACGTCGGGTTCGATCGGCTTCGAGGCAAACAGTGGGCGCGGCGCCCGCTCGACCGGCAGGTTGACGATCGAGAAAACCGACACCTGCTGGGGCTTGCCGTCCTCGAGCACCTGAAAGTCCTTGGCGTCGAGGCCGGCGATGAAGTTGCCCTGCGCGTCCAGTACGCGCGCGTCCACCTCCACGTAATTGACCTCGGCCCGGAAGGTGACCGGCGGCTGTTGGGCCGCGGGCTGGGTGGCGGGCTGGGTCGCGGGCGCCGGCGGGGGCGGCTGCTGGCCAGCCAGGGGACCGGCGGCGGCGATGACGAAGACGGCCGCCAGGGACAAGAGCGTTCGATACATCATGGCTTCGTACGGCAGCAAGGCAGGCACCTCGCATTATAAGACGACGGGCCCGGAGAGGCAGTTTCTGCGGTTGGGACGGCCTCCGCCCCGGCGCTTCCCACACGCACCCCTGCCGGGAAAACTTTGCCGCCCCCCCGGGCGTCAAAGCTACAGAGGGAGGACTATACTCCGTACTTATGCCTGTCGACGTGGCTGGTGTCCAGGAAGCGCTCCGCAGCGAAGGGATCGACGGCTGGCTGCTTTACGATTTCCAGGGATCGAATCCGATTGCCTTCCGGCTGGCCGACATGGGCGCCCAGGGCGGACATCTCGCCACGCGGCGGTGGTTCTATCTCATCCCTGCGCACGGTGAGCCTCGCGGGCTGGTGCACGCCATCGAGCGCCACAACCTCGACCATCTCCCGGGTTCGAAGTCGCCCTACGCCGGCCGCACCCAGCTGGAGTCGGGCTTGAAGAACCTGCTGTCGGGCCTGGGGCGCGTGGCCATGGAGTACTCCCCGGGCAACGCCAACCCCTACGTATCGCGGGTCGATGCCGGCACCATCGAGCTGGTGCGCGAGGCGGGTGTCCAGGTGGTGACCTCGGGCGATCTCGTGCAACGCTTCGACGCGCTCTGGGACGAGCAGGCCATCGCCTCGCATCGGGACGCCTCCGGCAAGCTCTACCGCATCAAGGACCGCGCGTTCGCGGAGGTCACGCGGCGCCTGCAGGAGGGCGTCGCGACCACCGAGTTCGACATCCAGCAACAGATGGTCCGCTGGTTCGAGGAAGAAGGACTGGTCGCGGAGTCGGCTCCGAACGTCTCGGCGCAGGAGAACGCCGGCAACCCGCACTACCTGCCCACCGCGGAGCACCACCGGGCCATCCGGCCGAACGAGCTGGTGCTGCTGGACCTGTGGGGCAAGGGGACGCAGCCGGCTTCGGTCTATGCCGACATCACGTGGGTCGGGTTCACGGGGACGGCCGTTCCCGCACCGATGACGCGGGCGTTCGCGGCAGTGGCCGAGGCGCGGGACGCGGCGGTGTCGTTCGTCCAGGACGCCGCGCGGGCAGGACGCACGGTGCGCGGGTTCGAGCTGGACCGCGCGGCCCGGCACGTCCTCGAGCAGCAGGGCTACGCCGAAGCCATCCTCCACCGCACGGGCCACAGCCTCGGCGAGCAGGTGCACGGCAACGGCGCGCACCTGGACGACTACGAGACGCACGACGAGCGGCGGCTCATGCCCGGCAGCGGGTTCACCATCGAGCCGGGCGTTTACTTCGACGACTTCGGCGTCCGCACGGAAATCAACGTCGTCTGGGGGCCGGACGGCCCCGAGGTGACCGGACCACGCCAGACAGGTATCATCGCGTTAGTGTGAGGGGGAGGAAGCTTATGTCGAGTCGCAAGACCACGCTGTTCTACGCGCTGCTCATCGCCGTGGCGTCGGTCGCCGTCGGGATGGTCATCGCGTCACGCCTCGATCTGTCGCCGGCGTCGTCGGCGCAGACGATGGCGGCACCACCCATGAACAGCGCGCCGCTGAGCGGCCCGGTGGATGCCAGCACGTTCCGGAACATCGCCAAGGCCGTGTCGCCGGCCGTGGTGAACATCCGCTCCACGTCGAAACGCCAGGTGCAGGAGATGACCGAGTTCTTCGGCGGCGGCGACGACCTGCTGGAGCGGTTCTTCGGCGGCGGCGGACGCGGTCAGGGCCAGGGACAGGGCCAGCCGAGAGAGCAGGAAGCCCAGGCCGCGGGCACCGGGTTCGTGATCAGCAAGGACGGCTTCATCCTCACCAACAACCACGTGGTCGAAGGCGCCACCAAGATCGAGGTCTCGCTGTTCGGCGAGGAATCGGACGTCTACCATGAGGCCCGGGTCATCGGCCGCGACCCGCTCACCGACAGCGCGCTCATCGAACTGGTCGAGAAGCCGAAGCGCGAGCTCACCGAAGTGAAGTTCGGTGACTCGGCGCAGATGGAGCCCGGCGACTGGGTGATGGCCATCGGCAACCCCTTCGGCCTGGCGCACACGGTCAGCGTCGGCGTCATCAGCGCGAAGGAACGGCCCTTCCCGATGACCGATGGACGGTCGCAGGACGTGCTGCAAACCGACGCCGCCATCAACCCCGGCAACTCGGGCGGCCCGCTGCTGAACGCGCGGGGCGAGGTGGTGGGCATCAACACCGCCATCTACACCGACGCGCGCCAGCAGGGGAACATCGGGATCGGCTTCGCCGTGCCCATCAACACCGTGCGCGAGCTGCTGCCCCAACTGCGCGGCGGGAAGGTCACGCGCGGCGTGATTGGCGTTCAGGTCCTGCCGGTCCCGGCCGACGCCCTCGCGGAGTTCGGCCTGAAGGAGCGCCAGGGCGCGCTGGTCGCGGTCGTGACACCGGACGGGCCCGCGGACAAAGCCGGCCTCGAGCCGGGCGACATCGTCATCGGGTTCAACGGCAAGGTGGTCCGCAGCCGCGACGAGCTGGTCGGCTACGTGGTGGCCACCCGGCCCGGCACGACGGTGCCGGTCAAGGTGATGCGCGACAAGCAGGAACGCACGCTCAACCTCACCGTGGAGGAGCTCAATCTGGAGGCCGAGACCTCGCGCACCGCGCGTGGCGGCGGCGGTGGCCCGAGCGAGCCCGAGGAACAGGCATCAACGGGCTTCGGCATCACGATGAGCCCCCTGACGCCCGACGTGATGCGACGGCTCCGCATCCCGGACGATACGCAGGGCGTGCTCGTCACCGCCGTCGAGCAGGGCAGCCCGGCGTTCCGATCGGGCATCCTGCGCGGCGATGTCATCCTCCAGGTGAACCGCCGCGCCGTGTCGACGCCCAGCGAGGCCAGCCGCCTGCTGAGCCAGGTGCCCGACGGCAGCACAGCGTTCTTCCTCATCCTGCGCAACGGGCAGGAGACCTTTGTCACCGTGCGCAAGCAGTAGGGATTCCGCGCGCGGAGTGCATTAGCGCGGAGTGCATTAGAGTAGGGGCGGGTCAGGCGACCCGCCCCGGTTCACGTACATGGCTCTCGAGCGCGAGATCAAGCTTCGATTCGACACGGCCGCAGACGCCCGCGAGCGCGTCATCGCGCTGGGCGCCACGCCCCTGCGCGGAAGGCGTCTCCAGGAGGACGCCCTGCTCGACACGGCGGACGGCTCCCTGCGCCGGGAGCGGTCGGTCCTGCGCGTGCGCAACGAGCCGGGCCGGAGCTTCCTCACCTTCAAGGGTCCGCCGCAGCCCGGCGCCATGAAGCTGCGCGAGGAACACGAGACGATGGTCGGGGACGGCGATGCGTTGCTCACCATCCTGCAGTCGCTCGGTCTCCGCCTCACGTTCCGCTACGAGAAGTACCGCGAGGAGTTCGCCTTCGAGGACGTCGTCATCGCGATTGACGAGACACCGGTGGGCGTGTTCGTGGAAGTGGAAGGCAGCGAGGCGCACATCCACGACACCGCGCGCGCGCTCGGCTGCACGCCGGCCGACTACCTTACCGATTCGTACCGGATGCTCTTCCTGCGTCACCTCGAGGCGCAGGGCTCCACCGCGAGCGACATGCTGTTCCCCGAGCCATCGGACGCATGACCCGGTCGGCAGCGTGGCCCGCGCTGGTCCTGGCCGCGGGCCTGGGGACCCGGCTGCGGCCTCTCTCGGGCGTACGGGCGAAGGCAGCCCTGCCGGTGGCGGGCCACCCCATCATCGTTCGCATTCTCCAGCAGCTGCGGGCCGCGGGCGTCGAGCGCGTTGTGGTGAACCTGCACCACCGCGCCGAGACCATTGCCGCCGTGGTGGGCGACGGCCGGCATCTTGGTCTCGAGGTGCGGTATTCGTGGGAGCCGGTCGTCCTGGGCTCTGGTGGCGGCCCCGCGCGGGCCCTGCCCCTGTTGGCGGCCGATCGGTTCTTCATCGTCAACGGCGACACGCTGTCGCAGGTCGACCTGGCCACGCTCGCGGCGGCGCACCGGGCATCTGGCGCGCTGGCAACGCTGGCGGTCGCGCCGGCCGACCTCGTGAGCTACAACGCCATCCTGGCCGACGCCGACGGCCGGTGGACCGGCGTGGCCGCCCGGGGAACATCCGCCGCCGGACTCGCGGGAACGCCGTGGCATTTCGTGGGCATCCAAGCCGTGAACGCCGCGGCGTTCGCCTCGGTGGACGCGTCGTGTCCGTCCGAGACGGTCCGCGAGATCTACCCCCGCCTGGCCGCCGAGCGGCCGGGCGCCGTGCGCCTGTCCCCCACCGACAGCGCGTTCTTCGACGTCGGCACGCCGGCCGACTATTTCGCCACGGTCCGCCGCGTCGCGGAGGCCGAGCGCCGTCCCCTCGATCGTGGCCAGGATGTCGCCATCCATCCCACCGCGCAGGTCGAGGACTGCATCCTGTGGGATCGTGTCACCATCGGCGCCGGGTCCCGCCTCACCGGCTGCATCGTCGCTGACGACGTCGAGATTCCGGCGGGCGTCGGTTACGATCGCATGGTGATCACGCGCGACGCGGTGGTGGGCCTGTGAGCGACGTCCTGGATCCACGCATCACAGCCTATCTCGACGAACAGGGGCTGACGCCGGCGGTGGTGAAGGTGGTCGCACTCACGGGCGACGCGTCGGACCGTCGCTACTTCCGGGTGCGGATCGCCGATCGCGATCCGATCGTCCTCTCACTGCACGCGGGGTCCATCGACGTCGACACGTTGCCATTCGTCCTGGTGGCGCGCCTGTTGCGCGCCATCCCGCTGCCCGTGCCGGCCATCCTGCACCACTCGAACGCGCTCGGCATTCTCGGCCTGCAGGACCTGGGCGACGTGACGTTGCAGGCCCATCTCGGCGTCGCCTCGCGGGCCGAGCACGCGGCGCTCTACCGGCAGGCCGTGGGTTTCATCGCGACACTGCAGCAGCGCGGGCGGGAGCTGGCCTCGAGCGACTACCCGCCGTACGGCGTGGTCTTCGACGTGGAAAAGCTCACGTGGGAGCTCGAGTTCTTCGTGAAACACTACGTGGTGGGCTACCGCGGGGCGGCGCTCTCCGGCGCGGTTCGGGCGGCCTTGCGCGAGGAGTGGGCAGAGGTCGTGGGCGAGCTCGCCGCCGAGCCGCGGGTGCTCTGCCACCGCGACTACCACAGCCGGAACCTGATGCTACACCAGGGATCGCTGTACATCATCGACTTCCAGGACGCGCGGATGGGCCCGGACACCTACGATCTCGTGTCGTTGCTGCGGGACTCGTACGTGGACCTCACGCCGTCGCAGGTGGACGAGCTCATCGCCTATTTCCTCGCACTGAGCCGCCCGCACGGTGCGGGCCCGGCCGACGCGGTCGAGTTCCGGCGGCGGTTCGACCTGATGGCGCTGCAGCGCAACCTGAAGGCGCTCGGCACGTTCGGCTACCAGACGACCTCGCGGGGCAACCCCGTCTACATCCAGTACATGCCTCGCACCCTCAGCTACGTCAGCGCCAACCTCGGAAGCAGCCCGCGCTTCGCCCGTCTTCGCGAACTGCTCTCAGGGCCGATCGCCGAGCTACGTTAGAATCGAGGTTTGACCCCGCGCTTCGGCATCTCCACCCACCTGTTCCACGAACAGCGCCTCGACCGCGAGCACCTCGTCGAGGTGGCCGCGCATGGCTTCGACGTGGTCGAGGTGTACGCCACGAGAACCCACTTCGATTACCACGACCCGGCCGCGGTGGCGGCGCTCGCCGAGTGGCTGGACGACACGCGCCTGAGCCTGCATTCGGTTCACGCGCCCACGACGCTGACCTACCGGGACGGGGTGTGGGGCGACACGCTGTCGATCGCTGCCTCGGACGAGCCGCGGCGCCGCCAGGCGGTGTCCGAGACGATGGCCGCCATCGAGGTGGCGAGAACGGTGGGGTTTCCCTACCTGGTCGTGCACCTGGGCGTGCCGGCCCCGGAGGCGGCACAGAACAGTCGCAGCGCGGCGGCGCGAAGCCTCGAGGAGCTGAGCCAGGCGGCCCAGGCCGCGGGCGTGACCATGGCCCTCGAGCTCATTCCGAACGCCCTGTCACTGGCGCCGCGCCTGGTGCAGTGGCTCGAGGACGACCTCGAGCTGCCCGATGGTGGCATCTGCCTGGATGTGGGCCACGCCAACATGGCCGGCGATGTCATGGACGCCATCGAGACCTGCTCCGGGCACATCGTCGCCACGCACCTCCACGACAACCGCGGGAAGCGCGACGATCACCTCGTGCCGGGCCAGGGCGGCATCGACTGGGAGGGCGTGCTCATGGCCTTCCAGAAGGTGGGCTACGAGGGCGCGTGGATCTTCGAGCTGGCGCCGGCGGCCGATGCGCCGGCGGTGCTGAAGCAGGCCGCCCGGGCACGCGAGAGATTGCAGCGCCTGTTGACCTACGAACATTGACCACAGCCATGGCGACACACGTCTACATCGATCGAATCGGGGAACACGTCGGGGAAACCGTGACCATCAAGGGATGGCTGGCCAACCGGCGCTCGAGCGGCAAGATCCATTTCCTGGTGGTGCGCGACGGTACCGGCTTCCTCCAGGTGGTGATGGGCAGGAACGACGTCGGTGACGAGACCTTTACAAGCGCCGACCACCTCGGGCAGGAGAGCGCCATCATTGTCACCGGCCAGGTGCGCGCGGACCAGCGCGCAAAGGGCGGATACGAGCTGGTGGCGAGCGGGATGGAGGTCGTCGCGCCAGCGCACGACTTCCCCATCACGCCCAAGGAACACGGCGTGGACTACCTGATGGATCGCCGGCACCTGTGGATCCGCGCAGAGCGTCAGACCGCCATCCTGCGCGTGCGGCACGAGGTCATCAACGCCATCCGCGACTTCTTCAACGGCGAGGGGTTCACCCTGGCCGACACGCCCATCTTCACGCCGGCGGCGTGCGAAGGCACGACCACGCTGTTCCCCGTGCAGTATTTCGAGGACAACATGGCGTACCTCACGCAGAGCGGGCAGCTCTACAACGAGGCCAACGCCATGGCACTCGGCAAGGTCTACTGCTTCGGCCCGACGTTCCGCGCCGAGAAGAGCAAGACACGCCGTCACCTCACCGAGTTCTGGATGGTCGAGCCCGAGATGGCGTACGCCGACCTCGACGATGTCATCTCGCTGGCCGAGCGTCTGGTGTGCTCGGTGGTTGGCCGCGTGCTGGATCGCCGGCACAAGGAGCTGAAGGTCCTCGAGCGCGACACCTCGAAGCTGGAAACGGTGAAGGCGCCATTCCCGCGGCTTCACTATGACGAGGCCGCGAAGATCCTCCTCGACAAGGGTCTGCCGTTCCAGGTGGGTGGCGATCTCGGCGGCACCGACGAGACGGTGCTCTCGGAGCAGTACGATCGGCCGGTGTGCGTCACGCACTACCCGGCCGCCGTGAAGGCCTTCTACATGAAGCCCGATCCCAACCAGCCGGATCGGGCCCTGTGCGTCGACGTGCTGGCCCCCGAAGGCTACGGCGAGATCATCGGCGGCGGCCAGCGTCTAGACGACTACGACCTGCTCGTCCAGCGCATCAAGGAGCACGACCTGCCAATGGAAGCCTTCGAGTGGTACCTGGACCTCCGGCGATACGGCTCCGTGCCGCACGGCGGCTTCGGCATGGGTGTGGAGCGCTGCGTCGGCTGGATCTGCGGCCTCGAGCACGTGCGGGAGACGATCCCCTACCCGCGCATGCTCTACCGGCTGTACCCGTGAACACGATCACGAAAAAAACCACGCCGCCCTCGCGGCGTGGCCGCTTCGGCGAGCCTCGCCGGAGCCTTGGCGGAGGCGGGATGGCACGAAGGGACTCACGAAGGGCACGAAATCTGGGAGAAGCATCCGTGACAGCCCAGCATGAATCCTTCGTGCCGTCCTTCGTGTTCTTCGTGTCTTCGTGGTTTCCTTCTGACAGGGGATGGCGTTGAAGATTGGCTTCGTCTCGCTCGGGTGTCCCAAGAACCTCGTCGACTCCGAGGTGATGCTCGGCCTGGCCGAGCAGGCCGGCCACGAGATCACCAGTGACGCAGCGGGCGCGGACGTGCTCGTCGTCAACACCTGCGCGTTCATCGATCGTGCCAAACAGGAGTCGGTTGACACCATCCTCGAGATGGCCGAGCTCAAGAAGCAGGCGACGGGCCGGAGGCTGATCGTCACCGGGTGCCTTGCCGAGCGGTACCGCGAGGATCTCCAGAAGGAGATTCCCGAGATCGATGCCGTGCTGGGGACGGGGGAGGTGACGGGGCTGGTAAGCGTACTGTCGGAACTCGGGAGTCGGGAGTCGGGAGTCGGAAGGCCGACTGTCCCGGAGCCAATGCCACTGACCTTCTATAGACGCGATCCCGAACGCGCCGCGGTTGGGACCGACTCCCGACTCCCCACGCCCGACTCCCGTTCATATCAGCCCGTCTTCGGCCTCGACCTTCCCACCTACCTCTACGACGCCGACACGCCGCGGCGGCGCGCGACACCCGGGCACTACGCCTACGTGAAGATCGCCGAGGGCTGCGACTACAAGTGCGCATTCTGCATCATCCCGAAGATGCGTGGGCACTACCGGAGTCGGTCCATCGACTCCGTCGTGCGCGAGGCGCACCTGCTGGCGGCCGATGGCGTGAAGGAACTCCTGCTCATCTCGCAGGACACGTCGTTCTACGGCATCGACCAGGGTGAGCGTGGGGCCCTCCCGCGGCTGCTGCGGGCCTTGAACGAGGTGGACGGCATCGAGTGGATTCGGATGCTCTATCTCTATCCGACCACCATCACCGACGAGGTGATCGACGCCGTCGCCGAGCTCGACAAGGTGTGCAAGTACATCGATCTGCCGCTGCAGCACGCCTCCGACGCGGTGCTGAAGCGCATGAAACGGCCGGGGACTCGCGCCTCGTACGTGCGCCTGCTCGACAACATCCGCGCGCGCGTCCCGGACGTGGCGCTTCGGACCACGTTCATCACGGGATTTCCGGGTGAAAGCGAGGCCGATGTAGACACCCTCGAGGCCTTCATCACCGAGGTGGGCTTCGACCACCTGGGGGTCTTCACCTATTCCCACGAGGAAGGGACCACGGCCTTCGCCCTGCCCGACGATGTGCCCCGGGCCGAGAAAGAGGCGCGGCAGGCGCGACTAATGCAGGCCCAGCAAGGACTGGTGGCCCGCCGCCAGCGGGCTCGGGTGGGCCAGCGGGCCCGGCTGCTGCTGGACGGCCCCTCTTCCGAGCACCAGTGGGTCTGGCAGGGCCGCCTGGCGGGTCAGGCCCCCGACATCGACCCCGTGGTCTACCTCACCGACGTGGACCCGGACCATCTGGTGGCCGGCCGGTTCCTCGACGTCGAGATCGTCAGCGCCCAGGACTACGACCTGGTCGCCCGCCCCCTGCCCTGACCAACCCTTCGTGCTATCATTAGTGTTCGGTTCTTAGTCTGGGAAACCAGAGTGGGCCTGTTGCCCACTTTTTCTGTTTAGGGGGCATTATTTGGGCCCGCTCGAACGTGTCCGGGAGGCCGCGTCGCGGGTCGCTGCCAGCTACGGGCTGGACATCTTCGACGTCGAGCTTCGGCGCGAGGGCGGCCAGCAGGTGCTGTGCGTGGTGCTGGATCGACCCGGCCCGAACGCGACCGCCGAAGACAGTGTCAGCCTGGAAGACTGTGCGCGGGTGAGCGAGGAGCTGAGCACCATCCTCGATGTCGAGGACGTGGTCCCGGCCGACCGCTACACCCTTGAAGTCTCGTCGCCCGGGCTGGATCGCCCGCTGCGGCACGTCGACGACTACCGTCGGTTCGCCGGGCGGAGGGCCAAGATCGTGCTGTCGGAGCCGGTGGGGCGACAGACCGCGTTTGCGGGCCGCGTCCTCGGCCTGGACGGCGACGACGTGATGTTCGAATCGGAGGGCGGGAAGCACGTGCGGTTGCCACTGCGGCTGATTGCGCGCGCCCGGCTCGATGTGGAGTTCTGACCTGACCATGAGCACGAATCCGCTGCTGCAGACCATCGAGGCCCTCGCCAAGGAGAAGGGCATCGAGCCCGACGTCGTCATCCAGGCGATGGAAGAGGCCGTGCTGACGGCGTCGCGGAAGTACTACAAGACCGGTGAGGAGCTGAAGGCGAAGTTCAATCCCGAGAACGGCCAGATCGAGCTCTTCGCGGTGAAGACCATTGTCGACGAGGTCGCCGACCCTGCGCTCGAAATCTCGGTGGCCGAGGCCAAGGAGATCTACGGCGAGGACGCCGAGGTCGAGGCCGGCTATCAGATCGAGTTCCCGAAGCGCACCGACGTCCTGGGCCGCATCGCCGCGCAGACCGCTAAGCAGGTCATCTTCCAGAAGGTGCGCGAGGCCGAGCGCGAGAATGTCTTCGCCGAGTACAACCAGCGCGTCGGCGAGGTGATGAACGGCGTCGTCAAGCGCTTCGAGCAGGGCGACATCATCGTCGAGGTCGGCCGCGTCGAGGCCGTCCTGCCGCGCAAGGAACAGTCGCGTGCGGAAAGCTACGCCCAGGGCGACCGCATCCGCGCGGTCATCCGCACGGTCGGCAAGGGCGCGAAGGGCCCGCAGATCGTGCTGTCGCGGACCGACCCGGCCCTGCTGATCAAGCTGTTCGAGCAGGAAGTGCCGGAGATCTACGACGGCACCGTGATGGTGCGGGGCGCGGTGCGCGAGGCCGGCGACCGCGCCAAGGTGGCGGTGTACTCCCGCGAGCGCGACGTGGACCCGGTGGGCGCCTGCGTGGGCATGAAGGGCACACGCGTGCAGGCCATCATTCGAGAGCTGCGCGGCGAGAAGATCGACATCGTCGAGTGGTCCGAGGATCCGGTCCAGTTCGTGATGAACGCGCTCAGCCCCGCGAAGGTCCAGCGCGTCACCATCGTCGACGACAAGGACAAGGTGATGGAGGTGGTCGTCGAGGACAAGCAGTTGTCCCTGGCGATCGGCAAGAAGGGCCAGAACGTGCGCCTCGCGGCGAAGCTGACCGGCTGGCGGATCGACATCAAGAGCGAGGAAGAAAAGCGGAAGGAAGTGGAGGCGCAGTTCGGCGCCATGGAAGCCGCCGCCGCCGAGGAGACGGCCGAGGAAGGCGCCGAGGCGCTGCCCGGGGGCGAGACACCGTCCACAAGCGAAGCGCTGCCCGAGAGCCAAGCGGCGCCCGAGAGCGAGGCGCCGCTCGAGAAAGACGCGGCCGCGTCGACGAGCACCGTGACCGCCGATGAGGCCGCGCCGGCCGAGGCCGCGGACCGGAACGAGTAGCGTTGTTACACCAAGGCCGTAGCCTGAAGCCCGAAGCCCGTTAGCCAGCAAGTCGAGAGCACACATATCGAATGGCCACTGTCCGGATCTACAAAGTCGCAGAGCTTCTGAACACGACCAGCCAGGAAGTGCTGGATCTGCTCAAGAAGAACCACGGCATCGAGCTGAAGAGCGCGTCGAGCACGCTCGAAGAGATCGTGGCCCGGCAGTTCGTCGAGCGCTTGGCCCGACAGCGCGGCATCGAGCTCCCCAAGGGGGACATCTTCTCGGAACACGCCGTGAAGGCCGCCAAGGGCAAGGCCGCCGGCGCGAAGAAGCCGGGGGCGGCCGCCGAGCCGCCCAAGCCCGCCGTGCCGACGCTGGGCCCGCCCCGGCTGGTGAAGAAGCCGGCGCTGGTGAAGCCGGCGGCCTTGGTGGAGACGTCGGCGCCGGTGGAGGCGCCCGAGGCGCACGTGCCCGAGGCATTCGAGGCGCCCTCCGTCGAGGTGCCCGAGCCCGTGGCCGTCGAGGCGCCGGTGGCGGCCGAAGTGCCTGCGCCGCCACCCGTCCTTGAGGAAATGCCCGAGCCGGTCGCCGCTCCGCCGCAGGAGGCCGAGCCGGCCGCCGCCGCGGAGCCGACCATCGAAGTGCCCGCGCCTGCGGCACCGCCTGCCCCGGCTCGTCCGGCCGGACGGTTCGTACCGCCGAGCATCCGCCTTCGCGTGGAAGAGCCAGGTCAGGCGCCGCCGCAGGCGCCGCCGCTCGTACCAAAGCGCGCCGTTGTGCCGCAGCCGCCGCCGCGCCCGGCGGCGCCACGTCCCACGACGGCACCGTCCCAGACCGCTCGGCCCGGCGCCCCTCGGGCGCCATATGGGGCCAGGCCGGCCGGGGGCATGACCCCGGCGATGCTTGGTGGCCCGCGCCCGCTGCCCTCGCAGCCCGTGCGCCCCGGCCAGCCCCCGGTGGGCCGACCCGGCATGCCCGGCGGCCCGCGGCCGCCGTACGGTCAGCAGTTCCGCCCGCGGCCGGCTGGAGGCCAGCGCTCCTCGCAGCGCCGTGACGCCCTGCAGCGGATGCCGTCGGCTGCCGCGCCGGTGGCTCCGCCGCCCATCTCCCGCACCATCACCCTTGCCGAAGGCATGACCGTGAAGGACCTGGCGGACAAGCTCGACGTGCGCGTCAAGGAGGTGCTCAAGTCCCTGCTCGACCGTCGCATGATGATGACCATCAACTCGGTCGTCGACATGAACACGGCGAAGGACGTGGCCCGCGCGTTCGGCGCCGACATCGAGACCCGCACCTACGAGGAAGAGCTGCTCGAGACCGAGTCGGAAGCCGTCGACCCGAAGGACTTGCTGCCCCGCGCCCCGGTCGTCACCGTCATGGGCCACGTGGACCACGGCAAGACCACGCTGCTCGACTCGATCCGCGAGACCCGCGTGGCCGAGCGCGAGGCCGGCGGCATCACCCAGCACATCGGCGCGTATCTCGTCACGGGTGTTGGCGAGAAGGGCGACAAGAGCATCGTCTTCCTCGACACGCCTGGTCACGCGGCATTCACGCTGATGCGCGCGCGCGGCGCCAAGATCACCGACGTGGTCATCCTCGTCGTGGCGGCCGACGACGGGGTCATGCCGCAGACCAAGGAAGCCATCGATCACGCGAAGGCGGCCGGCGTGCCGATCATCGTGGCGGTGAACAAGATCGACAAGCCGGGCGCCAACGCCGAGGTCCCCAAGCGGCAGCTGGCCGACCTCGGCCTGATGCCCGAGGACTGGGGCGGCGACACGGTGTTCGTCGAGGTCTCAGCCAAGCAGAAGAAGAACCTCGACACGCTGCTCGAGATGATCCTGCTCGTCACCGACATCGGCGAGCACAAGGCCAACCCCAAGCGCGGCGCGGTCGGCACCGTGCTCGAGACCAAGCTCGATCGCGGCCGCGGGCCCGTGGCGACCGTCCTGGTGCAGGACGGCACGCTGCGCGTCGGCGACAACGTCATCGCCGGCCCCGTCGTGGGCCGCGTGCGCGCCCTCATCGACGATCGCGGCCGCAACGTGAAGCAGGCGGGGCCGTCCACGCCGGTGGAGTTGCTCGGGCTCGAGTCCCTGCCCTCGCCGGGCGAGCCGTTCCAGGCCGTGGCCGATCCGTCGAAGGCGCGGCAGATTGCCACGTTCCGCCAGTCCCAGGCCAAGGAGAAGGCCCTCGGCGCCAAGGGCAGCCGCCTGACGCTCGAGTCGCTGCAGCAGCAGCTCTCCGAGGGCGGCATGAAGGAGCTGGCCATCATCATCAAGTCCGACGTGCAGGGCTCGGCCGAGGTGCTGGCCGACACCTTGTCGAAGCTGTCGGACGAGAAGACGAAGGTCAAGATCATCCACTCGGCCGTGGGCGCCATCAACGAGTCGGACGTGCTGCTGGCGGCCGCCTCGAACGCCATCATCATCGGCTTCAACGTCCGGCCCGATCGCAACGCCGCCGAGGTGGCCGAGCGCGAGAAGGTGGACATCCGCCACCACTCGGTCATCTACAACGTGACCGAGGAGATCCAGAAGGCCATGGCGGGCCTGCTCGAGCCGACCATCAAGGAAGTGCGCCTCGGCAGCGCGCAGGTCCGCGACACCTTCAAGGTGCCGAAGGTCGGCGTCATCGCGGGATGCATGGTCAGCGACGGCCGCATCACCCGCCAGGGCGACGCGCAGGCGCGGCTGCTCCGCGACAACGTCGTCATCTGGGAAGGCAAGCTGGGCTCGCTCAAGCGCTTCAAGGACGACGTGTCCGAGGTGAAGGCGGGCTTCGAGTGCGGCATCGGCCTCCAGAACTTCAACGACGTGAAGGTCGGCGACGTCATCGAGGTGTTCCAGATGGAGCGTGTGGCGGCGACGGCCTAGCACGGCGGTTCTCAGCACGGGCCGTTCAACGCACGAACGGTTCAACGCACGAACGGTTCAAAGCACGGCCCATGGCTCTTTCACATCGCGTCGAACGCATCGCCGAGCAAATCCGCGAGGAGCTCAGCCAGATGCTGGCCACCGAGGTCCGCGATCCCGGTGTGGGCCTGGTCACCATCACCCGCGTCAAGGTGACCGCGGATCTCTCCCTGGCCCGCGTGTACTGGACGGCACTGGCCGAGGGCAAGGAGCGCAAGGACACGGCAAAGGCGCTGGAACGCGCCGCGCCCTTCGTGCGTCACCTGCTCAGCCAGCGTCTCACGCTCCGCCGCGTGCCGGAGGTCAAGTTCCAGTACGACGAATCGGTCGTGGCCCAGGACCGCATCGAGCGGATCATCCAGGAGCTGCACGCCGAGCGCGAGGAGCACCCCGAGCTCAACGCGCTGGTCGACCCGTCGCCCGACGCGAAGAAGGATGAGCCCGCACAGTAGCCCCCCGCCCGACCTGCTGGCCGCCGTCGCGCGCGGCCGCCGCTTTCTCGTCACGTCGCACCAGCGGCCCGACGGCGATGCCATCGGTTCGGCCGTCGCGATGGCGCTGGCGCTGGTGGCGCTCGGCAAGCGCGCCACCGTGGTGATGGACGCGATGCCGCCCGCGTTCCTGCAGCCGTTCCCGCACGTGGACGCCATCCGCATTACCACCGAAGTGACCGAGGCAGTCGATACCGTGCTGGTGATGGAGTGCAGCACGCTGGCCCGCACCGGGGTGGCCGGCCTCGACCGCTCTCCAGTGATCAACATCGACCATCACCCCGGCAATACCGGCTACGGCCAGATCAACTGGATCGACGAGGGCGCCGCCGCGTGCGGCGAGCTGGCGTTCACGCTGATCGAGGCACTCGGCGTGCCGCTGACGCCGGCGATCGCCACGCACATCTACCTGGCGATCCTCACCGACACCGGATCGTTCCACTTCTCGCACCTGTCACCCCGCACCTACGAGCTGGCAGGGCGGTGCGTGGCCGCCGGAGCCGACCCGCAGTGGATTGCCCGGACCCACTACGACAGCAACTCTCTGGCCCGCGTGCGCATCTTCGGCGCCGTGCTGAACGGCATGGCGATCCACGCCGGCGGACGGGTCGCCCTGCTGACCATCACGAAGGCCATGGTAAGGGACCTCGGCGGCACCTACGATGACACCGAGGGCCTGATCAATTTTCCGCTGACGGTGAAGGACGTCCAGGCGGTGGCGTTCTTCAAGGAACAGGCCCCGGGTGACTGGCGTGTGAGCCTCCGGTCGAAGGGCGAGGTGGACACAGGTGCCGTGGCCAGGCAATTCGGCGGGGGCGGGCACAAGAACGCGTCGGGCTGCGGCTGGCAGGGCACCATCGAGGCGGCGCACGAGACGTTCGCCCGCCTGCTCGGCCAGGCCGTCACCGGATGATCTCGGGCGTCCTCGTCCTCGACAAGCCGCAGGGGCCCACGTCCCACGACATGGTAGCCGTGGCCCGGCGCGCGCTTGGCGAGCGGCGGATCGGCCACTGCGGCACCCTCGACCCCATGGCCACCGGCGTCCTGGCCCTGGCCGTCGGCCAGGCCACGCGGCTCGTGCAGTTCCTCTCGGCTGAGAAGAAGCACTACGACGCCACCATCCGATTCGGGCGAACGACGGACAGCTTCGATGCGACTGGCGTGGTCACGGAGGAGTCGAGCGACCGCCCCACCCGCGAAGCCCTCGAGAGTGCGCTGGCGGGATTCCGCGGGGCGTTTCTCCAGACGCCTCCGGCGTTCTCGGCCAAGAAGGTCGGCGGCCATCGGGCCTACGACCTGGCCCGGCGCGACGATCGGCCGGCGCCCACCCTGGAGCCGGTTCCCGTCACCACCCACCAGCTGGAGCTGACCGCATTCGACGGCCACGTGGCCTCCTTGTCGATGGTGGTCTCGGCCGGATTCTATGTCCGCTCCCTGGCGCACGACCTCGGGCGCGTGCTGGGCACGGGTGCCGTCCTCGACGGCCTGCGGCGGACTCGCGCAGGGAGCTTCGGGCTCGAGGACGCCATTTCCGCCGACGTACTGGTCACGGCCGGACGGGACGAGGTGGTTCGTCGCCTCATCCCGATGGCTCGCCTGCTGACCGACCTGCCCTCGCTGACGCTCGCCGCGGCCGAGGCGGCCCGGGCCCGCCGGGGGATGGATGTGCCCGCCCCGGCCGGCTGGGCGCCCCCTCCGAACCTGGCGCGGCTGCTGGACCCGGAGCGCCACCTGCTGGCCCTGGCCACCCCGTCGAAGCGCCCGGGGTTTTTGCACCCCTCCGTGGTTTTGGGCTAACATTGAGAGTTCTTGACGATCGCCCTGATCGTCACATACGGCGGCGTGGAGCAGCGTGGACACGCGCTCTGGGGCCGTTCGTGGAGGTAACGTGGCACTGACGAAAGACAAGAAAGTCGCTCTGATCGGCGATTACAAGACCCACGCCAGCGATACGGGCTCGCCCGAGGTCCAGGTGGCCCTGCTCAGCGAGCGCATCAATTACCTGACCGAGCACTTCAAGTCGCACGCGAAGGACCACCACTCGCGCCGCGGGCTGCTGAAGCTGGTGGGCCAGCGCCGGCGCCTGCTCGACTACCTGAAGAGCAAGGACACCGAGCGCTACGCCGCGCTCATCAAGCGCCTCGGCATCCGCAAATAGGCAGTTCAACGTTACGAGTTCAAAGCTCAAAGCTGCCGTTCAACGTGACCCCCACTTTGAACCCTGCACTTTGCAGCTGTGAACTCGCGAAGGGTTCTCTATGCACAAAAGCGAAGTATCTCTCGGCGGCCGTCCCCTGACGATCGAAACCGGCAAGTGGGCCAAGCAGGCGCACGGCTCGGTCATCGTCCGGATGGGCGACACGATGGTGCTCGTGACGGCCTGCCACTCGGGCAGCCCGCGCGAGGGCATCGATTTCCTCCCGCTCACGGTGGACTACCGTGAGTACGCCTACTCGTCCGGGCGCATCCCGGGTGGCTTCTTCAAGCGCGAGGGTAAGCCCACGGAGAAGGAAGTGCTCACGAGCCGCGTCATCGACCGGCCCATCCGGCCGCTCTTCCCGTCGGGCTGGCGGAACGAGTCACAGATCATCGCGATGGTGCTCTCGGCCGATACCGAGTTCGACTCGGACGTCCTGGCCATCACCGGCGCGTCGGCTGCGCTGGCCATCTCGGAGATTCCGTTCGAGAAGACCATCGCCGGCGTGCGCGTGGGGCTCGTGGAGGGTCAGTACCTCATCAATCCCACCTACGAGCAGCGCCGCCAGAGCCGGCTCGACCTGGTGGTGGCGGGCAGCCGCGACGGCATCGTGATGGTGGAAGCCGGCGCCAAGGAGGTGACGGAGGAAGAGACCATCACCGCGCTCGACGAGGCCCACAAGGCCATCAAGCAGATCTGCGACAGCATCGACACCCTGGCGAAGGACGCCGGCAAGCGGAAGCTGCCGAAGCCGGAGCGCAAGATCGGCCACGAGTTCTACCGCGAGGTCGAAGAGAAGATCATCGTCCCGCTTCGCGAGGCGATGCGCATCAAGGGCAAGATCGAGAACTACGATCGCGTCGACCAGGTGCTGGACGACCTCATCGCGTCGATCCCCGAGGGCGAGATCCAGCGAAAGAGCGAAGCGAAGGCCATCTTCAAGGAACTCCAGGAGAAGGTGCTGCGCGACGAGATCCTCGAGCACAACACCCGCCTCGACGGCCGCAAGTTCGACGAGATCCGACCCATCACCATCGAGACCGGTGTGCTGCCGCGTACCCACGGCTCGGCCGTGTTCACCCGCGGCGAGACCCAGGCGCTCGTCACGGCCACCCTCGGCACCGCGGATGACCAGCAGAAGGTCGAGATGGTCGATGGCGAAACCTGGAAGCGCTTCATGCTCCACTACAACTTCCCGCCCTTCTCGGTCGGTGAAGTGGGCTTCCTGCGCGGCCCCGGCCGCCGCGAGATCGGCCACGGCGCCCTCGCCGAGCGGTCGCTCACCCCGATGCTCCCCGGCGAGGACCAGTTCCCCTACACGGTCCGCATCGTGTCCGACATCCTCGAGTCGAACGGCAGCTCGTCGATGGCCTCGGTCTGCGGCGGCTCCCTGGCCATGATGGACGCCGGCGTGCCGCTCAAGGCGCCCGTGGCCGGCGTGGCCATGGGCCTCATCCTCGACGAGAAGACCGGCAAGTACGCGGTCCTCAGCGACATCGCGGGCGCCGAAGATCACTACGGCGACATGGACTTCAAGGTGACCGGCACCGAAGCCGGCATCACGGCCCTGCAGATGGACATCAAGGTCACGGGCGTGCCCGCCGAGGTCATGCGCGCGGCGCTGATCCAGGCGCGCGACGGCCGCCTCCATATCCTGGGCAAGATGAACGAGGCGCTCACCGCGCATCGCCAGAGCATCTCGGCCTACGCGCCCCGCATTGTCACCATCAAGATCCCGGTGGACAAGATCCGGGACGTCATCGGGCCCGGCGGCAAGATGATCCGCTCGATTATCGAGCGCACGGGCGTGAAGATCGACGTGCAGGACGACGGCCAGGTCAACGTGGCGTCGGCGGACGAGGCCGCGGCCGCCAAGGCCATCGGCATCATCCAGGAGCTGACGGCCACGGCCGAGCTCAACAAGACTTACCTCGGCAAGGTGCAACGCATCACCGACTTCGGCGCCTTCGTCGAGATCATGGCCGGCACCGACGGCCTGCTCCACGTCTCGGAAATCGCCCACTACCGGGTGAAGGACGTGCGCGACGAGCTGAAGGAAGGCCAGCAGGTGCTGGTGAAGGTCATCAACATCGACCCGACCGGCAAGATCCGCCTGTCGCGCAAGGCCCTCATCACTCCCGAGGAGGGCGGCGCGCCGCCCGCATCGGCCGGTGAAGAGGGTGCGGGCGCGGCTGCCGGAGGAGGAGACAGTGGCGATCGGCCGCCACGCGACCGCGACCGGGGTCCCCGACGCGACCGCGGTCCGCGGCGCGACTGAACACGGGCGCCCACGGCCCCCGGGTCTTCAGGCCCGTGAACAGCCAGATCGGAACGCCGGGCTTTCAGGCCCGGCGTTTTCGTTGTACGGCGTACAATGGCTGCATGGCTCGATTCGCCCGGGCTGCCGCGTTGGCCGCCCTCACCGTCGCGACGATGGCGCAGGTGGCCGCCCAGGAACAGGCGCCCAACCGGCGCGAGTTCACGGTGACGGCCAGCGACCACCGCTACACGCCGGATCGCATCGAGGTGTCGAAGGACGACCTCGTCAAGATCACCTTCCGCAGCGAGGGACAGCCGGCCACGTTCGTCATCGATGCGTACCGCATCGTGAAGCGCGCGGGCAGCGGCCAGTCGGTGACCTTCGAGTTCCGCGCGGACCAGCCTGGCACCTTCCCCTACTACTGCAATCTCACGGGCGACCCCGCGTGCCGCGACATGAAGGGGACGTTGGTGGTGAAAGGGCGCTAGCGGGAGGGAAGAAAATTGAGCGATTGGGTGATGGCAGATTGAGCGATTGATTGGTGATTGGCGGATTGGGGGGATTGAGCGATTGATCGGGTGATTGGTGATCCGAGGGATTGGGCGATTCTTCTGGTGATTGGTGATCCGAGGGATTGGGCGATTCTTCTGGTGATTGGTGATCGAGGGATTGGGCGATTCTTCTGGTGATTGATTCGGTGAATCACCTGATCACCAAATCCGCCAATCGCCCAATCGATCGCTCAATGGTCCAATCACCAATCCCAATCAATCGCTCAATCTGCAATCCTTCAATCACTCAATGCTGCTGTCACCACCGCTCAAGGCCGCCGAGGCTACTGCCGCGGGAACTGATCCGGGTTGTCGGTGAACAGCGCGTCCACGCCCAGCGTGTAGAGGTAGTGCTCCATCTCGGCCTTCACCGAGGGGAAGCCGCCCGGATTCGCGCTGCGGAAGGTGTAGGGCGTCACCGTGAGCCCCTCGGCGTGAGCCCACTGCACGAACGCCGGGTTCTTCAGGACAATCTCCTTGGACGGCGCCAGGTCCTGCACAACGCCCTTCCACGACCGCACGCGGGACTGGTCCCACCCATCTCCGCGCCCGATGAGCAGGGCCACGGGCACGCCGATCTTCATCTCGGCCAGCCGCCGCGCGCTGCTCTCTCCGAAGGTCTGCAGGATGACCGGCGTTTTCGCGTCGGCCCGACCTCCGCGCAGCCCGTGCCGGTCCAATGCCACGGCGACCAGCTCCTCGAAGTTCACGTCGCGACCCTCGTAGATCTCGGGTGTCTTCAGCTCCGGGAACATCCCGGCCTTCCCCTTGACCAGGGCCACGGCCTCGTCGAAGGTCGGCACGCGCTCGCCGGCAAACGTCGGGGCGAACCACGAACCGGCGTCCAGCTGCTTGATCTCGGCCAGCGTGAAGTCATTGGCGAGCCAGGCGCGGCGCTTCTTGCCCTCGTACTCCACCTCGGTAAACCGCGCCGGGAACACCGCTTCGACGTTGGTCGTGCGCTCGAGGCTCGGGTCGTGCAGGCAGATGAGCACGCCGTCCCGGGTGACCGCGAGGTCCTGCTCCACGAAGTCGGCGCCCTGTTCGATGGCCAGGCGGTAGGCGGCGAGGGTGTGCTCGGGCGCGTAGGCCGACGCGCCACGGTGCGCCACGTTGGTCTTGCGCGGGTAGTGGGTGGGCGGGGGGATGGACATCAGCGTGGCGGTCAGTAGCAGGATCCAGACGAGGCGCATGGGAATCTCCAGGGCAGCCAGCTTCGCACGCCCAGGCTACGTTTCCGTGAACGCCCGCGCCGCCTCGATGCGCTCGCGGATGGGCGGATGCGAGTAGAACAGCCAGCGCGCCACGGCCGAAGGTCGCTCCTCGGCAAGGTTCTGCTGCGACAGCCGCTTCATCGCCGACACGAACGCGGCTGGATTGCCGGTTGCCTCGATCGCGTAGCGATCGGCGGCGCGTTCCTGCGCGCGTGACAGGGCGTTGACGAATGGCAAGGCCAGGAACGACCACGCGCCACCGGTGAGCATCAGCAGGGGCAGCGCGGCCGGGTCGGCCACGCCGCGGTAGCCCAGGCGGTCGACCGCGGCGCGCAAGACGACATCCGCCATGTAGAACCCGCCCACGAGCACCAGCGTTTGCACGGCAATCCCCCGCCACAGGTCCCGGTGCACGTGATGGGCGAGCTCGTGTGCCAGCACGACCTCGATCTCGTCATCGGAGTAGTCGGCCAGCAGCGTATCGGACAGCAGGATGCGCCGCGTGTGGCCAAGCCCGGCAAGGGCCGCGTTGGCCTTCCGGGTGTGGCTGCTCAGCACCCACTCGAACACCCCGACGACGTCGGTCCGGGCGCGGGCGGCCAGGTCCATCAACCGCTCGACGAGTGGCGGCCGGTCGAGTGGGCGGAACTTGTAGAAGACGGGCAATAGCAGGACAGGGGCGAGACGGGCGAGGCCCACCAGGGCCACCGCGAACAGCCCCGCCGAGATCATCCACCACCAGCCGGGCCACCACCGCAGGGTGCCAAAAACCACGGAGGCCGCGGCTACGGCGATGATGGCGCCCAGGCCGGCGGCCTTCACCTGGTCGGCGAGCCAGTGCGCGCCGGGCTGGGTCGAGAGACCATAGCGGTGCTCGAGCGCGAAGCCCTGATACCAGGAGAAGGGGAACTCCACCACCTGAAGGATGGCGAAGACCGCGAGCGTGACCAGGGCGACGGCCGCGCTCTCCTCGAGGCCGGCGGGCAGGACCAGGGATGCCAGGTCGTGAAGGAGCTCTCGCATCCGGACGGACGCGCCCGTCCAGGCCAGCCCAAGCAGGATCAGGCCAGCGGCGACGGTGCCGGCCACGTCGGCGCGGCGGCGGAGACGATGGTAGCGTGCGGACTTGTCTTCGTTCACGGGGACAGGAGCCCATGGGCCCCGCCCCTAACTTTACCCTCTCGGCTCACTTCTGTGGCCGATCGGTCTGCGGCTCGCCCGAGGGGAACCAGCCCCTAGGTGCTCGATTTCGAGAGCCGGACGCCGCCGTTGGTGGTCTGCAGGGTGACGCGAGAGCCGCCGCCATTCAGCGTGCCTTCGAGCCGGCGGCGCGACTGCTCGCCGGTCACCTGGAGGTCGAGGTCGGTCGTCCGGATGCCGCCGTTGGTGACCCGCGCCGTCACCGAGGCCTTGCTGTCGCCGTGGAGGGCCAGTGCCACGCCCCCGTTCACCGCCTCGAGCGAAACGCTCCCCTCACCCGAGAGCGGCGTGGCGAGGTCGATGTCCACCCCGCCATTCACCGTGGACGCCTCGAGCGTGGTCACCGACAGGCGCTTTCCCTCGACGCCGCCGTTCACGGTCTGGGCATGGACTTCCCCCTCGAGCCCGGTCAGGGCGACGCGCCCGTTGACGGTCCGCAGGTCCACGACGACGCCCTTGGGAACTTTCACCGTCCAGCGGACTTCGACGTTCGACACGCCGAACGTACGGGGGGCGCGGACTTCGACGCGGGCGCGGCTTTCGCCGATTTCCTCCCGCATCTCGACCTTGCCCAGCAGGTCGCGGGCCGCATCGTCGGTCGACGCCTTCGCGGTGCGCTCGCCCACGAGCTCGACGGTGCCACCAGAGGCGGGTTCGGCGTCAATGCGCCCGTTGACGTTGATGAGCTCGAGGCGACCGCTCTGAGCAAGGGGATAGGAACGCGTCCAGGAGTCCTGGGCCCGGCCCGTGGCCAGGTCCATGGAAAACCCGTCCTGACCGACCTGAACGTCGCAGGCAGCGGTCGCCGCGACGACCGCAAGGGAGAGAGCGACGCGAAGCAGGCGGCTTCTGAGCATGGGTACCTCTAGGAGGAATACGGGTACCCGGGTTCCGGAGTTCTCGCCCTCAGTTCATCTGAATCGAGATGAGCTTCGACACCCCGGGCTCCTCCATCGTCACGCCGTAGAGCCGGTTGGCAATCTCCATGGTCTTTCGGCTGTGGGTGATGATGATGAACTGCGTCCTGTCCATCATGCCCCGCAGCAGCTCGACGAACCTGCCGATGTTCGCGTCGTCGAGGGGCGCGTCGATCTCGTCCAGGAGGCAGAACGGGCTGGGCTTGTAGCGGAAGATGGCGAACATCAGCGCGATGGCGGTGAGCGCCTTCTCACCGCCCGAGAGCAGCATCACGCTCTGCAGGCGCTTCCCCGGTGGAGACGCGACGATGTCGATGCCGCTCTCGAGGGGATCGTTGTCGTCGAGCAGGCTGATGCCGGCGCGGCCGCCGCCGAACAGGGTGGAGAACGTCTGCTGGAAGTTCGCGTTGATGGCGGTGAACGCTTCGCGGAACCTTGCGTGCGTGGTCTCGTCGATGCGCTTGATGGCTTCGTTGGTCTGAGCGATCGAGTCGACCAAGTCCTGGCGCTGGGTGGTGAGGAACACGTGGCGCTCCTCGAGCTCGCGGTGCTGCTCGATGGCCATCATGTTCACGGGGCCGATCCTGTCGATCTTGCTGCGCAGCTCGACGATCGCTTCCTCGGCGGTCATGCGCTCGGGGGCCGGCGCCTCGACCGCCTCTTCAGCCGGCACCTCTTCCTCGTCCGGCTCCACGGCTTCGGCGGCGCGGATGGCGCGCACATCAGGCTCCACCACGCCCGCCGCCTCCATGCGCTCCACTTCCTCGCGCACGGTCTCGAGCGAGACGCCGACGGCATCGAAGGCCTGCTGCGCCAGGTGGCCGAGATCCGATTCAGCCGTCGCGCGGCTGATGTCCAGCTCGGAGGCGAGCGCACGGACAGCGTCGAGCGCGCGCCGCGCATCGCGGATGACGCCTTCCTGTGCGTCGACGGAGGTGCGCACCTCGGTCGCACGCTCGTCAGCGAGGCGCATGTCATCGCGCAGCCCCTCGAGAGCCTGCACGTCCTCATCCAGGCGCTGCTCGTGCTCGGCCACGCCCGCCAGCAGGCGCTCGCGCTGCTCGCGCATCAGCGCGATGTCCCGGGCGCAGGCTGCCACGCGGTTCTCGAGTTCGATGGCCGCGGCTTCCATGCGCGTCACCTCGCCCGACGCCGCCGCGCACCGTTCGACCAGCGCGGCGTGCTCGGCACGGACCTCGGCGGCCGAGCGGCTGGCGCCCTCGGCCGTCTCGCGGGCCTCCCCGAGCTTCTGCTGCGCGGCAGCGAATCCCTCGTCTGCGGCGCGCTTGTCTTCGTCGAGTCGCGTGATGGACTCCCGCGCCTCGTCCTGCCGCTGGTCCAGCCCGGCAATCTCTTCGCGCACGCCGCGGATCTCGGTGGCCACCAGATCGGCCCGCTGCTGCAGCCGGAACTCGTCCTGGGCGGCCCGGGCCGCCTGGGCCTCGACCGAGACGATGGCCTTCTCCTGGCGATGGATTTCGGCCCCGAGCGCCTGGATGGCCGCCGTGGCGTGCGCGATGGTCTGCTCGAACTGCGTGGTCTCGTCCGCCAGGGCCGCAAGCGCCGCCCGCTCGGTGCCGACGCGCTCGCGCAGTTCCTTGATCTCGCGCTTGGTGCCGAGAATGCCACGGGCTTCGGCCTTGTCGCCGCCCGTCACGACATAGCGACCGCGGAACACGTCGCCTTCGATCGTCGCCACGGGCACCGGCACGGTCTGCGCCACGCGCGACGCGGTGTCGAAGGAGTCGGCGATCAGGGCCTCGCCCATCGCGGCGCGGAGCGCGCCCGCGAACGGCCCGCCCACGCGCACCACGCTCTGCAGACGCACGGTCCCCGCAGGCACTTCCGTGCTTTGAACCTCCGTGCTGTGACCCTCCGTGCCCGGCTTTCCCACGATGAAGCCGCAGCGGCCGGCGTCCTCCTGCCGGATGAGCCGCAGGCCAGCGGACACGTGCTCGAGGCGCTCCACGAGCACGTGTTGCAGGAGGTCACCGAGACAGGCTTCGATGGCGCGTTCGTAGCGCGGCTCGACTTCGAGGAAATCGGCGAGGGCGCCCATCTGTCCCACGCGGCCGTTCGCGTTCACCAGCACCATGCGTGCGGCATCGGCAAACCCCGCGCGGTGCGCGTCGAGCTCCTCGAGGGACCGGAGCCGCGCCGAGGCGCCCGCGAGCTCCTGCTCGCGCACACGCACGTCGCGGGCGCGCCACTCGTGCTCGATCCGCGCGCTGACCAGCTCCGACTCGCGGGCGGCGCGTGCCACGCGCGCCGCGTCGAGGCTGTCCTGCGCCCGCCGCAGTTGCTCGCCCGTCACCTGGCGTTCGGTGCGCACTTTCTCGATTTCGGCCTGCAGCTCGCCCGACTCGACGTCGAAGCGCCGCTCGGCCTCGACGGCGCGCTCGCGCTGCGCCGAGGCGGACTGCACGGCGGCGTTCAGGGCGGTGACGGTGTTGACCACCGCGTAGACATCGGCGCGCGCGCGCTCCACGTCCTGCTCGACGGCCTCGATGGCCTGCTGGGCACGGGCGTAGTCCTCGGCGGCGGCCCGCGCGACCTCGGCCGCCGTCGTGCGACGGGCCTCGGCCTCCTCCGCGGCCTGCCGACGGCCTTCGAGCGCCAGGCGCTCGGGCTCGCGACGGGCCTCGAGCATCACCCGCTCCTGGTCCAACTCGGCGGCTCGAGTCTCGAGCATGCCCGCCTGCTGGCGGTCCAGGGCGATCTGCTGCTGGCGGCGATTGATTTCCAGCTCGCGCTGATGCGCCTCGTCGCGCACCTGGCCCGCCGCGGCGTCGGCTTCCGCCTGGCCAATCCTTAGCGTGGCCAGCGCTGTCTCGACCTCGGCCAGGCGCGCGGCGGCTGCGGTCTCGGTGCTTCGGGCATCAGCCAGCCGCGTGCGTGCGGTCTCGATGGCCTCGGCGAGCGCCCGGTAGCGGCGGGTAAACAGCACCTTCTCCCAGCGGCGCATCTCGTCGCGCAGCCGCGTGTAGCGTCGGGCCTTGGCCGCCTGGCGCTTGAGGGCACCCTTCTGCTTCTCCACCTCGAAGACGATGTCGTCGATCCGTGTGAGGTTCTGCTGCGCGGCGTCGAGCTTGAGCTCGGCGGCCCGGCGTCGGGCCTTGTACTTGGTGATGCCCGCCGCCTCTTCGATCAGCTGGCGCCGATCGGTCGGCCGGGAGCTGAGGATCATCCCGATCTTGCCCTGCTCGATGATGGCGTAGGCCTTGGCGCCCAGGCCGGTGTCCATCAGCAGCTCGTGGATGTCCCTCAGCCGGACCTGGTGGCCGTCGATGAGGTACTCGCTCTCCCCCGACCGGAACAACCGGCGCGTGACCTCGACCTCGCGCGTCGGCGGCGCCATCAGCTCGGCCATCGCTGCGTGACGGTTCCCCTCGGCGGTCGCCAGGTGCCCGTGCCCGTTGCCGGAGGGCTCGTATCCGACCTCCTTGTCGAGCGACGGCGGGACGATGACGCCGCTCAGTTTCAACCGGACTTCGGCCGCGCCCGTGGGCTTGCGCGCGTCCGAGCCGCTGAAGATGACGTCTTCCATCTTCTCGCCGCGCAGGCTCTTGGCGCTCTGCTCACCCAGCACCCACGTGAGGGCATCGGCAACGTTGCTCTTGCCGCAGCCGTTCGGGCCGACGATCGCGGTGACGCCCTCGTCGAACGAGAGCTCGGATCGGTCGGAAAATGACTTGAAACCGGAAATTTCGAGGCGTTCGAGGCGCATGGCTGGTCGGCTGAGAGGGAAACCGCCGGCCAGTCTAGCAAGCCCTTCCCCTTGTAGCAAGGCGGAAGGTAGACCCCAATATTTTGGGGTCTACTGCCCTACTCGGCTGGAGCGGTTCCGCGAGAGCTCTACCAGCTTCTCGGCTTCGGGGAAACGGGAGAGCGCGAAACGGGCCTGGGGGTCGGCGGCGGTCAACCGCCGGCGGGCGGTGGCGATGTCGAACACGGCCTGGTCGATCTCGAAGCGAATCATCGCCCGGATGAAGTCGACGTCCCTGGCCCAAGCCTCCTCGTCGACCTTCATGTTCCGTCCGACGACGAACGCCTTGAACTCGTCCATCATGGCCGGGGTGACCTCGAAATCCTTCTTCACGTACTTGAAGCCGTCGGCCTTGGCGCCCTGGCGCGTGTCGCCCTCGAAGTAGAACTGCTCGGCGTACGAGGCGAACAACCCACGGTTGAAGAGCGATCGGCCGAAGCGCGTCGGGTTGAATCCCTCGAGCGGGCCGGCGAATCGCTCGTCCGGCTCGATGCCGCCGCCCGAGTACACCTTGCGCCCGCCCGTCGTGTACTTCAGCTGATCGGGCGAGTGCGTGCGGGCGCTCTGGTCCTTCATCGTGTAGGTGAGGTACTCGTCGAAGGTGCCGTCCCACGGCCGCTGGATGAGGCGCCCGCTGGGCGTGTAGTAGCGCGCGGTGGTCAGCGCGAGACCCGCCCCGCCGCTGACGCGGTACACCGACTGCACGAGCGCCTTGCCGAACGTCGTCTCGCCGATGATGAGCGAGCGGTCGTAGTCCTGCAGCGCACCCGACACGATCTCCGAGGCGCTGGCGCTGCTCCGGTTCACCAGCGTGATCATCGGGATGTCGGTATACTCGGGAGGGTCGGTGGCGCGGTAGTCCTGGTCGGAGTTCGGGACGCGCCCGCGCGTATAGACCACCATCGAGCCCTTCGGCACGAAGCGATTGGTGATGCGAATGGCCTGATCGAGCTGGCCGCCGGGATTGCTCCGCAGGTCCAGCACCAGGCGCTTCATGCCCCTCTTGGTGAGCGACTCGAGCGCCTCGCCGAGATCCTCGTCGGTGTGCTCGGCGAAGTCGGTGATGCCGACATATCCGGTCTGGTCGTCGATCATGAACACCGCCGACAGGCTCGGGATGCTCACCTGGTCGCGCATCACGGCGATCGGGATCAGCGGCTCGATGCCCTTGCGCCGGATGCCGATGTTGACGAACGTGCCCTTCGGGCCGCGGAGCTTGCCGACCGCGTCCTCGGTGGTCCAGCCCTTCGTGGTCTGTCCTTCGATCTCCGCGATGACATCGCCGCGGCGGATGCCCTTGTCGTGCGCCGGCGAGCCTTCGAAGACGCGCACGGCGGTGATGTCGCCGTTGGGCGCCTGGATGGTGATGCCGAGGCCGTAGTACCGGCCCTCCTGCCGCTCGCGCATCTGGGCATAGCTGCGCGGGTCCATGAAACTCGAATGCGGGTCGAGCGTCTGCAGCATGCCGTTGATGGCGCCATAGACGAGGCGGTCGGACTCGACTTCCTCCGCGTACTGCGACTGGATGGCGGCCAGGGCCGCGGTGAACACGCGGTAGTGCTCGGGCACGCGGTCCTGAGTCGCCAGGGCGCTCGTCCCGAACATCCCGCCGACCACGGCAGACCCGGCCACGGCCAGGATGCCGGCCAGAACCGACTTCGTGCGCATAGGGCGATGCTAACCAATAACCCCCGACCCGGCAAGGATTTCCACGGAGCGGGTGCGGTATACTGCACTTTGGACGTCAGGGCCGGCTCGCCGGCCGCTTCGACTCGCAACTGGAGCAGTACCATGTTTGGTTCCATTGGCATGCCCGAGCTGATCATCATCCTGGTGATCGCGCTCATCATCTTCGGCCCCAGGAAGCTCCCCGAGCTCGGCAAGTCGCTCGGTCGCAGCCTGAACGAGTTCAAGAAGGCGTCGAACGACCTGCAGAACACCCTCGAGCAGGAGATCAAGCTCGAGGAGCAGAAGGAAACGGCCGCGGCCGCCCGCAAGGTCGAGGCCGAGAGCGCCCCCATCACACCCGACAGCGCGGCCCCGAGCCAGACCGTTTCCCGATAACCCGACACCCATGGCGCTGGTGCCGTTCCCCAACAGCCCTGCGCGGCAGGACGAGGAGTCGCCTCAGCCCTACGCGCCGGAGCGCGGCGACGCGAGTTCGCCCTTCGGTGACGAGGAAGATCCGCTCGACGGGCGGATGACGTTCCTCGAACACCTCGACGAGTTGCGCCGCCGTATCACGCACGCCGTCGTCGCCCTCTTCGTCGGGTTCCTCGCCGCCTTTGGTTTCATCGAACGCATCGTGGCGTTCGTGTATCAGCGCCTGATTGCCGACGTGCCGGGCGGCAAGCTCATCTACACCGAGCCAGGCGAAGGCTTCTTCCTCTACATCAAGATTGCGGCCATCGCCGGCCTCCTCATCGCGTCGCCCTACGTGATGTTTCAGGTGTGGCTGTTCATCGCCCCCGGTCTCTACGCGCGCGAGAAGAAGCTCGCCGTCCCCTTCGTCGTGTCCTCGTCCGCCCTGTTCATCTCGGGCGCCGCGTTCTCGCACTACATCCTGTTCCCGGCGGCCTGGCGCTTCTTCGCGGGTTTCACCAACGAGTTCATCGAGTTCACGCCGCGCATCGACCCGGTCTTCGGCCTGTACATGAAGCTGCTGCTCGCCATGGGCCTGGTGTTCCAGATGCCGGTCATCATGTTCGTGCTGGCCCGGCTCGGCATCGTCACGGCGGCGTTCTTGCTGAAGAACATCAAGTACGCCATTCTCCTGATTTTCGTAGTCGCCGCGGTGGTCACCCCCGACGGCAGCATGGTCGTCCAGACCCTAATGGCGGCGCCGATGATCGTGCTCTACCTGCTGGGCATCCTGGTGGCCTGGCTCTTCGGTAAATCCAAAAAACCGGATGAGGATGAGGGCGCGGCGTAAAGCCTCCCCTGCGTTTGACTTCCGGCGATCGGGAGCCGTATCATCGGCGTATGAGTATCTATCGCGGTTTGGCCACATTAGTGGTAATGACCTTGGCGACGGCGGCGCCCGCGTGGGCACAGTCGGCCGACCAGGAAACCCGCCCCGCGAGCAGCACCATCATCGGCGACACCGGCCTCTGGTTCGTACCTCTGGGCGAGACTCTGCCCAAGGGGAAGGTGTCCGGAATGGCCGCCCGCGTCAACTTCGACCGATCAGAGGGCTTCTCGGACATCTCGGATCTGAGCGGGATGTTCGCGTTCGGCGCTACTGACCGGGTCGAGATTTTCGGCGCCTTGGCGTTTCAACGACGCATCGACGCCGATCGCATACCGGTCCTCAGCGGCAACCAGCCGATGGACTATCCCATCAACGACGGATGGCAGACGGGGTTCGGTGACATCACCGTCGGCGCGAAGTTCAACGTCCTGTCGCAGGCCACCAACAACGGCGTGGCCTTCGCGGTCCGGGCGGCGGTGAAAGTGCCCTCCGCCAGCTTCGACGACGGGCTCGGTACCGGCAAGCCTGACTTCCTCGTCGATGGCATCCTCAGCAAGGAAATCAACAACAAGGTCGATATAGCCGGCTACGGAGGCTTGCTCTTCCGCGGCAGCCCCGACGACTACGAACTGAGCCACGGCGTGCGCTACGGCTTCGGGTTCGGCTGGCCCAGCCGAGGCAGTCTCAAGATGTTCGGCGAGGCGACCGGCGAGTTCTACTTCGACAACACGATCAACTTCTCCGGCACACCCAACGCCGCGCTCGGTGGCCCGGCGTCGTCATGGGAAGTGGATCAACCGTTCGACGTGTTCCTCGGCGTGCAGTACCAGGCACCCAAGGGCTTCTACGTCGGTACCGGACTCAGCTGGGGCATCAACACCGTGCAGCGCGGCTCGGTGCAGGGCTACGAAGACAACTCGGGCGACCGCATCGGCGTGCAGGTGCGGCTGGGCTACCACCCCGGCGTGAGGTACTGGGCCCCTCCGCCGCCGCCAGCACCGCCTCCGCCGCCCCCCCCGCCGCCGCCGGCCAACCGGCCTCCGACCGTGAAGGCGCGCTGCGAGCCCTGCACGGTGCAGGTGGGACAGAACTCGACCGTGACGGCTGACGCCAACGATCCCGATGGCGACACGCTCACCTATCGGTGGTCTGCGCCGACGGGGACCTTTGCGAACGCGGCCGACCGCCAGACGCAGTTCACGTGCCCGGCTCAGCCCGGCGCCGTGCCGGTGACGGTGACGGTGAACGACGGCAAGGGCGGGACGGCCAGCGACACGATCACCATCCAGTGCACGCAGCCGCCGCGCAAGGAGTACACGTTCGAGGACGTGCACTTCGACTTCGACCGCTACACGCTGCGCGCCGAAGCCACGCGCGTGCTGGACGATGCGATCAAGGCCATGACCGAGGACACCACCCTGCGGCTCACGGTCGAGGGTCACACCTGCAACATCGGCACGACCGAGTACAACCTGGCGCTCGGCGAGCGCCGCGCCGCCGCCGTGCGCGAGTACCTCACCGGCCGTGGCATGAGCGCGGATCGCCTCCAGACCGTCAGCTACGGCGAGGAGCGTCCGAAGCACGACAACAGCCGCGAGGAGACGCGCCGGCTGAACCGCCGGGCCGCACTCACGGTCCGACTGCAGTAGGGGCGAGCTCGTAACTGCAAGTTACGAGTTCAAAGTTCAAAGTGAAGGGGCGGGCGAGCCAACCGGCTCACCCGCCCCTTTTCGCATTCACGGAAACCACGAGGGCACAAAGGTCACGAAGCCCGCACGAAGTAAGCCCGGCAGGCCATCCCGTTGGGCTCGTCGTGACGCCTTCGCGGCTTCGTGGTCTCTCTTGCTCAGTAGGCTTTCGCAAACCACGCCGTCACGACCGCCGGCTGGCCGCACCTGATGCACCCGGCGGCAGGAGGCTGCTCGAAGCCGGACGGGATATTCCGGATGGTCGCCTGCGTCTCGGCCTTGATGTCGGCCTCGCACTGCGCCCTGCCACACCACGGCGCCTGTACGAAGCCGGGACGGCCCTCCATGACGCTCTTGAACTCGTCGTAGCTGGTGGTCGCCGACGTGTGGCTGTCGCGGAATGCCCGGGCGCGCTCGAGCATCGCTGCCTGGATCTCGTCCAGCAGCGCGGTGATAGTGGCCGGCAGGCCTTCCATCGGCAGCGCCTGCTTGGCGCGCGTGTCGCGCCGCGCCGCGAAGACGGACGACTTCTCGATGTCCTTCGGGCCGATCTCCAGCCTGAGCGGAACCCCGCGCATTTCGTACTCCGAGAACTTCCACCCCGGCGTGTTGCTGTCGTCGGCGTCGAGCTTCACGCGGATCCCCGCCGCCGTCAGCTGGTCGCGGATCTCCTCGCACTTCGGGAGCACCGTCTCTTTCCAGTTGCCGCGGGGGATCGGGACGATGACGACCTGCCACGGCGCCACGCGGGGCGGCAGGATGAGGCCGCTGTCGTCGCCGTGGGTCATGATGACGCCGCCGACGAGCCGGGTGGACACCCCCCACGACGTGGTCCACACGTACTGCAGCGTCTTGTCCCGTCCCTGGAACTGGATCTCGAAGGCCTTGGCGAAGTTCTGGCCCAGGTTATGCGATGTGCCTGCCTGCAGCGCGCGGCCGTCGCCCATCAGCGCCTCGATCGAGTAGGTCTTCGAGGCGCCGGCGAACTTCTCGCTCTCGCTCTTCTGTCCGTCCACGACAGGCATGGCCAGCACGTTCTCGCAGAACTCCTTGTAGAGCGCGAGGATCTTCAGCGTCTCCTCCTGGGCCTCGTCCGCCGTCTCGTGGGCGGTGTGCCCCTCCTGCCAGAGGAACTCGGTGGTCCGCAGGAACGGCCGCGTCACCTTCTCCCAGCGGACGACGTTCGCCCACTGGTTGATGAGCACCGGCAGGTCGCGCCACGACTGGATCCACTTCTGATACATCACGCCGAAGATGGTCTCGGACGTCGGCCGGACGATCAGCTTCTCTTCGAGGTCTTCCGTTCCGCCCTTCGTGACCCAGGCCACCTGGGGCGCGAAGCCCTCGACGTGCTGGGCCTCCTTCAGGAGGAGGCTCTCGGGAATGAACAGCGGGAAGTACGCGTTGACATGCCCGGTCGCCTTGAAGCGGTCGTCGAGCTGCCGCTGGATCAGTTCCCAGATGGCAAAGCCGTACGGACGGATGACCATGCAGCCCTTGACCGGCGAGTAGTCGGCCAGTTCGGCCTTGCGCACCACATCCAGGTACCAGCGCGAGAAGTCCTCGGACTGCGGGGTGATCTCCTTGACGAACGCGTCTCCGCTCTTGCCTTGGTCGTTGCTCATAAGCTTCGGTGTCGACTCCGCTCCACGATATGAGCCGACCAGTGTACATCGTCTCGTGACGGGAAGTCGGAGCGGAAGTGGCCGCCGCGGGACTCGGTGCGCCGGAGCGCGGCGCGCGCGATGAGCCAGCCGACGGTGGCCAGGCTGCCGAAACGCCAGTCGGCGTCCGCCCGCGTGGCACCCGGGCGCACGTCGAGCGCGGCGCGGGCGACCGCCAGTGTCTCGATGGCCCGCTCCAGGCCCGCGCGGTCGCGCTCCAGTCCGACGGCGTCCCACATCAGCCGACGAATCCCAGCCTCGTCGCACGTGCCCGCGCCGGCCGCGGCAGGTGCCGCCGACGTTTCTGGCGTCGCGGTCCAGTCGCGCACCTCACCATGCATGGCGCCCGCGCGCGGCGGCTGCTGCATCGCCGACGCCGCGCGCGCGCCGTACACCAGCCCCTCGAGCAGCGAGTTGCTCGCCAGGCGGTTGGCGCCGTGCACGCCGGTGCAGGCCACCTCGCCGGCCGCGAAGAGGCCAGGCACGGTGGTGCGCCCCCACAAGTCGGTCTCGACCCCACCCATGATGTAGTGCGCGGCCGGGCCGACCGGGATGCGATCGCGCGCCAGGTCGAGGCCCACGGCGCGGCATGCCTCCGATGCCGTCGGGAACCGGGCGTGCACGGTGGCCGCGTCAAGGTGCTGCAGCGACAGGAACACCGGATGGCCCGTGCGTGCGACTTCGCGCACGATGGCTCGGGACACGCGGTCGCGCGGCGCCAGGTCTCCCGCCGGCTCGTCGCGCGCGGTGAACCGTTCGCCCTGGAAGTTCACCAGCCGCGCTCCTTCACCCCGGAGCGCCTCCGAGAGCAGCACCCGGGGCGTGCCCGGCACGTTGAGCGCCGTCGGATGGAACTGGACGAACTCCATGTCGGCGATCCTGGCCCCGGCCTCCCAGGCCAGGCAGACCCCGTCACCGGTGGCGATGGCCGGGTTGGTCGTGTCGCTGAAGACCTGGCCCGCCCCGCCGGTCGCGAGCAGGACGGCACGGGCGCGCACCTCGCCGCCCGGCTCGCCGGCATCGCCCGGGACAACGTAACGGGCTCCCGTGCACGCGCCATCCTCGACCGTGAGCGCGACGGCGCGAGCATGATTGAGGATCTCGAGACGGCCGGCCCGTCGGGCCTTGACCCACAGCGCGCGACCGATCTCGCGGCCCGTGGCGTCGGCTGCGTGCAGCACGCGCCTGACAGCGTGCGCGGCCTCGCGCGCGAGGGCGATGTCGCCGCTCGGCGTGCGGTCGAACCGGGCGCCCCAGTCAATCAACTCGCGCACGTAGCGCGGGCCCTCGTCCACCAGCACCCGCACCGCGTCGGCAGCGCAGAGCCCGTCGCCGGCCGCCATGGTGTCGGCGAAATGCACATCGGGATGATCGTCTGCGCCCACCGCGGCGGCAATGCCGCCCTGCGCGTACCCGGTGTTGCTCTCGGTGGGATCGGCCTTGGTCAGCAAGACCACGTCGCCGGCAGTAGCAAGGTCGACAGCAGCACGCAGGCCCGCGATGCCGCTGCCGATGATCACGAAGTCCGCCCGCCGCGTCACGGAATGCTATTCTACCTGTCCGTCATGCCCGCGACGCGCATCGAGGTGGCCGCATCCGCTGGCGCCTACCCTGTCCTCGTCGGCGCTGGTGCGCTCGACGGCCTGGCGCAACGGCTCGACGCCGACGGCCTCGGCCCCCAGCGTCTGGTGATCTCGAGCCCCGCCGTGTGGGCCCTGCAGGGCGCGCGGGTGCGAGGGCTCCTCGAGGGCAAGACCCGCGAGCCCGTGCTCGTGCCGGATGGCGAACGATCGAAGACGGTCCAGACGGTCGGCCGGGTCTACGATGCCCTGATCAAGGCGTCCGCGGATCGGTCGGTGGTCATCGTCGCGCTCGGCGGCGGCGTCATCGGCGATCTCGTGGGCTTCGCGGCCGCCACCTACCTGCGCGGCGTGCGTCTCGTCCACGTGCCCACCACGCTGCTGGCGCAGGTGGACAGCGCCATCGGGGGCAAGGTGGGCGTGAACCACGCGCTCGGCAAGAACCTCATCGGCGCATTCCATCCGCCGCGGCTGGTGGTCGTGGATCCTCTCGTGCTCTCCACGCTGCCACGGCGCGAGTTCCGGGCGGGCCTGTACGAGGTCATCAAGTACGGCGTCATCGCCGACCCGGCGCTCTTCGAGCGGGTGCGCGCAACGCGCGACGCGCTGTTCGCGCACGAGCCTGGCGCGCTCGAGACCATCATCGCGGCGTCGTGCCGGATCAAAGCCGACATCGTGTCGAGCGACGAGCGCGAGTCGGGACTGCGCCGCGTCCTGAACTTCGGCCACACCGTCGGCCACGCGCTCGAGGCCGCGACCGACTACCGGCGTTTCCGGCACGGCGAAGCGGTGGCCTACGGCATGATGGCAGCGGCGGCGCTGGGGGCCCGGCGCGGCGTCACCCACGTCGATGCGGCCAGCGCCATCCGCGAGCTCGTCATCGAGCTCGGCCCCCTGCCTCCGGTCGTGGACCTGAAAGCGGCAGAGGTGGTGGCCGCCACAAGGCGGGACAAGAAGGTGGTGGCGGGCACGCTCCACTTCGTTGCCGCCACGCGGCTGGGAGCGACCACCGAGCTGACCGACGTGACCGACAAGGAGTTGAGGCAGGCGCTGCGCGAGATCGGGATCCGGTAAGCGCCCGCTAGCCCCTCGTCCCGGCCTCGATGCCGAGGTCCTTGATTTTCGCCAGCAGCGCCTTGTACCCGACTTGCAGGAGGTCGGCGGCCCGCGCGCGATCTCCGCCCGCCTCCTTGATCGCCCGCAGGATTTTCCGGCGCTCGGCCTCCGCGGTCACCCGGGCCATCGCGTCGGCCAGGCTGCCGTCCAGGTCGATGCCGTCCCAGGGATCCTGCGGCGCCGCGGCGGGAATGGTGGTCGCCCTCAGGTTCAGGTGTCCCGGGTGAATCGTGTCGCCCTCGGAAAGAATGACGGCCCGTTCGATGGCATTCTGGAGCTCTCGGACGTTGCCCGGCCATGCGTGGCTGCTCAGCAGCTCCACGGCCCGATCGCTCAGGTTCAGTGGCTTTCGACCCACCTCGCTGCAGGTGTGCTCGACGAAGTGCCGCGCCAGCAGGGGGATGTCCTCGCGCCGCTCGCGCAGCGGCGGGATACTGACCGGAAACACCGACAACCGGAAGTAGAGATCCTCGCGGAACTGTCGCGCCGCGACGGCCTGCCGCAGCCCGCGATTGGTGGCCGCCACCAGCCGCACGTCGACCTGGATGGTGGCGGTCGCGCCGAGCCGCTCGAAGCGCTTGGTCTCGATCGCCCGCAGGAGCTTGGCCTGCACGGCCATCGGCAACTCCCCCACCTCGTCCAGGAAGAGGGTGCCGCGTTGCGCCAGTTCGAAGCGGCCGGGCTTACGCTGCGTGGCGCCGGTGAAGGCGCCCTTCTCGTAGCCGAAGAGCTCGGCCTCGAGCAGCGTGTCGGGAATGGCCGCGCAGTTGATGGCCACGAACGGCCCCGAGGCCCGATCGCTCAGGGCGTGGAGCGCGTGCGCGAAGAGCTCCTTGCCTGTCCCGCTCTCGCCTTCGAGCAGCACCGTGGTCTCGGAACCGGCGGCGCGCTGCACGGACTGCATCGTGTGACGGATGGCCGCCGACTCGCCGATGATGGCAGGCATGCCCCGACGTTTCGCGGCCTCCTCCTTCAGCAGGTTGTACTCGCTCAGGAGCCGGCGTTGCGCCAGCGCGCGTTCGACCACGAAAAGCAGGTGCTCGGGGTCCACGGGTTTGGCGAGAAAATCGAGCGCGCCGTCCTTCATTGCCGCGACGGCATCCTGGATGGAGCCGAAGGCCGTCATGACGACAACGGGTAGATCGGGGTCGGCATCCTTGGCTGCGCGCAGCACGCCGAAGCCATCGCCGATCGGCAGCCTCAGGTCGGACAGGACGACCGCGGGGAGTGACTGGCCGAGCGCGGCACGCGCCTCCGACTCATCGCGCGCTTCGATGACCGTGTAGCCCTGCCCCTCGAGCGCGTGGCGCAGCATCGTGCGCAGCGAGTCCTTGTCCTCGACCAGCAGGACGGGTTCGGCGCCGCGCGCGGGACGGTCCACCGTCAGGACCGCAACCAGCCGGACGGTACGCCCGCGCGGCGCGCCTCGTCTTCGATGTCGGCGATGGCCTTGGTCTGCGCCTCGATCTCCTTCTTCACCCGGTCGAGCTCGGCGAGCGCCTTGATGCGATCCTGCTCGATGGCCGCGCGCTCCACCGGGTTGTCGCGATTGACGAAGTCGGTCATGAGCGCGTCGATGCGACTCTGCAGGGCGGTGGCGAAGGTGCGGCTCCGTTCGAGCTGGCTGCGGGCCTCGGTCATACGACCGGACCAGTAGGCCTGATCGCGCTGCTGGCTGGCGGGCGCCGCGGAGGTGGCTGGCGCGGCCGCACCGCCGGCGGGTGGGGCGGTGGTGCCGGACTTCCCCGCCGCCGGCGCGGCATCCGGAGTGGCCGGCGTCGCCGGTCCTGCGGGCCGCGTGAAGTCGGACTTCAGGTCGTCGTTCGTATAGACCTTGGCCTCTTGCTCCTGGGCCTTCCGCCGGCTCGCCTCGGCCCTGGCGACGTCCGCGAGCGACTGCGCGGCAGCCCAGCCTGCAGGGATGATCAAGAGCGCGGCGACGAGAACGGCTCGGTGCGTCATGGTGGAATCGTACGCCTCGGCGACGGGGAAATCAAGGAACGGCCTGCCTCACATCGCGCCAGGATTGCACACGAATACCGGGCAGGCAGCCAGCCGATTCCGCGTCGGGCCTGCAGACGCGCACGAGCTCGGCCTCGACGGCCCGCCGGGCGCCGCCCCGGCCAAACGCGTCGGCGCGTACACGCAACACGCCATGCCCTGGCGTGTCGGCCAGGCCGTCCTGTTCGGGGTTGCCATCCACCTCGCGGCCATCGTCCGCCACCCACACGAGCAGGTAGACGGGGCCGGCGAACCGATAGGGAGCCAGGTTCTGCAGGGGGCCATAGAGAAAGAGGCGCCAGTGCGGGTTGTCCACACCCCAGGGCCGCTCCACGGTCACCGCCTGGAGGTCGGCAACCCCGCACGCGGCTGACATCCCGCAATTGAGCAGGTTCGTGTGCACCCCCAGGTCGAGTTCCTCGCCGGCGTCGAGAGGGCGCGTGCCGGTTGGGGGGCCATCGGCTGTCGAGGCTTGCACCAGGCCCGACAGCACGAGGCTCCAGTCCGCGGCGTCCGCCACGGCCCGCGCCGCCAACTCGACGCCAGCATCCGCCGCGTGCAGGAGCGCCGTGGACTCGCGGTGGTTGCGAACCGACAAGTGGTCCACCGAGATCACGAGCGAGAGGCCAAGGGCCATGGTGAATACCAGGCTCGCGATCAACAGGACCGTGACGAGGGCGATGCCCCGGCTGGATGATGGACGCACGACCATCCCCTTCACCGGTTGAGCGCCACGCTGACGCTGAGCGAGCGATCACTCACCCACTGCCGCGCATCGGCGGCCGTGCCGGCGCGAGCGAACAGGCGCCCCACCGGCCCGCGAAACATCGCCGCGCGGACCTCCACGCGCAGTCGCAGGTCGATGCGACGGATGCGGAACAGATCGGCATCGAAGGCCCCCGGCCATCCCTCGCGCGGGCACCATGGGCCGTCGGCGAGATCGACAGGAGTCAGCCGGGCCAGTCCAGCGTCTTCATCGGGCCGGTCGGCAAGGCGTGTCACCGGCGCGCCGCCGCTTCGCGCGGCCATGCAGTGCTCTCCCTCGAGCCAGTAGCCGTCATCGTCCACCGCGTCCGCGGCGGGCGGGTGCAGGCCGTAGGTGGCAAGGCCTGCGCCGTCCGCGGCGTCGCGAAGCAGCGGTGGCTCGCGCCGTCCCCACACCCCGATGTCGAGTTCGACGATACCGTCCACGAGGGGCTCGCGCGCGCCCGCCCACGTGACGCGCGTGAGGGTGTGCGAGCCGTCTGTCTGCCGGACCAGCCCGAACCGGTCGGCTCGTGCCTCGACGATCCAGCTCCCGGCCGCGTAGGCGCGAGACAGTGGCGCTGACGGCATGATCTGACCGAGCGCGTCGGACACCAAGGCGATTTCGAAGACGTCGAAGTGCCCGCGGCCGTCGAACACGACGGCCGCGTCTCCCACGTCGAAGCCGCAGACGACCGCGGTCAGCGGACACGCGCCATTCGCGCGGTCCAGCGTCAGTGCCGCGCCGGGCCCCGGTTGGGGAAGCAGGGCGCGCCCCCCACCACCCTCGGCCACGGCGCGCAGAATCCACAGTGCGGAGAAAGTGGCGGAGGGCGTCTCGTCGAGAGTGGTGAGCGGCCAGACCACCGGGACGCTCGACCCCAGCCACCCGACGCCGTCGCCGGCTGACAGGGCGCCCCCCGCGCCGCGCACCACGCCGGCCAGGGCATCGGTGCCCTCTCGCAAGCGGCGCGCGGTGTCGAAGGCCGCCGGTTCCACCATGAACGTCGATCGCGCCGAGGCGGCGACTACCAGCGCGCCTGCGATGACCAGCAGCGTGATGACCACGGCGACCAGCAGCTCGACCAGGGAGAAACCACGCGGGCTCATGGCTGCCTCGTGCGGGCGGACGCCAGGCAGGCCAATGGCGCGGCGCCCGGCGCTGCAGGCCACGCGAACACGCAGACCTCGATGCCACGGCCCGTGGTCGGGTCTCCGCTCGAGGGGAGCAGCGCCCACCGTCTGACAAATGCCGGCTGGCCTGTATCCACACCAGGAAGAGGCCGGCCCGTCGCGTCGAGGCGATCGTGCAGGTCGGCGATATCACGATCGAGGGCGTCCGCAGGTGACAGCGCCAGCGCGGCAACCTCGGGCGCGGCTCCCATCAGATCGTAATGCCAGGGGATGGCGCTCAGCGCATCGAGACGGCTGCTCGCCGCCGCCACGGCGACGGTCATCCGTTCGGCGGCCAGGGCGAATCGATGGGCCAGGAGGAACAGGTGGGCCACACCGCCCGCAAGCGTCAGGAGGATGCTGGCGGCAACAACGGCCTCGATGAGCGTGAGGCCGTTCTGCGAACCGTCTTTCGTCATGCCCCCGGCCAGTGCAACGGGCACGCCGCTCGCAAATGAACCGCTCGACTCGCGGAATCGAACGCGAAACCGACCGACCGCCCCTGGCACGAGTCGTGTCGAGGGCAGAAACTGCGCGCACCGCAGGCTTGGACGCGCGCAGTTATCGCGCCGTGGTGGCGAGGGGAAGCTGGATGCGGAACTCGGCGCCGCCCTCGGGCCGGTTCGCCGCCGCAATGCGGCCGTTGTGCGACACGATCACCTTCTGCACGATGGCCAGCCCAAGGCCCGTGCCCTGCGCCTTTGTCGTGACGAACGGCCTGAAGATGCGCGGCAGCGCGTCAGGTGGAATGCCGGGGCCGTTGTCTTCGATCGTGATGCGCACGTGCGCGGCATCCGCGACGCCGTGCACCCGGATGACGGGCTCGATATCGGCCGCCGCACAGGCTTCGATGCTGTTGCGCAGCAGGTTGCTGATGGCCTGGCGCAGCAGCACCTCGTCACCCAGCACCTGCCCGAACGCACCCGTGCGTTCGATCCGTCCCCCTCCGATGGGAAGATCCGAGGCGGCCCGATCGACGATGGCGGCGAGGTCGAGGGGCACGAGGCTGATCGGCTCAGGTCGCGCGAAGTTCAGGAAATTCGCGACTACCTCGCCGAGCGCGGTGGTCTCCTGGCGGATGCCCTCCACGTACGGGCGATAGGTGTCCGGCAAGCGGGCCGGATCGAGCAGGCGCGCGTAACCGTGAATGGTGGCCAGCCCGTTCCTGAACTCGTGCGCCAGGCCTGCCGTCAGCTCGCCCACGCCGGCCAGCGCCTCCTTCAACCGCAGCTGCTCCTCCAGTTCCACGACGTCCGTGAGATCGGTGAAGAGGCACACGGCCGCCTGTAAGTCTCCGCCGCCGCCCGTCAGCGGCGACACGCTGACACCGAGGTGCGAGGGCCTCCCCTCGAGACGGAGCTGCCGGCGTGTCACCGGGACACCGCTTCGCAGCGTGTTGGTGATGACCTCGGCCAGGGGCGCGATGTGCCCGAGCATGCTGGTCACCGTCACGCCGTGTCCGTCACCGCTCACCCCGAGAATGCGCCGGGCCGCCGGGTTCACGATCTGCACCACGCCGTCGCGGTCGACGACGATGAGCCCCGCGCCGACCCCTGTGATGATCTGGTTGGACAGCCGCTCCGACGCCTCGGCCCGTGCCGCCATCGCGCGCTCCTGCGCCTTGAGGCGCATCAGCGCCTCCTGCAGCGCGGCAGACATCACCGAGGTCTCGACGCGCGTGTCCTTCGCGTGCCTCGACATGCGCGACATGCGGACCAGCGACACGAGCAGGGCCATCAGGACGAGCACCATGATGGCGGTGATGCCGAGCAGCGCGTAGCCGGCGATGGTCAGGGTTGGCACGGTTGGTGGCCTCCGCTGGGGTGCGGGATGGGCGCTTCAGGGAACGAAGAAGCCGCTGTACCAGGAGACCAGGGGCTCGCCCACCAGCATCGCGGCAAGGGCGCCCAGCGAGAGGAACGTGCCGAATGGCAGCGCGAGGCGCATGCTTCCGCGCGAGACGGCGATGATCCCCACCCCGACCAGCGCCCCGGCGAACGACGACAGGATGAGCGTCACCAGCACGGCCTTCCATCCGAGAAAGGCGCCGATCATCGCAAGCATCTTCACGTCGCCCATCCCCAGGCCCTCCTCGTGCCGCACGGCATAGTAGGCCCAGGCGATGGCGTAGAGCACGCCGCCGCCGAGCAGGATGCCCAGGAGGCTGTCGACCCAGCCCGGCGGGCCGGCGAGGCTGAACAGGAAGCCGATGGCGATGCCCGGCAGCGTGATGGCATTCGGAAGGATCTGGTGATGCAGGTCGATGCCGAACAACACAATGAGGATGAGCACCAGGATGAGCCGCGCCGCCAGGAGCGGGCCCATCGGCGTCAGCCACGTCACCAGTACGAACAGCAGGCCCGTGACGAGCTCGACGATCGGGTACTGAATGGAGATGGGCGCGCGGCAATGGTGGCACCTCCCGCCGAGCAACACCCACGACAGCACCGGGATGTTGTCGATCCAGCGGAGCCGCGTCCGGCACGACGGGCAGGTGGAGGGAGGCGTCGCCAGCGACTGCCCGAGCGGCAGGCGGTAGATCACCACGTTCAGGAAGCTGCCAATCGCCAGCCCGAGCACGCCGGCCAGCACGATGAGCGACATCGGCGGCCTCATGAGGGCTGCCGCGGGACGGGGACCTGCTCGATCGACCGTGGCTCCTCGGGCAGGGGCCACAGCGGCGAATCGGGCGAGAGGCCGATGCGCCCGGTTACCGGGTCGATCACATAGGGCGCGCCGGCCGGATCGAGGGGGATGCCGCGCAGGCGCTCGCCCCGGACCAGCGCCTGCCAGCTTTGGGCCACCCGACCTTCGCGGCGTGCGTAGCGTTCGGCGATTGCGTTCAACTGGTCGATGGCGTCCATGGCCTCCAGTTGGAGCAGGCGTCGCTCGGCATTCGTGCGAATCCAGTCGCTGTCGGCGTTCTCGTGCAACTGGCGCCACATGGTGCGCGACGATTGCCGGTCGCCGCCCACGGCCAGGGTGGTGGCCGCCAGAGAAACCAGCCACTCGGGACCGCCGGGCGCCTTTCCGCCGCGCTCGAACCACTCGGCGGCCTTCGGGTAGTCCTGGAGCCACCAGTAGTAGATGAAACCGATGTCGTGCATGTACTCCCACCGCTCGCCGTCCCGCTTCAGGCCGTTCTCGAGGAGCGCAATGGCCTGGTCGGGGCGCCCCGGACCGTCGGGGTACGCCTCGGTCAGGAATATGGCGCCGAAGCGATAGGCCACCTTGAACCGGGGGTCGAGCGTCGTGACGAGGTCGAGCATGGGGTAGAGCAGGTCGTAGCTGCGCTCGGAGTCGCCGCGGAGCCGCTGGCCGCCGTAGTACACGACGGAGCGGATCCAGTAGAGGTCGGCCACGAGGGTGTCGAACCCGAGCGCCAGGCGTTTCGTGGCGGTGCCCGACTGGATCCAGAGCATGCCGCCCGGCGGCTCGAACGGGACGCGGTTGCGATCCCGCACGGCCTGGATGCCGACCGACGCCGCGAATAACAGCATCACGGCCGCGATCAGCCCTCGGTTGCGGGGCTTCACGGCGCCGCCTCGATGGCCGCGCGAGGCCTCATTTGAAATCCCTCCGCCGGAAGACGGCGATGGCACCGATCAGCAGGATCACGATATACACCGCCGCGTAGGCCAGCGTCAGTGCGACCTGTGTGGCGGGCACCGTCACGCCGTGCACGACCTCGGCGCGGATGTTGAACGGCGCCAGGTTGGGCAGCACGTAGTACATGCCGCGCGCCACCACCGCGACGGGCTGCACGTCGAGCACCGCCTCGAAGTTGCGCAGGTCGGCGTTGAAATGACCGGCCACCCACAAGCCGATGGTCAGAAGCGCCGAGAGCAGCGGGCTCGAGAACGTCGAGAAGAACAGCGCGATGGCCGTCACCAGCATCAGCTCGGCGACGCTCAGCATCACGGCGACCACGAGCCGCGGATCGAGCGCCGGCGCCGGCCATGCGGTCTTCAGGAGTGCGTCCGTCGTGAGATCCACGTAGAGCAGCACGGCGTAGAAGGCCAGCGTCATGACGGTGAGGTTGACCACCAGCGTCAACACCAGGCCGAAATACTTCCCCAGGATGAACTGGCTGCGACTCACCGGCTTGGCCAGAACGGAGAACAGGCTCCGGCGTTCCACCTCCTTCGAGACGAGGTTGATGCCGATGAAGACCGCAATGAGGAGGCCGAAGACGGAGATGGCCGCCAGGCCGAGATCCTTGAGGATCTTCATGTCCTGGCCGGCCGTCAGCTGGCTGATGAGATAGGACGCGGCGATGACCAGCACCGCGAACGCCACCATCGAATAGGGCACGCGGTCGCGTATCGATTCCTTGAAGACCGCCTGGGCCACCAGCGCAATGGCTCGCATCGCTACAACCCTGTCTGGCGCGACTCGGCGGCGCCCACGGACTGCACGAAGTAGTCCTCGAGGGTCTCGCGCAGGGGGTTGAGGGAGATGATCTGGGCGCCCCCGCGGCCCAACTCGAGAATGAAGCGATCGGGTGATTCCTCGGCCGGCAGGTCGATGGTGAACCGCCCGTGGGCGACGGCGACGATGCCGCGCACGCGCGGCGCGATGGTGGCGCGCAGTTCGTCGGAGAGATTCGCCACCACCAGCTCCCATCCGCGCAGCTCGAAGGCGAGGATCTCGGAGAGCCGTCCCGAGGCGACCAGCCGTCCCTGGGCGAGGATGGCCACGCGGCTGCAGAGGGCCTCCGCGTCAGACAGGATGTGCGACGAGAAGAACACCGTGCAGCCACGATCGCGCAGGCGCAGCATGATCTGGCGCACCTGCCGGCGGCCCAGCGGATCGAGGCCCGACATGGGCTCGTCGAGGAAGACGACCTCGGGCTCGTTCAGCAGGGCCTGCGCCAGACCCACCCGCTGGATCATCCCCTTCGAGTACTGGCGAAGGCGCAGCCGTCGCTCGGACGCGATGCCCACTTCGTCGAGCACCGCCGACACGCGACGCGCCACATCCGGCCCGCGCAGGCCGAACACCCGGGCGAAGTAGGAGAGCAGCTCCTCCGCCGTCAGGTGGTCGTAGAAGTAGGGGTTCTCCGGAAGGAAGCCGATGCGCTGCTTGACCGACAGGTCGCCCACGGGCCGGCCCAGGATGCGGGCCGTGCCGGACGTCGGATAGAGCAGCTGCATCAGCAGCTTGAGCGTCGTGCTCTTGCCGGCGCCGTTCGGCCCGAGGAAGCCGAACACCTCGCCTTCGTCCACCGAAAGCGTCAACGAATCGAGCGCGCGGTAGGGTCGCGGACGCCAGAACCCGACGAGAAAGTCCTTCGAGAGTTCCTCGGTCTCGATCGCCGCCACCCTACTTGCCCCCGCCTCCCACGCGGCGCAGCTCCCACGCGATCGCGGCGTCGAAGAACTCGGGGCGCAGGCCGGGCAGGCGCATGCCGTTCAGGAAGAAGGTGGGCGTCCCCGTGATCTTCATCTGTGCGCCCTGCTGCGTGTCGCCCCGCACGAGCGCCAGCGTCGCGGCGTAGCGCGCATCCATGTCGGTGACGCCGCCGATGTCGCGGGCCGCCTGACGCACCGAGGCCGGCGTCATCGCCGGCTGGTTCGCAAAGAGCCAGTCCTCCATCGCATCGCCCTTGCCCTTCTCCCGGGCCAGCCGGACGGCCACGGCCGCATCGCAGGCCGCCAGGTGCACGTCACTCGCCATGGCGGCGTTGCACTCGCGCTCGAGGGGATAGTCCCTCGCGATGACCTTCACCCTGCCCGGCGCCTCCTTTGCCCACTTCGCGAAGACCGGCTTGTACTCACGGTGTGTCTGGCCACAGGCCGGACATTGGTAGTCGTTGAACTTGACGATGACGACCGCCGCGCCGTCGTTTGGCACGACGAGCGGCTCGCGGGGCTGCTTCTCGAGCCAGGCCTCGAACTCGCGCACGCGTGCGGCGTCGGCAGTCGGCACCGCTGCGGCCGGCGTCTGCCCGGACGCCTCCTCCGGCGCCGCGGAGACCGATCCGCCCGGGAACAACAGAATGGTGGCGACCGCTCCAGCCACGAACAGCACGACCGCGGACAAGGCGGCCGGCGTGCGGAGCAGCGTTTGAAGGTCGCGAGCGGCACGGGCAGGCAGGCTGGACATGGGATCCTTTGCGGCCGCTCCCGACGTGAGGAACAGCCCGATGACGGCGAGATAGGCGCCCACACACAGCAGGCACACCGTCCCGAGAATGAAATACGACGCGTAGCCCAGGTAGAGCACCACGGCCAGACCCACCGTCGACGCCGCGAACACGTAGCCGGCCAGGTTCTGCGACGCGCCCGGCGATCGGCTGCAGAGCGCCACGAGGCCAAGTACGAACAGAAAGAACAGCAAGCCCAGCAGCGCCACGGGCACGCCGGCGACCGATCCGTAGGCGCTGGTGTAGGCCTCGCTGCAACTGAGCGTGTTGTTGACGTCGCAGACGCTCACGTAAGTCGGGTCGTTGATCAGCCGGTAGTGCACCCACGTGGAGGCCGAAGAGGCCGCCAGACCGAGTGCGGCGAACCCGAGGAACCAGCGCGACATGGGCGAATTATAAGCCGGGTGGCGTCGTCACAGGACCGGTGCGGCGGCCGTACAGGCCTCGGGCGCGGCCCCTGGAGGAACCGCGCCCTCGTCCTTCCCAACGCAGGATGTCGTTACTGAATCGGAGAGCCGCCCGGCGCCTGGCTCATACCGTCGGGCTGGACGATGGCCGCGGTGTCAGCGTAGATGGTGCCCAGCGTGCCGACCCAGAAGAAACGCGTGCCCGTCGCGCCGGCCGAGAGGGGTTCCGCGGTGGCAACCCAGTTGGAGACGAGATCCGCCGCCACCACCGTGTTGCAGGCGTCAATCGTGGCGACTGCGGTGGGAGCGCCGGCGACCAGTTCGATCTCGTAGCCGCTCTTCTGAACCGGCGGGACACCGCCGAGATCGGGGCTGATGAACGGCGCGCCACCGCCCACCGGGGCCGTGGCCAAGTCTGCCAGAGCCGACGCGTAGAACCCGTTGGCGCAGGTGGAGGCATACGCCTGCTGCGAGCTGGTGATGGCGCGGAGCGAGCCGATGGCCGAGGCCTCGTTGCCCGAGCGGCGGGCGCTCAGAAGGCCCGGCACCGCGATCGCGGCGATGATGCCGATGATGGCCACCACGATCAGCAGTTCGATGAGCGTGAAGCCCTTGTTGTCGCGAATACGCATGTTCGTTGTCTCCCAGAGTAGAAAGGTGATGCCGTTTGACTGCCCAGTTCCCGTTGCTGCTCTTTTCCCGGTCGCCGACGCCGCCCATTCCGTTGGCGGCGTCCGCACGCCCCAGACAAGAGCAACCGGCGTACCAACTGCCAGGCTGCCGCGGGAAGTGCGCCTTCAGGGGTCCGTAAGGTGTGATCTGACGTGCACTTAGCTGCAGATGGATGCAGGCGGCCCGCCCCCGGAGCCGGGGCCAAACCGCGGCGGGCTGACAGTCCCTGTCAGCCCTCTGTGCCAGTAACTGTCAGTGCACACGAATTGGTAGTTCGGCTGCGTAAAGCATGGTCCGGTCGGCGTCCCGCGCATGCCAGGCGAGCAGGGTGCGGAGGTCCTCCGCCACCGTTCCGCTGAAGGCGACCTCCCCGTTCACCCGCACGGTAATGGGCTTCGAGAAATCCACCACGTCGGGAGAGAGCAGCAGCCGGAACGCCGCCACCCCCCTCGTGCGGGCGTCGAACGCGTTGCCCGTGCGTCGAGCGTCCACGCGGCCCGATGGCCAGGTGCGGGCGAACATGCGCTGCTCGCCTCCCTGCACGCCGAAGGCGTTCGCGTCGGCGAGCGACGCGTCGTCGGTCGCGCGGCGCCCCAACTGGTCGATCACCAGCCAGTGCGCGCGGTTGTAGCGGTCGGTCCGCTCGCTTTCCCAGGAGAGGAACGCGGGATGAGGCTCGCGGGGGTGCGCGCGGACGAAGCGTTCGAAGTGCGCGCGCTCGGCCGACCACCAGCTGGTGTCGTGGCCGGCCTCGGGTTGCGGGCGGAACTCCACCGTCGCTCCCAGGGACGAGAGCATCTCGACATGGGGCGTCACGGCCGCGAGCGGATACAGCGGGTCGCGGCCGCCGTTCACGATGAAGAGCGGCTTGTTCACCATGTTGCCGGCGTACAGCTGGCCGTTGGCCCGCGTGGAGGGTGTGGCCAGCACGCGCATGTTGCCGTTGAGCGGGAGGAACGCCGAGAAGGGCGAGGTCAGCTTCATCGCGTAGAAGTACGCCCCGGTCGCGCCGTCCGACACGCCGGTGAGGTAGACGAGGTTCTCATCGACGTTGTAGGTGCGTTTCACGCGATCGAGCAGGGTCACCAGGTTCTCGAACTGGTTCAAGTGCCACCACTCGGCTCGGCCGTGGCCTCGAGGCTGCAGGTAGATGGCCTCCTCGCCCTGGATCCGATTCGGCGTGAGGGGACGTGCATCGCCGCCCGAGGCGGGCCGGCTCACGCCGCCGTGGAGTTGCACGCGCACCGGCCAGCGTCGTCCGGGGTCGTAAGACGCGGGCACCTCGACGAGCGATTCGATGACCGTGCCGTCGCTTGCCGTGAGCCTGATCGTGGAGGCGCCGGCGGGCATCGGCGAGTAAGCGCGCCCCGCCTTCAGCCGCTCCACGGCCTGCTTCACGGTCATGCCCGACGAGGCGAGCGCTTCGGCGGCGGAGGCGGCGGCACCCGCGTCGGCCGCCAGCAGGTAGCGCTCCAGGGCCTGCTCGGCCCTGGGCTGCGCGAGCGTGCCGACGACGGGTGCGACGGCCACCGTGCCCGCGGCCGCACACGCCGCCGCGGCCAGCCGCATCATCGGCTCTCCGCCCCCTTCAGCCCGTACTTCTTCGCGAGATAACGGAACTGCCGGAAGCTCAATCCCAGAAGCTCGGCGGCGTGCGTCTGCACCCCGCCGGCCTGCTTGAGCGCGCGCTCGAGATGCTCGCGCTCGATCGCCTGCAGGTGGTGCTCGAGGTTGAACCCCAGCTCGGGCAGCGCCGTGGGTGCCACCACAGCGTTGGCCTCGCGCGGCCCGCCGAGTGGCGTGGCGGGTCGCCCGGCCTGGATGGGCTCGGGCAACGTCGTGAGCTCGACGCGCCGTCCCTGCTCGAGCGCCACCGCGCGCTCGACCACGTTCTCGAGCTCGCGCACGTTGCCCGGCCACTGGTAGGTTTCGAGCGCGGCCACCGCCTCGGGGGCGAACCCCTCGAGGGGCTTGCCCATCTCCCGCGTGAGCCTCGCCAGGAAGTGCTCGGCAATCAGGGGGATGTCGCCGGGCCGCTCGCGCAGCGCCGGCAGCCGGATGGGGATGACGTTGAGGCGATAGAAGAGATCTTCGCGGAACCTGCCGTCGGCCACGGCCTTCGGCAGGTCGCGATTGGTCGCCGCAATCACGCGGATGTTCGCGGGGGTCTCCTCGGTGCCCCCCACCCGGCGAAACTTGCGTTCCTGCAGCACGCGCAGGAGCTTCACCTGCATGGCGGGCGTCATCTCGCCAATCTCGTCGAGAAAGATGGTGCCGCCCTCGGCGACCTCGACGAGGCCCTTCTTGTTGCTGTCGGCGCCGGTGAAGGCGCCGCGCACGTGTCCGAACAACTCGGATTCGAGCAGGGCCTCAGGCATGGCGCCGCAGTTCACGGCCACGAAGGGCCGGTCGCGACGGAGCGACTGCTGGTGAATGGCCTGGGCGACCAGTTCCTTGCCGGTGCCGGACTCTCCGGTGATGAGGATGGTGCTGTTGGTGCGGCACACCGTGTCCACCAGGCGGAACACGTCCAGCATGGGCGCGCTGCGGCCGATGATGCCCGCAAAGCCTTGGTCGGCGGTCGTGCTCCGCAGCACGACGTTCTCGTGCCGCAGCCGGCGCGACTCGAGCAGCTGCCGCACCTGCATCGTCACCAGTTCCACCTTGCCGAACGGCTTCTCGAACAGCGCCTCCGCACCCAGTTGGCGCGCGTGTTTCCACTCGTCCGAATCCTCGGTCCAATGAGCGGTCATCATCAGGACCACCGTGTCCGGCGCCAGCTCGCGTACCGCCTGAAGCAGGCGCACGCCGTCCATGCGGGGCATCCGGATGTCGGTGAGGACCGCGTCGAAGTACTCGCGCGCCACGATGTCGCGGGCGGCCAGCCCGTCCTCGGCGATGACCACATCGAAGCCTTCGCGCTGGAACATGATGCGCAGCCACTCGCGCATCGACTGCTCGTCGTCAACGATCAGAATCCGGGGCATGCACGCATTCTACTTTTCCAGGCGTGCCGGCGCGGGTGACGCCTCGCGGCCGGTGCCGGCCGGGGACGTCTCTGGCGTCGGGCCCGGGAAGCGCACGGTGAAGGTGGTGCCCTCGCCCGGCGTCGACTGCACGTCGATGCGGCCGCCGTAGTCAGTCACGATGCGGTGGACGATCGCCAGGCCCAGCCCCGTTCCCCGACCGAACGATCCGCGGAACGGCTGGAAGATCCCGTCGATCTCCTCCGGCGGGATACCGACGCCGTGGTCGGTCACCTCCATCACGGCGTAGTGCGACCCGTTGCCCGCGCGCTCGCTTCGCGCGGCCAGCCGCAGTTCCCCACCCTCGGGCATCGCGCGGAGGCCGTTGGTCGCCAGGTTCCACAGGATCTGGCGCAACTGGCTCTCGTCGCCGTCCATGGGCACCTCGTGATCGGGGAGGATGACCTCGACCCGGTGCTTCGCCGCCACCTCGGGGCTGTTCCTGAGCAGCATCCCGGTCTCGCGGACAACGGTCCGGAGATCGAGCCGCGCCACCTGGAGTTTCTGTGGCCGCGCGTAGGCCAAGAACGACTTGATGGTCTGGTTCAGCCGCTCCGATTCCTTCAGCACGATGTCCATCAGCTGCGCCTGGTCTCCGGAGAGCGACAGCTCGTGCCGCAGCATCTGCATCGACCCCGACATCGACGCCAGGGGGTTGCGAATCTCGTGGGCGATGCCGGCGGCCATCTCACCCACGGCCGCCAGGCGCTGCTGCAGGCGGGCGGTCCGCTCGATGCGCTTCACCTCGGTCACGTCCTGGAAGGTATAGAGATATCCGCGGCCGCCGTCCGGGAGCGGCAGGGCCGCCACGCTGAGACCGATTTCAATCACCTTGCCGTCGGGTCGCCGGTACTCGAAGTCCGTGCGCCTGGTACGTGCCTTCGCGAGCTCCTCGTCGAGGTTCGCCGTGAAGGCGGGTGAGAGCCGCAGCACCTCGGCGGCGGGCCGGCCAATCGGCAACTCACCCGTGAGGCCGGTGATGCTCATGGCGGAGCGATTGAAGGTGAGCAGGCGGTTCTGCGCGTCCGCCGTGGCCAGGCCGCTTGTCAGGTTGTCGATGACGTACTGGTTGAACGCCTGGAGATCCGCGATTTCCTCGGTGGCCTGCTCGAGGCGCACGTCGGCTCGTCGCGCGCGGTCCGCCAAGCTTCCGCTGAGCAGCGCCACCGCGAAGAAGCCGAAGACGTTGAGCCCGACCGTATAGAGCGCCACCGTGGGATCCGGCAGGTCGCCAGGGCCCGCGGCCAGGAACGGCAGGTCGATCGCCCTGGAGGCGTCGACATACTGCGCGATCACCAGCGCCACGAACAGCACGGCGTTGAGGGCGGCGATCTGCAGGCCGCCCCCGCGGAGCTGCGCCGTGCTCGCCGCGACGATGGGCAGCACGTACAGCGTGGTGAAGAGGCTGTTGATGCCGCCGGTGAGGTAGACGCAGGCCGACACCAGGACGGCATCGATCCCGAAGTGCACGCCGGCCATCCACGGGTGGCGATCCACCACCCGCAGGGACGCCAGCAGGGCCATGCTGACGGCGAACGTGGCGCCGATCAGGACGAAGAACGGGTTGATGGGCAGGGCGCCCGGGGCGCGCACCTGCACCACGACCGCCAGCCCCAGCAGCACCGTGGCCACGACCATCCGCAGCGCGGTGTGCGCCGCGAGGCGCTGCCGGAGCCAGGACTCCGTCATCCAGCCAGCTTGCTGATCAGGCCGAAGATGGGCATGTACATCGCGATGACGATGCCGCCGACGACGCCGCCGAGGAACGCGATCATCACCGGCTCGAGCAGCGTCAGCATGCCCGCGACGGCCGTATCCACTTCCTCCTCGTAGAAGTCCGCGATCTTCGCGAGCATCGTGTCGAGCGCGCCGGTCGCCTCGCCGACGCCGATCATCTGGACGACCATGCCCGGGAACACGCCCGTCTCCTTGAGCGGCGCGGCAATCGTCTCACCGCGCTCGATGCTCTTCCGGGTCACCTGGATGGCATCCTCGATGATCGCGTTGCCGGCGGTCCTCGCCGTGATGTCGAGGCCGTCGAGGATGGGCACGCCCGAGGCCATCAGCGTGGACAGCGTGCGGCAGAAGCGCGCCACCGCGATCTTGCGGAGGATGGGGCCCAGGATCGGAACCTTCAGCAACAGGCCGTCGATGACCCGGCGTCCCTTCTCGGTGCCGTAGTACTGGCGCACCGCGTACCCGCCCGCGAACAGCCCGATGATCAGGAAGGGCATGAAGCGGACCAGGTTGTTGCTGAGTGAGATGACGATGCGGGTGGGCAGGGGCAGCTCGGCACCCAGCCCCGCGAACAGGCTCGCGAAGGTGGGGATCACCTTCCACAGGATGACGCCCACCACCACCGCGGCGATGACGATGACCGCGATTGGGTAGATCATCGCGGACTGCACCTGCGACTTCAGCTTGACAGCCTTCTCGATGTACACCGCCAGGCGCTTGAGAATGGTGTCGAGGATGCCGCCGGCCTCGCCCGCCGCGATCATGTTCGTGTAGAGCGCGTCGAACACCTTCGGGTGGCGCTTCATGGCGTCGGCGAGCGACAGGCCGCCCTCGACGTCGGTGCGCGTCTGCAGGATGACCTGACGGAAGTACTTGTGGTCCTCCTGGTTGCCGAGGATGTCGAGGCACTGCACGAGCGGCAGGCCCGCGTCGATCATCACCGAGAACTGCCGGGTGAACACGGCCAGGTTCTTCGATGGCACGCCCTTCGCCCGCAGCTTCGCCGCCGCGGCCACCTTGGCGGCCACCGGGGTGATGCGCGTCACCTGGATCTGCTCACGACGCAGCGCCGCCGCGACGGCGTCCATCGAGTCACCGATCCGCTCGCCCGTGACGGCCTCGCCGCCACGCGTCCTCCCGGAATACGCAAACGTCGCCATGTCAGTCTCCGTCTCTCATCGGTTCGATCGGGGGGAGGCCCGTCGGTCCGACCATCTACTGCCCCACGGGCCGGCCCGGGCGCATGCCCGTGCCCGGCGCTCCCGGACGGCTCAGCCCCGCCCCCGGCACCACGCCCACGCCGCGATTGATCATCTCGTGGAGTTCCTCGCGGTTCGACGACGCGCCGATGGCGGTCTCGAGCGTGATCGTCCGCCGGAAGTAGAGCGTCGCCAGCGACTGGTTCATCGTCTGCATGCCGAGCTTCTCCTGCCCGGTCTGCATGGCCGAGTAGATCTGGTGCACCTTGTCCTCGCGAATCAGGTTGCGGATACCCGGCGTGGGAATCATGATCTCCATCGCCACCACGCGTCCGTCGCCGCTGGCCTTCGGCAGCAGCGCCTGACAGACGATCCCCTCGAGCACCAGCGAGAGCTGGGTGCGAATCTGCGCCTGCTGGTGGGCCGGGAACTGGTCGATGATGCGGTTGATGGTCGACGAGGCCGAGTTGGTGTGCAGGGTGGCGAAGGTCAGGTGGCCCGTCTCGGCGATGCGGAGGGCCGCCTCGACGGTCTCCAGGTCGCGCATCTCGCCGATCAGCACCACGTCGGGGTCCTCGCGGAGCGCCGCGCGCAGGGCGTTCGAGAAGCTCTGCGTGTCGCTGTGCACCTCGCGCTGGTTCACCATGCACCCCTTGTGCTGGTGGAGGTACTCGATCGGATCCTCGATGGTGAGGATGTGCCCCTTGTCCTGGGTGTTGATCTTGTCGATCATCGCCGCCAGCGTCGTCGACTTGCCGCTGCCGGTCGGCCCGGTGACGAGCACCAGGCCGCGGGGCCGGTCGGCGAGCTTGGAGATGACGGGCGGCACCTGCAGCTCGTCGAATCCACGGATGCGCTCGGGGATCTGGCGGTAGGCCGCGCCGACCGCGCCCTTCTGGTTGTACATGTTGCAGCGGAAGCGGGCCAGCCCCTTGATGCCGAACGAGCAGTCGAGCTCCTGCGTTTCCTCGAAGCGCTTCTTCTGGGCGTCGCTCAGCACGCTGTAGGTCAGCGCCTTGCTGTCGGTCGGCGTCAGCGGCGGAAACGCCAGCCGCACCAGATCGCCGTGCACGCGCACCTGCGGGGGCGAGTCGATCGACAGGTGCAGGTCCGATGCCCCCATGTCGACCGCCATCTTCAGCAGTTCAACCAACCCCGGCAATGTGGCCATAGACTCCCTACCTGACTGTCTCCCGCAGCACTTCCTCGACCGAGGTCACGCCGTCCTTGATCTTGCGAAGGCCGCTGCCGCGCAGCGTGATCATGCCTTCCTCGATGGCCTTGCGCCGCAACTCGAGCGCCGAGGCGCCCACGAGCACAAGCTCGCGGAGCTCGTCGGTGATCTCCATCACTTCGTACAGGCCCACGCGGCCCTTGTAGCCGGTGCCGTTGCACTTGTCGCAGCCCTTGCCCCGGAACGCCTTCACCGTCCGGGCGTCCTCGCTCGAGAAGCCGATCTGCTCGAGGGCCGGCGGCGGCAGCTCCTCCGGCTCCTTGCAGTTCGCGCAGACGCGGCGCACGAGGCGCTGGGCGCACACCAGGTTCAGCGAGCTGGCCACGAGGAACGGCTCGATGCCCATGTTCATCAGGCGGTTGATGGTGCTCGGGGCGTCGTTGGTGTGCAGCGTCGAGAGGACGAGGTGGCCGGTCAGTGCGGCTTTGACGGCGATCTCCGCGGTCTCGAAGTCGCGAATTTCGCCGACGAGGATGATGTTCGGGTCCTGGCGCAGGAAGCTGCGGAGCGCGGCCGCGAAGTTCAGGCCGATGTTCTCGCGCACCTGCACCTGGTTCACGCCCGGCAGGTTGAACTCCACCGGGTCTTCGGCCGTCATGATGTTGGTCTCGGGCGTGTTGATCCGCGAGATCGACGAGTAGAGCGTGTTGGTCTTGCCGCTGCCGGTCGGCCCCGTGACGAGCACCATGCCCCACGGCTTCTGGATCTGCGTCTCGAGCTTGCGCAGCGACTCGGGCTCGAACCCGAGCTTCGTCATGTCGAGCATGAGCTTGCCCTTGTCGAGCAGGCGCATGACGATCTTCTCGCCGAACAGCGTCGGCAGGCAGGAGACGCGGAAATCGATGTCCTTGCTGACGCCGTGGTCGCTGAACCGGATCTTGATGCGGCCGTCCTGGGGCAGCCGCTTCTCGGCAATGTCCAGCTTCGCCATGATCTTGACGCGCGAGGTGATGGCGTCGCGCATCTTCAGCGTCGGGGACATCACGTTGTAGAGGATGCCGTCGATGCGGTAGCGGACCCGGTACTCCTTCTCGTACGGCTCGATGTGGATGTCGCTCGCGCCCTTCGAGATGGCCGACATCAGGATGACGTTGACCAGCTTGATGACCGGCGCTTCCTCGCCCTGGCGGGTCAGGGCCTCGGCGCTGATCTCCTCGAGGTCCTGCATGACCTCGACGTCGCCGACGTCCGTGGGCATCTCCTCGAGCGCCTTGGTGGCCATCTCGAGCGCGCTCTCGGTGCTCACCGGCGCCGCGGCCATCCCGCCCCGCAGGGTCGACGACACGGGGGGCGCGATGCCGTAGTACTTCTCGATGGCCTCGGCCACGCCGGTTTCCGACGCCACGACGGGCTCGACGTTGTAACCCGTCATGAACTTCACGTCGTCCATGGCGAAGACGTTCGTCGGATCCGTCATCGCGATGGTGAGGGTGGCGCCCGACCGGCTGAGCGGGACGATCTGGTACTTGCGCGCGGTCTCCGCGGGCACCAGCTTGATCACCGCGGGGTCGATCTCGAACTGCCCGAGCGCGATCGACGGCACGCCGTACTGCTTCGAGAGCAGAGCCGTGATCTCGTCGTCCTGGATGTAGCCCAGCTTCACGAGGTTGCCGCCGAGCTTCCCCCCGTGCTGCCGCTGATACGTCAGGGCGTCCTGGAGCTGTTCCGCCGAGATGCGCTTCTCCTTGAGAAGCAGTTCGCCAATCCTGACCGCCATGACCTGTTGTCTACCGCACCCTCATCCCGGGACGCCCAGGCGCCCGAACTAGAACGTGTATCTCGCCCCCACACTCCACCAACGCTCGTCCTGGTCCCCGCTGGCCAGGTGCGCCTCCACGTAGAACCCGGTCGCCAGTGCCGCAGAGACGCCCGTGGCCACCACCGGTCTTGCCGTGCCCACTGTGCTGCCCCGCACGCCCCCCCGCACGCCCAGCCGCTGTCCCAGCCACCACGTCTCGACGCCCGCCGCGATGTCCCGCCGCTCGCCGGTCCACGATGCCTGGCGGGTGAGATCCGCGTCCGCGGACACCACCACGCGCGAGAGGCCGGGCCAGCCACTCCCCCACGCCGCCCCGACTCGCGCTTCCCGGCCCAGCTCCACAGGCGCGCCCTCGTCCGGGGCGTCAAACGACGGCGTCGTCAGGTTGCGCGCGACCAGCCCCACGCGCCACTGCTCCACGGCCAGCATGACGCCGGCATCGACGTCTCCCCGCGACGTGCCGCGACTGGGCAAACCATCCGCCGCCTCGAGGGCGTCGGACGCATCGGCCAGGTCCACCTGCCCACGCGTGACCTCGCCCCGGACCAGCTTCACCGTCCCGGCCACCACGAGGTACTGATTCAAGGACTGGGCCAGCGTCACCCCGAGGTGCGACGTCGTCAGCCCCTGCACGTTTCGCCGTCCTTCTTCTCGGCTTGGCCCCGCCATCCCTGCAGCCTCATCCGGGCCTGCGACCACATTCGACAACCGGTAATAGCTCAGGCCCAGGGGGGGAAGGGTGAAGGCCAGCAGCTGGGCGTTGTTGACGGCGGCCCCCTCGTGACCACTGGAACCGCCAGAATCGGCGTCACCGGCCCCGAAATCGACGACAAAGCTGACATATGCGCCCGTCGCCATCCCGGCCGGGTTCCAGTACACCGACGAGGCGTCGTCGGCGACGGCGACGAATGCCTGGCCCATGCCGGAGGCGCGAGTGCCCAGGGACTGCGCCTGGGCGCTCGTCGCCGAAAGCCAGGCGGCACCGAGGATGGCCAGGGCGTGGCCGCTAATGAGTTTCTGGTTCATAAACTACTGTTTTGAGCGGGCAAACGATCCAGGGTATGGCGGGGTCGAGCCGGGAAGTCCATCCTATTCAGCGGTTTGAAAGGCTGTCAAGAAACCTCCCGCCCCCGGCTGTCGTATAAGCAGAAACAGGACCTGGTCTAGATGCGGCGCATCGTGGGCGTCTTATGGCGTCCCCGCTCCACCATGGCGGCCCTCGTGGCCACCCCAACCTTTCTGGCGACGTGGGCCATCCTCCTCCTCACCTGGATGGCGCTGGCTGCCGGGCTGTTGCGTACTGATGTCGGCCGACAGGCCCTCGTCGACGAGCGCGTGCGCATGATTGAAGTCCTTGGCGGCACGGTAGACGATGAGAGTTACGCGAGATTACAGAATTCGCCGCCATATGGCACTTATGTAACCAGCGGTGGGCGGCTCCTGCTGACGCCTCCCGTCACGCTGCTGGTCGCGGCCGGTCTCGTCGTCCTCGGCCGCCTCGACCTGACGCCGGTGCCGTGGGTGACGGCCCTGGCGGTCAGCGTGCACGCGTCGGTGGTGCTGGTGCTCCAGCAGCTGGTGGCGACGCCGCTCCACTACTTGCGGGAGTCGGTCACGAGCCCGACCAACCTGGCGGTCTTCCTGCCGATGCTCGAGGAAGGCACGGTGGCGGCCCGGTTATTCGGGACCATCGACCTCTTCGGGCTGTGGTGGATGTGGCTGCTGGCCCTCGGCCTGGCGGCGGCCACGGGTCGGGCGGCCCGCCGGTACCTGGTTCGGCTTCTGGGCGTCTATGTCTTGGTGGCGTTGTTGGTGGCGGTCGGCATGGCCGTCGTAGGAGGGTCCTAGCGTGCTTCGCAAGAAATGGGTGTGGGCGGTCATCGCGCTGCTCGTGATTGGCGGCGTTACCGCCTTCGTCCTGAGCCGGCGTCAGGACCGGGGCATTACCGTGTCGGCGGAGACCATCCAGCATCGCGACCTCGAGGCCATCGTGTCGGCGTCGGGCAAGATCGAGCCGCAGAAGACCGTCAACATCAGCGCCCAGTCGATGGGACGGGTCACCCGGCTGGCGGTGAACGAGGGCGAGCGCGTCAAGGCCGGCCAGTTCCTCCTGCAGATCGACGCCGTCATCGCCGAGGCGGCGGTTCGGCGCGATGAGGCGGCGCTCGCGGGCGCCCGGACCGCGCTCGAGCAGTCGCGCGCCTCCCTTCAGAGTGCGCGCGCCAATCTCGACCTCGCGCGGCAGGCCCTCAAGCGGCAGCAGGAGCTGAACCAGTCGGGGTTGACCACCCGCGAGGCGCTTGAACGGGCCCAGGCCGAAGTGGAGGTGCGCGAGAGCGACCTCAACGCGCGCGAACAGGAGATCAAGAACCGCGAAACGCAAACCCGCCAGCAGGAGGCCGGCCTGCAGAGCAGCCGCCACTCGCTGTCGCAGGTCCGCTTCGAGGCGCCGTTCGACGGCATCGTCACGCGGCGGAACATCGAGGAGGGCGAGAACGTGGTGGTCGGCACCATGAACAACGCCGGGACCGTCCTGCTGACCGTGGCCGACATGTCCGTCATCGAAGCCGAAATCGAAGTGGACGAGACCGACATCCCCTACGTGCAGCTCGGCCAGCCGGCCCGAGTCACCATCGACGCCATCCCCGACAAGGCCTTCAAGGGGACCGTGACTGAAATCGGCAACAGCCCGATCCAGCAGACGTCCACGGCCGGCTCCACCGCGCGGACGGCGACGAACTTCAAGGTGACGGTGACCATCGACGGACAGATTCCCGATGTGCGCCCGGGGTTCACCTGCACCGCCGAGATCACGACGGCCACGCGCGCGCAGGCCCTGTCGGTGCCCATCCAGGCCCTGACGGTCCGCGAGCTCCTGTACGACGAGCAGGGCAACGTCATCCCCGAACCGCGCCCCCCGAAGCCGCGCTGGCAATTCGGCCCGCAAGCCACCCCCGTGTCGGCGGCCACGTCCGAGCTCAAGCCCGGGCAGAAGCGCGATGAGACCGAGGGCGTGTTCGTCATCCGCGACGGCAAGGCTACGTTCACGAAGGTCACGCTGGGAATCGCCGGCGAGCGCTATCTCGAGGTGCTCTCGGGGCTGCAGGATGGCGACCGGGTGATCACCGGGCCGTTCGAGTCGGTCCGGGGCATGTACGAGGGCGATGCGGTGAACACCGGCGACGCGAACGCGGCCTCGGCCAGCGGAGATTCGGGAGTGCGGGTACGCGTGGGCGGGTAGGGCCCAACCGATGTCCCAGATGCTCGAATCGGTGCGACTGGCGCTCTCGTCCATCTGGGCGAACAAGCTCCGGTCGCTCCTCACCCTGCTTGGCAACATCGTCGCCGTGTCGTCGATTATCACGGTGGTGGCGCTCATCACCGGCGTGAATGGCGCCGTCACCGATGCCATTGTGTCGGACCTGGGTGCCGACTCGTTCGTCATCCAGCGGACCGGCTTCACACAGAACGAAGACGAGTTCGAGCGCCAGCGCAGCAACCCGAACGTCACGCTCGACGATGCGGTCGCCGTCAAGCGCTTCAGCACGGCCGTGAGCTCGGTGATGGCGCAGGCCCAGCAGCGCACCAGCCTCGCCTACCGCGACGAGGAGCTCGACTCGATCCAGGTGCAGGGCGTCACCGAAGAATATCTGGACTTCACCACCTTCGACGCCGAGCGCGGCCGCATGATCAGCCCCGTCGAGATTCGGCGCAAGCGCCAGGTGGCTCTGATCGGATGGCAGGTCGCAGACCGCCTGTTCGGTACCGCGGATCCCATCGACAAGCAGGTGCGCATTGCCGGCGTCAACTTCCGCGTCGTCGGTGTCTCGGCCAAGAAGGGCGCGGCCTTTGGCAACTCGCTGGACGAGTTCGCGGTGATCCCGCTCGGCGCCTACCAGAAGCTGTTCGGCTCGCGTCAGTCGCTGCAGCTGATGGTACGACCGCGCGACGCCACGCTCGTGCAGCAGGCGAAGGACGAGGCGCGGGTGGCCCTGCGGGTCGAGCGGCGGCTCAAGCCCGCGGAACCGGACAACTTCGGAATGCTGGCGTCCGACTCGATCCTCGGCATCTTCCAGCAGGCCACCGCCGGCATCGCCGTCGTGCTCGTCGGCGTCGTCGGGCTGTCGCTCGTGGTGGGCGGCATCGTCATCATGAACATCATGCTGATGGTGGTGAGCGAGCGGACGCGCGAGATCGGCCTCAGGAAGGCACTCGGCGCCAAGCGGCGCGACATCATGTCGCAGGTGCTCACCGAGTCGGTGACGCTGTCGCTGACGGGCGGTGTGATCGGCGTCGCGCTCGGCGCGATGTTCGCGATGACGATCGGCATGCTCACCCCGGTGCCGGCGTCCGTTGAAACGTGGTCGGTGGCACTCGGCGTGGCGATCACCGCCCTCGTCGGCCTGTTCTTCGGGTGGTATCCGGCACGACGCGCCGCGATGCTCGACCCGATCGAAGCGCTGAGGCGCGAATAACCGTGGTCTCACTCACCCGGCAGGCCGGCCTGCTCCGCGAAACCGCCCGGATGGCGTTCGAGACGCTGCGCGGGAACAAGCTCCGTTCGGCGCTCACGGTGCTGGGCGTCGTGATCGGCGTCACGTCCATCGTCGGCATGACGTCGCTCATCCGCGGCTTCGACACCTCGCTGCGCGACTCCATCGCGGCCCTGGGCCCCAAGACCATCTTCGTGCAGCGCTTCGGCGCGGTCAGCTTCTCGTCGGGGGCCTCGTTCCTCGAGTTGATCCGCCGGCCGAGCCTGACCGTGGACGATGGCGAAGCCATCCGCCGTCTCGCCCCCTCGGTGGCCATCGTCGACACCTGGCTCGGTGCGGGCCCGCCGCAGCCGACCATGGAGCGGATGTTCTACGAGGGTGAGCGGACCCGGCCCGCCGCGGTGATGGGTACCAGCGAGCGGTTCGTGGACGTGAATTTCGCCACGATGTTCGCGGGGCGGACATTCACCGAGCAGGAGGTGGAGCGCCGCCGCCGCGTGGCGGTGATCGGCTACGGGCCCTATCAGGCGTTGTTCGAGCCCCGGGGCCTCGACCCCATCGGCAAGCGTATCCGTATCGGTGCGATCGACTACACGGTGATTGGCGTCGTGAACAAGCGCCCGGCGGCCGGCGGTTTCAGCCTTGGCCAGGACGACTTCGCCATCATCCCCTACACTGCCTTCCGCAAGCAGTTCGGCAACGAGCGCGTGCGGACCGGGCCCTTCGGCGGCCAGGCCGTGATGATTGCCGTGGTGCCACACGAGAACGCGACCCGCGAAGACGCCATGCGCGAGGTCGAAGCCGTGATGCGCATCCGGCACGGCCTGACCCTCGACAAGCCCAACGACTTCGACCTGGTCACGCAGGATGCCATCCTCAGGGTCTGGGAACAGATCTCCCAGGCGGTGCTCCTGTCCCTGGTCGTCATCTCGTCCATCGCGCTCATGGTGGGGGGCATCGGGGTGATGGCCATCATGACCATCTCGGTGACCGAGCGCACGCGCGAGATCGGCGTGCGCAAGGCGATCGGCGCCCGCCGGCTGGAGATTCTCACCCAGTTCCTCATCGAGGCCGTCGTGCTCACCAGCGTCGGCGGCATCCTGGGCGTCCTGCTGGGCAGCGCCATCGGCCTCGTGGTGAACCTCGTGTCGGGCTTCCCGGTCTCGCTCCCGTGGTGGTCGTTCGCGCTCGGGCTGGGCTTCTCGGCCACGGTCGGCGTGTTCTTCGGCATGCTGCCCGCCTGGAGAGCCGCGCGCATGGACCCCATCGAGGCGCTGCGGTACGAGTAGCCTCACCTGTCATATGATTCCTCCAAAGACGGACGTCTGACGCGCCCGGGGAGGCTTCCCGCCTATGAAGGTTTACGATGCTGCCAGCATCCGCAACGTGGCCGTGGTCGGCCACGGCGGATGCGGGAAGACGCAACTGGTGTCCGCGCTGTTGTTCACCGCCGGCATGATCAATCGGCTCGGCCTGGTGGACGACGGCACGACGGTCACTGACTACGACGACGAAGAAATCGCCCGCAAGCACACGCTGAGCGCTACCCTGGCACACGCGGAGTGGAACAAGACCAAGATCAACATCATCGACACGCCCGGCTTCGGCAACTTCTTCGCCGACACGCGGGCGGCCTTGCGCGTCTCCGATGCCGCGCTCGTGGTCGTGGATGCGGTGGCCGGGGTCGAGGTGCAGACCGAGAAGGCCTGGCACGCCGCCGACGAGCTGGGCCTGCCTCGCCTGGTGTGCGTCAACCGGCTCGACCGCGATCGGGCCTCGCTCGATCGCACGCTGGAGTCGCTTCGCCAGACCCTGGGGCGCGCCATCGTCCCCATCCAGCTGCCCATCGGCGAGGACAAGCACTTCACGGGAGTGGTCGACCTCGTCGGGTTGAAGGCGTACACCTTCCCGGCCGATGGCTCGAGCCGCATGACCGAGGGACCGGTGCCGGGCGCCATGGAGGCAGAGGCATCAGCCGCCCGCGAGGCGTTGATCGAGATGGTGGCCGAAGCCGACGAGGTGCTGATGGAGCACTTCTTCGAGGCCGGCACCCTGACCGACGACGAGCTGGTCACGGGCCTCAAGAAGGCCACGGCCGCCGCGAAGATCTTCCCGGTGGTCTGCGCGTCGGGCCTGCAGAACGTGGGCGCCCAGCCTCTGCTCGATGCCGTCCTGGCCTTCGCCCCTTCGCCCGCCGATCGGCCCTTCCAGGCCCTCAGCGATGGCCAGCCCGTGAGCCGTGCCACCGACGAGAAGGCGCCCTGCGCGGCCTTCGTGTGGAAGACGGTGGCCGATCAGTTCGCGGGCCGCATCACGCTCTTTCGCGTCTACCAGGGAGCCCTCAAGTCGGACTCGACGGTCACCAACCTGACGCGCGGCACGCAGGAGCGCCTCGGCCACCTGGCGGTGCTGCAGGGCAAGACGCAGGTGCCCGTTCCCGAGGTCACGGCGGGCGACCTCGGCGCGGTCGCGAAGCTGAAGGACACCCGCACCAATGACACGCTGGCCGACAAGGTCGCGGGCATCAGCTTCGCGCCCATCATGTTCCCCGAACCGGTCCTCTCCTACGCCATCGAGCCCAAGAGCCGTGGCGACGAGGACAAGATCAGCTCATCGATGCACCGGCTCGAGGAAGAGGACGGCACCATCCGGTATGCCCGCGACCCGCAGACCAACGAGCTGCTGCTGGCCGGGCAGGGCCAGCTGCACATCGAGGTCACGGTCGCCAAGCTGAAACGCCGCTTCGGCGTCGAGGTGAACCTCAAGCCGCCCCGGATCCCGTACCGGGAGACGATCACCGCCCGCGTCGAGGCGCACGGCCGCCACAAGAAGCAGACGGGCGGCCACGGCCAGTTCGGGGACTGCAAGATCCGCATGGAGCCCCTGCCCCGAGGCGGCGACTTCGAGTTCGTGGACGAGGTCTTCGGTGGGGCGATCCCGCGACAGTTCATCCCGGCGGTGGAGAAGGGCATCCAGGAGTCCCGGCTGCGCGGCTACCTGGCCGGCTACCCCGTCGTCGACTTCCGGGTCGTCCTGGTCGACGGGCAGTATCACGACGTGGACTCGAACGAGCTGTCGTTCAAGACCGCGGGCTGGCTGGCCTTCAAGGATGGCATGTCAAAGGCCAGGCCGACGCTGCTGGAGCCGATCATGAACGTCGAGGTGTACGCACCGTCCGACTACGCCGGCGACCTGATGGGCGACCTGAACGGCCGGCGCGGCCGCATCTCGGGAATGGAGCCACGCGGACAGATGACGGTCATCAAGGCGCAGGTGCCGATGGCCGAGATGCTGACCTACGAGCAGCACCTGACGTCGGTGACGGGCGGGCGCGGCTCATATCACATGGAGTACTCGCACTACGACGAGGTGCCGGCGCACCAGCAGCAGAAGATCATTGCCACGGCCAAGGCAGAACGCGGACAGGGGGCGGAGCCGGATGCCTGACGCGGAGGGCCGCAGATGACGCAGATACGAGGGGCCTCAGGTGCGCAGGTGGGTTCGGCGATCACCCGGTGGACATGACGAGGGCGCGGGCCAGCCGCAAAATCTACGAATGAGCGATCGGGCCGACTCTCACTCTGGCAGAGGCGGCAGGTCTGGGGCCACCCAGGTGCGCCGTGGCTCCAGCGAGTACAGGCGTGCGCGGGAGTAGTACCTGAGGGGCAGCGCGCGGTCGCCCAGCGCCTCGATGAAGCGCGTTTCGAGGGTGGCCGGTGTTCTCGGGGCCGCCGGCGCCACGCCGGCTCGCAGGAAGGCTGCAATCGCCCTCACGTAGAAGACCGTCAGCGTCTCGTGGTAACCGGAGGCGTCGGTGTTGGCCGTGCCCACGGCCTCGTTCTACGCGCGTATGTGCTCACGAAGCCGCCGGGCGGCCTCGCCCGCGCCGAACTTGCGGACGTGCCAGAGCCCCACGCGCAGGTGCGCGTGATGCGTCCACCGTGGCTTGGGGAGCGATCCGTTGAGGAACGCGGCGACCAGCTCTCTGTGTCGACCGCCTCCGGCACTACCAGAGCCCCACGCGGCCGGCGACTGACGCCACCAACTTCGCGGGATCGTAGCCGGTCCCCTGGCGGAAGACGGTGTCCACCCTGCGAACGTCGGCGATGACACGCGAAGGGTCGCCGTCGATGACGACCAGGTCGGCCTGCTTGCCGGTCGCCAGGGTCCCGATATCGGCGTCGCGCCCGAGATAGCGCGCCCCATTGCGGGTCGCGATCGAGATGGCCTCGAGCGGCGTGAAGCCGGCCTCGACCAGGAGTTCGAGCGCCCGTTGGTTGGCAAAGCCGGGCACGACTCCCCCGCCAGCCGTCGGGTCGGTGCCCACGACGAGCAGGCCGCCCGCGCGCGCAAACGCGCGCTCGAGCGCCATGCCCTTGGCGAACAGTGTGCGGTACGCGGATGAGGTGTTCTCGGACGTCCGCCGGTGATTCTGTGCGAACTGCTCCTTGAGCAGCGGCAGCAGGACGTCCTGCCCCGGGGGCACGGGGCGACCGGGCGTCAGCGTCTCGAACACCGTGAGCGTGGAGGTGAGCGCCACTCGCTTCTCGACCAGCGTGCGGACCAGCGCCTGGAACCCGGGAGACGACTCGTCCACGAGCGCCATCGCCTGCTGGGCGCGAGCCTGGCCGGGGCAGACGTCGGACTGCTTGTCCGGCACGAAGTCGGTGGCCGCGAAGAACCCGTGCTCGAGATTGTCGATGTCCAGGGCGGCCGCCTCGGCATACGTCACCGAGCACAGGTGGGCCGTCACCTTCAGGCCGCGCGTGTGCGCCTCGTCGATGACGGCGCCGAGTTCGGCCTTCGAGATCTGCATGTAGGCCTTGAAGGACGTCGCCCCCATGTCGGCCCAGTAGGCCACCTGGCGCCGGGCTTCGTCCGGCCCGGCCATCGACCGCATCTGCATGAACGTGTTCGCGCCGTTCACGTAGGGCGCGGTGGCATCCATCGCCGGTCCCGCGGCGCGCCCTTCGTCGATGGCGCGCTTCAGGTTCAGGTCCATGAAGCCGTTCATGTTTCCGCCGGTCCTCATCGTCGTGACGCCGCCGGCGAGATACAGGCGCGAGAAGCTCTGTCCGAGCTGGCCGTAGACGCCCGGGCCGACCGGGTAATACAGGTGCTCGTGGAGCATCACCAGCCCCGGCATCACCGTCTTGCCGGCCAGGTCCACGAGGGTGGCGCCGGCGGGCGGCCGCACTCGCGAGGCGTCGCCCATGGCCGCGATGCGCCCGTCACGCAGGACCAGCGTCTGGCCCTCACGCGGTGGCGCGCCCGTGCCGTCGATGACGCGCGCGTTGACGAGCGCCACGACCGGCGCATCCACCGTCACGTAGGCGCTCACGGCGTCGGACAAGGCAGGTCGCTGGGCAGCCAGCGAGATGCCGGCCAAGGCCGCGAACGCGAAGCCGAGCGCACGCGTCACCGGGACACCGTGAACGCCACGACCTGCGCCCCGTCCGAGTCGCCGGCCATCACCTCCACGCGCACTGTGTAGGTGCTGGGCGCGAGGCTGGCCAGGGGCAGCGCCACGCGCGCGACACCATCGGGGCCCTTCGCCAACGCGAGGGGTGCCAGTTCCTTCCCGTCCCTGTTGGTCAGCACGGCGCGAATCGTGGGCTCGTCCACGGCCGCGACGTATGGCACGTCGATCACCAGGCGGTCGGTCCGCCGGAACTGGCGGGAGGCGGCTGGGGTCGGGCTGGGATCGGCATCGAACGCGCGCGACTCGGCCAGCGTGCGCGCGCGAAACACACGGGGCGTCCCCAGCTTGAGCGGCGCCCCCTCGTAATTCGGCACCACCAGCGACTGCGTCCAACGGTCGAGGACAGCGCCGCCCTCCGAGCGGACCGTCAGGCGCAGAGCCGCTGGACCTGGCTTCAGCGGGAAGACCGCCACGGTCCGCGCATCGCTCACGCGGGGCGAGGTGCGGATGGTCTGCGGTTCCGACAGCGATGTGCCGGTGCGCGTAATCGGCTCCACGTCCACCACGGCGGGCGCATCGTCCGGCGTGCGGGTCGCGGCCTCCCATGAGACGTAGACGGAGGACAGGCCGTAGTCCGTCGCCTCGGTCCCCACCCACACGTCCACCAGGCGGTTCGCGCCAGGGGTCGAAAGGGCGTTGAGGGCCCCGGTGAGGGCGGGGTCGGACGGCGGTTCCGAGCTGCCATTCGACTCGATTTCGGTGGGTGCCCAGTAGCCGCGTCTGGCGGTGACCCGGACGCCCGAACGCTTGACGCGCACTTGGATGCGGTGGAACTTGCCGTCGGCCCATTGCCGCGTCGGCGTGTAGCCGATGAGGTAGTAGGCGCTCGCGTCGGCAAAGATGTCCCTCATCCCGTTCTCGGGGTTGTTGGAATTGATGATGGCCCGGCCGCCGGTCTCGCTCGACAGCCGACGCAGGGCCTCGGCGCCGCCGAATGGCGCCGAGCCCAGGGGGCGCGGATCGAGCACGTGCACGGTGACGTTGCCCCGATTGGCTGCCTGAAGCGCCGACTCGAGACGGGGGTAGTTCACGCTGCCCGGCATGCCCACCGGCGGGCCCTGGCTGACGAACAGCACCGATTTCCGGCCCTCGCGAAGCCCGCCAAGGTGCGTGGCCACAGCCTCGAGCGCCGACAGCGTGACGCCCGCCCGCAGTTCGAAGACGTTCCGCTGCGACATCTGGGCCTCCTCGACGGCACTCTTGACGGGAAAGAGCAGCCCGCGCCGGCCCTCGAACGCGCGAACCCGCTCCAGCAGTTCAGCCTTATTGCGCGTGAACCTGAGGCTGTCGAGCGTGGTCAGCGGATCCATGATCGCCACCAGGTCGGTCGGCTGCATCTGCTCCACGAAGCGTTCGAGCGCACG
>Ga0105094_10000004_pt1 | contig 75274 bp, 71 predicted proteins | sample PPLLak1March2015_2_FD_87023 | JGI IMG/M metagenome (GOLD analysis project Ga0105094, IMG submission 87023) | Freshwater sediment microbial communities from Prairie Pothole Lake near Jamestown, North Dakota, USA - PPLs Lake P8 Core (3) Depth... | ecosystem: Environmental > Aquatic > Freshwater >...
GGGGATGAACGCCGTCGAGTTGCTGAGGCGTCCCGGGAGGACGGAGTGGCATCTGAGGCACCAACGACGTGGGAGTCTCTGCCCCGGGAGCGGTTCCGAACGGGCCTGGCTCGGGACGGTGACTTCGCAGCACCCGGGAGGGAACCATGAACCGCCTCGCGGCACTCGTCGCCGCCATTCCTCTCATCCTCGCCGCCGCGCTGCCCGGACTGGCCGCCGAACCCGGCGCGCTGACCGGGCGCCTGCTCGTTCCGGCGGCTCCGCTCCAGGGCGGTACCTGGGGCATCGCGTTCGATGACCACGACAACCTGTGGGCGGGCCACATCAGCGCCCGCACGATCAGCAAGCTCGATCCCGACAGCGGCCGGATCCTTGCCCGGTTCGGGCCCGGCCAGGGCGTCGAGGGAGCCGATGACGTTGCCTTCAACGGTGTCGACGGGTCGGTCTGCTACACGAAATTCACCCACCGGGGTGTACCCGCTGCCGGTGATGTTAATAAACTGCCCATCCACCCACGTCCGTGTGGCGGTCATTTCGTTCTGAGTCAGGGTGCCGGTCTTATCCGAACAGATAATCGTCGCCGATCCCAGGGTTTCGACCGAAGACAGCCGCCGGATCAGGGCGTGGCGTTTGATCATCTCACGCATGCCCAACGCTAGGCTGATGGTCACGACCGCTGGCAGCCCCTCCGGAACAGCGGCGATCGCCAGTCCTACCGCGATCATGAACATATCCAGCGGGTCGTGGCCGCGCACAAGCCCCAGGATAAACACCAGCGCACAGATTGCCAGCGCTGCCCAGCCCAGCGTTTTACCGAGCTGCTCCAGGCGGCGCTGCAAGGGCGTGGGCTCATTTTGTACCGATTGCAACATCTCTGCAATGAGACCGATCTGTGTGTGCATCCCGGTAGCCACCACGATGCCCCGCCCGCGTCCGTAATTTACCAGGGTGCCCATGAAGGTCGTATTTTTGCGGTCTCCCAGCGGGATCTCGGATTCGAACACCGCAGAAGCATCTTTTTGGACCGGCACCGATTCACCGGTCAGGGCCGCTTCTTCGACCCGCAGATTAACCGCCTCCACCAGGCGGATATCCGCCGGGATAAAGTTGCCCGCCTCGAGTAAGACCAGGTCTCCGGGTACAAGCTGGCTGGCTGGCAACACCTGGCGGGAGCCATCCCGCACCACGTGGGCTTCTGGCGCTGCCAGTTTGCGCAGCGCCGCCAGCGCCTGTTCTGCTCGGCGTTCCTGGATCACGCCCAGGGTGGCATTGAGTATCACGATTGTCATGATGGCTGAGGCTTCGATCCATTCTCCGAGGATAGCGGAGATGACTGCCGCGACAACTAACATGATAACGACGAAATTGTTGAACTGCTCCCACAGCATCTGCAGAAAAGTAGTTGGCGGGGCCTCCGTGAGAGCGTTCGGGCCGTATTCCTGTAAGCGCTGGCTGGCTTCTTCACTGGTCAGGCCTTGCTCGAGCCGGGTTTCGAAATGGTGCAAGACCTCCTCAGCAGCTAAAGAGTGCCAGGCTTTGCCCTTCGGATCTGTGGTTAAACGGGGAGAGAATTTTTGAGTTGTCATAAATGGCTTCGTCTTGAGGCAGGGATGGATATGTACTGATAATGAACCTCCCTGGCATGGAATGTCGACCAGCGAGGTTCGTGCTTTTGCGCATACGTCAGCCAGAGATTATAACAGCTTGCTGTTTTTCGCTAATTTACACCTATAGGGTATTTGCTGTGACGATTGTCATATCAAATCATCCAATATAGGGCGATGTCGTCTCCACCACAACCCTGCAGTGATGGTTTTTCCTGACCCATGCATTTCGCCACTCCCGTTTTTGTGATAGCCTCATGGTATCTGGAGCTAAATGCTATAATTACCCATCGTTCAGCCTGCCTGGCAGACTTAGCTATCTTAGCGCTTTGCGGTAGGTTTTTGGTTTTATATTCCGTACCCTTTTTCCTTAGCGGTCTTCGCGCCTTCGCGGTAAGTTCCTGGTTTTTTCTTTCGTACCCTTTTTCCTTGGCGCTCCTCGCGCCTTCACGGTAAGTACCTGAATTTTTTCATCTTGATGGAGAAGAACATGAGCGATCTATCGATCAAAATCCCAGGCGGTGGGGAAAAAATAAGTATCCAGGATGGGATTTTAATTGTCCCCGATCACCCCATCATCCCTTTTGTGGAAGGAGATGGAACGGGTAGGGACATCTGGCGCGCCAGTGTGCGCGTACTGGACGCGGCTGTTGCTAAAGCCTATGGCGGTAAGCGCCGGATCGAATGGATGGAGGTCTATGCCGGAGAGAAGGCCTTCAACCGCTGCGGATCATGGCTTCCGGAAGAGACTATCCGGGCTTTCAGGGAATACCTGGTGGGCATTAAAGGTCCGCTGACCAACCCTATCGGCGGTGGAATCCGCTCCCTCAATGTTGCTTTGCGCAAGGCCCTGGACCTCTATGTATGCATGCGCCCGGTGCGCTACTTCAACGGCCTTCCATCGCCCGTCAAGCATCCCGAATATGTTGACATGGTTGTCTTCCGCGAGAACACCGAAGATATCTATACAGGCATCGAATTCGAACAGGGAACGGAGCAGAATAAGCGCTTCATAGAAATGCTGAAAGAGCACTTTCCGGAGGAGTACGCCAAGATCCGCTTTCCCGATACGTCCGCCATGGGTGTCAAGCCGATTTCTAAGGAAGGCACAAGCCGCCTGGTGCGCGCCGCCATCCACTGGACGCTGAAAAATAACCGCCGCAATGTTACCCTGGTTCACAAGGGCAACATCATGAAATATACGGAGGGTTCGTTCCGCAACTGGGGGTACGAGCTGGCGGAGGCTGAATTTGCCGAAAATGTCTACACCTGGTCACAGTGGGAGCGTACCCGCTATGCGCAAGATGAAGAGACAGCCAATGCAGAGCAAGATGCCGCCATTAAAGCCGGCAGGCTGCTCATCAAGGACGCAATCGCTGATATTGTCTTCCAGCAAACCATCACCCGCGCCCGGGAATTCGACGTGCTGGCAACGCCCAATCTGAACGGCGATTATCTCTCCGATGCCCTGGCAGCCCAGGTAGGTGGACTCGGAATTGCTCCCAGCGGCAATATCAACTTCACCGCCGGGCATGCGGTCTTTGAAGCCGCGCATGGCACTGCCCCCATGTACACCGATAAAGATATGGCCAACCCTGGATCTGTGATCCTCTCGGGTGAGATGATGCTGTGCTACATGGGTTGGAAGGAAGCCGCCGATCTGATCATCAAAGGCATGGAAGGCGCCATCGGAGCCAGGACGGTCACCTATGATTTCCATCGCCTGATGGAAAGCGCCATCTTGCTCAAGTGCTCCGAGTTCGGCGATGCCGTCATCCAGCACATGGACGATCAGCCTCCGCAGTGATCTGGCATGGATCGCTCCCCGATGCGGACGGTTCATATTCCCTATGGCAGCCAGGAGCTTGCCTTCCGCCTGCATGCAGCCTGGCTGGGAGAGATCGTCTCGCCGCCCATCCTCGCGCCACACCCAGATCCTGGCGCTCTGGTACGTTTGGCGTTAGACCATCCGGTCGGCAGCCCCCGCCTGGAGCAGATCGCCCAATCGGGAAAGACGGTCGCCGTCCTGGTAGACGATGCTACCCGCAAGACGCCCGTCAAACTCATCCTGCCCGAAGTATTGAACAGGCTGGAAAGCGCCGGGATCAAAGAGCGGGACATCTCCATCGTCATCGCTCTTGGCACTCACCGGCCCATGACGCCCGACGAGATTTCAGCCCGGCTCGGCGCCGAGATTGCAGCTCGCTTCAGGATTGTCAACACCCCCGCCAGTGATCAAGAGCAGATGGTTTATCTTGGCTCGACGCACGCCATCCCTGCCTGGGTTCACCGTGCTGCCGCAGAAGCTGACCTGCGCATCGGGCTGGGGATGATCACCCCGCATATGGACGCCGGTTTCAGCGGCGGGGCCAAGATCATCCTCCCGGGCATCGGCAGCGAAACGACGGTCGATGCTTTTCACCTCCGCTCGGTCGATCTGCCTGGCAATCCGCTTGGAGATATCAACGCACCCTTGCGCCAGGAGCTGGAGCAGTTTGTGGTGGAATGCATCTCGTTGGATTTCATCGTCAATGCCGTCACCACGATAAACCACGATATGGTTCAGTGTGTGGCGGGGCATTTTATCGCCGCCCATCGTCTCGGTGCGACGTACGCCCGTAAGGCATTCGGCGCCGCAGTCAAACGCCGCTACCCGCTTGTCGTCGCCAGCTGCTACCCGTACGACCGTGACCTGTGGCAAAGTATGAAGGGTCTGTGGTGCGGCGAGCTGCTCACTGAGGATGGCGGCACGCTGATATTGGTCACCGAGGCAGCGGAGGGCAGCCTGGAATACCCCAACCTGCCCGTATATATCGGCGCCGACCCCGCTGAGCTCAGACAGGCTATCCAGGCAGGCAAATCTGGCGACCTGAAAGAAGCCGCTACAGGTGTCATGGTTGGCAGGATCAAACAGCGCATCCGCCTTGCCCTGGTTTCGACCGGCCTGACACCGGACGACGCCGGTCGAATGGGCATTGAGCGCTACGATTCCGTCGAATCTGCGCTCGCCGCCGGCATGCAAAAGCTGCCAGATCCTGCCCGTCCGGGCTCTATAGCTGTATTGAGCCATGCCGGGCTGGTCCTGCCGCTCGTCCCTGGTGGTGTTTAGACTTACCGCGAAAAAACCGAAATCTTACCGCATAGGGATTGACAACCCTCCGAGCACGGACTTACAAAAATCCACCCCCTACCTTAAAAACCTTAGCGTCCTTTGCATCTTCGCGGTTGATTTTTTAACTACAGTAACAGCCTTCCATATCCAAAATCAGCACTCCGGAAAAACTGTCACCGTGTACGCTCGTGGTCGCGCTATAATTACACCATCAAGTGATCGCCGCACAAATCAGGAAGGAGGTAGCCTGTCGCACCCTAAACGATCGTACGACTGTATTACCGCAGTCAAAATCGCCAATCCACTTTTAGATCAAAGTTCTCTCGGAGGAGAAACCTGATGAAAACCTTGAGATTGTTCACCATCGCCATCTTCGCGGCAGCCTTGCTTTTATCTGCCTGCGGCGGAGCCGGCACATCCCAGGAGGGCTACCTGGGCGAGATCAAAGAGCGCGGTACGCTGATCGTGGGCACATCCGCCGATTATCCACCCTATGAGTCAGTCGATGAGGCCGGCAACTTCGTCGGCTTCGATCTGGACCTGATCCGCGAAGTCGGCAAGCGCCTGGGCGTGGAGGTAGAGATCAAGGATATGGCCTTCGATGCACTGATCGCCGCAGTCCAGGAGAAGAAGGTCGACGTGGTCATCGCCGCCATGCAGACTTCTCCGGAGCGCGAGGAGAAGGTCGATTTTTCGAACCCCTACCACTTCCAGAAGGACGCTTTCCTGACCACCGCTGACTCAACGCTGGTTTTGACCAAAGCCATGGATGCCGCCGGGCACAGCATCGGTGTCCAGACCGGCACACTCCAGGAACAGTGGACGATTGACAACCTGGTGCCGGCCGGCACCAGTGAAGACCAGGTCTTCCGCTACGAGCGTGTCGATCAAGGCGCGCTGGACGTGAAAGCCGGGCGCATCGAGATCCTCTTTATCAATGCCGATCCCGCTGGCGAGCTCGCTGAGAAGGAAGGCCTTAAGGTCGCGCTCGTCACCGATGAAACAGTCGTCGGAGGCCAGTGCATCGCCATGCCTCAAGGCGAGACGCAGCTCAAGGCTGAGATCGACCGCATCCTGGGAGAGATGGAGAGCGAAGGCTTGATCCAGAAGCTCCAGGATCAGTGGGGAATCCCGTAAAAGCCATCCGGGAGTATTGGGCGGGAACCAAGCGCCCAATACTCCCTTTTTTTGCACCGCACCGAACAATGGAATTCTTACAAGATCTCTGGCTGCTGATCCAGTACCTGCTGGCGGGCACCGGGGTAACGCTGGGGGTAACGGTTATCGCCTTGACCACCGGCTTCCTGGTGGGTGTGCTCCTGGCGACCGGTCGGGTGTATGGGAGTCCCGCTCTGTCTGCTTTCACCGCAATCTACAGCTTGGTCATCCGAGCTGTTCCTGTAATCGTGGTCATTTTCATTTTGTATTTTGTCATTGCCCGTTTCGTTGACCTCTCCCCATTTCTGTCAGGCTCCATCGCCCTGGGGATCGCCAGCAGCGCCTACCAGTCCGAAGTCTTTCGCGGTGCCATCATCTCCGTCCCCCAAGGGCAGATGCTCGCCGCCCGCGCTGTCGGTATGAGCCGCATCGCCGCCATTCGCTACATCATCTTGCCGCAGGCTCTCCGCCTGGCGATCCCACCCTGGTCGAACGAAGCTGCCATCGTATTGAAAGATTCATCCCTGGTTTACGTGATCGGTGTGGCAGAGATCCTGCGCCGCGCTGAATACGTCAGCGCCCGCACCCTGGAACCTTTCCTGGCTTTTGGCGCCGCCGCACTGATCTATTTCTTGCTTACTTTCCTGACCAATCGCGGCCTCGACTGGCTGGAGCGCCGCTACAGACTGCTCATGTGATGGAGCTGCCGATGAGCGACCAACCCATACTGCGCATTGACGACCTGCACAAGAAATATCAGCAGACAGAAGTGATCAAAGGCATTTCCTTTGACGTCCAGGAGAAGGAAGTGGTGGTCATCATCGGTCCAAGCGGTACTGGCAAGAGCACCCTGCTGCGCTGTATCAATCTGCTCACCCGCCCGGATCAAGGGCGCATCTGGCTGGAAGATCTGGAGATCACCGCCCCGCATACCAATGTCGATAAAGTGCGCCAGCGCATCGGCATGGTCTTCCAGGAATTCAACTTGTTCAACCACATGACCGCCCTGCAGAATGTCACCATCGGCATGACCAAAGTGCTCAAAATGGATCGCGAAGAAGCCCATAAACAGGGCATGTGGGAGCTGGAGCGCGTTGGCCTGGTTGATAGAGCAGATCACTACCCGGCCCAGCTGTCCGGCGGTCAGAAACAGCGGGTGGCTATCGCTCGCGCTTTGGGGATGAACCCCCACATCATGCTCTTCGACGAGCCCACCTCGGCGCTGGATCCCGAGCTGATCGGCGAAGTGCTCAGTGTTATGCAGAAGCTGGCCCGCGAAGGCATGACCATGCTGGTCGTCAGCCACGAGATGGGGTTTGCCCGCGAGGTCTCCAACCGCATCATCTTCATGGAAAGCGGCTACATCGTGGAGCAGGGTTCGCCGAATAAGCTATTCTACAACCCGGAGTTCGAGCGCACGCGCAGCTTCCTCGGAAAAATCTCTGAGCTGTACGGGGAAAATCAAGAGTCCAAAGGCTGAGCTGTGATAGAAACCCTCGCCACTTATCTGCAGCGGGTAGGTCCCGACCTGATTGATGGGGCCGTCGTCACCTTACAGCTTACCCTGGTGGCCTTGGCATTGGGCGTCATTATGGGATTGCCCGCCGCCCTGGCGCGCGTTTACGGCGGCAAATGGCTGCGCAGCCTTGCCATCGCCTATATTGAGCTGTTCCGCGGCACCCCCCTGCTGGTCCAGCTCTTCGTGGTCTATTATGGCTTCCCGGATCTGGGATTGACCTTCTCGCGCCTGACGGCTGCTTTCATCACCCTCGGCTTGAACAGCGGCGCCTACCAGGCTGAGTATTTCCGCGGGGCCATCCAGTCCGTCGGCAGCGGACAGATGATCGCCGCCCGTGCGGTTGGCATGACCCTGCCTCAGGCCATTCGCTATATCATCCTGCCTCAGGCGCTGCGCCTGGCATTGCCGGCCTGGTCGAATGAAGCCATCTCGATGGTCAAATACACCTCCGTTGTATTTCTCATCGCCGTCCCCGACCTGATGGGCGAAGCCAAGATCCTGGCAGGGCGCTACTTCAATCCGATTGAGATTTATCTGACCGTCGCCCTGGTTTATATATTCCTGGTAGCTATTGCCACCCTGATCATGCGCAATGTGGAGCGCAGGCTGCAGACTCCCGGGCTGGAACTCGAAATCGAGAGACATTGATGCTCAAGCAAGCGGATGTGCAATCCCTGTCTGCACTGCTCAAACCAGGCCAGACTCTCACCGGTCCTGCCCAGCTGGCAGCCTATCAGCTCGACGCCGGCATGGATCAAGGCCTGCCGGAAGCCGTCTTGCTGGTCAGCAGCACGGATGATGTCCAACGTGCGGCCCGTTGGACCTCGCAGCACCAGGTAAGCCTGACCGCCCGAGGTGCAGGCACTAGCTATACCGGCGGAGCGGTGGCGGATGAGGGCGGTGTTATGCTGAGCTTTGCCCGTCTGAATGCCATCCTTGAAATAGATGTAACCAGCCGCATCGCCATCCTCCAGCCAGGCCTGGTCAATGGCGCATTACAGCGCCTGCTCCAGCCCCTCGGATTGTTCTACCCGCCCGATCCCGCCAGCCAGTCTGTGTGTACCCTGGGCGGCAATATCGCCGAGAACGCCGGTGGGCCGCATTGCCTGAAATACGGTGTCACAGGCAACTATGTCCTTGGCCTGGAAGTGGTGCTTCCTGACGGGCAGGTGCTGCAGTTAGGCGGGAAGGCCCTCGACCCGCCCGAGTATGATTTCACCAGCCTGATAACCGGCTCTGAAGGCACCCTGGCTCTGGTCACAGCCGCTATCTTGCGCCTGCGCCGCATACCACCCGCTGTCCAGGCGCTGACTGCCAGCTTTTCATCGGTCGCCCAGGCCGGGGAAGCTGTTTCATCTGTCATCGCCGCCAGCCTGCTGCCGGCAACCATTGAGCTGATGGATCAGGGCATGATCTCCATCGTCGAAGATTACCTGAATGCCAGCCTCCCCAGGGATGCCGGGGCGATGCTGATCATCGACGTGGATGGGTATCCGGAAAGCCTGGACGCGCAGTTGGATGAGATCGCAGCCACATTGAGGCAGTACCAGCCGCTGGAGATTAAAATCGCCCACACACCGCAGGAGCGGGATATCATCTGGCGTGCCCGGCGCAGCGCTGCCGGTGCCATTTCGAGGCTCACTCCGAACGAGTATCTGGTCGATGTGGCCGTGCCGCGCTCGCGGCTTTCCGAAGTCATCCAGGGCATCAATGCTATTGGGCGGGAGTACGGCTACCGGGTTTGCTACCTGGCTCACGCCGGCGATGGCAACCTGCACCCCAACTTGTTGTGTGACTTCTCCATACCGGGCGAGCGCGAGCGGGTGCTGCGCGCCGGCGGAGAGATCCTTACCTACTGCGCCAGCATCGGCGGCTCGATTGGCGCCGAACACGGCATCGGGCTGGAGAAACGGGATTACCTGCCCAGCATGTATTCACCCCGCGAGATCGGCGCCATGCTGGAAATAAAAGACTTGTTCGATCCCGATGGGCTGATGAATCCCAGTAAGATCTTTCCCGTCGATCACTCGCCGGAATCTGCCAGGCTGATTTCGACCAGCAGCCAACCCGGTGCACCAGGTATCCCCGGTGCATATTTCGCCCCCGCCACCCCTGACGAATCGGCAGATGGCCTGCGCCTCTTGCAATCCGCGCAGCAGCCGACCTATCTGCGCGGCGGAGGCACCCACTGGCAGGGAGATGCTCCACCCGGGACGCTTCTGTCCAGCGCCGGGCTGGCCGGCATCGTCAAGATTTCCACCGCCGATATGTACGTGACCGCTCGCGCCGGCACCACCCTCGCCGAGCTGCAATCGAGCCTGGCTGAGAAGGGCTTCTGGGTGCCGCTGTTGTCCATCTCGCCGGCTGGCACGCTGGGTGGAGGGATCGCCGCTAACACCAACAGCCCCTTCCGCAGCCTCTATGGAAGCCTGCGCGACCAGCTTCTGGCAGTCCAGGTCGCTCTTGGGGATGGGCGCCTGTTGCGCTTCGGCAGACCATTGGTTAAAGACGTGGCGGGCTACCAGATGAGTAAGCTGTTCCCCGGCTCTTTCGGTACCCTGGGTATGCTCACTGAGATCACCCTCAAGCTGCACCCCCTGCCGCGCTGCCGCCGCAGCCTGCTCATCCAGGCGCCCGACCTGGAACATGGGCTCGCCTGGGGATTTGCCGCCCTGCGCTGCGCCCTGATTTGTTCTGGAGCGGTGCTTTTCACGGCCTCTGTCGTGGATAAGCCCGCGCCTGGCTGGACGCTGGTCTACACTGCCGAAGGTCACCCGGCCGATGTGTCTGCCGAGCTTGATCTCGTGCGCCAGGCCCTTCTCGATGCCAGCTCCCCCTCCCCGCAGGAGACCGGTGCGCTCAGCGCTGCTGGGGTCTGGGAGCGCACCTTCACCTCCGGCGGATTCCTGGCGCGCCTCGCCCTGCCGGCCTCCGAACTGCCCCAGTTTATCTCTCGCCTGGAGCCCGCGCTGCTGGAGCAGGTCCTGGCGCTGGATATCGCTGCCGGAATGCTGCTCCTGGGCTGCCGGTCATCGCAGGCTGGGGAGATCTTGCCTGCCCTGCGCCAGGCAGCCGGACCAGGCGGCTACGCCATCATGGCAGCCGGTCCCCGGCCGCTGCTCAGGCAGGTCGATGCCTGGGGCGGCCCGCCTCCAGCCCACGACCTGATGCGCGGCTTGAAGCGGCGCTGGGATCTAGCTGATATCCTCAACCGGGGTGAGTTTATCTGATCCCACACTGATTTTAAGGAGAGAAAATGACCGCATTCGAGTTTTCCGATACCTCCACCTGGGCGGACAAGACCCTCATGCCCAGCTTTGCAACCGACTGGCCCTTGCTCCCCACCGTCCGGGCGGAGGGCGTCTACCTGTACACCGCCGATGGGCGCCGTTACATAGATTTCACTTCGGGCATCGCCGTGACCAACGTCGGGCATGGTCACCCCAAGGTCCTGGCTGCCGCCCGCCAGCAGATGGAGATCTTCTCTCACAGCGCGGTTGGCATCACCCTTCACGAGCCGCTGATGAAGCTGGCCCAGGCCCTCCCGCAAGTCCTGCCCGCCGGGATGGATATGTTCTTCTTCGGCAACAGCGGGGCAGAAGCGGTCGAAGGCGCTTTGAAGCTGGCTCGCTACGTCACCGGGCGGCCCGGCATTATTGCCTTCGAAGGCAGCTTCCACGGGCGCACCTACGGCGCCGCCTCGGTCACTTCGGTCAAATCCAAGTACCGGAATCATTACGAGCCCTTCGTGCCCAGCGTGTATTTCGCCCCTTATGCGTATCCGTACCGTTGCCCCACCGGCGAAGACGACGCCTCCGTGCTCGCCTGGAGCCTGGGCGGCCTCCAGACCATCTTCGACCGCTTCATCCCACCCTCGCAGGTTGCCGCCATATTGGTCGAGCCGGTGCAGGGCGAGGGCGGCTATGTCATACCGCCCGCCGGATTCCTGCCTGCCCTGCGGGAGATTTGTGACCAGCACGGCATCTTGCTCATCCTGGATGAAGTCCAGACCGGCTTCGGTCGCACCGGCGAGATGTTCGCCGCCCAGGTATTTGGCGTCCGCCCCGACATCATGGCTATCGCTAAGGGCATCGCCAATGGCTTCCCCCTCAGCGCCACCGTCGCCAACCACGAGCTGATGAGCCGCTGGCAGCCCGGGTCACATGGCACCACCTTCGGCGGCAACCCCATCGCCTGTGCCGCCGCCCTCGCCGTATTGGAGGTCATCAAGGAAGAGAACCTGCTGGAAAACTGCCGTCAGATGGGTGCCCGCCTGCTGCAGGGCATGCACCGTTTCAAAGACGCCTATCCCATGATCGGTGACGTGCGCGGCCTTGGATTGATGCTCGCTATGGAGATGGTCATCCCCGGGAAAGGCAAGACTCCCAACGGAGAGGCTGCTTTTGCACTGCTGAACGCATGCCTCCAGCGCGGCCTGATCGGCTATATGGCTGGCTTGCAGGGTCAGGTGGTCCGCCTGATCCCCCCGCTGACCGTCACCGCCGGGCAAGTCGACGAAGCTTTGCATATCCTCGAAGAGAGCCTGGCGGAGGTCAGCCGGGCTTAGCCCTGGCGCAATGAACAGCCCATCGCAGCCGCTTCCGCTGCCGGTCACCTGCCGTTATAATTGACCCGGCTGGCGCAGGCGTTGGCAAAGCGCACTTTTCATGAGCGCAGCAACTGCTTCACGATGTCATCTAGAGCGCTTGTGAAAAAATAGGCTGTCATCCTGAGCGAAGCGAAGGATCTCTCTCTAATAATTTTGGAGCCGCGAATGGCAATTCGAATTTTGCTTGTAGATGATCACACCGTGGTCAGGCAGGGACTGCGCATGTTCCTGTCCCTGGACCCTGAACTGGAGATAGTCGGCGAGGCCAGCAACGGTCAAGAAGCTATTGAAATGGTTAAGACCCTCCAGCCCGATGTGGTCTTGATGGATTTGCTCATGCCGGTCATGGATGGCATCAGCGCCATCCAGGTGATCCGCCGCGATTACCCAGACAGCGAAGTGATTGCCCTGACCAGTGTGCTGGAAGATGCCTCCGTAGTCAACGCCGTGCGCGCTGGCGCCATCGGCTACCTGCTCAAGGATACGCAAGCCGACGAGCTGTGCCGCGCCATCAAGGCTGCCGCAGCCGGGCAGGTACAGCTTTCCCCGAGAGCTGCCGAGCGCTTGATGCGTGAGATCCGCGCCCCCGAGAGCCCCGAAAAGCTCACCGAACGCGAGACCGAAGTGCTGCGCCTGTTAGCCTTGGGCAAAGCCAACAAAGAGATCGCCAGCGAGATGTACATCAGCGAGACCACGGTCAAGACCCATGTCAGCAACATCCTGATGAAGCTCGGCGTCCCCAGCCGCACCCAGGCTGCCCTGTACGCCGTTCGCATCGGCCTCGTCTCCCGCTGAGCCGGCTATATAATCCCTTGCTCCAAAACAACATCCCCCCATCGCACCACTGACGATGGGGGGATGCCGTTCTTTGGCAGGCTTGCTCCGCTGATCTACGCGGAGCTTGTTCCGCTGATCTACGCGGAAGTTTTCCTCCCCCCATCTCCGATGGGGGGATTGAGGGGGGTTATTTTGAGGAGGTTTATTCCGTCGAATTATTGTAGAACCAGTTGAAGGCGTAGTACCCGCTCTCTGGGCTCTCGATCCGGATCGCGATCTGGCGTAAGCCTCGCAGATCCTCGGGGATAGCGAAGGTATAGCTTGTCTCTCCGCCGCCGCCGGAGCTGATCCGGTCCACCTTGATCCCGTTCACAGCCCCCGTGCCCATCTCGCCCATGCGCACGTCGAAGCTCACATTAGCCGGTAGGTTTCTGGCGCGGATCGTCACGCTGCTGTTGCGCACCACGCCGGTGATCTTGAAGGTCGGGTATCCCGAATAGCCCGGCATGCCAGAAGACCCATCTCCCGAGCCACCGCCCGCCGTGCTGTTAGTGAACCAGTTGTACGCAAAATAACCCGATCCTGTGCTGCTCTGCAGGCGGATGGCGATTCTTTTTTCGCTCGCCAGGTCAGCCGGGATAGAGAACGTCGCCTTGAATGCTCCACCCTGTCCCGAGCCGATGCGGTCAACCTTGATCCCATTCACCGCCCGCGTGCCGAACTCGCCCATCAGCACATCGAATGAATCGTTAGCCGGAAAATTGGCCGTCTGGATGGTCACCGACTGGCCTTTGGACACTGACACAATGCTGAAGGTCGGGATAGCGCCTGTAGCGGGCTTGTCCGGGGCGCTGTCCTCCTTTACAGACACGCACAGTTTCTGCCCGGTATAAATCACGCCTGGCGAATCAATGTCATTGAGATCCGCCAGTACGTTCCAGGTTACCCCATACTTCAGTCCGATTTTGAATAAAGTATCGCCGCGCTTGACGGTATAGTACTCCGTGCAGGTCGCCGCGTAAGCCGGTGATACCGCCGGCAGTAAAACGCTCATCAAGAGTGCAATAACCAGCAGCGCCTTTAATGCTCTTCGCCAGGGTAAACTGTAATACTTCGTGTGGTTCGTCTCCATCCTCCAAATTGTTATTTATGTGTGCAAAGTGCGTTTTCTTTCAGCTGGCTGGCTTGCCCGACGCATCCTGACCAGCTAATGAAAATATACGTGTTATTGTCCTATAATTCATCCTACGAAAGAAGGATATGCACCTGGCTTACCGGCGGATATTAATTGCCTTCTAAAAACACTCCTGGCTATATCCTACGAAAGAATGAGACACAATCCCCCTCGGGCTGGATACCCCCGGCGGGAAATGATTGTATGATAGGAGAAACCAATCGAAACGATGGTCTGTTTTATTGGTACTTGTCGTGCAACAAGGAGAAAACACTATGAAAACGAAGAATATCCGCCTGGCGGCTTTACTGATAGTCATTAACCTGTTCCTGATCAGCTGTGGGCTGCTGGCTCCAACCCCGGAGACCAGCGCCGATGCTCTCTTTACCCAGGCTGCCCAGACGATCCAGGCCGAGCTGACCCAGCAGGCGCTCAGCACGCCGGTTTTTCAGCCCACGCAGGCCCCACCCACCCCAACCCAGGTCGGAGCGCCGACGAACACACAGCCGGCTCCGGTCACATCCGCACCGACTGCCACGCTTCCTCCCTCACCCACTCCGACGATCCTGCTGCCCACCCCCACATCGCTTCCCCCCAGCCCCACGCCAATTCCGGTTTTGTGCAACCACGCCCGTTTCGTGAAGGATGTCACCGTGGCCGACGGTACAGTCTACGCTCCTGGCTCCGAGTTCACCAAGGTATGGCGCCTGGAGAACGTCGGCTCGTGCACCTGGGATGAAGATTATTCGCTCATCTTCGTCAGCGGCGATCGCATGGACGCCCCTCGCTCCGTTGGCCTGTCCGAAACCGTCCGCCCCGGCGAGAGAGTGGATGTATCGGTGGATTTCATCGCCCCCGCCGGACGTGATACCTACCGCGGTTACTGGATGCTGGAAAGCGACGACGGAGAAGATTTCGGCATCGGCAGCAGCGCCAATAAGGCTTTCTGGGTCGAGATCCGCGTCCAGTCGCCCAACCAGAACTTTGCTTACGATTTCGCTACCAACATGTGCACCGCCACCTGGCGCAGCAGCGCTGGCTCCTTGAGCTGCCCCGGCGATCCGGACGACGAAGATGGCTCGGTCAGCTTGTTGGATAAGCCTGTCCTGGAGAACGGGCGTCACGAGAACGAGCCCACCCTCTGGACGCGGCCCGAAGCCACGCGTGAAGGCTGGATACAGGGCGTGTTCCCGGAATATAAAGTGCGTGAAGGCGACCACTTCCTAGCGGAAATCGGCTGTCTGGAAGATTACGACCGGTGCGAAGTGCTCTTCTCGGTTGACTACCAGGTATCGGGCGGCTCAGTGAAGAACCTGGGCGAATGGTACGAAGTCTACGACGAAGCCATCACCCGTGTCGATATCGACCTGTCCGACCTGGAAGGCAGGACGGTGCAGTTTATCCTGCGGGTCACCAATTACGGCCGGCCCAGCCATGCCAACCCGTTCTGGTTGGTGCCGTCCATACGCCGGGATGCCTCCACGCCCCCCCCGGTCGTATACGCACCGGCTATCGAAGCCGCTCGCCAGCGCGTCGCCCAGGATACCGGCATCAAAGCCAGCGACATCACCGTCCAGAGCTTCATGCTCACAGAGTGGAAAGACACCTGCCTGGGTGTCCACCTCCCCGATCAGATCTGCGCCGAAGCCATCATCCCGGGCTACAAGGTCAACATGACTGCCAATCGCAAATACTACGAAGCCCACACCAACATGGATGGCAGCATCGTCTACTGGTTCGAGCTCTAACTTTCGAGTGCTGAATGGAGTGTTTCCGGGGACGGAAGCCCCCGGAAACGCTCCGTCCAAGCCATCTTCTACCTCTTCATATGGGATCAACGCCGAAAGTACGCCAGGGTAATCTCAAAAATCCCTGTGTGCTCTGTTCTAAAAATATCAACTTCGTGTACCTTCGTGCCTTGGAGACTTCGTGGTGATATTTTCTTTTGTCGGAATGAGACAGATGTCATGGCAACTCTGTGCTCTTTGTGGTGCGTGTTTTACCCGGACGCAAAAATCACCCAAAACTCAGTTATAATCCAACTTTGAAAGGAGTACTAAAATGACTGAAACGTTCCAACCTTACAAACCGGGGATCGGCGTGATCATCACCAGCCTCCTCCTGGCCCTGGCCCTCCTGGCGGGGGTTGTGCCGCAGGTTGTTATGGCTGCACCCGCTCCGAGCGTCAGCGCCACCTGCGCCAAGTACCACACGGTCGTATCCGGCGACACACTCTCCAGCATCTCCGTCACCTACGACATCTCCATCGCCGAGCTCGCCGCTGCCAACAACCTGACCGAGCCTTACACCCTCACCGTTGGACAGAGCATTTGTATCCCCGGCACTGCCGCCTCTACCACAACCACGACGGATACGAAATCCACCAAGCGGGAGTTCACCATCGAGCGCCAGGGCAATTACCTGGTCATCAACGCCGCTAACTTCCCCAAGAAGAGCAGCTACGTGGTAAAGCTCAAGAAAGGCCGCATGAGCCTCCCCATGCCCTGGGTCAAGATTGGCGTCCTCCGCACCAGGAAAAACACCGATGTGATCCAGTCTTTCAGACTGCCCAAGAACTTTTTCGACACCCCGGTGATACAGGTCTGTCTGAAGAACTCCACCAGCGATGCGGTCATGTGCCTCCCCTTCCACCAGTAACCCCCTTTTAGATTTAATCAGCCTACCAAAAAATAGCGTGATGCGGTGCCAAAGCACCGCATCACGCTTTCCCCTCCAGCGGCACTGTCGCCAGGATGTGCGTCCCCGCCTGGGGTGCGCTCTCGATCTTGAATTTCCCGCCCAACGCCTCGATCCGCTCGCGCATCGAGCGCAGCCCCAGGTGACCCGGGTATTCCTGCAAAGTATCGAAGCCCGTCCCGTTATCGGCGATCTCCAGGGTCAGCGCCCGCTCGTCGAGCGCCAGTTTCAGCTTTACCTGCGTGGCGTGGGCGTGCTTGGTCGTGTTGTGCAGCGCCTCCTGCGCCACCCGGTAAAGGCTCTCCTTCATGCGCAGCGCAATGGATGGCTCCTCGCCCAGGTCGGTTTGTACCTCGATCTGGTGGCGCGCCCGCATCGCCTCCGCCAGCTTGCTCAATGCCGCCACCAGCCCCTCGCTCTCCAGCGACTCGGGGCGCAGCTCGAAGATCAGCGCCCGCATCTCAGCCAGCCCGGCATCCGCCAGGGAGAGCACGTATTCCAGCGGCGATGCCAGCTCGGGCTTGCCCACCTCGCTCTTATCCACCATCGCCCGCGCCGTGCGCGTGCCCAGGGCAATCCCATACAGCGCCTGCGACACCGAGTCGTGCAGCTCGCGCGCCAGCCGCTGGCGCTCTTCTAGCGCCGCCGCGCTCTGTGCCCGCTCGTACAGCCGCGCATTCTCGATGGCGACCGCTGCCTGGTTGGCGAATGCCAGCACCAGCTGCGCATCTTGATCGTCGAAGTGCCCCGGCCTAACCCGGTCTACGTGCAGCACCCCGATCAGGCGGTCTTTGACCATCAGCGGCACGCCCAGCCACGCATGGGCGTAGTCGAACGCCCCGTTGAAGGCCTCCAGCACCGCCCCATCCGTGCCCTTGTCTGCCTCCGGCACATCCAGCTCGTTGAAGATCACCGGCTGGCGCTTCTGGATCACCTGCCGGTACCCGCTCGGCGCTTTGACCGCCACCCGCAGTCCCAGCACCTGCTCCCGCTCGCTCGGTCCCCGGTAGTCCAGGAAAGTGAAGCTGCCGTCTTCGATCGTCGCGATGGCTGCCCCCGTGTAATCCACCACCGTCTGCAGCTGGCTCAGGATCAGCGCCAGCAGCGGTGTCAATTCCAATGTAGATGCCACGTTGCGCGCCAGCTCCAGCAGGGCCGCGATCTCGCGTGTCCGCTCCGCCACCCGCTGCTCCAGCAGCTGGTAAGCCTCCACCTGTTCCGTGATATCCCGCACCGCCGCCAGCGTGTGCGTCCTGCCGTAATAGCTGAACTGCGTCCCGGTGATCTCCACCTGGAACGGTGTGCCGTCTTTATACACGTCCCGTGCCCGCCCGCGGAACTGCCCACCCGCCCGCACCGCCTCGACGTACTTCTCGAATATACCCCACGAGTCCGGGTGGATGAAATCGCGCGGCTGCAGGCTGCGGAACTCCTCCACCGTATAGCCGTGCATGCGCGCCGCCGCCGGGTTGAAGTCCACGAGCTCCCCTTCCAGCGTGTTGATGAACAGCCCATCGCTCACCGACTCGAAAATCCCCCGGTACTGCGCCTCCCGCTCGCGTAAAGCCGCCTCGGCCTTCTGCCGCTCGATGATATCTTGCTCCAGCGCCTCGTTGACCTGCGTGATCTCCTGCGTGCGCTGCCTCACTGCCCCCGCCAGCCGTGCCTGCCGGTTGGCGGTCAGGTACACCATCCCCGCCACCATCATCGCGATCGTCAGCAGCCCCACCCTGAACAGCAGCAGGTCCTCGCTCACCGCCGCCTTCCACCCGCCCGCCGGGACGCCCGCCAGCACCCACGCACCGTCCGGCAGGTTGATGCGTTGCACCACCGGCTCTTCCAGCAGCACCTCTTTCGCCCCGTAGAACAGCTGCCCCGCCTGGTCGCTCAGCACCAGGTCCAGCGTGCCCGCTTCGTCGCCGATCCCCGCCAGCGCCAGCACCGGCTCCAGGTCCACCACCAGGTTGATCAGCCCCCAGTAGCGCTCGTTCTGGAACACCGCCTTGCGCGCCACCACCCCCATCCCCCCGTCCGCCAGGTCGGTCGGACCGCTCAGCACGATCTGCCGCGTCCCGATCGCCCGTTCCACGTCCTCCCGCACGCCCGGACGCGTGTCCTTCAGCGGGTCGTAGCCCACCACCCGCACGTTATCCTCGATCGGGTACACATAGTACACAATTCCTCCCGGCGCCACCGCGATCGTGCGGATGCCTGTCGTGCTGGCGTACACGCTCGCCGCAAACGTCTCGAAGCTCTTCCCGAAGTTCTCGTCCTGGATCACTACCTGCGAGAACGCGTTCAGGCCGTCCAGCAGCGAAAAGCGCCGGTTCAGCGCCGCCGAGAGCGCCACTGCCCGCAGTGCCACCTCGTCCGCCGCCTGCGACTGTCGCTCCGCGATCAGCCGCCTCTCGTACCACCTGCCTGCCATCCACCATGCCGGCAGCAGCACCGCCAGCGCCACCAGCACCGCCAGCCATGCTCCCGCCGCCGGGTTGCGTAGGCCCTCCCTCAACCGATTCCAACCGGATTTCACCATCCTCTAGCTCCCAACTTCACCTCGATCGAATGGGGAAATTATACCTACATATCGAGATCGCGTTGTTCAGCCGGGTCCTGCCCGCTGCGCACCTCTGAGATAAAAACGCCTCCGCCCGCTTCCGGGTTCCAACCCCCATCCCAATTCCTAATTTTGAGCTTCCCCCCAATTACCCAGTTGACTTATTACCTTATCCCTACTCTCTACTCTCCCTCCTCCCAATTCCTGATTCGCAATTCCTGATTTCCCCTTCTGGTGTAGAATAGTACAAAATCCCTCAAATGCCGCCCCGCGCGAACCCACCCACCAAGGAGAATCACTCATGAAAGGCAATGTAAAAATTATCGCAGCATTGAACGACCTCTTATCCGACGAGCTCACCGCCATCAACCAGTACATGGTCCACTCCGAGATGTGCGCCGACTGGCAGTACGAGCACCTGCACGAAGCCATCGAGGGGCGTGCCATCGCCGAGATGAAGCATGCCGAAAAGCTCATCGGGCGCATCATCTTCCTCGAAGGCTCCCCCACCGTCAGCGTGCTCAAGAAGATCCACATCGGCCCCGATGTCGCCGCCCAGATTCAAAACGACCGCCAGGCTGAAGCCGACGCCGTCCTCGCCTACAACACCGCCATCCGTCTCGCCGTCGAAGTCGGCGACAACGGCAGCCGCGAGCTGCTCGAATCCATCCTCAAAGAAGAAGAAGACCACCTGGATTGGCTCGAAGCCCAGCTCGACCAGATCGACCACATGGGCATCCAGATCTACCTCACCGAGCAGGTGGATTGAGCCATCCCCCGGCCCGCTCCGGGTCATCCGCTGTCTGCCCGCGGGCGAGCCTTGCATCATCGCTCGCCCGCTTTTTTATCGCCTGCCTGCCGCCTCGGCGCCGCCTCGCCCGTCGGGAGCTGCCTGCCACTGCGCCTTGAAAACCCCCGGCAGGTAGGCCAGCCCGCGCCGCACGGTGATGTGCAGCACGGCCGAGGCGCTTGCCCCGTGCCCGCCGGTTGCCCTTAAAATTACGACGCCTTCTTCGTTATAGCGTGCCGCTCTGGGAACCTGTACCCGCACATCGAGGGATATCCGCTCCCCAGGCTCCAGCGGGATGGACGTGCCTGTCAGCTCCGCCACCCAGGTCGAGCTGATCGCCACGCTGTAGACCTCTGCCGTGTCTCCCATATTCGTAAGCTCCAGCGTCCAGGTGGCAGTCTCCCCAGGGCTGCATCAATGACGGTCTCGCCCGGCTCCAGGGTTATGGCATACATTGATACCCGGCTGGTCAGCTCAGCCGTTGCAGATATACTCGCCTCTCCCTGCGAAGTGAGCCGCACCGTGTGCGTATGCGTCTTGCCCGCCGTAGCGGAGGTTGGCACGCTGACCAGGATACTTACCCCTCCCCCCTCGCCTGCCCTGAACGGCCCTGCGCTTTCTGGAGCGCTCACCGCCCACCCATCCCCCGTGATGCTGATTGTGATAGTATCCGTGCTGTTTCCCGTGTTCGTGACCGCCAGCGTGTAAGTCAGCGTCTCGCCCGGATCAGCCCTCTGGCTCGCCTGCTCTGCCCTCGCTTCCACCGCATGCACCAGGTTGGCAGTCGTGGTCAGGACCGCCTGGGTCGAGTTGCTATCATCCCCTTGCGATGTGATCATCGCTGCCGCTGTATCGCTTTCGCCCGCCAGGGCATTCACCGGTACGCGCACAGCTACGCCCAGCGGGATGCTGGATCCAGCTTCCACTGGTCCCACCTGCAGCGGCGCACTGATCGGCCATCCGCTTACCAGGCCGATGTCGAAGCTGTCGCTGGCGTTGCCCGTGTTGGTTACCGTCAGAGTATACGCCACCGTTTCACCCGGGTCGCCGGACGCCTCTCCCACCCTCGGGCTGACCTGCACCCCGTACACTGCGCTGGCGTTGGTCGCCACCTGCGCCTCGGCATAGACATCCGGTGCCAGGTCGGATACGGCCCTGATCATCGCCGTGTCTCCCTCGCCTGCCTGCGCCTGGGCGGGGATCTCCACGCCCACCTGCACCGCCGCGCTCCCACCAGGCGCCAACCTTCCGACCGATGCCGGGATACTCGTCGCCCATTCCTCTCCGCTCACCGCCAGGCTGAAACTCTCACTGATCGTGCCCGTGTTCGTCACCTGCAGCGTGTGCGTCACCGTGCTGCCCGGGTCGCCGGTCAGTGTGCTCACCGCTGGGCTGATCTCCACACCTATCAAAGTCACCGTCATCGTCACCGGGACGCTGACATCACCGCCAGGCGAGCTGTTCACCACCCGCAGTTCAGCCCGGTAGACCCCCGGCCCGGGCACATCCGGACCGCTCGCCTCGAAGGTCACGCTCACCGCCTGCCTCGCCCCGACCTGCAAGGTGCCGCTGACTGGCTCCACCGTCAGCCAGCTGACATCCTCCTGGACTGGATCCAGCTCGACGATCTCGAAATCTACGGCTTGGTCGATCAGGTTCACCAGCCTCATTTGTTTCGTCTGCGTGCCGCTCATCGGCACGACCGTCTCCAGGCTGCCGGGCGCTACCAACAGGTCGCCGCTGGCTCCCAGGTACAGATCCCTTGTCGTCGCCCTCCCCCGTTCACGTTAACCGTCCCGCTCGCCGGATGGTAGCTCGGGTGGGTGGCGGTGATGGCGTGCTGCCCTGACGAGGCATACAGGGTGTAGAAGCCGTCTGCCCTCTCCGGGTCATCCGGGGTGCCCACCGACAGGCCTGCCAGCCCTTCATCGCTGCTCACCCACGCCCCGCTCACCCCCTCCAGGGCCTCCGCCTCGTATACGTTGCCCACCACCAGCCCACCCGAAGGCGGCGTGCACGCCGTCTGGATGCGCACCTGGTCGATGTAATAGCCCGCCATGGTGCTCGATATATCGCTACTCAGGCTGAAGCGCAGCCGCGCTGTCCCGCCCGCCGCTGATTCCAACGTGTCAGTGAAAACATCCCAATCGCTCTGGGGCATATCGCTGGTGGACTGCCACATAATCTGGTACGCTCCCCCGTTGATGCTGACTTCGGCGAAGGCGCGGTCATAGGATCCTGGTTCCAGGCTCCAGGCCTGCCGCCAGCTTGCCACCAGGGGTGTGCCCGATGGGACCTCCAAAAGATCGATAACGGGCGATAGCAGGTGGTAATCAGCCCCGTTTTCATAATCCCCGTCCAGGTCTGTGCCCCAGCAAAGGCTGCCGGATGTGCATCCTCCGGGCCAGGTGATCGGCGCGCCCCATTCCCACTCATCCTGAGCGCCTGCATGGGTATAGCCGCCGTCGCCGGTCTCGAAATCCTCCCCGTAAGCGGCAAAAGTATACCCAGGTGCGCTGCAGGTGTGCAGATCGGCATCCAGGGCGAAGTCTTCGACCTGGTTCCCGGTCAGCGGATCGACAGTGCGCGACTGAGCCAGATAACCCGGCAGGAATGCCTGCACCTGGAAGGTGTAAGTGACACCTTCGGACAACCAAATGCTGTAATAACCGCTTCCCGGATCGCTCCAAAGCGGTTCTGACGGTCCGCCCTCGATGTCGAGGCGCGCGTACAGCGGCCAACCGGTGAGTGCATCGGTGATGTGGCCTGATACCAAATAAGAAGCCTGCCGGCTTGCGCGGCTGTCAAAGACCAGCTCGACCCCGGAGGCCGTCTCGCCGGACGGGTGAACAGCCGCCAGGATTAAAGCAGCAATCAGTAGAATAGACCGTAATCCAGCAGATCGGCAGCCCATCGATGGCTCCATAGCTTTCCCCTCCTGGGCATGGCGTTAACCATACCGCCTCCGGCTGGTGAGCAGCACCCGCCCGCCTTCCCCTGGCATAGGCTGCTTGCCCCTCCAGGATAGCCTCCGGCACCATAGAACCCGGTGCCGCGCGGCACTGATTCCAGTTTATAACCATTTTGGATGGTTGTCAATTTTCATCTGCCCCCTCTGCCGCACCCTTCCCGCCGCCGGACTTTGCCATGCCCCGAAATGCAGGCGGAGCACTTTGTCCTGTGCTCCGCCTGTTCTGGATTTCTAAGGCAGCGGTGGGTTGGCGTTGTGCGCCAGCTCCAGCGCCATATCCCCGAACCACTCCCCTGCCGCCGGGTCCTCCACCCCCCTCACCGGGTCCAGCGGCCCGCTGGTCCACCGGTAGCACTCCCCGTCCGACTCGCCCGGGATCTTCACCCACAGGTACGCATCCACCAGCGCCTGTCCCGTGTCCGCCGTCGGTCGGTAGCCCAGTCCCCGCTCGGGCGGGTTGCACCAGTCCTGCGGGTCGCCTGCCGGGTGGTCCGCCGGTGGGATCCAACGCCCCTGCCCGTTGCGGCTCGTATCGATCACGAAATGCTTGATGCCGGCATCTCCCGGGTACGGCACCCATGTCTGGCTCTCCACGTTATCCGCGTACCATTGGTCCGTCAGTCCCCATGTCGAAAAGTCGTCCACGTTGGCGGGAAAATATTGGCTGCCGCACCAATCGAAGTGCCCGTTGCCCCACGAGCCCGGGTCGCTGGCGAACCATATACACTTCGCGATCCACGCCCCGTATTTCTCCAGCTGCTCCGTGGGTTGGTAGTTCGAGACGTTCAAGAAGAACCCGTCCGCCTCCAGCCCCCCCGCCTGCACCAGCCGGTGTGCCGCGTCGCCCGCCCCCAGCCACCGGCTGTGGGTCCCGTCCAGGTACACCGATGTGTTCGGTTGAGCCTTCAGCGCCTGCACTGCGTAGTTCAGCATCGCGAACCGCTCGTCCGCTGCCGTTGCCTCGTCCGCATCCGCCGGTCGGCACCACTCGTAGTCCGCCGCCTGCGATGGCAGTCCCCGGAACTGCTTGTACCACGGGATGATGCCCAACCCGTCCGGTTCCAGGATCACCACCGCCTGCTCGTCGCCGATCCCCGCCGCAAAGCTGTCGATCCAATCCATGTATTCCTGCACGCTCAGCGCCCCGCCGGCTGAGTACTGCGCGCAGTCCCGGAACGGCAGGAAGTACGCCACCAGCACCGGCACCGTCCCCTTCCCCGCCGCCCGCTTGACCGTGTTCTTCACCTCCTGCTGCACCCTTTTCGGTGAGCCGTCGGAGAACCACTCCGCTTGCGGCATCTCGATCATCTGCCGGATCAGCTCCGCATCCGCCTTCTCGCCGCTGGAGATCAAGTCTGCGATCTGCTCGATCGCCCCATGGTTCGGCTTGGCGACGTAGAACCGCGTCTCCGGCGGGAAGCTGTTGGCCTCCGCCGCCCGCGATCCTTCCACCGCTGGCGCCAGGGCGCATCCGATCAGGATTGCCAGCAAAATGCCGGCGTTCAGCATGCGTCTCGGCTTTCTTCGAGTGTTCATTTTAGCCTCCTTCTTTGGTCGTCCATCCTATTTGCCTTCAAGGCCCGCCGGATTGAGTCTTGGTTGTCAGTGGAGCATGCTTCAGCGGGTGTTTATCTAATTTTACATACTGAATGGGCGGCGTGTCAACTGTGCGTGCTGACTATCTAACAATAGTCCGGACATCATTCCAAGCCGGGCTCTTCCGTGTCGTCCTGGACCGAAATGTCATTCCGAACGCTTGCGCTCTTTGCAAGTGTGAGGAATCCCTAACTTTTCTATTCTCTCGCTCTTAAGAAACTTTCCGTCACTGCGAGCCGTCCTTTGGCGATGCAGTCCCGCTCTGGGCACATTGTCAAAGAGAGATGGCTTCGTCGCTGCGCTTCTCGCCATGACTTGTTTCTTTACAATAGAAATGCGCTAACCTATGGGATTACTCCTTATGAGAAAAAAGGGCTTTCAGCCCCTCGTACTCGCTTTTCAGCAGACCGTAGAACAACGTCCCGCTCAAACTCCCGTCCGGGTTCCGCTTGTTTTCCGGCACATGCCCCTCTTTTACCATCCCGCAGCGCTCGGCCACCCGCAGGCTGCGCAGGTTTGTGTCGTCGCATTCCATGCGCACCCGCTGCGCCTTCAAATGCTCGAAGACGAGCTGTAATGCGCCTCTTACGGCCTCCGTCACATAGCCCCGACCTTCGTGATCTTTGTCGGCGAAGAAGCCGATTTCGAACTCCGGCAGGTCCCAATTGACCGGCCCGATATAGATTTGAGCCACAAAGGTGTGCGTGCTTTTCTCGAAAGCGCCCATGAAGAAGCATCTGCGCCCCGCCCATTCGTCTGCCAGATCTCGAACCAGGGCTTCCGCCTCTTCCAGGCTCTTGATCGACAGGATGACGTTCTCCGATTCGTAGCGCCTCAGGTGCTCGCGGTTCCTCTGGCTGGCGGCGTAGTACCATTCACCGTCCCCCGCCTGAAAGCCGCGCAGGTACAGGCGTTCCGTCTCTATTCGGGTGGGTATGTCGGGCAGCATCGATTGAACCGTCGCAAGCCGGCCCTCACGTTGTCAGTTCGACCACATACGACGTCATCTCGCTGATGTGCGTGCCTTTGGCCCCTTTGAATTCATACACGTCGCAAAAAGCGTATATTTTCCCGTTTTTCAACAGACGCCTGCCATCCACCGCGCCGGCCTTGCCATGCGTGACCACATGCCGGATGGTCAGCTCCACCACCTCATCATCTGTGATCCGCTCCAACGCTCGGGTAAAATCCTCCCTGCCCTGGATGGCCTCTCTGCCGACCAGGTTTAGACGGATGTCGTCCGTGATGCTGTTCAGGATAAACTCGCTCTCGCCTGTAGCAAAGGCAATGGTTAGCTTTTCGAGCAATAAGTTTTTGGGGGAGTTTCCGCAATCTTCACCGACGATCACTTTTGTCATAAGGCTGCTCCTGGCTTTGAATATCGACGAGAATCATAACACACCCGTTTCGCTTCTTGCCCCTCCCCCCGCCCGGCGTTATAATCTCAATCTATGACCGCACTTTTCCCTGATACCGATCCCAAAGCTGAAGCCGTTCTGATCCGTTTGCTGCGCGATGCCCCGCCCTGGCGCAAGATAGAGATGGTGGATCAGCTTAATCAGTCGGTTAAGCTTCTCGCCCTGGCTGGTTTACGGCAGCGCTTTCCCCAGGATGATGATGAACGCCTGCGCCGGCGGTTGGCGGATTTGCTGCTCGGTGAAGAGCTGGCTATCAAAGTATATGGACCTTTGCTGGTGGAGAGCTAAGCGTGCTGCCAGAACCTGTTAGCATATTGCTGCTCGTGACAACCGCCTTTGAGCGATTGTATATCCCTTATCTGGTCGGCGGATCGATGGCCTCCGCTTTCTACGGCGTGGCGCGCTCGACGCTGGATGCGGATGTGGTTGCCGATATCCCGGAAGATAAAGTAGACGCTCTGGTTGCTGCACTTGGCGCAGATTTCTATGCGGATGAAGAAATGATCCGTTGGGCGATTGAACACCGCAGTAGTTTCAACCTGGTTCATCTGCGTACGATGTTTAAGGTGGATGTTTTTATCCGCAAAGAACGCCCGTTTGACCGGGCTCAATTTGAGAGACGGATCGAACAGGTTATTGCCACACAGCCCGAGCAGAAGGCGTTTATCGCATCTGCAGAAGATATTATTCTTGCCAAACTGGAATGGTATCGTCTGGGAAACGAAGTCTCCGACCGGCAATGGCGAGATATCTTGGGGATTTTGATCGTCCAGGCCGGGCGGTTAGATCTGGATTATCTGCGCCGCTGGGCTGTCGAATTAAATGTCTCCGACCTGCTCCAACGCGCTCTGATAAAGATCCAATAACGGGTCTCTCCCACCCACGCACATGGGTTTTGTGGAACCACTCTAAGATGGGTATGATCTCAGCGTCAACCGGCTCTCCAATCCATAATCCGCTGCCAGCTTGTGTCTCACGTAAACACGTGTTATACTTTTTTACGTGAAACGCCCTGTTCTGGAGGCCATCATGGAAACAACCCAAAATGTTACCCTGGCGATTCCCAAGGATGTTTTGCGCAAAGCCAAGATTATCGCCGTGCAAAAGAACACTTCCCTGTCCGCCCTGCTGACCCAAACGTTAACCGACTTGGTCGCCCGTCATGAAGCGTACGATCAGGCGCGGCAGCGCAATTTATCTTTGTTGAAAAGCGGGTTCGACCTGGGTACACAGGGCGAGCCTCATTGGAAGCGAGATAGTTTGCATGAGCGCTGATCCTCGGGAAGCCACTTTTCTGGATACCAACATCCTGGTTTATGCATTCGACCGCTCCGCCGGGCAGAAGCATGACCGCGCCGTGCAACTGATAGAAGGATGTTGGGAAAATGAAAGCGGCTGCCTCAGCCTCCAGGTGCTGCAGGAATTCTTCGTCACGGTGACCCGGAAGATCGCTGCGCCGTTGGATCATGGGACCGCCCGGCAAATCGTCGCCGACCTGGCGCAGTGGCGTCTGCACGCCCCCCAGGCCAGTGACTTGCTGCAAGCCATTGACCTGCAGCGTGACTATCAGCTTTCCTTTTGGGACGTGCAAATTGTGCAAAGCGCGGCCAGTCTTGGCTGCAAGCAGCTGCTGTCCGAAGACCTGAGCCACGGGCAGGTGTATGGAGAAGTGCGCGTCGTTAATCCATTTTTAGAGCCGAATTGATCGCCCCGCACCTCCCCTCGCCGCTCGCTTCCATCGCTCTTAGTAAAGGATGTTTTAGAAGAAATTAATCCGGCTTGATGCGGGCGAGAAGTTCACGAGCAAGTGCCAGAAAATAAGCCTTTATTTCCTCCCAGGGTAATGGTTGAAGCATTCGGGGGAACAGCCGAATTTTCTCAACATTCTTCAGGGCATAAGCCAGGTAAAGCTCCGAAAGTCCCCGGTCCTTTTCTCGCGCCATGCGGAACAGGGCATCAAACTTCATGTCTGTATGCTGCAAAATCCAATACAGGTCAATAAAATCCTTGGCATCGGTGCGGCCAAACACGGCCAAAACTTTGTTGGAGCCTATGTTCTCCAGGCTGTCGAGTTGTATGCCATCTCTCAGGACAAGCATTCCAAAATGCACAGGCACATCTTTTACCAGGTCAACTTTTAGCATGTTTCCAACCCCATCCGTCACAATATATTGGATGAAGGTATCCGTGACAACCTGGTTGGTAATCTCCAATTTCAACGCGTGTAAAATCCCCAGGATTACCCGATTGGCCTCGGCAAAATCTTGCTCGAAGTCATTGGTGAATAAATCCAGGTCAAGGCTTTCGCGATGATGGAAATAAAAACGGGCCAGGGCTGTCCCGCCCGTTAAATAGAAAGGTTTGCCCAGCGGTCCGGCGAAAAAATGTTCAAGGAAACGATCCTGCAAGGCAAAATTAGCGTTCATGGAGCAGCTCACCCGCCCAAACCGACAGTGCAAACTCCCAGGCCGCGCGCACTTGCGGCTTCAGCTGGAGTTTTGGAAAAATGGCGCGCAATTCTGCCAGCGAAATATATCCCCAAATATCCTCGTAACGAGCGGACTCCAGCAGCCGTCCTACCAACCAGGCTTTTTGCCCTTCATCATCTCCCCGTAAAATAGCCTGGATGTCGGTCTCAGTGAGATTGTAATCCCAAATGAAATAGGGTGTATTCAGTTCACTCATAATAAAATTGTATCACACCCATTAATCCCAAGTTGTCCAAGTCAGATGTGCTATGCTGGACCCTTTGCACCGCTGCGATAGACACCCGTCCGAGTATAATTACCCGCATGGACCTCTTCAGCCACTCCATGCACGAGCGCATGAAGACCGAAGCACCCCTCGCCGCCCGCATGCGCCCGCGCACCTTGGATGAATTCACCGGGCAGGAGCATATCGTCGGGCCGGGCAAGCTGCTGCGCCGGGCGATCGAAGCCGACCGCCTGTTCTCCTCCATCATCCTGTGGGGTCCGCCCGGCACCGGCAAGACTACCCTCGCCATGGTCATCGCCAACCTGACCAAATCACACTTCGAGACCCTCTCGGCGGTCTTGGCGGGCAAGGCCGAGCTGAGGGTAGTCATCGAGAAGGCCCTCGAGCGGCGCAAGCTATACAACAAGCGCACCATCCTCTTTGTCGACGAAGTCCACCGCTGGAACAAGGCCCAGCAAGATGCCCTGCTGCCGCACGTCGAGAACGGCACGGTTATCTTGATCGGCGCTACTACAGAAAACCCCTATTTCGAGGTGATCGGCGCCCTGGTCTCACGCTCGCGTGTTTTCCAGCTCCGCCCACTGGAAGACGAAGATGTGCGCATCATCCTGAACAGCGCCATCACCGACCGCCAGCGCGGATACGGTGATCGCTCCATCCGCCTCGAAGAAGATGCACTTCAGCACCTGATCCACATCGCCGGCGGCGACGCTCGCAATGCCCTCAACGCCCTCGAACTGGCGGTGGAGAGCACCCCGCCCGGTCCGGATGGGACGGTTGTCATCACCCTGGATGTGGCCCAGGAATCGATCCAGCGCCGGGCCGTGCTGTACGACAAAGATGGCGACGCCCATTACGATACCATCTCGGCCTTTATCAAGTCGGTGCGCGGCTCAGATCCCGATGCGGCCCTGTACTGGCTGGCAAAGATGCTCTACGCCGGTGAAGACCCGCGCTTTGTGCTGCGCCGCCTGATCATCCTGGCGGGCGAGGATATCGGGCTTGGCGACCCGCTGGGACTGGTAGTCGCCAGCGCCGCCGCCCAGGCCTTCGACTACATCGGCCTGCCGGAGGGCATCTATCCCATCGTGGAAGCCACGCTCTACCTGTCAACTGCCCCCAAATCCAACAGCGCCGGGGCATATTTCAAGGCTTTCCAGCTCATTGAACAGGAAGGCATCACTGCCGTACCTCAACACCTGCAGGACGCCAACCGCGATGCACGCGCCTTAGGTCATGGCCGGGGCTACCAGTACCCGCATGAATCCCCCGATCACTTTTTACCGCAGCAGTACCTGCCGCGGCCGCTGCTCGGCACCTACTTCTACCAGCCCTCCGAGCAGGGCTATGAAGCCCAGGTCAAAGAGCGCCTGGAGCGCTGGCGCGATGCTCAGCGCCGCGCCCTCGAGATCACCACCGCTGAGGTCCTGCCCGACCTGAGTGAAAACGCCATCAAAGACATCAAGCACAAACACAAGCCCTCCTGAGAACTCTCATGCCGACATTACTGCTCATCCGTCACGGAGAAAACGATTACGTGGTCAAAGGGCGCCTGGCTGGTCGCCTGCCGGGGGTGCACCTGAACGAAAACGGGCGTCAACAAACGCAGTGGCTGGTCGAGAAGCTGGCCGGCGCGCCTATCAAAGCCATTTACTCCAGCCCGCTCGAGCGGGCCCTGGAGACCGCCGGGCCGCTGGCTGAGGCGCTGAACCTCGCCATCATTGTGAGCGACGGATTATTGGAAACTGACATCGGCGAATGGCAGGGTCGCACGATCAAAAGCATGCGGCGTGAAAAGCTCTGGCGCGTGGTGCAGACCGCCCCATCGCTGGTGCGCTTCCCTGGCGGCGAAACGCTGGTAGATACTCAATACCGCGTGACCCGCGAGATCGAGACCATCTGCGCCCAGTACGCGCCGGACGACATGATAATCTGCGTCTCACATGGCGACCCGATCAAGCTGGCGGTCGCCCACTACATCGGGCTGCCGCTGGATAATTTCCAGCGGCTGGTTGTCGCTCCGGCTTCGATCACTGCCTTGCAGATCACTGACCGCTTCAGCCGTCTGGTCAGCCTGAACCTGGATAATTCTTTCAACCGGCCCAAACCATAAACATTTTCATCTTGCTTCGACCAGCCTGATATTCCCTGATCTGCAAAACGACTATCTGGTATACTACGCCTTATCTGCCGCCCAAGATAACGGAGCCATCTATGCCCCCCAACGAAATCGACCTGCGCCCGGTAACACACATTACTACGGATGCCATCGGGCAGCCTGGAAAGCGCGTCTTCTATATCCAGGGCTGGCAGGACGAGCGAACCATTACCCTGATCGTTGAAAAGCTCCAGATCCAATCGCTGGCAGTCGGGGTCGAGCAGTTCCTGGCGGAGATCGCTACCCGCTACTCGGACCTCCCGGAGGCATCCGGCGAGTACAGTGAAGAGAAAATGCGCATCCACCCGCCGGTGGATCCTTTATTCCGCACGGGAGAGATCGGACTGGGCTACGACTCAGATAACGATCTGGTCGTCCTGATTGCCCGCGAGCTGCTGGCCGAAGACCAGGATCCCAACGAAGCCAGCGTGGTGCGTTTTTGGTGCACCCGCTCTCAAATCCGTGCGCTGAGCCATTGGGGTGTTGAAGTAGCCTCGCGCGGCCGGCCCACCTGCCCCCAGTGCGGGCAGCCGATCGAGCCTGAAGGCCATTTCTGCCCCAAGAAAAACGGTCACCTGCACTAACCCATCCCGGAGGATTCCCGGCCAGCCGCATAACCTCTGAACTCCCGGCTGGCAGGCGTACCGTACGCTCATGCTGCTCCCTCTACCGATCCCTAAAAAAGATTCGCTGCTTACCATCCTCCAGGAAGGTAAGCTGTCTCTGCAGGGGGAGTTCATGTGGGGATCCAACTACACCTTCCTGCTGGAGGTGGAGCACCCGCTCGGCAGCGTAAAGGCGGTCTACAAGCCCACTCGCGGGGTGCGACCGCTTTGGGATTTCGCCACTTCCACGCTGGCGCGCCGGGAGGTAGCCGCCTTTCTGGTCAGCGAGGCGCTGGGCTGGCACATGGTCCCCCCGACGATCTACCGCAAGGATAGTCCGCTCGGTCCCGGCTCTATCCAGCTGCATATCGATCATGATCCCGAATATCATTACTTCAACTTCAGCCCGTCGGACCGACAGCGGCTGCGCCCGGTGGTGCTGTTCGACCTGCTGATCAATAACGCCGATCGCAAGGGCAGCCATGTGCTGGTCGATCCCGAGCGCCGTATGTGGCTGATCGATCACGGCATCTGCTTTCACGTCGAGAACAAGCTGCGCACCGTCATCTGGGATTTTGCCGGAGAGCCGATCCCCGAAGACCTGTGCAGCGATGTGACCCGCTTCCGCCAGCAGCTTGCAGATGAACCACGTTCACGCCCGCTGGTGGAACAACTGTCCAGATACCTGAGCGCCAACGAGATCAAAGCCTTGGCAGCCCGGGCAGAACAGCAGATGCGCCTCGGGACTTTCCCCGACCCGGATCCAAACCGGCGCCTCTATCCCTGGCCCCCGGTCTAAACCGCCCAGGGCAAATTCACACACCATAGTTCAGGGAGTTAACCATGCCGCATACCAAACTCGCCATGCTTGGTTTTGGCAACGTCGGGCAGGCGCTGGCGCGCCTGCTGCTGCGCAAAGAGGCAGATATCCAAAAGCGCTACGGCATCACGTTCACCGTCACCGGCATTGCTACCGGTCGGCATGGCGCCGCCATCGACCCGCAGGGCATCGACCTGCAGAGCGCCCTGGCAATCATGGATGCCGCAGGGAGCCTCGCATCGCTCTCGAAGCTGGCCCCGCCCGCCGATGCCATCGATTTTATCCAGCGCTGCGGCGCCGGCGTGCTCTTCGAGAACACACCCGTCAACTACCAGAACGGACAGCCGGCAGTAGATCATCTCAAAGCCGCCCTGGAGCTGGGCATGCATGCCATCACTGCCAACAAAGGCCCGGTCGTCCACGCCTACGGGCATCTCAGCCAGCTTGCAGCCGAGCAGGGGTGCAGGTTTTTCTTCGAGTCAACCGTCATGGACGGCGCCCCCATCTTCTCGCTCTTCCGCAGCGCGCTGCCAGCCGCCGACCTGCGCTCCATACGGGGCGTGCTCAACTCGACCACCAACCTGATCCTGACCCGCATGGAGGGCGGCGAGAGCTTCGACCAGGCGGTGGCGTATGCCCAGTCGATCGGCATCGCCGAGACCGACCCCAGCGGAGATATCGACGGCTGGGATGCCGCTATCAAAGTGTCTGCCCTGGTGAGCGTGCTGATGGGCGTGCCGCTGAAGCCGGCGCAGGTGGACCGGCAGGGCATCCGCAGCATCACCCCCCAGGAGATTGCCCGTGCCAGGGAGCAGGGCAAGCGTTGGAAGCTGGTCTGCTCGGCAGAGCGGGATGATGCGGGCATGCACGCAGGCGTGCGGGCGCGGGTGGCGCCCGAGATGGTAGGCATCGACTCGCCCATGTACGGGATCGAAGGCACCACCAGCATTGTTCAGTTCGAAAGCGATGTGCTCGGCTTGCTCTCGGTGATCGAGAGCGATCTAGGTCCGCACACCACCGCCTACGGATTGTTGGCGGATTTCCTCAACGCGGTACGAAAAGAATAAAATATCAATAGGGAAAGGGGGATTGTTCATAGGTTTATTTTGGGCGGTGACGCAGCCCAGTATAAACCCTTGCATCCATTAACCGCGCCCTGGGGAAAACTCTCCCTCGGGATTGTTGATTTCTGCACGATTTTATTGTATTGTATAGGTGTGCAGTAATAGCCCAAAGGAGGTCCGCCATGGAAATCATCCAATCCGGCATCGCTCAGCTGATCCGACCGCCGGATCTCAACGCTTTCCGAGAATGGAACCGCAAGAAGCCCAAGACGCTGATCGATAAGCGCATGACCGAGGCAGAGGCGATCAGCCGCTTCGTCCACGACGGCGACTATATTGGCACCGAGCTGTACGGCACGGTGCGCTGCCCGATGTCGCTGGTCAATGAGGTCGTACGCCAGGGCAAGAAAGACCTGCTGGTCGCGGGGCAAGGGGTGCTCGAGCTGGATATGCTCCTGGCAGCCAGCCTGGTCAAGAAAATGGACATCACTTATGCGGGCCTGGAGGTCTACGGGGTTTCGAACTGCCTGCGGCGCGAGGTGGAAAGCGGGCGGGTAGAGACCTGTGTGGAATGGAGCAACGCCGCCTTTGCCGGGCGCTTTAAGGCTGCCGCCATGGGGGTGCCCTTCATCCCGCTGCGCTCTATGCTGGGCAGCGACACCTTGAAATACAGTTCAGCTAAAGTGGTGCGCGACCCATTCACCGGCGACCCGATCTGCCTGATACCGGCCCTGATCCTGGATGTGGGCCTGATCCACGTGCACCGCGCCGACAAGTACGGCAATGCCCAAATCGACGGCATCAGCGGCTTTGCGGCTGAGATGGCGCGCGCTTCCAGGACGTTGATCGTCAGCACCGAAGAGATTGTGGACACGGAGGAGTTCCGCCGGCGCCCAGACCGCACCATCATTCCCTACTACCTGGTGGATGGGGTCGTGCACGCTCCCTTTGGCTCTCATCCTGGCGAGATGTGCTACCTGTACCAGCGAGATGAAGACCAGATCCGCGAGTGGGTAAAAGCTGCGGAGACGCCTGAGACCACCCAGGAATACCTGCAGAAGTACATCTACGGCGTGCGCGACCACCAGGAATACCTGGAACTGATCGGTCAGGAGCGGCTGGAAAGCCTGCGCTTAGGAGCGGAGAAATGAGCAGCCCTGCCTATAACCCCAGCGAGCTTTTGATCTGCAGCGCCGCCCGGCTGATGCCGGATAGCACCACCGCCTTCATCGGCACGGGCATTCCTATGCTGGCGGCATCCCTGGCGCAGAAGATGCACGCCCCCAACCTGGTGACCGTGTTCGAATTCGGGGGCACGGGAGCCATCCTGGACGAGCTGCCCATCGCCGTCGGTGGACAGCGCACTTTCCACCGCGCAATCGCCGCTTCCGGCATCTGCGATGTCATGGAGGCTGCCCAGCGCGGCTTCATCGAGTTCGGCTTCCTGGGGGGAGCACAGATCGACCCCTACGGAAATCTGAACAGCACCGTGATCGGCGACCACGATCACCCCAAGGTGCGCCTGCCCGGTAGCGGCGGCTCGAACGATGTCGGCTCACTATGCTGGCAGACGATCGCCATCATGCGCCATGATAAGCGCCGCTTTATGGAGAAGGTGGACTTCATTACCACCCCCGGTTACCTGACCGGTCCCGGGAGTCGCGAGGCTGCCGGTTTGGCGCCCGGCACCGGACCCTACCGCGTGGTGAGCAACCTGGCTATTATGGGCTACCACCCGGTAAGCAAACGCATGCTGCTCCTGGCAGTCCAGCCGGGGGTGACAATCGAGCAGGTGCTTGAAAACACCGGCTTTGAGCTGTTGATTGCCGAGACGGTGGAGGAGAACCCGGCGCCTACCGCAGAGGAGCTGCGCATTCTGCGCGAAGAAGTCGATCGCGAGAAATTATATATATGAGCATTGACCTTTGGCTGGCGTACCGGCACATGCTGCGCAGCCGCCTGTTCGAAGAGGCGGTGGCGGTGCTGTGGGAGGCAGGCTGGATCTCCGGCGAGATGCATATGAGCGCCGGTGAGGAAGCCATCGCCGCCGGCATAGTCTTGCAGCTTCAGGATGGCGATGCCCTGGCGCTGGACCACCGCGGCACAGCGCCGCTGTTGATGCGCGGGGTCCATCCTCTACTCCTGCTGCGCGAGTTCCTGGGACTGCCGGATGGACTGTGCAGCGGCATGGGTGGTCATATGCACCTGTTCGCCCCGGAACTCCTGACGGCCTCTTCGGGCATCGTCGGTGCATCGGGGCCGGCGGCAGCCGGGTTCGCCCTGGCAGCGCAATATCTTCGACCCGGCAGGCTGGCGGCTGCCACCTTCGGCGAAGGGGCGATGAACCAGGGCATGCTGATGGAGAGCATGAACCTGGCGGTCGCCTGGCGGCTGCCCGTCCTGTTCATCTGCAAGGACAACCAGTGGGAGATGACTACGCGCGGCGCATCTGTCACCGGCGGGAATTTACGGGAGCGCGCTGGCGCCTTTGGGATGCCTGCCTTGGATGTGGACGGCAGCGACGTCGAGGCCGTGTGGGCCGCTGCACAGGAGGCCATACGGCGCGCCCGCCAGGGAGAGGGGCCATCTTTCCTGCATGCTACATGCGTGCATCTGCAAGGTCATTTCCTGGGCGACCAGCTACTGCGCCTTGCCAGCAACCCGCTCAGCGATCTGGATACGACCACCGCCCCGATGCTAAAGGCTTTCTTCCGGCGCGCTGGTGCGCCGCTGAATGAACGCCTGCGCGGTATTTCGCAGGTCATGGCGATGATCTCCCAGGCGCCTACCCGGCGGATCGTCCAGGGCAAAGACCCGCTTGTGCTGCTCAGCTCGAAGCTGGCATCCGAGCCAGACCGGCTTCAGGAAATCGAGCACGATATCAAAGCGGAGATCCAGCAGGTTGTCGAAACTGCGCTGGTAAACCTGGAGCCACAAGAGGCAGGCCAGTCATGAGGACCATGAGCTTCGCCAATGCCATCGATGACGCCCTGGCACAAGGGATGTCGTCTGATCCGCGCATCATCGTTATGGGCGAGGATGTGCAGGGATTGCGGAGCAGCCTGCTGGTGCGCTTTGGACCGCTGCGCGTGCGCAACACGCCCATCAGCGAGAGCGCGTTCCTGGGGGCAGGCGTGGCTGCCGCCATGGCTGGGATGCGCCCGGTTGTCGAGATCATGCTGGTGGACTTCATCGGCGTGGCTGTCGACGCCCTGCTCAACCATGCTGCTAAAATCGAGGCGTTTTCCGGCGGGCGCTGGAAAGTCCCGCTGGTCGTACGCTCAGCCGCTGGCGGCGGGTATGGCGACGGCGGGCAGCACGAACAAAGCCTGTGGGGCTGGTTGGCGCATATACCGGGCCTATCGGTGGTGGTCCCTTCCAATCCGGCAGACGCGGGCGGGTTAATGCTGGCAGCTCTGCAGCACGACAGCCCCGTGGTATTCCTCGAGCACAAGCTGTTAGCCGAGAACTGGCTCAGCAGCCTCGGTGCTGGCGGGCGCAAAACCGTGCAGTATGACGTGCCCGAGCACGGGGCCAAAGGCCCCGTCCCCAAGGTCTGGACGCCGCTGCCGATTGGGCAGGCAGCAACCCACCGGCAGGGCAGCGATCTCACCCTGGTGAGCGTCGGCGTAGGCGTGCACCGCTGCCTGGAGGCCGCCCAAGGGCTTCAACGGCAAGGCGTGTCCGCGGGCGTAATGGATCTGCGTACGGTGTCGCCTTTAGATAAACGGGCAGTCTGCGAGGCAGTCAGCCAGACGGGCAGGCTGCTGGTGGTGGACGAAGACTATGAGGAGTTCGGTTTATCCGGTGAGATGGCTGCCGTTGTCCTGGAAGCGGGTATCCCGGTGCGCTACAGCCGCGTGTGCTCGCAGACCACCATTCCGTATGCCAGGCAGCTCGAAGACCAGGTGCTGCCCAGCACTGCCGCCATTATCAGAGCGGCCCTAAACCTGATGGAGTATTGAATGCCTGAAACATTCCGCTCTTCGCCCCAGCCTGCACACCCGCGCGGTTTGTCCGGGATCATCGCCCTGCTTTTGCTGACGTTTATTGCCACCCTGGCATATTGGGTCATCTACTTCACCAGCGGCGACGTGCAGGTACGCCAGGACGAGGTCTACCTGGCATTCGAGAACGCCTTCCCGGCTGCGGACGCCTGGATGGCAGCCTGCGCGCTGTTGGGAGCAGTTGGATTGTGGCGGCGCCGTCCCTGGGGATTATTGTTTGGTCTGCTGGCAGCTTCGAGTGCGATTTTCCTGGGCTTGATGGATGTGACCTTTAACTTGAACGAAGGCATCTATGCTATCGGCGGCGCGGAGACTGCCATCGAGGTCATCATCAATGTGTTCTGCCTGGCAGCCGGCCCGCTCTCCATCCTGTACTTATGGGCCAACCGCCAGGCGCTGATTAATCCGTAGGGACGAAATCAGAGCGGCAGCCAGACCCCGATGCCCTTCTCTCGGGCGCGGCGGTAGATCTCCGGCGCCACCGCCATATCGTCCATCGCCAGGCCTAGGTTCATCGCCATAGTGCGCTCGCCAGGGTTCTGGCGGCCCTGTTTTAAGCCGGCTGCCAACTCGCCCAGGTCGGCGTAGGGATTAGGGGTGGTCTGGAAGTAGCCGACACTGCGGTAGTACTCGAACTGGGCATGATCGTCGGTGGCGATGCGATCCATCTGCGCCAGAGCAGATGGCTGCCAGTAGCTGTCGAAATCCACCGCGCTGGCAAAGGCTCCCGGCTGAAGCCAGTCCTTCTCGATCGTTGGCGTGGGGTGTTTGAGGATCGGGCCGGAAGTGACAACGATATCGCTCGGCACAACAGCCTGCCGGGGAGCGTCCACACCGATAACTTCAATTCCCAGCCTGGCAGACATCTCCTTCACATAGCGCTGCTTTACATCCGGTAATATGTCGTAGGCATAAACGCGTTTGACCGGAAAGAGGGTTGCCATAGCGATCAGGTTGGTGCGTCCCTGCACGCCGCAGGCCAGGATCCCGACCGTCTGGCTGTCGGGACGTGCCAGGAAGCGCGCCGAGAGCGCCGAGGCCGCCCCGGTGCGATAGGCGGTGATCCAGGTGCAGTCCATCACGGCGTAGGGCAGCCCAGTCTCCGCATCGTTCATGATCAGCAGACCGCTGATATACGGCAAGCCGCGCTTATAGTTATCCGGGTAGCCGCTCACCCACTTGATGCCCGCCGACTGCAGGACGGGTATGTAGGCTGGCATGGCATGGATGAAGGCATCCGGCTGGGTATGGATCCCCGGCTTGGGCGGCATCTCAACCCGGCCCTCGCCTTTCTCTTTGAAAGCCTGGGCAAGCAGCTCGATGATCGTAGCCATATCCACAGCGACGGCTTCTACATCCGCCCGAGAGAGGTAGAGTAACTGGTGGTCTGCCATAATCATGCTCCTTTATTCGCCGATCCACTCCACAATCACCGCTTCACCCTGGCCAACACCCACGCATAGGGTCGCCAGGCCATAGTAGGGGCGCTTCTCAGCCGGCGCACGGCGGCGCATCTCGTGCAGAAGGGTGGTCAGGATGCGCGCCCCCGAGCAGCCCAGCGGGTGCCCCAGGGCGACCGCCCCACCGTTGACATTGGTGATCTCGTGGCGCAATCCAAGCTCCTGCATCACCGCCAGCGATTGTACAGCAAAAGCCTCATTCAGCTCGACCAGGCCGATGTCTTCGATAGTCAATCCGGCACGCTGCAGCGCTTTACGCGTGGCGGGCACAGGACCCAGACCCATTGTCCTCGGCGGCACACCGGCCGCGGCGCTGGCTATTATGCGCGCCATGGGTTTAAAACCCAGCTCACTGGCAGTGGATGCGCTCATCAGCAGCATCGCCGCCGCGCCATCATTCAGGCCCGACGAATTGCCCGCCGTCACGCTGCCATTCTTGCGGAAAGCGGGTCTGAGCCGCGCCAACGATTCCAGGGTGGTGTCGCGCCGCGGGCGCTCGTCGGTAGCTACCATGACGGGATCGCCCTTGCGCTGCGGCACCGGTACCGGCACAATCTCCTCGGCGAATTTACCAGAATCGATGGCGGCGATGGCGCGCTGGTGGCTTGCCACGGCGAAGGCGTCTTGCTGCTCGCGAGTAAGGTGAGGCATCAGCTCGTAGATGTTCTCGGCAGTCTCGCCCATCGATTCGGTGCCGTGCATCTCCTGCATGCGCGGGTTCGGGTACCGCCATCCCAGGGCGGTATCCCAGGCGGTGAGGTTGCCAAAGGCGAACGGCTGCTCGGCTTTGGGAAGCGAATAAGGGGCGCGCGACATGCACTCCACGCCACCGGCGATGTACACATCCCCTTCTCCAACGCGGATGGCGCGTGCCGCCTGGTTGATAGCGTTCAAGCCAGACGCACACAGGCGGTTGATGGTCACCGCCGGCACCTCTACCGGGAAACCAGCCAGTAAAGCAGCCATGCGCGCCACATTGCGGTTATCCTCGCCGGCCTGGTTGGCACAGCCCAGGTATACCTCCTCCACAAAGGCTGGATCAATGCCAGTGCGGGCAACCAGGGCTTTCAAAACGTGGGCAGCCAGATCATCCGGGCGCACGGAAGATAGCACACCTCCCAGCGCCCCGATCGGCGTGCGGATGGCATCAATGATGACAGCTTCAGGCATAGATCACTCCTTTTTAGAGATTACGACGTGGAGCGCAAAGTGTAGATTGTCCTGAACCGGGCAGCAAACTTTGCCGATTCTACCATTGCAAACCGCCATATATAATTTTATTAACGCAATGAAATTTTTGGCGGTTTGCTTAAGTGATTGGCCGGTATTACATGACTTTTTTGTAAAGATACTTCCGGCCAATCACACATGCACTCCCGGTCATACTTTGTATAAGAGATCGATGTAGCGCTTGAGCATCTCACTGACCACGCCGCGGAAGGGCAGGGTGCTTGCCATGCCGTACACGGGCGCCATCCCACCCTCGCTTTGAGGCGTGGAGCGCACATGCTCGACCGCCGTTCGCAGGTCCTCGATAAAACGCTCGGCAACGCCCGGCTGGGTATGGCGCAGAGTGACCGCCAGATGCATGGCTGGCGGGCGGTGCAGGCCGTTCAAACTCCAATGGCGGGAGGTCATGAAATCCAACACGCGATAGATGTTCAGGCTGTCGGACGTGAAAGCGATCACCCACAGCGGGTCGCCGAGCACGCGCAGCTCCGGGATCGATTCGACTCCCCTGCGGATGGCCGCGCCGGTTTCCAGGATCTTGCGCGCCGCATCGAGATAACCCTCTTCTCCCAGGCTGAGCATTGCCGCCCAGCAGGCGGCGCTCAGCGCACCGGGCCGGCTGCCAGCGAAGGTGGGTGAGAAATACAGCCCACCGGGCCAGTCCGGTGTGGCGTAGTACTGGAAGCGGCGCAATTCGGCGCCGCGGTAGAGCACGACTGAGGTGCCTTTGGCGGCATAGCCGTACTTGTGTGTATCGGCAGACATGGAGGTGACGCCGGGTAGGCGAAAATCGAAGCCAGGTACAGGATACCCCAGCTTCTCTGCCCAGGGCAGGATGAAGCCGCCCAGGCATGCGTCGGTGTGAAAACCGATGCCTTCCTGGCGCGCCAGCTCGGAGAGCTCGGCGATCGGATCGAGCGTGCCGTGCGGGAAGGCCGGCGCTGAACCCACCACCACGATCGTGTTGCGGCTGAGCGCTCTACGAGCCGCCTCAACATCGGCGCGGCAGCCGTCATCGACCGGGATACGTACCAGCTTGATATTAAAATATTGGGAGGCTTTTTCAAAAGCCGCGTGTGCTGTGACGGGCGCTACCATCTCGGGCTTGCGGATGCCTTTATGCTCGCGCGCCCAATCGCGGTACGTCTTCATCGCCAGCAGGATGCTCTCCGTCCCGCCCGAGGTGACCGTGCCGCCGATCTCATCCTCCGGCGCCCCAGCACCCAGCATGTGGGCGGTCATAGCGACGATCTCGGCTTCGAACTTGGTGGTGCTGGGCCAGATATCGGCGTGCAGGGGATTGCTCTGCGAGTGCAGGGCATACACCTGGTTAAGGAAATCGATGTGTCCCTGGTCGCCGTGATAGACGGCGCCCGAGACAAAGCCGTCCTTCCAACGCCCCTCTTCGATGGCTTTCAATGCGCGCATCTCCTCCAGCACTTCTTCCCGCCCTCTGCCCGTCTGGGGCAGTCGATCGTAGGCTGTAAAATCCTCCCGATATGGTTTCAGATCCGCCTCGATATCTCCTAACATAACGTCATACTGCTGCTGGATCTGTTTATCGACCGAGGGTATCTTCTTCAGCCACTTCTCCAGGATAGCAACCAGGCGCGGATTCGCCCGCCCCAGCTTCTTGGTGGCGAACTCAATTGGGTCCATGAATATATCCTCTGATTATTGCAGCGCCTTGGGGGCGTTCAAGCGGGCGTAGATGGGCTTCAAGCTGTGGTACAGGCGGACAAATTCAGCAAAGTGTTCGTCGTGAACAACCCGGGTGCGCCCATCCGGCTGGAAAGTGCTGGCAACCTCCACACAGGCGGGAATATCTTCGACGCTCAAGTACCCAAGTGCCAGGCAGGCCAACAGCCCGGCGCCCTGCATGTTGACGCCGATGGGATTTTTGATCTGGACGATGGTACGGTCGAGCACATCGGCATAGATCTGGCACCAGACGGCGGATTTTGCGCCGCCGCCCACCATGCGGATCGGGTCCAACCGGCATCCGGTGAATTTCTCCATATTTTGGAGCAGCCAGCGGCTGTTGTACGCTACCCCCTCATAAACGGCCCGCAGAAGGTGGCGGCGCGAGTTCTTCAGACTCTGGTTGAAAAAGCCGCCCCGTACCAGATGGTCCTCGACCGGGGCGCGCTCGCCAAATAACCAGGGAGTGAAGATTACCCCCTCGCTGCCGGCGGGTACATCTGCCACAATACGGTCGAAGGCTGCGTAAGCATTCGCTGGTACCTGGCCTTGACTCAGCTCATCGTTGGCGAAGAAGATGCTGTCGCGCAGGTACGTAAGGCAGATGCCAGCGCATTCCTGTTCAGCGATCACCAGGTACTTTCCAGGGATGGCGGCCGGCAGCGAAGCCATGTTGCACGACAGGTCAGTCTTCTTACCGGGCATATGGCACACCAGCCATGAGGAGGTGCCGATGTAAATATGCGCCTGGTAATCCTGAATGGCGCCTGAGCCGACCGCCGCCGAATGTACGTCCGGAGCAGCCATAACTACCCTGATTCCTTCATGCAAACCCAGCTCGCCAGCTACCTGGGGGGTTATCTCCCCCAGCACATCCACCGGGCCGCGCAGATCGGGCAGTTTATCCCGCGCGATTCCGGCCCAGTCCAACAGCTTCTGGTGATAGCTCACGTGCTGGATATCGCGGTTGTCGGTCAGCCAGTGCAACGTGATGGTGTCGAATGAGGCAGCCACCTGACCGGTCAGGCAGTATCCGAGATAGTCGATCGGCTCCAGGAACTTGTATGTGGCTTGATAGACCTCCGGGTGCTTGTCCCGAATATAAAGGATATGGGCGATAGGGTCTTTCCCGGCACCAAGAGGCAGCCCGCCGGTGAGACGCACCCAGGTGTACAGGCGACCCGGCGAGTAACCGGCGACGGACAGATTGCCGCGTATCAGCTGCCGGGCGTACGGTGCCCCGCGCGTGTCCATCCAGGTAATGGCATTCATCAAGGGCTGCCCATCCCTGCCCACCGCAACTGTTCCCGACCACTGTCCGGTACAGGCGATGGCGCTGACCTGGGCTGTCTCTTGGGGATGGCGGGTTAACAACCGGCGGGTGGCTTTAACGATCGCCTGCCACCAATCGCGTGGGTCCTGCTCGGCTCCACCGTCAGGCAGCAGCCCAAGATTGGTTGGCTCGAATTCCGAGTCGATCACCTGACCTCGGTTGGAGACCAACCCAACCTTCGGCCCAGACGTTCCCAGATCAATAGCCAGGATGAAATGGATGTCTCCTGCTGGCATAGTCCCCTCCCATGCAATCGCGCACAACGGAGTTGCAATATTAATTAAGCATACAGCAAAGGTGAGTTTTGGACAAGTGATAAAAGGCACAACAAAGAGAGACCGCGGACGGCTGACCGCTGTCTGCCGTCTGCCGACCGCCGCGAGCGATCAGCGGCTGCGATTCACCAGCACCACACTGGCAACCACCAGCACCGCCCCTACGGCAAGCTGCCAATCCAGGCGCTCGTTCAAAAAGACGACCCCCAGGATAACTCCCACCAGCGGGAAAATATAGGTGACCAGCACCGTGCGCGTCGGTCCAACCGAGTGGAGCAGGTAGAAATACAGCAAAAATGCCACCGCGACGCCCATCACGCCCAGCCAGATCACAGACAGCCAGGTAAGCGGCAAGGACGGCAGGGTTAGGGGCGATTCAATCACCGGAGCCAGCCCCCACATCAGCAGGTCGGCGCCCAATAACGGCACCAGCGCCTGGACAGCAGGGTTAAGACCTCGGGTCGTGCGGCGAGCAAACACCGATGCAAATGCATAGGCGACTGATGCCAGCAGGACTGCCAGCTGGCCCAGGAAGCTGCCATGAAACCCGGCGCTCAGATCGCGGCTGAACAGGATGAACACCCCAGAAAATCCCATCAGTAAGGAGAAGACTCGCCATGAGGTCATGCGATCGTCGCTGAGCGCAAGGTGGGCGACGATCATAGTGAAGAGCGGGGTGGTGCTGTTGAGCACCGCCGCGACCGCCGAGTCGATGGACTGCTCACCCCACGAGATCAACGCGTAAGGAATGGCATTATTGATCACCCCGAGGATGGTCAAGTTGATCCATACCCTGCGCTGGCGCGGCCACTCCGGACGAGTGACCGCCGCCACCACGATTAAAGCCAGGATGCCGAACAGCAGTCGCAGTGCAACCAGCAGGAGCGGCCCGATTTCCTGGACAGCGATCTTGATCCACAGGAAGGATGAGCCCCAGATAGTACCGAGCAAAATGAAAGCCAGCCAGTCTTTTGGTTTCATAGGATGTATAGGAATACCGGTAAGAGGGATTTGATAAGAATTTCACCCACCGGGAGCGCGGGAAGGTGACGATTGGCTGGTCCGCTGTTCCAAATCAAGCAACCACTGCTTGGTCGCCAGGCCTTCACCCGCCCCGTAGCCGTGCAGCTTGCCATCCGAACCGAGCAAGCGATGGCAGGGGATCACCAGCGGCAGGGGATTGGTAGCCTGGGCGCGGCCGACAGCGCGGGGGGCGCGCGGCCGTCCTGCCAGGCGGGCCAGCTCGGCATAGGTGGTCCTGCTGCCATAAGGGATGGCATAGGTCAGACGCAAGACTTGCTCCTGGAAGGGGGTCATGAGAGACCAGTCGATGGGAAGGTCAAAGCCGCGGCGCTGACCGCGCAGGTATTCATCAATTTGATCCAGTACAGGGCCTGTCCTTACAGGATCATAGACGATTTCGGTGAAGCCCATACGCTGCAGGCGCAAGGTGAAAGCCTCCTGGTCGGAGGGGAAGTCGATCGCAGCCAGACCGTCACTGGATAGGCCAACCCATACCGTTCCCACGGGCGTGCCAGCCCGATCGCCAAACCAGACGAGCTTGTTTTTACTGGATGCCATTTGGATACCTCTGCCGAGAACGGAGAACCGAGAGTCGAGAGTAGTTGGTATTACCATTCTCCACTCTCTATTCTCTCCCATCAATAATTCGTCACCACATCAATAAGGCCGCGCTCGCGAGCGCCGTGCTCGCAAAAGCGAAAGACCACGAAGGACAGAACCCCGAAGAACGCCGTCAAGCCCAACAGGATGCCGAAAATCTGGGTGTTAGAATAGTTCGCCAGGGTGGGAAACGCCTCTGCCACCGAGCCGATCAAGGAGCGGCGCAGCAGCTCCAGCCAGTAGGTAAGCGGCATGGCGTATCCTACCCAGCGCAGAGCAGGCGGCAGGACCTCCAGGGGGAAGATCGCCCCACTGAACAGGTATAACGCGCCGGCAACGGCCTCACCCAGGCTCCACATGTGGTGCGCCAGGAGCAGCATCAGCCCGGCCAGGATCAGCCCCAGGAAAGCCAGCATGAGCACTCCCACCAGCAAGCTGCCCAGGAACAGCGGCCAATTCACCATCGCCGGGTTGATATCTAAGCCCAGGAATATCAAACCGAACAGGATGGTGATGACCACTGAGATCGTGGCGATGATGAAGCGCGCCACGCCGCGACCAAACAGGTAGGTGGGGAAGTGGATAGGCGCCACGTAAACATATTTGAGGGTTTTGTAGTGCTCGCGATCATCGATGACCGCCCAGGAGATGCCGGTCATCATCTGACCAACATAGATGTAAAAGGCATTGCCCAGGTAGATATAAGGGAAGATCGGGGATTCAAAATCCGCATTGGTAATCACGCTGTACATGACCACCAGGATGGCGGCGCCGGAAACAGGCTTGACCATGGAGTAGATGGCAAACAAAAATGGATCGGCCCAGTTAGACTCGATCTGCCAGCCAAGCCAGGCTGACAGCCGAAAGGTGCGCAGCATTACCGCCAAAGGAGAGAAGCTGGAGCTTTGAGTTGTAACAGTCATCCTATCACCACAAATTAAGAGTGCAGCCTGCGGCTACCGGCGGCTCTCGGTAAGTCGCCCTTCGCGGATGGCGAGCTTTTCCATGTACGCCAGCAGCCATTTAGCTCCCAGCAGAAACACAAAACACAGGACCACCAGGATGGCGATCTCGACTCCCACGGACAGGAACCCCAACGATGTGCCGGAGGGAAAAGCCAGCTGCCGCATGGCATCCAACCCCAGGGTGAGCGGGATCATCGAAGCGCCAAGCGCCACCCAGAAGTTCAGGCTCTTGATCGGGAAGTAAAATCCAGACAGCAAGTAGACCGGCTCTTGGGCCAGGTTGGACAGGTGCCAGGCTTCCCGGCTGAGCAGCAAGAAGAGCGAGGCAGTCATCATTCCCATTCCATAAAGGGCCACCATCGCCAGGATGAAGATGAGGAAAAGCTGCCAGTAGCTGCTGACCTGGTAATCGACGCCAAAGAGCAAGCTTCCGAAGATGATGATCACAGTGGCCCGCAGGGCTGTCGCCACCAGCCCACCCAACGCCATCCCCAGCAGGATCGACATCATCGAGTTAGGCGCCATAATATAGAGCGCCAGGTTGCCCTGTTCTTTCTCCCAATACAGCTGGCTGGACATGCTCCATAGCACATTCATCCAGAAAGCCGTCATCGCCCCGCCGACCACGACAAATCCGACGTACTCCTCTGGCGCCTGGATAGCCCGGTAGACGAAGACATAGGCCGAGACCGCCAGCAGTGGAAGGAAGACATCAAAAAACATCCAGGATTTCTCCCGCTGCTGCCCGATCAGGCGAGGGTATGCACGGGCAATGACCGATTGAATAAAAAGGCGCCAACCGGTATTCTTACGAAAATGGCGGTATACCACCGGGGTGATCACCGAAGAAGAGAAGCGGCTCATAACTCACCCTCCGGCGCCGAAGCACGCTCGACCTCTTCCATACTTCGCCCGACCAGGGCGACAAAGACATCTTCCAGGGTGGGCTCGCGCTTCTGCAAGTTGAGGATATGTTTATCTGAGGCGGTCAGCAAGCTGACGATGGAGGCAATCACGTCGTCCTGCGCCAGGATCATATCCAGCACCGAAGAGCCGTCTTGAGGGTGGTGGATCACCTTGCGAACGCCGGGGAGCTTCTCGAATTCCGCCACGCCTAACCCATTCAGCGGGCTGACCTCCATGCGGAAGATGGCGTCTTGCTGCAGACGCGTCTTCAAAGCAGACGGGGTATCGCACGCCAGCACCATTCCCTGGTTGATAATCGCCACCCGGTCGCACAGCTCATCTGCCTCCATCATATAGTGAGTGGTTAGCATCAGAGTACGCAAGCGGTCTTCTTCGATCCATCTGCGCACATAATTACGCACCTCACGCGATGCGCCGACGTCCAGGCCTAGTGTAGGCTCATCCAGGAAAAGCACTTCCGGGTCGGTAAGGAAGCCGCGCACGATGTTCATCTTCTGGCGCAGGCCAGTGGAGAGATCGGACGACTTGGTGTTAGCGCGGTCCGACAGCCCGATTACCTCCAGCAGCTCAGTGATACGCTTATGGGCAACACCGGAGGTGATGCCGTAAAACTGGGCAAACATCCACAGGTTTTCGCGCACGGTCAGCAAACCATAGCCCGAAGACTCGCCGCCAGACACCATATTGATGCGCGGGCGCACTTTCTGAGGCTCCTTGGCGACATCGAAGCCTGCCACGCGCGCCCAACCGGAAGTGGGCGACAGCAAGGTCGTCAGCACTTTGATCAGAGTCGTTTTACCAGCACCGTTCGGTCCAAGAAGCCCGAAAAGCTCACCGCGCTGCACCTGCAGGCTGATGTCCTTGAGCGCCTTCAGCTCTTTGGCCTTTTCCTTTTTGATGCCGCGGATCTTATAGATGCGTGCCAGATGTTCGGTTTGAACTGCAAAATCCATAGTAATCCTACCCTAACCTTCAAATTTGATGGGCAAACGTAGGGCAATCGTAGGGTAATCGTCAAGCAGACTTACACCGCCTCTGGTAATATAGAATTCGAAGGGCGATTTCTCTTCTTCTCCTCCTTAGAGAGAGCCGGGGGCGGCGTACCCGGCTCTCGGTGATTCTATCACCAGTTAAGCTGTCAAATAGATTTTAAGCTGCGGGTAGCGGAAGCAGTCGGTGGTGTGGTCGTTCACCAAGCCAACTGCCTGCATAAAAGCATAGCAAATCGTGGAACCTACGAACTTAAAACCACGACTGAGCAGGTCTTTGCTCATTGCATCGGAGGTGGGCGTCTTGGCAGGAATCTCCCTCAGCGTTCCCCAGGCATTCTGAATGGGTTTACCACCCACAAACTGCCAGATATAGGCATCGAAGCTGCCAAATTCACGCTGCAAGTTTATAAAGGCGCGCGCGTTGCTTACAGAGGCTGCAATCTTCAGCCTGTTGCGCACAATCCCTTGGTTGATGAGCAGCTCGGAGATCTTCTGCTCATCGTACCCGGCGACGAGGGCAGGATCAAACTGGTCATAGGCAGCCCGGTAGTTCTCGCGCTTTTTCAAGATAGTCGACCAGCTCAGACCAGCCTGAGCGCCCTCCAATATAAGGAACTCGAACAACAGTTTATCGTTATGCACCGGCACCCCCCATTCCAGGTCATGGTAGGCGACGTACAGGGGATCAGTGCCGGCCCAGGCGCAACGTACAGCCATTCCTGCCTCCGAATTCGAGTATTTTACCATTTAAGTATCGTCGCTGTCTGACTCGCCTTCGATCTCGTGATAGGTTACTTCTACATCCCCGCGCCGATGCCGAGCCGACCAGACAGAGGGGCCGGTGTGGGGCTGGGTTCTGGAGTGGGTCCGATCGTGCGGGGACTGGGATGGCGTGCGATAGGAAGGTCTGTTGAACGGGGGGCGATTACCGGTGATCGCCGGGATACTTTGCTGCCTGGCAGGCTGGGGGACGGCTTGCACCTCGACCTGTGCGGGCGGTTGGCTCTCACCTTCATCGTCGTCGCTGTCGTCTTCCTGGTCGATGTATTCCGGTTCAAGCTCCGTTTCGACCGGCGCTGGGTCTATGTCCTCCGGGAAATCATCATCCACGTCGTCCTCGTCCTCATCTGGCAGGCTCAATAAGCGGTGAAGCTGGCGTTCGGTCTCCGGATCATCAATCTCATCCTCATTCTCCAGATATTCATGGATATCTGTCTTCGGAGCGATCTCACCCCAGATGTCGATAGCGATGCCATGGGGGGTGCGGAAATAGCCGGCTGCCTGAGAAGCGCCTTCGTGAACAGGTGTGGGTCCCTGTTCGAAAACGACGCCGCGCTCAGCCAATATTTCAGCTGTCTCCATGATATTTTCCACCCAAAACTGCAAACGCAGCGTGTCCGGTGGGGTGCTCGTCTCACCCTCCCGTAAAGCAGAGATGCTAAAGCAGAACTCCCCGAGCGGGCCGGTGAACTGGGCATAGCTCGGAGAAAACGCCCTTATCGGGAATCCGAGGATGTCTATGAAGAAACCGGCCTCGGCAGCAAAGTCATCCACCTTGTAGGCGATGCCGAAATTCGTTTCGTCTGCAAATTCAAATGGAAACGAATGCAGCGGCTCGCGCCACAGCGCCTGCCATTCAGCTTCATCCCTGGCGCGGCGGGTAATATCGATACGTGCTTTCCCATACGCCCTGATCCTTGGATTGACATGGTAAACGGTCGCCATATGTTATTCTCCTTTGGCGATATCTCCGAAAGAGAGCTGGTGGGCATTGGCACCTTCCTTCCCGGGACCTGCCCATCCGAAGCGCGCCAGGTCGACGCGCTCGCGCTCATCGAACTCTACACCTTCAAGTAGCAGCAGGTCGCGCTGTACGAATTGACCGCCACCTGGACGCAGGCTGATCTTCCCCTGGGCATTGATCACCCGCTGCCAGGGAACGTCATCCGGGCAGGCGGCCATCGCGCCTCCCACCCAACGAGCTCCCCAGGCAGCATAATCCCGCTCGCCCATCCCTGGAGGAGGGGAGATGAGCGCGGCAATCTGACCGTAGGTTGCCACTTTACCGACTGGTATCTGGCGAACAATCTCCCAAACTGCCTGGTAGAAAGCGGCTTTTTCAGGTGGAGAGGCGTGTTTCATGCGCTTGCCCTTTCGTCTTGTGTCTAATGCTGTCTAAGCACAAATATGATCCGATTAACCAATTGTAATCGGAATGGACAACAAGACACTCACAATATAACAGAACATATGTTCTATGTCAAGCATAAATGTCGAAAATGGAGCGCTAAAAAGTTGTTGTTGAATAAGATGGGTTGTGTGGTGTGAGCGGCTACGCCGCTCACACCACACAACCCAAACCTACAACCTTTGAGTGCACCTATCAGAAACCACACTGGATGAACCTGTCAGCGATATAATCGAGGGCAGTGACTGCTCCCCCGATCAATGCCAACCGCCAGATCGCTCGCGCTGCGGGCACGGTGATGGCTGCATTCCTGCTCAGCAACCTGACCGGACTGGTGCGCCAGATGCTGATCTCACGCGCATTCGGCACACAGGATGTCATTGACGCATACAACGCCGCCTCGGCATACCCCGACCTGGTGTTCAACCTGATCGCAGGAGGCGCGTTAGCCTCGGCATTCATCCCGACGGTGACCGACTTCCTTGCAAAAGGTGATCGCAAGAATGCTTGGCACCTCACCTCGTCGATCGCCAACCTGATTGTCCTCCTGCTGACCGTGGTCAGTCTGGTATCGGCTATACTGGCCCCCTGGATTGTACAATACCTGGCTCCTAAATTCGAGCCTCACCTCCAAGCCCTGACGGTCGATCTGCTGCGCATCCTGCTGGTTGCGCCGGTGATCTTCGGAGTCAGTGGGCTGTGCATGGGTCTGCTGAATGCCCACCAGGTGTTCATCTGGCCTGCCCTTGGTCCCACAATGTACTCAGTGGGGATGATCCTGGGCGTGCTGTTCTTGAGCCCGTCTCTGGGTATCTACGGGCTTGCATGGGGCGCGGTGCTGGGTTCACTGATGCACCTGGCCATCCAGGTCCCGGCATTGGTCAGACTGCCTGAGCGGCGCTACTTCGCCACACTGGGCCTGCGTTTCGCGGCTGTGCGTGAGGTTGGACGGCTGATGGCGCCGCGCCTGCTGGGAGTCGGCGCAGTGCAGATCAATTTCGTGGTCAATACGATCCTGGCAACCGGACAACCTGAGGGCAGCCTGACAGCACTGAAAAACGCCTGGGTGATTATGGCCATGCCTCAGGTAGTGATTGCACAGGCGATTGCGATCGCCGCGCTGCCGACATTTGCCTCACAAGCTGCCCGAGGGGAAGAAGACGAGATGCGCAGCTCGCTGGCAGCCACACTGCGCAGCGTGATCCTGCTATCCGTACCGGCATCGGTGGGACTGATCCTGCTGCGAGTTCCGCTGACCAGGCTGCTGTTCGAGCGAGGAGAATTCGATGCCCACTCCACCCAGCTGGTCGCCTGGGCGCTGCTGTGGTACGCCGCCGGACTGGTCGGGCATTCCCTGGTAGAGATCGCATCCAGGGCATTCTACGCCCTGCACAACACGCTCACCCCGGTGCTGGTCAGCTTGGGAGCAATGAGCTTGAATGTAATATTCAGCCTGGTGTTCTCGTCCGCCTTCCTGAATGCCGGCTGGCCCCCTCATGGCGGACTGGCGCTTGCCAACTCATTAGCGACCGCGCTGGAGATGGTCGCCCTGCTGGTATTGATGCGGCGTAGATTGGGTGGGATCAAGGCCGGCTTGATCCTGGCTGTGAGCCTCCAGACAATCGGCGCAAGCCTGGTGATGGGGATCGCTCTGTTTGCATGGCTGGAGCTCAGTCAGGGCATGCCGACATGGATCGTGGCTATCGGTGGGGTGCTGATTGGCGGCGGTGTGTTCGTACTCACCGCTGCGGCATTCGGCATTCGGGAAGTGCGCGCTGCAATGCGGCTGGTCTACCAGTACGTATCCAGAAAGCCAGCCGCTTAGGGCCAGAGCCACCAGGTGACTTGAGCGACCAACAATCCTAAAATCACACCGGCTAAAGCCTCCAGCGGCGTATGTCCCAGGACTTCGCGCAACACCTCCCCCTTGAGAGGATGTCCGGCTGCCAGATCATCGATCATGGCGTTGATCAGGGCGGCGTGCATGCCTGCCTGGCGGCGGATTCCGGTGGCATCGTAGACCACCACGATTGCGACCGTAGCAGCGATGGCAAACTCTGGCTGATCGAACCCCACATAGAGACCAACCGCATGGGTAATGGCAATAACCAGGGCCGAATGTGAGCTGGGCATCCCGCCCGCCCGGAAGAGCAGCGACCAGTTCCATTGGCGGGTGAATATATATTCAAGCGGCACTTTGATGATCTGGGCTAATGCCCAGGCTGTCAGGCCAGCGATCAGCATCTGGTTGTGGATAACCTGAAGAAATGACACAACCTTATTCCGCGGCTTCGAAATCGACCAGGGTCTCACCACTGAGCTGCTGGATCTTGATATCAGCTTGATCCAGCAATCCAGCGCAATAGCGCGCCAGCACCTGCCCCCGCTCAAACAGGCTGATGGAGGTGTCCAATGAATATTGGCCGGCTTCCGTGGCCGCGACGATCTCCTCTAGCTGCGCAAACGCAGCTTCGTAGCCGAGCTCTTCAACAGGCCGGGTAAATTTTTGTAGCAATGGATCTATGTCGGACATATGCTATCCTCGGATTATTCCGCCGCGCCATCCGGTCCACTATCCGATGGGAGTATCGGAGAGAGGAATGCCTGCAATGGGGCATCTGCCGGCAGCGATTGGCTGGCGGAGTTATCAAAAAGCTGCCGGGAGATATGCTGTGCGCTCAAGAAGCGGATGATCTCCGGCTCGATCTCTCCCGGGTATGTGCGCCGGACGATATTATCCCGGGCCTGGTTAGCCAGCAAGGTGGAGAATCCCACCAACGCCAACGTGCCGAAGACGATCAGCACCATGGCCGGTATCAAGGTGATCACGCCAAAAGCCCATAATCCCAGTACTATGGCAGCCACCGGCAGCAATCCCAGACCGCAGCCGCTGCCGAAGACATGCTCTGCTCCCCGGGCGCCTGCATCGCGCAACATTTCATTCAAGCCCTCTGCCAGATGGGCGATCTCCTGACTCTGCTGCTCGGTTAACTGCGGTTCAGACATGTCTGCAACCTTGATTCAGCTTTGATCAGGTCCAACGACCCGGACACCGAAAGTCCCATCTTCGACACGCACATCCAGGGCATCGCCCGCTGCGACCTGGTGGATGCTGCGCACAATGCGTCCATCCGGTTGGGCGACGAGGGCATAGCCGCGCCCGAGGATCGACATTGGGCTCAACGCGGCCATGCGCTGTTCAAGTCCGTTTAAATTCGCACGCCGCAGGAGGAGAGTGTGTCCAAGCGCTACATTAGCTCGACGGGAAAGCTCATCCAGGCGCTGCCGGTCGCTGGAGAGCCGCCAACGGGGGGAAATCAACCGCAGCCGGCTCAGCAGGCCATCCAGGGCCCAGCGTTGGCTGGACAAGGCCGACCTGGCTGCGTGCAGCAGGCGCCGCTCCAATTCTCCCAGGTCGGCAAGCAGATCCAGGCGATCGGGCGTCGCCAACTCAGCAGCAGCCGTCGGGGTTGGAGCGCGCAGGTCGCTGGCGAAATCTGCGATGGTGAAATCGGTTTCGTGACCCACGCCGGTGATCACGGGCGCAGCCGAAGCGATAATAGCCCGGGCGACGCCTTCGTCGTTGAAGGCCCACAAATCCTCGATCGAGCCGCCGCCGCGCGCCAGCAAAATCACATCTGGGCTGGCGATGCGGTTGATGCTCTCCAACGCCGCCACGATAGCCGGCGGAGCCTCATTGCCCTGCACCGGCACCGGCGCCAGGATCACCTGTGCCAGCGGGTAGCGCCGGCGCAAGGTATTCAATATATCCCGCAGGGCAGCGCCGGTCGGCGAGGTGACGATCCCAATGCGCGCCGGCAGGATGGGGACCGGTCGTTTGCGCAGCGGGTCGAACAACCCTTCCGCCTCCAGGCGAGCCTTGAGCTGCATGAACTGCTTGTAGAGTGCCCCCTCGCCAACCGGGCGGATCAAGTCGGCATAAAGTTGGTACTGCCCGCCGGCTTCGTAGACACTCATGCTGCCATGCACCTGGACAGCATCGCCATCACGGGGTAACAAGGTCTGGCGCCCAACTGCGCTGCGCCACATCACGCAGCGCAAGGAAGCTGAGGCGTCCTTGAGGGTGAAATAAAGATGCCCTGACGACGGGCGTGAGAAATTGGAAACCTCACCTTCTACCCACACATCCTGCAGGTTGTCGTCGCCTTCGAATAAATCACGCACATAACGTGTCAGCTCGGCGACGGTCCACATGAGCGATTGAAAGAGGGGCAGCTGGTCAGCAGACATAAAGCCTTTCCGGTAACGGTTAATTTTAGCATAGTGTGCCTGCTTCAGACCCGTGGAGAATCGGTGGAAGTGTGTCCTTCTTTCAGGAAATTCAAAACGCTCTTTCCGGCGCATGCATGTCATTCCTCGACCCTGCAAAGAGCGCAGGGTCGAGGAATCCCTGACCCCTTGTTCTTTGTAACCCTGCCGGCAGGGAAAAGGCAACTATCGCCACAGGGATTTCTCACTGCGTTCGAAATGACAACCTGGCTGGTCTGGTTTTGCATGAAATTCCTGAACAATAGATACACTACCAATCAGTTTCAGGAGCACTAAAAAGTTGTTGTTGAATGAGATGGTGAAACCGAGGGCGACTATTCCGTATCGGCAGATTCTTTGCTACAATTGTCATACTCACGTACAATGAATCATATCTGGTCACCCTGGCGAATGGCATATATACAAAGTCCTAATAAAGAAGCTGGATGCATTTTTTGCGCGGGATTAGATCACCCCGACGGTCATGAAAATCTTATCGTTCGACGCGCACGGCGTGCTTACGTAATCCTCAACCGGTACCCCTATACCAGCGGGCACCTGATGGTTGTTCCCTATGCTCACCTGCCCACCCTCGGAGAGCTGGATGCTGAAACGCGCGCCGAATTAATGGAGCTGGTCAACGAAGCCATACACGTTCTGGATGCCGTCTACACCCCAGAAGGCTACAACGTGGGTCTCAATATCGGCGAATCCGCCGGGGCAGGTATCCGCGGGCACATCCACATGCACGTAGTGCCGCGTTGGGGAGGCGATACCAACTTCATGTCGTCCCTTGGGAATACGCGCGTGCTGCCTGAATCGCTTGAAGAGACCTTCGAGAGGATACTCCAGGCCTGGGAGAGCCTTTATAAAAAGACCCAGTAAAAATCCAACGCGGCTACCTCACTCACCCACCCGCACGGGTAACTCACAAGTTCATACAGGCTGAGAGCCTAGGAGAGGAAATGATGACCCACAACAATACAGAAGCCGTTATTCTCAGCGCAGCACGTACCCCCTCGGGTCGCTTTCAGGGCAGTTTAAGCAGCCTAACGGCTCCTCGGTTGGGGGCAATTGCTATTAAAGCTGCTGTCGAACGAGCCGGGATCCCCGATCCGTCCGAAATCAATGAGGTTTTAATGGGCAATGTGGTCACGGCGGGGGAGGGCCAGGCACCCGCCCGACAGGCTGCTATTTTCGCCGGCCTGCCAGCCAGCGTAGGCGCGACAACCCTCAACAAGGTATGCGGCTCCGGGTTAAAGGCAGTCATGCTGGCAGCCCAGGCAATCCGGGCTGGAGATGGCGACCTGTTCGTTGCCGGCGGCATGGAAAGCATGAGCCGGACACCCTATCTTATATACGGGCGCTCCGGCGAGCTGCGCTTCGGGCACCTGCAGCTCACCGATGCCCTGCTCAATGACGGTTTGTGGGATCCCTTCGAAAACTGGGGGATGGGCAACGCGGCTGAGTTCATCGCCGACGAATACGAAGTCACCCGCCAAGCGATGGATGAGTTCGCGCTGGCAAGCCATCTAAAAGCCGTGATAGCCATCGAAGCTGGATACTTCAAAGACGAGATCGTCCCGGTCGAGATACCGGGGCGCAAGAGTGAAGTAACCCTGTTCGACACCGACGAGACCCCCAGGCGGGATACCACCATCGAGGCGCTCGCCAAACTGAAGCCCGCCTTCGTGAAGGATGGCAAAGTCACTGCGGGCAATGCCCCTGGATTGAACGATGGTTCGGCGGCCCTGGTGGTTGCCAGTCGAGGAAAAGCCGAAACAATCGGAGTGAAGCCGCTGGCGCGCATCGTAGGCTACTCACAGGCAGCAGTTGAACCCAAATACCTGTTCATTGCCCCAGCCAAGGCGCTGCCGAAACTGCTGGATAAAATCGGGTGGACTCTAGCGCAAGTTGACCTGATCGAGATCAATGAAGCCTTTGCTGCCCAGGTGCTGGCAGACGGCTACGCCCTGGCAGACCTGGGCTGGGACTGGAACAAAGTCAATGTCAATGGGGGCGCAATTGCCCTGGGGCACCCGATCGGTGCCAGCGGGGCGCGCATCCTGACCACCCTGGTGTATGCATTGAGAAAACGCGGCCTCAAACGCGGCATCGCCTCATTATGCCTGGGCGGGGCTGAAGCAGTAGCAATGGCGGTGGAAGTCGAAGATTAGAGAGCAGAGGAGTCATGGAAATCTCGCACATTTTTGTTATCGGTGCCGGGACAATGGGCAACGGGATTGCTCAGGTGGCTGCCACATCCGGCTACCAGACGACCCTGATGGACGTGTTCCCTGAGCAGCTCGAGCGGGCTAAAGCCAACATCTTAAAATCCACCGAAAAGCTGCTCAGCAAAGGCGCCATCACACAGGCGCAGGCGGATGCAGCCGCCAGCATCCCCATGACGGGGGGTTTAGATAGCGCAGTGACCGCCGATCTGATCGTCGAGGCGGCGACGGAGAATCCGGAGACTAAGCTCAATATCTTTAGAGAGGTCGACCGGATCGCCAAACCTGGAGCGATCCTGGCCTCCAACACCTCCTCGATCAGCATCACCAAGATCGCGGCCGCAACCGAACGCCCAGAGGATGTGATCGGCATGCACTTCATGAATCCGGTGCCGCTGATGAGGCTGGTGGAGCTGATCCGCGGCCTGGATACTTCTGACGAGACGACGGTCGCTACGCTGGAAGTCTGCTGGAGGATGGGCAAAGAGCCAGTAGAAGCCAAAGATTCGCCCGGCTTTATCTCGAACCGCATTTTGTGCCCGATGATCAACGAGGCGATATTCGCCTTGCAAGAAGGCCTGGGCAGCGTAGAGGCCATCGATACAGTAATGAAGCTGGGCATGAACCATCCCATTGGACCGCTGGCACTGTGCGATCTGGTAGGCCTGGATGTAGTCCTGGCTGTGATGGAAGTGCTGCAGCGCGACATGGGCGATGACAAATACCGTCCCGCATACCTGCTGCGCAAGATGGTAGACGCCGGACACCTGGGTAGGAAAACCGGGCGAGGGTTCTACCAATACTGAAAGGGCAAAATGGACACCACACTACCGGCACAGACCTTCGATTTCGTCGTCATCGGTTCTGGATTTGGCGGCAGTGCCTCAGCGCTGCGCCTGACCGAGAAAGGCTACCGTGTGCTGGTGCTGGAGCGGGGCAAACGCTACCATGACCAGGATTTTCCGAAAACAAGCTGGAATGTATTCAAGTACCTGTGGCTGCCGGTCCTGCGCTGCTTCGGCATGCTGCAGATCAGCCCTTTCCAGGATGTGTTTGTGCTGCACGGCAGCGGCGTAGGTGGAGGCAGCTTGGGCTATGCCAATGTCCTGATGGCGCCGGACGATAAGCTGTTCGAAAATCCGGCCTGGAAGCACCAGGCGGACTGGAAATCGATCCTGCGGCCCCATTACGATACCGCTCGCCGCATGCTGGGGGTGATGCCAAACCCACGCCTGTGGCACGCCGACAAAATGCTCCAGGAGATCTCCGCTGAGCTCGGCACCCGAGACACTTTTCAGCCCACCCAGGTGGGAGTGCTCTTCGGAGACAACGGGCGCAAAGAGGGCGAGGAAGTACCTGACCCGTTCTTCGATGGGGAGGGACCAACGCGGCATACCTGCATCCACTGCGGCGGGTGTATGATCGGCTGCCGCTACAACTCGAAGAATACACTGGTCAAGAACTACCTGTACCTGGCTGAGAAATGGGGCACCCAGGTATGGCCGGAGTGCGAGGTGAACGATATTCACCCCCTACCTCCGAATCAGCCGGATGGCGCCCGCTACGAAGTAGTCTACCGGCGGACGACGGCGTGGATCTTCAAACCGGTGAGGGTGGTCAGGGCTCGAAACGTGGTCGTGTCTGCCAGCACCCTGGGTACACTGCGCCTGCTCTTCCGCTGCCGAGACGAGACACGCTCGCTGTTAATGATCTCCCACCAGCTTGGAAATCTGGTGCGCACCAACAGCGAGGCCCTGTTGGGAGTCACCAGCCGCGACAAGAGCATCGATTATTCACAAGGCATCGCCATCACATCGATCATCCATGCAGACCGGGTGACCGCTATCGAGCCGGTGCGCTACTCGGCAGGCTCATCGCTGATGCGCTACCTGGCTGGTCCGCTGATCGAGTCGGGCGGCAGCTTCTGGAGCCGTTCGCTGCGCGCAGCTATCCAGGTCATCACCCATCCAATAGATTTCTTGCGCACCCATGTCCTGCCTGGGTGGGCGCAGCGCACCACCATCCTGCTGGTGATGCAGACCGAAGACAACCATATCCGCATGCGCCTGGGGCGCGGGCTATTCACTTTGTGGCGGCGCAGCCTCGTCTCCCAGCCCGTCCGTGAGAAACCGATCCCCTCCAAAATTGACATCGGTCACCAGGTGACGCGTGATTTCGCCAGACGGACAAATTCAGCCCCAGCGGGCACGCTCATCGAAGCCCTGCTCAATATCCCAATGACCGCCCATATCCTGGGGGGATGCCCGTTTGGAAAGGATGACCAGGAAGGCGTGGTCGATCTGGACTGCCAGGTGCACAACTACCCGGGTTTGTATGTAGTCGATGGATCGATCATGCCCGGCAATCCGGGGATCAATCCCAGTCTGACGATCACCGCCCTGGCGGAATATGCCATGAGCCGTATCCCGCCCAAAGAAGGCGCACAGGTGCGCCAGCCAATCGGGGTAAAACAGGAACGCCAGCCTGAGCTGGCGAGATGACGATCTCGGGATCTGAGGGGATTACACGGGACCGCCGCCATCTCTCCTCATCACCCATAAATCTCTGGGCATCAGACCTGTGCGCCCGAAGATGCGCGCCATGCGGCTGATCTTGCGAAAATAGCGCGGCATGGCGCTCTCTTCAACTCGCCGGAAGCCAAACTTTTCATACAGCGGACCGAGCCTGGAGCGGCAGGTCAGGTACAGGTCTCCGGGGTAGGCAGCAATTAAGCGCTCGATGATCTCCCGGGCGACTCCCTGCCCGCGGTACGCAGGCTCGACAGCGATGGATGCCAGCTCCAGAGAGCCATCCCCGTGCGGCTTGACCTGCCCACAGCCAACCAGGTCTCCCCCAGGCGTGACAGCGACCACAAAACGCTGCCAGTCCAGATCCAGCGGATTGATCCTGACTTTGTAGATCAGGGCGCGTATCGCCGAGAAATCGCTCTCCAGAGCCGGGCGAAGATCAACCATGCAGATAATTATCCCATAAACGACCCTGTTTAGCGGGTTCTGGTACATGAAACGGATAATGTTGGTAAGCATTTTACTTGACAGAATATCCCCCGGCGTGTAAAATCCAGCCCAATACCACGCGAGCAGTATCTGATGCCTACTCACCAACCCACCCGCTTTTATTATTACTATTATTACGGCTACCGCAGGACGGCTGCCGTTAGAAGCGGTTAAATGGGTTAGGATATTATCAAGGCGACCCATGACGCGAGGCTAACGGCCTCGCGTTTTTGTTTTTACCAGGGAGTGTGCCATGCCTGTTCGAGGAATCCGCGGCGCTAATGTCGCAAAAGCTGATACGCCGGAAGCCATCTACTCAGCAACAGAAGAGCTGCTGCTGGAGGTGCTGAAAACCAACCCCAATCTGAAGCCAGATGACCTGGCGAGCGTCTTCTTTACCGTAACTGGTGATCTATCTGCCGCCTACCCGGCAAAGGCCGCCCGGGACCTGGGCTGGGCAGAGGTGCCGCTGATGTGCGCTCGGGAAATCCCTGTTCCAGGCGGGCTGCCGCGCTGCATCCGCGTCCTGCTGCATTGGAACACAGATACCCCCCAAACGGACATCCGCCACATCTATCTGGGAGCAGCATCGATCCTGCGTCCCGACCTGGGTGCGGTGGTTTCATCTTAAAGTCTATGCTAGCTGGTTTTTAAGGAGGAATAGCCCATGATGATCATCATGCGCAGCAATGCATCTGAAGAGCAGATCGCGAGCGTCGTCCAGATTGTACAAGCATACGGCCTGCGCGCCCATCTCTCGCGCGGTGAAGAGCGTACGATTATCGGTGCAATCGGCGACGGGCGACCAGTGGATAAGGATCAGTTCATGTATCTGGCCGGCGTGGATCGCATTGTCCCCATCCTGCGGCCTTTCAAGCTGGCCTCCCGCGAGTTCAACCCGGAGAATTCTATCTTTCCAATTAACGGGGTGAGCATCGGCGGTGATGACATCATCATCATCGCCGGCCCATGCGCGGTAGAGAGCCGGCAGCAGATCCTGGAAACGGCGCAGGCCGTGCGCGAAGCCGGGGCGCATGCCCTGCGCGGCGGGGCATACAAACCCCGCACCTCTCCTTATTCATTCCAGGGACTGGGTGAAGAAGGGCTGGAGTTCCTGGCAGAAGCTCGCCAGATCACCGGGCTGCCGGTTGTCACGGAGGTCATGGCGCCTGAGCAGGTGCCGCTGTTAGCTAGCTATGCCGACGTCATGCAGATTGGGGCGCGCAACATGCAGAACTACTCCTTGCTGCATGCTGCCGGTGCCAGCCAACACCCTGTGCTGCTCAAGCGCGGCATGGCTGCCACGGTAGAAGAGCTGCTCATGGCAGCCGAATATGTCCTCTCGCACGGGAACCGGCGGGTGATCCTGTGCGAGCGCGGCATCCGCACCTTCGAGACATCCACACGCAACACAACCGACATCAACGCCATACCGGTGCTCAAATCGCTGACCCACCTGCCTGTAGTGCTCGATCCAAGCCACAGCATCGGCAACTGGGAGTTCGTCACCGCCATCGCCAGGGCTGGCATTGCCGCGGGAGCCGATGGGCTGATTGTGGAGGTACATCCTGATCCGACCGCGGCCCTGTCCGATGGCGGGCAGTCGCTCAAGCCGGAGCGCTTTGCCCAGCTGGTGATCGAGGCCCGCCGGATCGCAGAAGCGATCGGGCGCTCGGTAGCGCCCGCCTACAGGAAGCAATCCCAACAGGCGAACCGATGAGCATACCGGCTTCGCTTGCAGAGACTCGCATCGCCATCCTGGGGCTGGGATTGATGGGTGGCTCGCTGGCCCTGGCACTGCGCGGGCACTGCCGGGCGCTCTTCGGCGCTGATCCCGATCCCGAGGCAGTGAACCTGGCGCGCAGAGACCGGGTCGTGGATGCGGCCTCTACCCAGGCCGGTGAGATCCTGCCCGAGGCAGACCTGGTGATCCTGGCAGCTCCGGTGAGGGCGATCATAGCCACCATCGAACAGCTGCCCGAGCTGCACCCCGGCTCTCCCATGGTGATGGACCTGGGTTCCACAAAACGCTCTATCTGCCAGGCGCTGGCAGAGCTGCCGGCGCGCTTCGACCCGATCGGAGGCCACCCCATGTGCGGGAAAGAGACGCCCGGATTGGTGTATGCCGATCCATCAATCTTCCAGGGTGCAGCATTTATACTCACCTCACTCGAACGCACTTCACCCCAGGCGCAATACCTGGCGGAACACATTGTTCGGGCGATCAAATCACGGCCGGTCTGGCTGGATGCACACACGCATGACCGCTGGGTGGCTGCCACGAGCCACCTGCCATACGTGCTCTCCGTATCTTTGGCGCTGGCGACGCCAGGAGAAGCCGCTCCTCTGGTAGGCCCGGGCTTCCGCGGGGTATCCCGTCTGGCGGCAAGCTCGGCAGCCATGATGTCGGATGCGCTCTCCACCAATGGCGATAACCTGCTACTGGCTCTGGCTCACCTGCGCGCTGAGCTGGACGGCATCGAAAACATCCTGCGGGAGGGCGACGCCTCGGCTCTCGACGGGCTGCTGCACAGCGCGGCGGCTGCTCGAGCCAGACTGATTGGAGATATGCCGACCGGAGGCACGCGGTGAAACTGAGCATATTCCCTGGGCAGCCCCTACGGGGAGAAGTCAGCCTGCCGGGCGATAAATCCATCTCCCACCGCGCGGCCTTGCTGGCAGCTCTGGCAGACGGTGAGAGCCGCATCGACAACTTCCTGGTCTCCGGTGTCACCCAGTCCATGCTGGATGCGCTATCGGCCCTGGGCGTCACCTGGGAGCTCGACGGGAATCGGTTGACTGTGCAGGGACGGAGTACAGGTGGCTTACTGCTGCCTGGGATGCCGATCAACTGCGGCAACTCGGGGACGACCATGCGCTTGCTGGTGGGTGCCCTCTCTGCAGCAGGTGTGCCAGCCGTGCTGGATGGGTCAGAAGGTCTGCGGCGCAGGCCGATGCTGCGCATCGTCGATCCGCTGCGGCAGATGGGCGTGGCTATCCAGTCAGAGGGTGGGTACGCTCCCTTGGAACTGAGGATGTCGTCCATGCCGCTGCGGGGGATCGATTACGACCTGCCGGTCGCCAGCGCCCAGGTGAAATCCTGCTTGCTGTTGGCGGCATTGGCTGCAGAGGAGGACACCTGCCTGCGCGAGCCCGGTCCTTCGCGCGACCACACCGAGCGCATGTTAAGGAACCTGGGCGTGGATGTGAGCAGTGAATACGTGCCCGCCAGGGCAGGGCAGCCAGAATCCTATATCACCCACCTCCAGCCGCCTGCGGCGCTGCACCTGCCAGCATTCCAGACCAGCCTGCCCGGCGATACCTCCGCCGCGGCGTTCCTCATCGTGGCGGCTGTGATCACACCCGGATCGGAGATCAGCCTGCGCCAGGTGGGGCTGAATCCGACCCGCAGCGGCGTGATCGAGGCGCTGAGGTCAATGGGCGCCGATATTCATGTCTCTGCCGTTGGCGAACAAGGCGGCGAGCCGGTTGGCGATCTTACGGTGCGCAGCTCGGAGCTGCACGGCAGGCAGATATCGGGATCGCTGGTGGTGCGTATGATCGATGAGTTCCCCATATTCGCCGTCGCCGCGGCATACGCCCGCGGACGCACGGAAATCTGCGAGGCGGGTGAACTGCGCCATAAAGAATCCGACCGCATTGCTGCCTTGTGCACCGAGCTGCGCGCCATCGGGGTGGAAGCAGACGAGACAGCCGATGGATTCATCATCCAGGGCAGCGGGCGCGTGCAGGGCGGTCGGGCAGATCCGCATGGTGACCATCGTCTGGCGATGTCGCTGGCAGCTGCCGGGTTGGCCTCACAAAGGCCGATCGTCCTCCAGGGTGCGGAGATCATGCAAGAATCCTTTCCGGGCTATATAGAAACGCTGGAGAAACTTGGAGCAGAGCTGGGTCAGGATGAAGAGCCGGCATCGCATCTATAACCTGGGCCTGACAGGCTACCCGCTGTCCCACAGCCTGTCGCCGCGTCTGCATCAGGCTGCTTTACACGCCGCGGGGTTGACGGGTGAATACCGGCTGTATCCAATTCCACCTACTCAGGAGGATAACCAAGAATTGGCGCGGCTGCTGGAGGATGTCAAAGCCGGTCGCTTGCATGGGCTTAACGTCACCATCCCCCATAAGCGCACGGTGCTGGGCTGGATGGACGAGCTGACGCCCACCGCCAGGGCAACCGGCGCAGTGAACACCATCTACGTGGAGGCGGGTAAACTGGCGGGTGATAACACCGATGTCCAGGGCTTCCGGCACGATCTGCGCGCCCATCTGCTGCCCGGCATGTCAGCCGGGCAGGCGCTGGTGATCGGCGCAGGCGGTTCCGCCAGGGCGGTCGTCTATGCTCTGCTGCTGGACGGATGGCAGGTAGCTGTCGCTGCGCGCCGGGTGAAGCAGGCATCCCGCCTGGTGGAGGATCTAAACGCCAACGTGGGCAGGCAAAAAGATCCCATGCTGAGCGCTGTGGAATTGGACCGGAGCAGCCTGGCGGGGCTGGCTGAGTTGAGCCTGGTGGTTAACTGCACGCCGCTGGGCATGGCACCCGACATCCACGACAGCCCCTGGCCCGCAGGTCTCCATCTGCCGCCGCGGGCATTCGTGTACGATCTGGTTTATAATCCAAACGGAACCGCCCTGGTGCGCATGGCACGTCAGCAGGGACGCCGGGCAGCCAACGGCCTGGGGATGCTCGTAGAGCAGGCGGCCCTGTCGTTCGAACGCTGGACGGGGCTTCCGGCCCCCCGCCGGGCCATGCTGGAGGCGGTCCGGGCGGAAATGGCCCCGCCCGGATGAGAGAGAACCCGCACCAGCCAGCCGAAACCCCTTGGATGTGCTACCTATGACGCAAAATGCCGCCCCCCTGGACCGAATAGCGCCGCAGTTCTTCGCCGGACTGAATGAGAAAATCGCTGCCATGCAGGCCGGCGGCCGCGACGTCATCCGCCTGGACATCGGCTCGCCGGACCTGCCGCCTACTCCGCACATCGTCGACGCCCTGTCCCAGGCGGCTGCCAGGGCATCCAACCACGGCTACCAATCGCACAACGCCACCCCGGCCCTACGGCGGGCCTGGGCAGGAATGTACCTGTGCCTGTACGGTGTGCAGCTTGACCCCGACCGGGCGGTGGTGCCCCTGCTGGGTTCCAAGGAGGGCATCTTCCACCTGATGCAGGCGCTCCTGAATCCGGGTGATGTGGTCTTGATCCCCGACCCAGGCTATCTGACCTACACCCACGGGACGTTGTTAGCCGGGGGTGAGCCTTACTACCTGCCGCTGCTGCCGGATAACCAGTTCTTGCCCGATCTCGAAGAGGTGTCGCCGGAATTAGCGCGCCGGGCCAGGATCTTGTGGCTGAACTATCCCAACAACCCGACCGCGGCGACCGCGCCGGTTGAGTTCTTCGAGAGCGCTGTAGAGTTTGCGCGCCGCTACAACCTGCTGGTATGCCATGACGCGGCCTACAGCCAGGTGGTGTTCGACGGCTACCAAGCTCCCAGCCTGTTGCAGGTTCCTGGAGCCCTGGAGGTAGCGCTTGAATTCAACACCCTGTCAAAATCCCACAACATGGCGGGCTGGCGGTGTGGAGCGGCTCTCGGGCAGGTCGACGCGCTACAGGCGCTGTACACCCTCAAGACCCACGCCGACAGCGGTCACTTCCTGCCCATCCTGGAGGCAGCCACTGCTGCGCTGGACGGCGACCAGACCTGGCTGGCCGAGCGCAACCGGATCTACCAGGAGCGGCGAGATGCTGCCATGCAGGCGCTGCAGGCGATGGGCATCCGGGCGGAAACGCCGCGCGCTTCTATATATGTGTGGCTGCACGCCCCTGCCGGGTGGAGCTCGCTGGAGTTTGCGGATGCCCTGTTAGAGAATGCCGGGGTGAGCCTGACTCCCGGCACTGTATTTGGAAGGCACGGCGAAGGCTGCCTGCGCCTTTCCCTGACCTCCAGCCGAGAGCGCATCACCGCCGGCTTGCAGCGCATGGCGGAGAGCGGGTTGGTCTGAACCACCACTGAGATCACAGAGTACACAGAGATATTATATGACTGGTCTCCTTAATCGCTTACATTTCTTTACAGCCGGCGAATCGCACGGACCGGCACTGGTCGCCATCCTGGAAGGCCTGCCAGCCGGCTTGCCCGTGCAGCTTGAGCAGATTGACAGCGAGCTGGCCCGCCGCCAGAGCGGCTTCGGCGCCGGGCCGCGCATGAAGATCGAGCAGGATAACGCCCGCATCCTGGGCGGGATCATGGAGGGGGCGACTACAGGCGCGCCGCTGGCGATGCTGATCGAAAACCGCGACCATGAGAAGTGGCGCGGGCGAGCCATCGCGCCTTTCACCACCCCGCGCCCGGGGCACTCCGACCTGGCAGGGGCGATTAAGTACGGGTACACCGACTTGCGCCCCGCCCTCGAGCGCGCCTCCGCCCGGGAAACTGCCGCCCGAGTCGCAGCCGGAGCGGTGTGCAAGCTGCTGCTGGCGCAGTTCGATGTCACGGTGGGCGGGTACGTGAGCGCCATTGGCGAGATCGAGGCCGATCTGAGCGCCGTTCCGCTCGACCAACGCCCGGCTCGCGCCGAGGAGAACGACGTCCGCTGCCCGGACCCACTGGCGGCCGAGGCCATGCAGAGGCGCATCCGCCAGGCCATCCAGGAGCGCGATACCCTGGGTGGAATATTAGAAGCGGTTGCGCTGGGAGTCCCGCCTGGGCTGGGCTCCTACGTCCACTGGGAGCGCCGGCTGGAGGCCCGCCTGGGCGCCGCCGTGCTCAGCATCCCGGCGGTTAAAGGGGTCGAGATCGGCCCGGCATTTGAGAACGCCCGGCGTCCCGGCACCCAGGCCCACGACCCCATCCGCCTGGACGGCGAGCGGCTCACCCGCCCCACCTACCGATCTGGTGGAACGGAGGGCGGGATTACCACGGGCCAGCCGCTGCTGGTCCGGGCAGCGATGAAGCCCATCGCCACCACGCTCACCCCGCAGCAAAGCGTCGACCTGGCAAGCGGGCAGGAAGTGCCCACCCGCTACGAGCGCTCCGATTTCTGCCCGGTGCCACGTGCCGTGCCGATCCTGGAGGGCATGATCGCCCTCATCCTGGCAGATGCCCTGCTGGAGAAGCTGGGCGGCGACTCGCTGGAGGAGATGTGCCCGCGCTACCAGGCGCTGCGGGGCGCTCGCCTGAGCGACCTGCCTGTCGACGGGCAGGAGCACACCTTCTGGTCCGAATAATCCCCGCTCGGCCGATGAACCCACCCACTTCACAGACCAGCTTTTCAACATATTTCATCTATGGCCCGCCGGGCTCGGGCAAGAGCAGCGCCGGGCGGCTGCTGGCCCAGACGCTGGACCTGCCCTTCTGGGACCTGGACGCCGAGATCGAAGCCCGCAGCCGCAAATCGATCCCAGCCATCTTCGCCAGGTACGGCGAGGCCGGCTTCCGTAAACGGGAGCGTAAAGTGCTCGAAACCCTGCTGGCATACCCGCGCGGGGTGGTTTCCCTGGGAGGCGGTGCGTTGCTCGATGCGCACAACCGCGCCCGGGTCGAGGCGCGCGGACCAGTTGCCTGCCTGAACAGCCCGTTGGAAGCACTGCTGGGCCGGCTGGGAAGTGCAGATGAAGAGCGCCCACTGCTGGCAGGCGACCTGCGCGCCCGCCTGGAGGATCTGATGGCGGTGCGTTCAAGCCACTATGCCAGCTTTCCCATGCAGATTGATACCGGCAGCAGGACCAGCGCCGAGATCGCCTGGGATCTCCAGGTGCGTCTGGGGGCTTTCCACGTGCGCGGTATGGGCGCCGGCTACGATGTGCGCGTCCAGGCGGGCGGCCTGGTTTGGTTAGGCGAAGCTATGCGCGCCCGCGGGCTGCGCGGGCCGGTTGTAGTGGTCAGCGACGAGAACGTCGGCAGCCTGTACGGAGAGCAGCTGCTGCAGGCGCTGCGCTACGCCAGCTATACCGCCGACCTGGCGCTCATCCCTGCCGGGGAGCAGCATAAGACCCTGCAGACCGTTGCACAATTATGGGAGAGCTTTACCCGGGCGCGGCTGGAACGCGGCAGCAGCATCGTCGCCCTGGGTGGCGGCGTAGTGGGTGATCTGGCGGGCTTCACTGCGGCAACTTACCTGCGCGGGGTGTCGTGGGTGGCTGTGCCGACCTCGCTGCTGGCGATGGTGGACGCCAGCCTGGGCGGCAAAACCGGCTTCGACCTGCCGGGTGGGAAGAACCTGGTAGGCGCTTTCTACCCGCCGCGGCTGGTCCTGGCAGACCCGCTGACCCTGCGCAGCCTGCCCCCCGATGAGCTGCGCTCCGGCATGGCAGAAGTGGTCAAGCATGGCGTGATCGCCGACCCGGATTTATTCCACGCCTGCGCCCGCGGTTGGGACGAGGTGCAGGCCAATTTAGATGAAATTGTGCGCCGAGCGATGGCAGTCAAGGTGCGCTTCATCCAATCGGATCCGTACGAGCAGGGGCTGCGGGCATCGCTCAACCTGGGACACACCCTGGGACACGCCCTGGAGCAGGCTTCGGGCTACCGCCTGCGGCACGGCGAAGGGGTAGCCATCGGTATGTTGGCTGCGGCAAGGATGGCAGAACGTATGCGCCTGGCAGAAGCCGGCCTGGCAGATGAAATTGCCGGAGCGTTACGCACGTTGGACCTACCCACCGAGATACCGGCGGACCTGGACTGGAGCGTGATTCGTGGGGCAATCGGCTTGGATAAGAAACGCCTCGGCGGCGTAGTGGGTTTTGTGCTGCCGCTGCGGGTGGGTGAGGTCAGGACGGGCGTCGACGTGGGCAACGAGCTGGAGGTATTATTGGATGAAGGGATAATTGTTCACGGATGAACACGGACAAACACGGATTATTCGATTGATAATAAAAATCAGTGTTCATCCGTGCAGATCCGTGTACCACAGCAGATAAAAGTGTTCATCCTTGCAGACCCGTGTACCATCAGGAGGCGATATGAAAACGATATTGGTGTTGAACGGGCCGAACCTCAACCTGCTGGGGGAGCGCGAGCCGCAGGTTTACGGCTCGATGACGATGGACGAGATCAACCGGCGTCTGGTCGAGGCTGGAGTGGGGCTGGGTTTGGAAGTCCGCACATTCCAATCTAACAGCGAGGGGGTGTTGATCGACGCCTTGCAGGAGGCGCGGAAATGGGCTGCCGGGGTGATCTTCAACCCCGGCGCCTATACGCATAGCTCTGTGGCGCTGCGCGACTGCATTGCCGGCATCGCCCCACCGGTGATCGAGGTGCACATCTCCAATGTCTACGCCCGCGAAGAGTTCCGGGGAAAATCGGTGCTCTCGCAAGTCTGCAAGGGCAAAATCACCGGCTTCGGCTGGCGCTCCTACTTGCTGGCCCTGCACGCCCTGGCGTGGATGCTGGAGGAGGGAGAATAATACACCCGAAAGGTCTGGGAGACCCTTCGGGTGTATTAATAAATTAACCTTAGCGGTTATTAATCAGGTGCAGGGGGAAAGCATAGTACAATTTCCGCTCTGGATGTCCAACCTGAACCTGAGGAGATTCCTTGAAGTATTACCGATTAAGTCTCTCGCTCATCCTGGTCGCATTGGGGATTATGGCGTGCAACCTGACCAGGGTGGTCAATAAGATCGAAGCACCTCTTCCGACCGAGATTACCCAATCGGCAGCTGGTACACTGCCGCTAGAAACGGTACCCGCTCCGACCAGCACGCCGGTGAATGCCGACCTGGCCTGCCTGGTCAATACCTGGGAGGCAACCGGGCTCAGCGATTACATCATCGCTGCCGTGCCGCCTGAGATGGCTGAAGAATACGACCTGCAGTACAAGGGCAGCAGCGGCAGCGCATACTTTACGCTGACCCGGGATGGGCGCATCCTCATGCAAGCCGATGGGCTGGAGCTACAGTTCACCGCCAAATCCTCTATCTTCACCGTACCTGTGACCGTCAGCATCGACGGTCAAGCGAGCGGGAACTACAGCGCGGATGATAACATCCTGACCACCTCCAACATGGATACCAGCGAGCTGACCGCCTCCGCCGAGGCGATGGGTCAGACTCTGCTTGAGCCGGCTCAAATCATCAATGCCATGCCGCTGATCAACCCGGCTTACAGCCGCGCCCAATACAACTGCGCCGGTGAGACACTGACGCTGAAGCTAACGAACTATCCCGACAGCGTGCCCCCGTTGGTGTTTAAAGCCGTGAAATAAGCAGAAGCAATCTTATAAACAGGAAAAGATGACTTTCAGAAGTCATCCGTTCTGCCGTCTGCCCAGGCAAGCGCCATGCACCGGGCTCGATGAAAGCGGTGCAGGCGCACAAAATCACCCTTGAATTTCACAAATTAGGAGTAAAATTATCATATATAGGCGCTGACCAAGCCATCGATGCATCGCAATCCATTGCGCCAGATACTCTACCCGGACTTAGCTCAGGGGAGGAAAGATGAACCATATTCTTCGGCTGATGTGTATCCTGGCCCACCCCGACGACGAATCGATGGGCACCGGCAGCACCCTGGCAAAGTACGCAGCCCAGGGGGTCGAAACTTATCTACTCACCGCCACGCATGGAGAGAAGGGCTGGTTCGGAGACGAGAAGGATTACCCGGGACCTACCGCGCTGGGCAAGCTGCGGCAGAAAGAGCTGGTTGCCGCCGCTAATGTGCTCAATCTGCGCCAGGTGTATTTCCTCGATTATATTGATGGCGAGCTAAACCAGGCTGATCCAAACGAGGCAGTCGAGAAAATTACCCATTATCTACGCCTGGTCCGCCCGCAGGTGGTGATCACCTTCGGCCCAGATGGCGCCTACGGGCATCCCGACCATATTGCCATTTCCCAATTCACCACTGCTGCGGTCGTCAGCGCTGCCGATTGCAACGGCGTCGAACCCGACCACCTGCCCCCTCACCGCGTCACGAAGCTGTATTACATGATGGATACCCAAGAATTATGGAAAGCAGTCGAAGACACGGTTGGTGAGATCAGCATGCAGGTGAACGGGACATTGCGTAAGCCAGTGATGTGGAATGATTGGGCAATCACCACCCGCATCGATGGGAAGGGATACTGGCAAACTGCTCTGAAAGCGGTGCTTTGCCATAAGTCGCAGCTTACAGAATGGGGTGATTTAACCCGCTTCAGCGATGAGCAGAACTACCGCCTGTGGGGCGACCGAACCTACTATCGGGCATTCAGCCTGATAAACGGCTCGCACGGACTAGAAGACGATCTATTTGCTGGTTTACGAGGGTGAGCCTATGTCTTCTGTTATGGCGTTGATCGGCGGCGAGGAGTTCGCCGATGGTTTTGAAGATGTGCACGCCCAGCTCAGCGAGCTGGCTTTTCAACACCGCCACGGTCAGAACGGGCACGCACTGCGTGTGGTCTTCCTGCCCACCTGCGCTGCCCAGGATGGCCCTGAGGTGGTGCAGTATTGGTGCGACCAGTCGCGCCAGCGCCTGGGCGTCCTAGGGGTGGAAGTCGCCGCACTGCCGATCGTTGACAGGGAGGGCGCCGACGACCCGGACAACGCTCGCCTGGTCGCCGAGGCGGACTGGGTCTACCTGGGCGGCGGCTACCCGCATGTTGGTTTGAGCATTTTAACGGGGACGCGCACCCTGGATGCACTTTTCCATGCCCAGTGGCGCGGCGCGCTGATCAGCGGCGCCAGTGCAGGCGCTATGATGCTTTGTGACCGGTCATGGGTGATCACTCCCGAGATGGACCAATCCGTAACCGAGCTGTTCACGCAAGGAGCAAACCCTGACGAGTGGGAGATCCCCATCCCGCCAATTTTGAGCTGCCTCGGGCTGGTGCCTGGGACGCTGTTCTGGCCCCATCTCAACCAATTTTTCTCGATGAAGTGGGTGGAGCGCGGCATGCTTCCACCCAGGACCACGATGCTCGGGGTGGACGAGCAGACCGCCGTGGTGCGCCAGCACAACCACACCTGGCAGGTGCTCGGCAATGGGCGGGCAATGATCCTGAACCACGGCCAGCCGGCGCAGGTCTACAATAACGGATCAAGCTTCGTATTGGGTTGATTTTGATTTGTGGTGTGTTCGGCGGCATAGCCGCCGAACACACCACAAAAATAATTTCGGGATGGGTTCTTAGGATAACTTTGTGACCTGGGAGTTCAATCCGATCAGGAGTAAACCCCATTGGCTATTATTTCGCAGCGCATGGAGCGCATCCAAAATACTCTCACCAACCTGCTGCCCCTCTTTAACGACCCGCTTTTCAACAGGCGGATCGACGATCCATTGGCCTGCGATTTCTTGCTGGGCAACCCGCACGAGATGCCGCTGCCGGGCTACGTAGAGGCGCTGCAGCGCTGGGTGACCCCGCAGAACAAGGACTGGTATGCTTACAAGATGAGCGAAGAGCCGGCCCGGAGCGTGCTGGCTCACAATTTGAGCCTGGTGCGAGGATTCGACTTCCAGCCGGAAGATATTACCCTCACTACCGGGGCTTTTGCCGGATTGGCGGTTACCCTGAACGCCATCCTCGACGCGGGCGACGAGGTGATCTTCATCAGCCCGCCATGGTTTTTCTACGAGGCGCTGATCGTGTCTGCTGGAGGCACCCCGGTGCGTGTGCGCATCGACCCCCAGACCTTCGACCTGGACCTGGCGGCGATCGAGGCCGCACTCACGTCCCGCACGCGGGCAATCATCATCAATTCCCCCAACAATCCCACCGGCAAGATCTACCCAACCCAGACGCTGCAAGAGCTGGCGCGGCTGCTGTCGGCTGCCAGCCAGCGCAATGGTCGCCCTGTCTACCTGGTTTCGGATGAAGCTTACTGCCGTATCCTGTTCGATGGGCGCACATACCCCAGCCCGACGAATTTCTACCCGAACTCGTTCCTGATCTACACCTACGGGAAAACGCTGCTGACCCCTGGTCAGCGCCTGGGCTATATCGCCCTGCCGCCAGACATGCCCGACAAAGAGATAGTCAGCCGGGCTCTTTTCACCGCTCAAATGGCTGCCGGGTATGCCTTCCCCAATGCCCTGCTCCAATACGCCCTGCCCGAGTTGGAAAAGCTCTCGATCGATATCGAGCACCTGCAAGAGAAGCGCGACCGCCTGGTGCCGGCGCTGAGGCAGATGGGCTACGATGTCCACCTACCGGAGGGCACGTTCTACCTGCTGCCGCACTCGCCCTGGGAAGATGACCTGGCTTTCACGCACATGCTGGCAGAGGACCACCATATCTACTGCCTGCCGGGGAGCATCTGCGAGGCGCCGGGCTACTTCCGCATCTCGCTGACTGCCAACGACGAGATGATCGAAAGGTCGCTGCCAGGGTTTGCCCGGGCGATAAAAAGATCCCCGTAAACTGCATAATTGCTCTCTTTCGCAGGAAACAGCCGGATGGGGAAGGAAGATCACCCTGCAACGCATAATCGGTGGCATTGGCGCGGAGCTATCCCAGACTGACCAGGTATTAGCGCTTGCCGCCGGCGAGCTGCGAATCGAAAACCCCCAACCGTAATGCCTGCAGATTCACATGTGCAGACAGGTCGAGGGTCACTTTGTCGCAGTCGACCATCCAATCCAGGTCACGCCACACCTGGCAGCCGCAGAGCTTCTGCGGATGGCAGCGATGACACTGAGCACCACCTCTGCTGCCTTATTCAGCCAGCTGAGCTTCCTTCAGCTTCTTGGTCTGCTTGCCGCGCTCTTCGGTGTTGAGAATACGCTTGCGGATGCGGTAGCTGAGAGGCGTTACCTCGAGCAGCTCGTCTTCCCCCAGGTATTCCATGGCTTCGTCCAGGCTCATCTGGCGCGGCGGGGTGAGGCGAACTTCGATGTCTTTATTGGATGAGCGCATATTGGTCAGGTGTTTTTTCTTGCACACGTTCACCGCCAGGTCGCCCGGACGCTGGTGTTCGCCAATGACCATGCCCTCGTACACATTTACCCCCGCGCCGTAAAACAATATGCCGCGCTCTTCAGCGTTCTTCAGCCCATAAGAGCTGGTAACCCCCGGTTCCCAGGCGACCAGCGAGCCGCTCGAGCGGGCACCCAGCGCTCCTGCCATGGGAAGGTAGCTATGGAACAGGGTATGCAGCACGCCCATGCCGCGCGTTGCGGTCAGGAATTGGTAGCGAAAACCCAGCAGGCCGCGCGTGGGAGCTAGGAACGCCAGACGAACGTTGCCGTCGCCGACATCGTGCATATCGATCATCTGCCCGCGCCGGCTTCCCAACATCTCCACCACCACGCCAACTGTATCCTGGCTGGTATCGATATGCACCTCTTCATACGGCTCCAGGATCTCGCCATCTTCGCCCTGGCGGAAGATCACCTCCGGGCGGGAAACCTGGAACTCGTACCCTTCGCGGCGCATCGTTTCGATCAGGATCGCCAGATGCAGCTCTCCGCGTCCGGAGACCAGGAAGGTGTCGGCGCTGTCCGTCTCGGCTACCCTGAGCGCTACATTCCGGCGCAGCTCCTCGAACAGGCGCTCACGCAGCCGGCGGGAAGTGCCCCAGCGCCCTTCCTGTCCTGCCATGGGCGAGGTGTTGACCCCAAAGCTCATGCGCACCGTCGGCTCCTCAACCCGGATTGGCTCCAGCGAGATAGGATTATCCGGGTCTGCCAGCGTCTCGCCAATAGCAATCCCCTCCAGTCCAGCTACGGCGACGATCTCGCCGGCCTCAGCAGCCTCGACTTCAATACGCTCCAGCCCTTGATGAATATATAAATAGCGCGCCCGCTCGACGAGAATATCGCCGTTCAAAGTCATACGCGCCAGCGGAGCACCCACCAGCATCTTCCCAGCAAATATGCGCCCCACAGCGGTTACGCCGCGGTACTCATCATAGCTGAGAGTTGTCACCAGCATTTGCAGCGGGGCATCCACATCTACTTTGGGCGGCGGGATGTGCTCAAGAATAGCCCGGAACAGCGGCTGCAGGTCTGGTCCGAGATCGGAGGTGACCCCAGCCTGCCCGGTGACGGCATTAGCGTACACAACCGGGAAGTTAGCTTGCGCGTCATTAGCCCCCAGCTCGATGAACAGGTCGAAAGTCTGGTTTAACGCAGCTGACGGATCGGCGTCTTTACGGTCTACTTTATTGATCACCACAATGGCCAGATGGCCGCGCTCGAGGGCTTTTTTGAGCACAAAACGCGTCTGGGGCATAGGGCCTTCGGCGGCATCTACCAGCAGCAGCACCCCATCCACCATATTCATCACCCGCTCCACCTCACCGCCGAAATCGGCATGACCGGGGGTATCCACAATATTGATCTTGACCTGCTGTTGGCTGGCTGGATCCCAAATCTGGATGGCGGTATTTTTCGCCAGGATGGTAATGCCGCGCTCGCGCTCCAGGGCGTTGGAGTCGAGCACGCGTTCTGCCACCAGCTGATTCTCTCGAAACACGCGCGCCTGCCGCAGCAAGCCATCAACCAGCGTGGTCTTGCCGTGATCGACATGGGCGATAATAGCGATATTACGTAAATCGGTTCTTTCTTGAAGCATCGATCTACCTTCTCTCTACAAAGCGAATGATTATATCACCAAGCGACCGAATCGCACGGGGCAGAAATCGAGGCTCATTGGGAGTTACCGTGATTCGGCCACATATGGTGGTCAGCGTGCAAACAGGCGGTAGCCTTCCAAATCAAGAAAGATGCGCTGGAAAAGATGCTTCTGGTTGAACAATCCATAACA
>Ga0105094_10000005_pt1 | contig 70389 bp, 62 predicted proteins | sample PPLLak1March2015_2_FD_87023 | JGI IMG/M metagenome (GOLD analysis project Ga0105094, IMG submission 87023) | Freshwater sediment microbial communities from Prairie Pothole Lake near Jamestown, North Dakota, USA - PPLs Lake P8 Core (3) Depth... | ecosystem: Environmental > Aquatic > Freshwater >...
GATCTGATCAACGGGGCCATTCTCATCAGTTTGGTTGAAAATACCGAACAAGTCGCCGCTTTCCAGTCGCGCTGGACCGAGCTGATAAACACCACGTTTGCGATAGAGTAGTTGGTAGTGTCGGCGCGCGCGCTCATACCAGCGCAGGCTGAAAATGTTTATTAAGAGTCCTTTGTCGGCCAGGTGGGTAGGAGTAAGCTGGCTTTCTAGCTCTGGACCCACTGCCTTGGGCCAGGGATCCTTGATCAACAGCCATGAAAGTGGCAGGAATTTACGATTTTCAGTTTTAATCGTTAGCGGAACAATCTCGCCGGGGAACGCGCGCCGGTAAAAAGGCTCGCGCTGGTAAATAACATCCTTCAACGCACGCCTGGACCACCAACGCGCCACGCCGCTGATCGCGCCTAACATCAGCGCGAAAGCGGAGAGTAAATAGATTTGCAAGTAGATCCCTAACAGGGCGACGATCACCAGGAATGACCACCAATAATTGGGAGTCATGTCATTCCTCCACAGGCACTGCCACGCTTTCTACAATTCCAGTGATGACTTCCTCGGGACGCCTTCCGCGCAGTTGCGCCTGGGGAGCAATCATCATGCGATGAGTCAACACGGATGGTGCCAGTGTCTTGATATCGTCCGGGATAACATAATCTCGTCCCTGGATAGCTGCCCAGGCTTGAGCTGCCTGGTAGAGAGCCAATGTGGCGCGCGGGCTTGCGCCGAGCTCAATTTCAGGGTGCTGGCGGGTAGCGCGGGCGATTTTTACGATATAGCCACGCAGACTCTCCTCCACCCTGATAAGCCTGCGCTCCGCTTGTAATGCCAGGATTTCTTCAGGATTGGTGACGGCTTGCAAGTCGGGCAACGGATCGTTCACCCGGAAGCGCTCGACCATGGCATTTTCTTCTACTTCATTGGGGTAACCCAACACCACGCGTAATAAAAAGCGATCGATTTGCGCTTCAGGAAGTGGGAATGTTCCTTCCAATTCAACCGGATTTTGGGTAGCCAGAACCATGAATGGGCGCGGTAGAGGGCGTGTCACGCCATCGATGGTCACCTGGCGTTCCTGCATGGCCTCCAGTAAGGCCGATTGGGTACGGGGTGTGGCGCGGTTGATCTCATCTGCCAGCAGTACCTGGCTCATAATCGGGCCGGGCTTGAATTCGAAAGCCTGCGCCTTCTGGTTGAACCAGTTCAACCCGGTTACATCTGTAGGTAAAAGATCGGGAGTAAATTGGATGCGGCGAAATCTACACCCCAAAGAAATGGCGAGGGCGCGCGCTAGGGTGGTCTTGCCAATCCCTGGCACATCTTCCAGAAGCACATTTCCTTCGCACAAAACGGCAGCCAGGGTTAGTTGTATGGCTTCATCCTTGCCAACGATCACTTTCTGGATATTTTCACGCACACGGCGGGCGACATCTGCAATCATTTTGACCTCGATTGTGGGCAGGCTGGTATTGAGATGAGCAAAGTGTACCACTATGTTTACCGGACCATGCTCGGGCAGGTTCACCCCGGATGGTATAATCCTGCCAATGGATTCCATCGTTGCCCTGGATATCGAAACAACTGGCCTGAGTGCAGAGAATGATGCGATCATCGAGATCGCTGCGGTCCGCTTTAATGATCGCCGGGTCGAGGGGGAGTGGCAAACCTTGCTTCACCCAGGACGGCGCATTCCTCCTTTCATCACCCAACTGACTGGTATCACTGACTCGATGGTTGTGGATAAACCAGCCATCCGTGAGGTCTTGCCTGATCTCCAACAATTTATCGGCGATGCACCCATTATCGGGCACAATGTCGGTTTTGATGTGGGTTTCCTGCGCCGCTATGGAATCTTGCACCGCAATGACTTGCTGGATACTTATGATCTGGCCTCGGTTTTACTCCCGAACGCTGGTCGTTACAACCTGTCCGCTTTGGCACAGGCGTTGGGCGTACCGGTTACTGGCGCGCACCGCGCCATGCAAGATGCCCAGACAACGCGACTGGTTTTTCAGCGTTTGTACCAATATGCTCTTGAACTACCTCTACCATTATTGGCGGAGATCGTGCGTTTGGCAGAAGGGGTAGATTGGTTTGGGTATTTGCCCCTGCGCCGGGCTTTGGGCCAGCGCTCACACGAAGTCGTTTCGCCCAGCTCGGTACGCCATCGCTATGATGGCCCTTTGTTTACTTCTCGCATCGATCGCTCATTACCGCCATTGATGCCGGTTCGTGAGTCGCGACCACTGGACATAGAAGAAGTGGTCTCTATTCTTGCTCCGGGTGGTCTGTTCTCCAAGCATTTTCCCCATTATGAACATCGCCCACAGCAAGTAGGCATGCTGGAGGCGGTTACACAGGCATTATCCGATGGGCGCCACTTAATGGTGGAAGCCGGCACCGGCACTGGCAAAAGCATGGCTTATCTGATCCCAGCGGCGCTATGGGCCATGCACAATCAGCGCCGGGTTGTGATCTCTACCAACACCATCAACCTGCAAGATCAATTGATCAATAAGGATATTCCTGATCTGCGTGCGGCCCTGGGGGTTGATTTACGTGCTGTGGTATTGAAAGGGCGCAGTAATTATCTGTGCCCGCGCCGCCTGGAGAGCTTACGCCGGCGCGGTCCCTCAAATGAAGATGAGATGCGGGTTCTGGCAAAGGTGTTGGTCTGGTTAAACGGCACCCAAACCGGTGACCGGAGTGAGATCAACCTCAATGGACCGGCAGAACGCGAAGTCTGGCGCAGGATCTCCGCAGAAGACGAAGCCTGCTCGGCTGAGATGTGTCTGAAATCTTCCGGTGGGATCTGTCCCTTTTATCGCGTGCGCCAGGCTGCCCAAAGCGCGCATATTCTGATCGTAAATCACGCTCTGTTGCTGGCAGATGTGGCCACGGGCAACCGTGTACTGCCGGAATTTGATTACCTGATCGTGGATGAAGCACACCATCTGGAAGATGCGACCACCAACGCCTTAAGTTTCAGGATGACTCTGGCGGACGTCGAGCGCTTGCTGCGCGAGCTGGGCGGGCCAAAGACTGGCTTACTCGGTTGGGTGATGTCGGCGACCCAGAGCTTTATTGCGCCGTCTGAGCTGGCAGTTTTGAACCAGATGATCCAACAAGCCACAGATTACGCTTTCAGCTTCGAAACCCTGGCACGCCAGTTTTTCCAGGCGCTGGACCGCTTCCTGGTTGATATCCGTGAAGGCCGCGCGGTAGGCGCATATTCCCACCAGGAGCGCATCCTGCCAGCCACGCGTACGCAGCCTGCCTGGGGAGACGTGGAATTGGCCTGGGATGAAGCCGACCACATCATCGGGCCATTATTGGAGCAGATTGGTCGTCTGGCGAAAGGAATTGCCGAGCTGTCCAATGAATTGCCAGAAGCAGATGCTGAATTGTACGGTAGCCTGGCTAACCTTTACCGGCGCCTGCATGAAATACAAGAACAGATGAATGGTCTGGTCTTCAGCCCCGTAGAGGATCGTATCTACTGGGTAGAAGCCCAGCCAAACGGGATGCGCCAGACCTTGAATGTCGCTCCACTTCATATCGGTCCGCTGATGCAGCGATTCTTGTGGCATGAAAAAGAATCGGTTATCCTGACTTCTGCCACCCTCACCGCAGCCGGGGAATTTGATTACTTGCGCGGGCGCTTGTTTGCGGAAGATGCCGACGAGCTGGCGCTTGGCTCACCCTTTGACTACGAAACCGCCGCCCTGGTGTACGTAGTCAATGATATTCCCGAGCCTTCAGATCGCCAGGGGCACCAACGTGCGGTGGAAAGCGCCATCATCCGCCTGTGTAAAGCCACCGGCGGGCGGGCGCTGGTTTTATTCACCTCTTATGACCAGCTGCGTAAAACCTCCAGGGCCATTGCGCCTATTTTGGGGCGGGATGATATTGTGATCTACGAGCAGGGCGAGGGCGCCTCACCACATTCCTTATTAGAATCATTCCGTACCAGCGAGCGTGCCGTGTTGCTGGGTACGCGCGCCTTCTGGGAGGGTGTGGATGTCCCAGGGGATGCTCTTTCTATCTTGGTAATCGTCAAATTACCTTTTGCTGTACCTTCCGATCCAATCGTGGCAGCGCGTTCCGAAACCTTTGAGGATCCCTTCTCACAGTATTCATTACCGGAGGCGATCCTGCGCTTCCGTCAGGGATTTGGACGCCTGATTCGCACCCAATATGACCGTGGGGTGGTGGTCATTTTGGATCAACGTATCCTGACCAAGCGCTATGGGCGTACCTTTATCGAATCACTTCCGGATTGCACGCTACGCACCGGCTCATTAGCTGAACTACCCAAATCGGCTGTCCAGTGGTTAAATTTGTAATGACGCTGGGTTAATTCTCGGGACATTCAACCAACCTCAGAAATCCGTACAGGCAATCATGGCGATAGGTTTCCAGGATCTACTAAACGGCACGCTAGGAGTTGGATTTGCCCTCTGGTTGAGTCGCAGTTTGCCACCGAGCACCGGGTTCAAGCTGGCAGATGCAGCCGGAGGTTGGATGGCTGGCCGTAATCACCTGGAAATGGTGCGGGCAGTGCGCGCAAATCAATGGGTGGTGAGCGGCTGCCAGGCGGATTCTGCTGCATTAGATCAAGCCGTGCACGATACCTACATTCACACCGCCCGTTGTTTATATGATCTCTACCATCACTTGCAGGATTTTTCAAAAATTTATACCAGGGTCGATTTTTCTGCGCGCTTTAGCCAGTTCTTAGAGGATCGCCAAAATCCCAAACAGGGCCTGGTCGTGGTAGGCATTCACCTGAGTAATTTTGACCTGGCAATCCATGCTGTGGGACGGCGCGGTTTGAAGGCTGTCGCTTTGGGGGTTGCCAATCCAGGCGGAGGCTACCAATGGCAGAATAAGCTGCGCGCCGAGTCTGGGATTGAGATTATTCCGTCTTCAACCAACACCTTGCGACATGCTATCCAACGTCTGGAAGCGAAGGACACGATTGTGACCGGGCTGGATCGTCCTTTGCCAGATTCAAAATACCGACCGCGCTTCTTTGGACGCCCGGCAGCTTTGCCGGTCATGCATATTTTGTTGGCGCTTAAGACGGGCGTGCCAGTGGCGCTGACCAGCGCCTCTCAAAATCAAGACGGGCGCTATCAGATCGATATTTCTGAGCCGATCGAGATGACACCCCATCCTGACCGGCATCAGGAGATTTTGCTGAATGCAGAGCGAGTCCTGCGCATTGCCGAAGATGCAATTCGGCAAGCCCCATACCAATGGGCGATGTTTTACCCGGTTTGGCCGGAGGCCATGGCTGAAATGCGGGCCTGAACTCACCGCACAAGGTTAAGGGAGGCAACTGTGAAAGACCAGTCCATGCAAGACATCAAGAACCACCAGCGAGTGAATGATATCCTGCTTGGTCCCCTGGAGCGGCCTGCCCTGCAATTCTTCGCTCGTCACATGCCCGCCTGGGTTACGCCAGACAAGCTGACCACCCTGGGCCTGATGGGTTCAGTGCTGATCTTTGTCAGCTACCTGCTCACGCGTTGGAACCCCGCTTTTTTATGGCTGGCCAGCTTGGGCTTTTTTATCAACTGGTTTGGCGACAGCCTGGACGGCACTCTGGCGCGCTATCGCAAGATCCAACGCCCGATCTATGGCTTTTTTATCGATCATTCTCTCGACGCGGTGAGTGAGACCCTGGTTTTCATCGGACTAGGCCTTTCTCCCTATGTGCGCCTGGATCTGGCCTTGCTGGCGCTGGTGGGCTACCTGCTAATGTCGGTCCTGGTGTATATCCGTACTTGCGTGGATGGCGTTTTTAAGATCTCTTATGGAAAGCTCGGCCCTACCGAGGTGCGCATGCTGGCGATCATCGCCAATACAGTCCTGTTTTTCTCCAGCAACCCGCAGTGGAACACCTCGGTCGGTACGTTTGGGGTCTATGATCTGTTCGTAATTGGAGTCATCGTTTTGTTGTATGGCTTTTTCCTGTCCACTACTGTTCAGGAGATCCGCCGTTTGCAGCATGTGGATTAGCACTACTTGCGATATGCGGTTCATCCAACTTTCAAAACGAGTACGTAAGTTCTATAATATCAATAACAAATACATGCTTGCACGGAAAGCATGTATTTGTTATAATCATTCAAGGGGTTTGGTTTGATTATTAGTTTTGGTGATGCAGCTACCGAAGACCTGTATCATGGACGCTTGACACACCATACGCGTCGCTTCCCAAATTCAATTATCACACCAGCGCTTAGAAAACTAGATATGCTTGCAGCAGCAGTGAAAATAACTGACTTACGTGTACCGCCAGGGAACCGATTAGAAAGATTGCAAGGCAATCTTGGCGGGTTTTATAGTATCAGGATCAATGATCAATAGCGGATTATCTTTCGTTGGCAAGGCGAACATGCACATCAAGTCAAGATCATCGATTATCACTAGATTGAAAAAGTCGAGGTAACCATGCTACCCGAAAACCGTGTTACAACTCATCCAGGAGAGATATTGCTGGAGGAATTCTTAAAGCCAATGGGATTAAGCCAGGTTGCTTTTGCGCATCACCTGGGTGTACCACTTCAGCGGATTAATGAAATTGTCCGCGGAAAGCGTGGAGTCACTCCGGACACTGCCTTGCGTTTAGCAATGGCGCTTGGTACGACGCCAGAATTTTGGATGAATTTACAGGTGGCATACGATCTATCCAGTTTAAAGCACTCAAACAAGATTGAACCCATCCATTTGCTCTCTTTGTAGGTCAGGATAAGTAAAACGCCAAAAGAAACTTAACCAAACCTAACTTTTTTCCAGGCGTTTTACTCATGTAATTCGCTGGTTGAGAGTCCGATTTGTTAAGCTACTTATAGCGAATTACTATAGCTACCACTTTATGTTTTTTTACTAACCTCCAGCTTGTACTGGCAAAGCCATCCACAGAGGTAGACTGATACTACCCAGGCGATCTAACGGGACAGGCGGCAGCACCCCCGGCCGGCTGCCATAACCGGCGTTGCTGAACAGCCACCAGCGCAAGGTCTGCTCATCCACCCCCACCGATCCCACAATCGAGCTGGCGGCGCGCACCAGCAGAGTGATATAACGCCCCAGGTCAGGGATCACCGGCCCAACGGCGGGGGCATCCCAGGCCTGCACACCCGGCTCGCCGCGCGTGAACAGGAAGCGCACGCGCTGCCCGGGGCGCATGGACTTGCCGCAAGCCAGCAGTTGGGCCACGGCACGCGCCACGGGTGAGGGCGAGCGGTATTCTTCCAGGGTGCGGCTAAGTGTCTGGGTTACCAACAGCCGCTCCAGCGGCACGCGCCCACTGCGCAGCTCGCTCAGGCGGCGGCGCAGCAGGGTTACCTGAGCCGGCAGGCTGTCCACCGGCTGGGGCGCTTTACCCATCAGCTCCAGCATTTCCATCTGCACGTCTTTGATAAAGCGCGGCGTATCATGGCGGCGGGCTTCGATGCCGCGCAGCTTGAACGATCCATCCTGGAACAACCCGAAATAGCGGTTGGGCACCGGGACGCGCCGGTCTACGCGGGAGGGCAAAAAAGCCACCCAGCGGTAAACCCCATCCAGGGCGATAGGCAGCCCGGTGCGCGCAAGAATCTCTTCCAGCAGGGGTTGGAAGTCCGCCGCCTGGCGCTCGCCGTCCTTGCGCACCCATAAGCCGTCCACGTACATATGCAGCACCGTATAGCCCAGGTCTTCGGCGGCTTCCTTGGCGCGCAGCAGGGCCTCGCGCCCGTAGGCGGTGACCGCTTCATGAGCCTCGATACGCCCAAAGCGGGCGTTCTTATAGCCCAGGTAGCCAAAGCAGGTCACCAACAGCCATTTATGGGCCGTAGAGCGCGCCTTGTAAGCCGTGCGCCGCGGGTCCCAGGCAGGCAGGTCGGCCAAGCGCGCTTTGAGCTTCAAGCGCTTATCCAGCAAGGGCTGGAGCGTCTGCGGCACCAATCCTGGCTGGCTGTGCGAGATCATCAGCTCCAGCTCGGGAACTCGCTGGGCGTCGACTTTCTCCGCTCCTACCGTTTCAGGCGAGATATTAAAATGCGCCATGATGCTGGGGTACATGGAGATAAAATCGATCTCTGCCACATCGCGGTGCAGCCCGATGGTGGGTTGGTACACCAACCCGCCCTGGTCGGCGTGCAGTAGGTTCAGCGCCGATTGGGGCTGTTCGGCCTGCTGCTTGTGCCAGGGCACCAGCACCCCCAGGCGCAGAGCAGTGATCATTTGCATGGCGGAGATGCCGGTGCCGGGCGAGACGCGCGCCACGGTCTGGATGGGCAGGGCAGTAACGCGCCCTAATTCAAAAACCCCCTCCATGCCGTATTCGTGGAATAAGACTGCATTACAGCCATCTACGTGCCAGCGCCCATAGAGATGCACCTGCTGGCCGCGGTAAATCACCTGCCCGTAGGCGAAATAACTGCGCGCTTCTTTGCGAATTACCTGCTGTGCCGGGTCGCGATTAAGGGGCAGGGGCAGTTGCAGCTGATCTGACTGCTCCAGCAGGTAAGGCAGCAGCCAGGTATCGCCCCAATAGGTTAGCAGTAAATCGGGATCGTGGCGCTCCAGGATGGCGCGCAGGTTTATGAGCAGGGGGCGGGGCGGGCTGAGCGGCAGGCGGTAGCTGGCGCGCTCGCTGCGAATATGCAGGCAGGTGGGTGGGGCGTGGGCGGGGTCCACATCTGGCTCAATGAACAGGCTGCGCAGGGGCGGGATCTCGGGGTCAGTCTCCCAGGGTGAATTCAGTACCCTGATCCCCGTAACATTGTCATTGGTATTCACGCTCACCTGGCAGTGAGCCAGGGGGAAGGTGCCGTACAGCGCGGCGTGGCGCAAGGAGATAGGCAGGTCGGCGTCATAATAAGTCAGCTCAGGAAAGGCTGCAGCGGCTTGCTGGAACAGGCGCGGCTGGTCGCCAGGCTGGGCAGTGGTAACCGCCAGGACAATCTGCGGCTTGCTCAGGAATAGATCGCGCCGCTCCTGGCGCGCCAGGTGCAGGCGGGCAGGATGTGCTCGCAGGAAACGCCATAATTCCCGCAGCTGCGGCCCTGGCCCGGCTGCATAAAATGTGACCGGGAAGACCTGGCGCAGGCGGCGACGCCCCTCTCCTGTTAGCAGCCACAGAACCAGGCCTTCGTCCGGGCTGGGGTACAGGTCCAGTAACCAGCCGTCCAACTCAGGCATGCAAGGTTCCCAGCAGGCCCTCTAGCTGGTTGTGCAGGCGCAGTACTTCTTTGTGTTCTTCCAGGAGCATGGCCAGCAAAAACACCTCGAAAGGCAAGGCGTGCGAAGCGTAGGCGGCGGCAGCCAGATGCTGGTGGGCGGCGGCGAATAGATCATCCAGGATAAGCTGGTCGCTGCGCCGCAAAGCGCGCCGGAAGCGTGCAAACGACTCTTGCTCTTGCAGAAACACATTGGTGATGGATGGCAGTGTGCGGCCCATATTTCCTCCCTCTAAAACAGGCGTGGCGGTGATTGGGGAACTGGTAGCTCGTAACGCCAGACCTGGTCGGCGGCGGCCTCCAGGGCCGCTAGCAGGCGGACGCACTCCTTCTTCTCGGGGTGTGGCAGGCGTACGCTTACCCCCAGCGGCGCCAGGCGACTCAGGCGATGCAGCTCCAGCAGGCAGGCGGAAAGCAGCCGGCGGCGCTCATCGAAGCGTACGGTTTCATCGGCAAAGGTTGCCAGCATATCCAGCACCAGGGTGGGGGCCGGTGTGGCCGGCGTATCGCTCAGCAGCGCCACTACCTGGTAGCAGGTGAAGGCGCGCGCCACCTGGATGTTCGCCAGGATACTGTGCAGGTCGATCTCCGGGGCGGCATGGGCTGGCCTGCGCCGCTCGAGATGGCGCGCCACGTGATACACATTAAAACGATTACCCCCATCCAGTATGCGCAATGGACCCAGCCAGGCCAGGCTGGCGACCGGGTCCAACAAGCGCTCCAGAGCCCGGTCGGGGGCAATTAACAAGGAAAAGCGCCCAGAAGGAAGTTCGATTGCATTGTGATTGTGCATGCCTTCAGCATAGCGCACTTAACTGGGCGCTACAATCACGTATGCAGGTGAAATGAGGGGGAAGCAGGGGGTTAACCCCAGGGATGAGAGGGCTTGAACAGGCGGGCGAGAGGTAATAAAGGGGCAGCCTGCCTTACTGCAGGCTATTCTCCCAGGCGCTAAAATCCCAATCGGCCAGCGCCTGGCGCAATTGGGTCTTGCTGTGGATGTTGAACTTGCGTAAGATGCTGCGCACATGGGATTTAACAGTATCTGGTGAAAGCACCAGCCGGGAGGCAATTTGACGGTTGGTATAGCCCAGGCAGGCCAGCGCAGCCACTTGCTGTTCGCGCGGGCTGAGCGCTTCCCAGGCTGTCAGGCTGGATTCATTGGCCATCCGTCGTTCCAGCGCGTAGGCCATCAGTTCGGATGTGATTTCTTCCTCTGGGCGCTGCTCCAGCTCGGCCAGGTCCTGGACGGTGCGCAGCAAGGCTTCATCCAGGGAGAATATCCGTGGCCCTGTATTTTTGCGCAGGCCCAGGTCCACGAGCAAGCGCTGCCACAAGTTGTGAAAAAGAAGGCGCATGGTCTCACCCGCCAGTCAATCAAATTATTTAGGACTTACGCACTTGGTAGGCGATTCCCCCTGAACTGCGTAACCCCTATTATTAGAAGCTATCTCAAAATTGGGTGAGGGGGTGTTTTTCGGCGGCGCAGCCGCCGAAAAACACCCCAGCCCACCTTTTTTGAGAGAAGTTCTGGTATGTCATTTTTATTTTATCGAACATTAGTTCTAAAGTCAAGTGAAATAGCCATCCTCCGGCCAGGTGGGTAAGTCCGACCAATATTGAACACTGGTTGCAGGATATGAGTATGCATAATGGTGGGATAATTGTACAATATGTCACAGGAAGGGAGAGCGAAGGGGAAAGCGGTGGAATTCCTACGTTATCTGGCAGGGCGTTTGTTAATGATCCCGCTCACGATGTTGATCATCACAGCGGTGTTATATGGCTTCATTATGCTCACTCCAGCTGTCACGCGTGCGGAGTTATATATGCCGTCTCGCCTGCCGTCAAATGTCACACCAGAGCGTTACCAGCGTATGATCGAGATAAGGATTGAGATGTACCATCTGAATGATCCTTATCCGATTCAATATGCGCTGTGGCTCAAGAGCCTGGTGCAAGGGGAGTGGGGCTATAGCCCGACCCTGGGCGAAGATGTATTGCCTTCATTGCTGCGCCGTACGCCGGCTACGTTAGAACTGACGCTCTATTCACTGTTGTTTTTTATACCTCTGGGGCTGTTCTCCGGCGGTTGGGCAGCCTGGCAACAGGGGCGAAAAGTTGACCGTACTTTCCGGTTGGCGGCGTTTACAGCTACTTCGTTGCCCACTTTTATTTCAGCCCTTGTGCTAATGGCAATTTTTTACGTTGTCTTGCACTGGTTTCCGCCCGAGCGCTTAAGTCTTTCTTATTCGCAAGTGATCTACGAAAAAAGCTGGAATTCGTATACCGGCTTGCTGACGCTGGATGGGCTATTGAATCGTCGTCTGGATATCACTCTGGATGCCCTGCGCCACCTGGTGCTACCAGTTATTACCCTCAGTATGGCCCATTGGGCAACCCTGGGGCGCATTACGCGGGCATTGATGATCGAGGAGCTGCAAAAGGATTATATCGTGGCCGCGAAAGCACGCGGCGTCCCTAACCGTGGCCTGGTCTGGGGGCATGCTTTTCGCAATACCACAGCCCCCGCTCTGGCGAGCAGCGCTCTGTCGGCAGCCAGCCTGTTTACCGGGGTGATTATTGTAGAAATTATTTTCGGATTCCAGGGCGTCTCCGAGCTGTTACTCTCGGTCAGCGGTACCGCTGATGCAGCGCCAGTCTTGGGATTTGGGGTTTATAGCGTCCTGGTTGTTTTGCTGATCATGTTTGGTCTGGATGTAGCGCAAGGTTTGCTGGATCCGCGCATCCGCGAGCAAAAGGAAATCCATGCACGCGCGTAGATATTTCATCCGCTGGCAGAATATCCTGGCCTTGTTGCTCCTGGCGATATATGCCGGGATAGCCCTGGCAGCTCCAGTTCTGGCGCCTCCCGAGGATGGCAGCGGCGATACGCCCTTCCAACGAGTAACGGATGTAAAAGACTACAAACCCCAACCGCCCAGTTCCAAAGCCTGGCTTGGGACAGTTGCCACATCGGTTCGTAACCTGCATCTGGATGTGTTTTATACGCTCGTTTGGGGCGCACGGTCAGCATTCAAATTTGGTTTGACAGCCGCTTTAGGGGCGGCCTTAATCGGTATGTTTGTCGGTGGGCTGGGCGCCTTTTTTTCGGGGTGGGTGCAAAGCTTGATTTTACGCATCACGGATGCTTTTCTGGCTTTCCCGTTGATTGTCGGCGTGGCGCTGTTTAATCAATTGTATCTGATTGCCGAGCGGCTTTCGTCTGTGCAGGTGATCGTCATCGATGGGGTGTCTCAAGCGACAGGCGATCCACTCCCCCTGCAGGTCTTCTTTGCCCAGATCAACCCGGTCTGGTTGGCGTTGGTGCTCTTCTCCTGGATGCCAACTGCGCGTTTGGTGAACTCGCTGGTGATGACCGTCCGGCAGGCGGAATATGTTATTGCTGCCCAGGCGACCGGGGTACGCTGGCTGCGTGTTCTTTTACGCCATATCTTGCCCAATACGATTGCTCCTATCATCGTCTTAGCCACGGCTAACATTGGCGGAATGGTCCTGGTCCAGGCTACTCTGACTTTTATTGGTATGGGCGGCGAATCGGCATGGGGGCAAATCCTGGCTCAGGGCCGGCATTGGATCATTGGAACTGGTGGTAATCCGCTGACCTATTGGTGGGTATTTGTGCCAATTACTTTAGCATTAATTCTATTCGGTATTGCCTGGAATTTATTGGGAGATGGTTTGAACGACTGGCTGAATCCCCGGCGGACCAATCACGCGCAGGTGTAGGGGGAACCGGTTGAATTAAATAAGAACGGCTGGCGTCTATGGAAGAGCCAGCCGTTCTTTCGTGGTAGATTTTCCAGCGAGAAAACCCGCGGACTGGTGGTTTTTTTTCAGGCCCAGGTCTATGAGCAGGCATTGCCACAGGTTGTAGAAAAAAAGCATTGTTCTACCCGTCAACGAATCCAGTTATCGAGATAAGCCAATGCTTGAAAGAAAAACAGTGCAAGGATCTGATAAGATAAGCCCAGTGTTTCCGATTATCGGTTTTGTTTTTTAAGCTTGTGAAAATCTGAACGTCATTTCCAGCTGCTTAGTAATTATAATGTCCCAAGATTTGTTAAATCCGCATTGATTTGATCTTTAAAGGGCACATGGCAGATTATCTACGTTATTTACTTGCTCGCATGTTGGTCATACCGGTCACACTGTTGATTGTTACCGCAGTTTTGTACGGCTTTATTATACTCACCCCACCGGAAGTGCGCGCTGAGCTGTATTTGCCACCTAACTTGCAGATAAAGTCCCCAGAACATTACCAAAACTTGATCAACATGCGGATAAAGATGTATCATCTGGATGATCCTTATCCGATTCAATATGCCTTGTGGCTGAAGAGCCTGGTGCAAGGTCAGTGGGGTTACAGCCCGACCCTGGGCGAAGATGTATTGCCTTCCTTGCTGCGCCGTACACCAGCCACATTAGAGCTGACGCTTTATTCATTGTTGTTTTTCATACCTCTGGGGCTGTTCTCCGGCGGTTGGGCAGCCTGGCAGCAGGGGCGAAAAGTTGACCGTGCTTTCCGACTGGCAGCATTTACAGCTACTTCATTACCTGCTTTTATTTCCGCCCTGGTGTTAATGGCAATATTTTACGTTGTCTTACGCTGGTTTCCGCCGGAGCGGTTAAGCCTTTCGTTATCGCAGGTGATCTACGACGATAGCTGGAATTCTTATACAGGTTTGCTGACGCTGGACGGGCTGTTGAATCGTCGTTTGGATATCACCCTGGATGCCCTGCGCCATCTGGTGCTACCAGTGATAACCCTCAGCATGGTTCATTGGGCAACCCTGGGTCGCATCACGCGCGCCTTGATGCTCGAGGAACTGCAAAAAGAATATATAGTGGCAGCAAAAGCGCGCGGCGTGCCAAACCGCGGTCTTGTCTGGGGGCATGCTTTTCGCAATACCACAGCCCCTGCTCTGGCAAGTAGCGCCCTCTCAGCAGCTACACTGTTTACTGGCGTGATGGTTGTAGAGATTGTTTTTGGATTCAAGGGAGTTTCCGAATTGTTACTCTCGGTCGGCGGCACACCTGATGCCGCGCCGGTATTGGGTTTTGGGGTGTATAGCGTGCTGGTTGTTTCGCTGATCATGTTTGGGCTGGATGTGGCGCAAGGCTTGCTGGATCCGCGCATCCGCGAGCAAAAGGAAATCCATGCGAGGGCGTAGATATTTTACCCGCTGGCAGAATATTCTGGCTCTGTTGCTCCTGGCATTTTTTGCAGGAATTGCCCTGGCGGCCCCGGTTTTGGCGCCCCCCGAGGAGGCAAGCGGTAATACACCTTTCCAGCGTGTAACGGATGTCAAGGACTACAAACCCCCACCGCCGAGCTCTACAGCCTGGCTTGGAACAGTTGCCACATCGGTTCGTAACATGCACCTGGATGTGTTTTATGCGCTTGTCTGGGGGGCACGCTCAGCATTGAATTTTGGTTTGACAGCCGCTTTAGGAGCGGCGTTGCTCGGTATGTTTATCGGTGGACTGGGCGCCTTTTTTTCGGGCTGGGTGCAAAGTCTGATTTTGCGGATAACTGACGCTTTTTTGGCTTTTCCGCTGATTGTCGGCGTCGCGTTGTTCGATCATTTATATTTCATCGCCATGCAGTTCTCAGCGGTGCATATATATTTTAACGATGGTCTCCCCCAGACAATCGATACTCCACTACCTCCACATCCATTGGATTTTGTCTTTTCACATGTCAGCCCGGTCTGGATGGCATTAGTGCTCTTTTCCTGGATGCCGACTGCGCGGTTGGTCAATACGCTGGTGATGACCGTCCGGCAGGCGGACTATGTGATTGCTGCCCAGGCGACTGGCGTCCGCTGGTGGCGGATTCTGATCCGCCATATTTTGCCCAATACGATTGCTCCGATCATTGTGTTGACGACTGCCAATATTGGCGGTATCGTCTTAATTCAGGCTACCCTTACTTTTATTGGTATGGGCGGTGAATCTCCCTGGGGGGAAATTCTTGCCCAGGGGCGGCATTGGATCATCGGCTCTTATGGGAATCCTTTGATGTATTGGTGGGTATTTGTGCCTATTACACTGGCTTTAGTGCTTTTCGGGATCGCCTGGAATTTGCTTGGAGATGGTTTGAACGACTGGATGAATCCCAGGCGAACCAATCACGCACAGATGTAGGGAGAACCGGTTGATTTAAATAAGAACGGCTGGCGTCCATGGAAGAGCCAGCCGTTTTTCTGTGATAGATTTACCGGCGAGAAAACCGCGCTATATTGTTAGCGATCAGGGTTCGGTGATGATCTCAATTAATCCTATTGCATTTGAAATGGTCAGATTTATCTGGTATTCAGCCTGGTCATAGTTGGGTGAGCGATAACCACTCCCTTCACGAATGTAATCGTCTGGTACGTTGGTGGTCCCGAGGCCTGAAGAAGCTTGCAGCTGTACACCGCTCGCCTGTGGGATGACCACCGTCAGTTTGCCAATTGCACCTTCTACCTGCACCTGGCAATCTCCTTCAGCGGGTAAAATCAGATAAGTATTCCCAATGGCAGTCTCTACTTGAAGGTTTTCAATAGAAAAATCTTTGAAATCAAGCTCCGCCTGTCCAACCCCTAGATTGAGGTCCAGGTTTTGGACCGTTTCGGGATTCAATTGCAAATCCCAACGAATACGGTTGCGAGGCGCAGGAAAGATCCAGGCTGTAGTGCCGGTTTGCCACAGACGATATTCAGCCACTTCGCCGCTGGCAGAAAATTCCTGGCGTATGTCAAAACCAGAGCCTTGGGGTACGGTGCCCTGGATTAAATCAGCTCCAGCCGCCAGCGCAGTGATATGGATTTCCCCAACTCCAGTATTGATCTGAACATTGGCTTGGGAAGCACCTTCTAGAGATTGGCTGATATTTGCGGCTGTAAGTTGTGATCCGGAAGTATTGAAACCTGAAAACCACACTGCTCCAACCAGAATTACGATCACGACCAGCACACCCAGCAAGGCCAGCAGGATCGACCGCCGTCCGATGATAATATCGAACCCGATGGCGATCAGCAGAATTGGCCAGAACTGCAGCACCAGACTCCAGATATCGATCGCCAATAGCCCAAAATTAGCCATCAAAAAGATAGCACCCAGGCAAATCATCACCGTTGCCCCGACCAGCCCGCGCCGGTTGAGGATACTCTCCAGGCCGATCAAGATCAATAGGACCGGCCATAGTGTCGATACCCACTCCCAGACGCCACCAGACAAGATGCCCAGATTGGAAAGCAGAAAGATCACACCTACACCGATCAAGATCATCGGTCCAACCAGGTTGATTTCCCTGCGTGCAGATTGTTTCGTGGAATTGCTCATGTCAGTCTCCTTTGGAACGGCGCAGAAGGATGGCGAAGCCAGCCAGGATCAGAAGCAAGGGCCATACAAGATCGTAATTAAGCCAGCGAAGCCATTCAAGCTGCAAGTTATCCAGCAAATAAAAAATCCCCAGCAAGATTAAAGCACCACCAATGATCAGGCTGGCGTTGGGATGAGGGCGGACGACGATGTTTTTGATGTCCTCCCCTACCGCGCGTGCCTGGTCGGCAATCTCCTCTGTACCGGCGCGCACCGTATCACTCAGGCGATCCTTTTTCCGGCGTGTAGGGTGATCTAACGGAAGGATGATCCACAGCAGCAGATAGATGAGCACCCCTATTCCATTACCTGCCAGCGCCAACAGCACGAAGAACAGCCGCACGAAAGTAGCGTCTATGCCCAGGTATTCACCCAGGCCGCCACATACCCCACCGATCATTGAGTCATTATGGCTGCGGTACAGGTTGCGATTCATAGTGCGTTATCCTACCCTGCGCACACGCATCGAACGGTAGATCAGGTAAACGCCTACCAGGATCAGCGCCAGTGGCCAAAGATAATTTAGCAAGGCTTCTGTAGCCGCGAAGATAAAGATACCCAAGACAACCAGGATGACCGCCGGGATCCACGCCCAGCGAGTATCCACTTCCTTGGGCAGGAAGGCTACGAGGGCAAAAGTAGCTCCCAGGCCGAGAAAAAAGAATCCGCCCATATCTAAAGCTAAGATTTGATCCAGGGTACTGATTACAGCCAGGGTAACTAAGACTCCCATTGGGATGATCGCCCACCAATTTTGGCGATCAGATAGATAAACAAATAAAAAGCTCAATCCTATTGCCCCCAGCACGATCGAACCCCCGGCGATTTCACCCAATCGCGGCGCCACTTGGTCCAGGATGATCTGTCCGGCGATTCCGAGCAGGGTAAAGCCCGGGATAATGCTCCACCAGTTCGTCCGGTTTTGGAAGAAAATTGACAGGAAGAATATCCCTGCCAGCCCAAATAACAGCCCCCAGAAGACCCCCCCTAGCTCAAAGATTCCCAGGTTTTGTAACAGGAACAACACGCCGCCCAGGATGAGTAGAGATCCCCATAATAAACGTGATTCGAGCCATTTAAACATTCGATACTCCTTATGAATTCAAGCCAGGATTATACGCGATGGTCTGCTTCCGGGTTGACAGGTAAGTGTTGCAGGTCGTCTACATGTAATGCTGAGCGAATCAATTCTTGTTTTAAATCCCACAGCTGCTGGGTTAACGAGACATGATAAATATGCGGGTACATCAAACGCCGAACGCCTGCATCAAGCCGCTCCACATCGGCGATGCGGCGGGCGCGCATGGCTTCTAAGTCAGGTAATTCTGCTACTAACTGTCCTTCGTTAAGATACTGGACCAGCAACGGTTCTATCTCAGAGAGTGCACGCTGCTCAAGGATGCGGAATTTGGTTTGATCGGTGGCATGCCGCAAGACCATACGTTCCATGCTGCGTGGGTTTTCATCTTGCAGGCTGAGTAAATCAGCGGTGGCTTTTCCACGCCGATCGTAGAGTCGCCAGACGTTTTTATAGCCTGGGTTAGGTGTCTTTTCGGGCGATTCGGAAATTTTGATAGCCGGCAACCAGTGGTTATCATGATGGACTGCTACCAGCTTGTACACACCGCCTAAAGCCGGTTCACCCCAGGATGTGATCAAACGTGTCCCAACACCATATACCAGGCGCTTTACCAGGTGGTCAGCATCCACACTATAGCGCGGGGCTTCTTCTTGAATTTGGGTGATGATTTGCCAGATAATTAACTCATCCAGATTGTTTGACAGGACAATTGATGTTTCCGGAAAGCCGGCCTCATCTAACTGCCGGGAAGCCTGGATGCTTAAGTATGCCAGGTCGCCCGAGTCCAGGCGCACCCCTACAGGTTGGTGACCTTTGGCGCGTAATTCCTGAAATACAGTTATGGCATTAGGAATGCCGCTTTCCAGGGTGTTGATTGTATCTACTAGCAACATACAATCATCAGGGTAAACGTCTGCATAAGCGCGGAAGGCGTCCAGCTCAGTCATGCCCATGGCCATAAATAATTGCACCATGCTGTGGGCGTGAGTGCCTTTGGGCTGGCATCCCAACAGAGCCGAAACACCGACATTGGAGCTGTAATCTGCCCCGCCAATCATAGCGGCGCGTGCGCCGGCATTCCCGCCGCGTTCCTGGGCTCGCCGCAGGCCAAACTCCATCATGATCTGCCCGCGTCCAATCTCGCGGATACGCGCTGCTTTGGTAGCGATCAGGGTCTGGTAATTCAACTGGTTAAGCAGCGCCGTCTCCAGGATCTGGGCCATTGCCAGCGGGCCGCGTACCACCGTCAGGGGAATGTTAGGATGCACAACACGCCCTTCGGGGATTGCAAAGAGGTTAAGACCTGAGAAATCACCGTACTTGCTTAGCCATTCCAAAAAATCATCGGCAAATATTCGTGTTCCTGTTCGTGTCTTTTGGCTGCGTAAATACTCAATCTCATCTTCCTGAAAGCGTGTTTCTTGCATCCAATCCAGTAGCCACTCCAACCCGGCCATTACACAATAACCAGCTTTATGGGTCCCATAATCCGGATAATTGCGGAAGTAATGGTCGAATTGCACCGGTTTCTCATGTAAACCCATGCGGTAGTACAGCTGAGCCATAGTGAATTGGTACATATCGGTGTACAGGATGCCTTCGGCTGTCTTGCGTTTCTTCTGGTTCAAAGAGCGCTCCTTCAGATTAGTCGATGATGATTGAGCCCATCCCCGTGTCGATCTTGATTTCAACCTTATTCGAAGCCGTGTCAAAATCCGGCGACTGATAGGAATTACCGCTTTTGGGGAAGCGTCCGGAATCGATCTGAATGCTCGAGAGACCACCCGAGTAGTGGATGCGCCCGGCAACATGTGGCGGGATCGTGAGACGTACAGAGGTGACGCCTGTCTCGATGTTTACCCGTGTATCGCCCGCATTGGCAGGCAGCATGATGTGAGTTGAACTGGCCCCAGATTTCAGGCTGAGACGTTCAACCAGCAGGCTGGTCAGGTCGGCAAAAGCATCGTTAGCACCGGTCTCCAGCTTTAATTCCAGGGGAATATTGGGTGCTAAACGAAAATCCCAATTCAAGGCCTGGTCAGGTCCCCAGGGAAAAACGAGCCCATCGATACGTGGCTTCATGGTGACTTCTTTCACTTCGCCAATCATGCGCTCGACTGCTTCCAGACCACCCCCAAAATCGCCTTCGATCAGATTGACCGAGTTATCACCTGAGCGAATGGTCAAACGCCCGGCGCCATGCTGGATAGTTACCTGTGCTTTTCGCGCACCGTCCAGAGAGATGACAGCATGTTCAATAGCCGCGCGGTTAGGAAAGAAGCGCCCTAGGATGATCCAGGCTCCCATGGCAATTAAAAAGAACGGCCAGAGCAGATTCCAGATATTGACATTGAGTATTCCGAGATTTTCTAGGAGAAACACACCACCGACGATAACAATAAGCGTGCCCCAAAAGATATTGCTGCGCATAGCTTTTCTCCTTACCAGCCAGAGCCGAACAAGATGCTCGGATTAATTATAATCAACTTACGCATCAAGCGTGGAAAAGTTTCAATTTGAAAATTTTTCCCGGAACTCTAGGATGCTGTTATACTATTTTCTACCGTAATTCAAATTCAATTGCTTGATTTAGGGATAATTGATTATGCCAAAGGTCATCACCTGTGGGGAGTTGTTGATTGATTTTGTGCCGACTGTTACAGGGGTTACCCTGTTGGAAGCACCGGCATTTAAAAAGGCTCCAGGGGGCGCACCTGCCAATGTGGCGGTAGGTCTGGCACGCCTGGGAGTATCCAGTGCTTTTATGGGCAAGGTGGGCGACGATGCCTTTGGTCATTTTCTGGCTCAGATCCTGGACGAGAATGGGGTAAATACGCAAGGTCTGGTCTTTTCCAGTGAAGCGCGTACGGCCCTGGCCTTTATTTCACTCAAGGCAGATGGCGACCGCGATTTTATGTTCTATCGTCACCCCAGCGCAGATATGCTCTTTCGTCCGGACGAAATCGATCAAGCTCTGATCCAGAGCGCACAGATTTTCCATTTTGGCTCAATCAGCCTGATCTCTGAACCGAGCCGTTCAGCAACCCGTAAAGCGCTGCAAATTGCCCATCAGGCAGGATTATTGGTGACTTATGATCCAAACTTGCGCTTGAATCTTTGGTCAGATGAATCCGCAGCTCGCCAAGGTATCCTGGAAATTTGGAGTCAGGCGCGTGTGATCAAGATCAGCCGCGAAGAACTGGTCTTTCTGTCGGGGGAAGAGCATTTGGATGCGGGAGTAAGCAAACTCTGGCATTCTGGGCTGGCGCTCCTGGTAGTTACTGATGGCCGGGCAGGCTGCTGGTATTTCACTTCTCGCTTCAAAGGATTGGTGACTAGTTTTTCAGTCGAAGTTGTGGATACAACCGGCGCCGGAGATGGATTTGTGGCAGGCTTGCTTAAAGGCTTGATTGATTATCCCAATGCCTGGCAAGACGAAGCTATCTTGCAACAGATTTGCCGTTACGGCAATGCGGTCGGCGCCCTCACCACCACCCACAGAGGTGCAATCCCAGCTTTACCTTATGCGCAGCAGGTTGCTGATTTTCTGCAGGCTCAAGGAGCGTGATATGCTGTCCTTAGATCAGCTTGAAATAGAAACCCAACGTTCGTACCAGCGTGTAACTCAGCGCCTGCGCCAGGATCACGAGGCAGAAATTTCCAGCCAACCCGAAGTCTGGAGCTTATTTTTCCAGCGTCTGGAGCAGCACTTTCCACGCCTCTTCGGTCTTTATTATCATCTTTATGCTGACCGGTATGATTTTTTCTATCATTTGCAGGAGCTGACTGACACCCTGGCGCGTATGGCTATAGCCCGCCCGACTTTACTGCGCAGCCTGGATGTCGAACGTGAAGCTGATCCACTCTGGTTCCACTCCAATCAAATGGTTGGAGGTGTCTGTTATGTCGATCTATTTGCCGGTAATTTGGTGGGTATACGGTCAAAGATTCCTTACTTTAAAGAGCTGGGTTTAACCTATCTGCATTTGATGCCACTTTTTCGCGCCCCACAAGGAGACAATGATGGCGGTTATGCTGTCAGCAGCTATCGGGAGGTAAATCCAACTTTAGGCAGCATGCCCGAGCTGGCTGAATTGGCGAGTGAATTGCGCCGTGAAGGTATCAGCCTGGTGGTTGATCTGGTCTTTAACCACACGTCCGATGAACACGATTGGGCGCTCAAAGCCCTCGCAGGTGACCCGGAATACCAGGCTTACTATCGTATGTTCCCCGACCGTACCATGCCGGATGCTTATGAAGCCACCTTGCGTGAGATTTTCCCTGATGAGCACCCGGGAACATTCACCTACCGCCCGGAGATTAATCGTTGGGTATGGACTACTTTCCATGCTTACCAGTGGGATCTGAACTATGCGAATCCAGTGGTTTTCAATCGCATGGCAGAAGAGATGCTCTTCCTGGCGAATACTGGCGTCGAGGTGCTGCGCCTGGATGCAGTGGCATTTATCTGGAAAGAATTAGGCACCAGCTGCGAAAACTTGCCCGAGGCGCACCTGCTGATCCAGGCATTTAATGCTGTGGCTCAGATTGCCGCCCCAGCGTTGATCTTTAAATCCGAGGCGATTGTGCACCCGGATGAGGTTGTGCGTTACATCCATCCGGATGAATGCCAGGTTTCTTATAATCCGCTCTTGATGGCTTTGTTGTGGAATACCCTGGCAACCCGAGATGTGAACCTGCTCTCGCAAGCCCTGGCTGAGCGCTTTCAGATCAAACCCCAATGCGCCTGGGTAAATTATGTGCGCTGCCACGATGATATTGGGTGGACCTTTTCGGATGATGATGCTGCCCGTCTGGGGGTGAATGGATTTAACCATCGCCAGTTTTTGAACAACTTTTACACGGGTCGCTTCCCGGGTAGTTTCGCCCGTGGCCTGCCCTTTCAGGAGAATCCAGCCACCGGCGATGCGCGCATCTCGGGCACCTGTGCCTCTCTGGCAGGGCTGGAGAAAGCGCTGTTAGAGGAAACTGAACACGAGGTGCAGTTAGCAATCCAGCGCATTTTGCTGATCCATGCTGTTATTCTTATGATCGGGGGGATCCCTCTTTTTTATCTGGGAGATGAAGTTTGCACTTTGAATGATTATGCTTACCGCAATGACCCTGCCAAGATGCATGACAGTCGCTGGGTGCACCGTCCTATTTCGGATTGGGAAAAAATTTCTCGCCGGCATGATCCAGAAAGTATTGAAGGGCGTATCTTCTCAGGTTTACAGCAGTTCATCCAATTGCGCAAATCGCACGCAGCCTTTTCCGGCGGAGAGATGCAGGTAATCCGCACCGATTCACCACATGTGTTGGGCTTCGTGCGAAGTCATGCAGCCGAGCGTATTCTGGTCTTCGCAAATTTCAACGAAGAACCCCATTCTTTACCAGCCAACCTGCTGCGTTTGTATGGATTAGGATCACAATACGAAGATCTGTTTACTCACCAACCATTTCCAACTCAGGATATTCGACTTGAACCGTTTCAGTTTATGTGTCTGAAATCCTGAGCCCAAATTTTATCCATATCAACACAACCGCCCTCAAGGTGCAATCAACACCTGGGGGCGGTTGTATAATCCTAACTTTGGTGAAAGTTTCTTAATCGTCTTTGAATAATCCACCCAGCAGCAGGGTCACCAGGCTGACAATAATCGATCCTAGCAATGCAGGGACAAAGCCATCTACATAGAAGCCAATCCCCAGCCAGTTCACAGAGACCCAGGATGTCAGCCATAAAACGATGGCGTTGATCACCAGCAGGAATAAGCCCATGGTTAAGAAGATAAACCCACAGGATAAGAACACCAGGATGGGTTTAACCAGGGCATTGATCAGACCCAGTACAAGGGCCAGAATCGCGAAAGTAACCCAACCATTGGCGCCCTCTACCCGAATGCCAGGGACGACATTTGCAGCAATAACCAGGGCAACCATAATCACGAACCAACGCAGTAACAGTTTCATGCTATCTCCTCCTCAGCGGTTACTATCGATTACCAATACTGAAAAAACGTTGCGCATTTGATTTGATCTACGTTGATCACCGGCGAAGGTTGCAACGTCTTAGGCGCTACATTTCATGTGCAAATCCCTTAATGATCCGGGCGATGTGTTTGGCGCCTTTTTGATACAGGTCCACGCGCACGTTCTCATTCGGAGCATGCGCTTTCGTGCCGGGGTGTCCTATTCCGGCAGAAACTACGGGTACCTTTAATACTTCGATGAAGGGATGGTTGGGTCCAGACCCACCAGTGAGTGGCACGACCTGCATGGGTACACCGTAAACTGGTGTGGCTGATTCTACAACCAGTTTGACGAAGGGATCATCAGGATCGGTACGTCCGGCAGGCTCGCCACCTAGGAAGTTAATCTGCACATCCGGAAAGCCTTCCGCATCCAGATGGGCGCGCAGCAGGTTGAGCACCCGCTCAGGAGTCTGGTGCGGAACCAGGCGGAAATCAACTTTGGCAGATGCGCGTGCTGGCAAAACGGTTTTTGAGCCTGGACCCTGATAACCGGATGTCAGCCCACAGATGGTGCAGGTGGGTTCAAAGACTTCGGCGATATGCAGGTCAATACCGCCGGTCAGCCCTTTTAAGAAGTGGTCTACCCCATAACGTGTTTTATATTCCTCCGCAACTTCGGGTAGTTGAGCCATCAATTCTCGATCTCGAGCGCTCGGTGGATCAACATCATCATAATAACCCGGAATGCGGATGCGCTCATCTGGCCCTTTGAGCGTGTTCAACGCCCAGACCAATCGCCAGGCTGCATTTGGGAAGATCGAGCCACCCAGGCCTGAATGAACATCTGTGGAAGCTGTCTCCACGGATAATTCCACGTAGCAGATACCGCGCAGACCCAGATATTGGATAGGCACCTCGCGGTGATCCACCCCGCCAAATTCCCAGATGCAGGCATCAGCTGCCAGCTGAGCGCTATGTTCGTGGATGTAATCTTTTAGATGGATGCTGCTGACTTCTTCTTCGCCTTCAATGATGAACTTGATGTTGCAAGGGAGATCGCCATCTACAGCAAGCAGCGCATCGATAGCGTGCAGGCGGGATACCAAATGGCCTTTATCGTCGCTGACCCCACGCCCGTATAACTTGCCGTCTCGCAGGCTGGGCTCAAAGGGTGGCGAAACCCATAATTCAAGTGGTTCAGCAGGTTGTACATCATAATGGTTGTAGATCAGCAAGGTTTTGTCCGCGCCAGGGCTGCCTGCTGGGGCTTTGCGCTCGCCGAATACCACTGGCGCGCCATCTGTGCCGTGGATTTCTACCGAAAAACCACGCTTCTTCAACATCTCTCCTACCAGGTCAGCGCATTCCACCAAACCCCAATTCTGGGCTGCAACGCTGGGCTGCGCCACCAGCCGTGATAGCTCATCCACGCTGGCGTATAGATGCTCATCAATATACTGGTCAATGTGGGTAAAGTCTGACATATGCAATCTCCTGAAGGTCGAGCTTCTTTATCTTAGCGAGTGAATAAGTAGTTGATAGAGGATGAACCCAACAAGGCAAAGATCAGCATTTTGATCGTCTGCCCGATCCAGCACCAAAACAGGAACCAGCGCAGGGGCATTTTCAAAGCCCCCGCGGTAACACCGGCGATGTCAAAAAATGGATTGGGGATTGCGGAGAGAATTAATACCGTGAGCGGGCCATTTTTACTCATCCAACCATTCAGACGCTGGAAAATTTGTGTATTTTCGATGACCGCCTGTCCGCTAAAGCCTGCCAGGTAGCCAACTATTTCGCCCAGTGCAGCGCCAGCCCCAGCCGCCAGGGCTACCCCAAAAGGATTAAAGACTGCTCCCATGGTAAAGACTACCGCCACGCCTGGGGCGGGTAACAACACGGTAGCATAAGCCATGAAGGCTAATAAGAAGATACCCGGATAGCCATAAACAGCCAATGATTCAGCTCGATCGCGGATGCTGAATATGTACACGGTTAACCCCACCACGACGATTAGGGCTGCTATTCGAGCGATTGTAAGGCGGAGTTTTGGATTCATTTGATTTTGCTTTGCGAGCGCCCTGGAGTAGGGCGCTCGCTAAAGTTTTCCGATAGAGTTAGCCAGGTAAGTGCAGGCTCAGGCTGGCTCTTCTGAAATCGTAACTGAGTTTAACGTTACCGCCGGTGCATTGCGTGCCCGGGGATCGCGCTCGGGGATTAACATCACAACATCCATCCCCTCTATGACCTGTCCAAATACGCTGTGCTTGTTATCCAGCCAGTTCGTGGGGACGTGGGTGATGAAGAACTGGGAGCCATTTGTTCCGGGTCCCGCGTTGGCCATGGATAGCACACCTGGCTTGTCGTGTTTGAGTGAGCTGTGGAATTCATCGTTGAAGCGATAGCCCGGGCCACCTGTACCGGTTCCGGTGGGATCACCGCCTTGGACCATGAAGTTGGCAATCACGCGATGAAAGATCGTGCCATCATAGAAGCCCTGGCGAGCCAGGAACACGAAATTATTCACCGTGTTGGGAACTTTATCCGTATGTAAGGCGATTTTGATATCACCTTTCGAGGTATTCAAGGTTGCTGTATATTTCTTCTGGGGGTCCAGCGCCATTTTCGGCGCAGCAGACCATTGTTGTGGGTTATCAGGCATGGAAATTTCCTTTCGAGTGGGTTTGTTCCTGATGGAGTAACGCCTGGATGCGCGCTACGACCATTTCTAACGCTACCGGGTTCATCCCTCCTTCTGGGATGATCACATCTGCATAGCGTTTGGAAGGTTCAACAAATTCAAGATGCATGGGGCGCACGGTTGCCAGATACTGGTGGATGACATTTTCAGCCGTTCGACCGCGCTCGAACAGATCGCGCTCCAATCGCCGGATCAGGCGCAAGTCTGCATCCGTATCGACAAAGATCTTTACATCAAAAAGCTGGCGCAATTTTACTTCGACATAAATGAGAATGCCTTCCACCATGATAACGGGCTTTGGCTCAATATGGCGGAACTCGCTGGTACGGGTGTGGTGCTTGAAGTCATAAATCGGCAAATCCACAGGCTGCATCAGGCATAGCTGCTGGACATGCTCGACAAGCAGATCGCTGTCCAGGGAGTTGGGATGATCGAAATTGATCGCTGCGCGTTCGTTGGGGGGTAAGTCGCGCAAGTCCTTATAATACGCATCGTGTGGCAGATATGCGATATTATTTTCTCCCACCTGTTCGAGGATAAAGCGTGCCAGGGTTGTCTTTCCAGAGCCGGATCCACCAGCGATCCCGATCACCAGGGGGGTTGCGCGTTTCAGCATGTCGGAATTATACTGGAAAGCGCTCCAGACGGAAGTGGAGAATCAAAATCGCAGCACTATTGCGCTGCGATACTGAAAGCCACCGAAGGGAATCGAACCCTTGACCCGCCGCTTACGAAGCGGCTGCTCTGCCGGCTGAGCTACGGTGGCGCCGTTGCGGGATTATAGCAGGAAATAGTCGAAATAGGCAAGGAAACGTCCAAATCAACTTGACTACTTGCGGAGAAAAAATTTATGCGTGTGGCAATGATTTCCTACCATACCTGTCCGTTGGCGACGCTGGGTGGTAAGGATACTGGTGGAATGAATGTATATGTACGCGAGCTGACCCGTCAGCTTGGTTGGCTGGGTGTGCATGTGGATGTATTCACTCGTTCACAAGACGAACATGTTCCGCATATCTTACATGATTTGGGGTACGGCAACCGCGTGGTTCATGTCCCTGCTGGACCAGAAATACCCCTGCCAAAGCAGCAACTCGCTGAATATCTGCCTGAGTTTGCCGCTGGAATTCAGGAATTTGCCAACCAAAAAGGCTTGACCTACGATTTAGTCCACAGCCATTATTGGATGTCGGGTTTGGTCGCCGGAGAGCTAAAGAAAGCCTGGCAGACGCCGGTTGTGCATATGTTTCATACACTTGGGCTGATGAAGCAGCGTGTGGCGCGTCAGCCAGGCGAGGCGGAGGGACAGTATCGCATTAATGGGGAGTACGAGGTATTGCGCCTGGCTGATAAGGTTGTAGCAGCTACTCCGGCAGAGTTAGCCCAGTTACAATGGTTGTATCGGGCAGATACCAGCAAAATGGTAATTATTCCACCCGGAGTAGATATCAGCCATTTTTATCCAATCCCGACGGATGAAGCCAAAGAATTTATTGGTGTTTTGCCTTGCGAACAGGTGTTGTTGTTTGTGGGTCGTATAGAGCCATTAAAAGGTATTGATACCTTAATTGATGCCCTGGCCATTTTACGCCAGCAAGGTTTAGAGATGTGTTTGAGCGTGATTGGTGGCGATCCTGATCCTGGTGAGCAGGGTATCAGTGTTGAAATGGCGCGCTTACAGGCTATACGAGAAAAAGCAGGTATGAACGATCTGGTGGCTTTCCTGGGCAAGCGTAGTCAGGATACCCTTCCGTATTATTATTCGGCTGCAGAAGCAGTCGTTGTGCCGTCCCATTATGAATCCTTCGGCATGGTCGCTTTGGAAGCCATGGCTTGCGGTACACCGGTGGTGGCCTCCCAGGTGGGTGGGCTGGCATTCCTGGTGCAGGATAATGAAACTGGCTTTACTGTCCCCGTGGATGATCCGGCTGCTCTGGCGGAAAAGCTGGCGATATTGATGACTGATCGCGACTTGCGCACAAAAATGGGGGCTCGCGCAGCAGAATTTGCCAGAGAATATGCCTGGGAAAAAATCGCTTCCCGCATGATTACCGTTTATGACCGTGTTTTGGGGAGAGAATCTACCAACCTGTTAGAAGAGGTAGACTGGCAACCTGCGCCTGATCTTTAATTATCCCTGGGCGCGGCTATCCTCGTAAAAAACAAGCAATGTGCTGCCGTATTTGCGTTGATCAAACTCGCTGAAATTCTTGAATTGAACGGCGCTGTATTCCACCGGGTGAATTTGAGCAATCACCCAGCCCCCAGATGAAAGCCAGGCGGGATTTTCATCCAACTTGCGCAAAGCTTTGAGCCACATCTCTTTGTATTGGGGTGGAGCGATATAAATATATTCAAAGGATCGGTCGGGCGGCTGAGCAAGCAGGTGAAAAGCATCCATTTTTAAGACTTCTGAGGCGCCACCTAAGTGGGTGGTTTGCAAGTTCGCCCTGATGGTCTCAATTGCCAGGCGCTGGGTGTCTAAAAAACGCGCATAATTAGCCCCTCGACTCAAAGCCTCAATACCAACGGCTCCGGTTCCACCGAATAGATCCAGGAAAGCCGTATCTTGAATATCTGCCCCCAGGATATTAAACAAAGATTCTTTGGTGCGGTCAGTGATCGGGCGCGTACTATCGCCGGGTACCGCGCGTAGTTTGCGACCGCGTGCTTTTCCACCAATGACGCGTAAACCAGCCATGCTTGTTCACCCACTATCAGTTTTATTCAACACTTTTACGCGCCGCCATCAGGTTTCCATATGGCGTAGTGATGGGTGTCACACAGCCGGTGCCAAGCATGAAGCGCTCACCGCCCGTGGCTTGGATAGCATCGTGCGCTTCGCCGGTAATCCGTACCGGTGATCCGAGCACCAAACCTTCTTCACGGCTCAACCCGCCGCACACCACACCACTAAAGCGTTTCTTGCCTTCAGTCAGATTTGGCCATGTTTCGCGATCGTGCCAGTTGATGATTTGAACCGGGTAGCGGGCTGCCAGATCAAACATGACTTCGTCGCCATGCAGATGCAGCATATTCAGCCACAACTGGCGGGCCGGCTCCATGATCTGTAGATCATATATTTGTCCGAACTGGGCGTATTCAGCCTCGGTGAGTAATCCATAATTTGCATGTTGAATGGCGTAAAAGATGCCATCAATTCCCGTTTCGCAGGCAGCCTCTACGAAGCGCAAGGTCGTCTCTGTGATCGTCCGCAGTCCTTCGTGGACAGCCTCCGGATGTTGGCGCAGGTGGGAGATCAGTTTACCCTTGCCCACCAGATTTTTAGCCTGGGAAAGGGGGCTAAAGATCGTTTGGATAATAGGTGTATCCGGGCCAAGTTCACTGACTAATAAGCGTAAACAAGTGAGTTGGTCGCCCAAATACCCAGCGTAGGGATCCAGCCTGGTAAGCTTGCGCCAATCATCTGCTTTTTGGATGATCGGAGCGCTATACTCACGGGTTCCTTCCGTAGCTCCATGCCATTCGTCCTGCATGCCCCAGTCACGCAGGCAAAATGATGAGGCAGGTGTCACTTTGACCAGATCCAAGTCAAAGGTTCGTTGAAATGCCGCTGTAGCTGCTGCCAGTCCATCGGGAGTCTGGTCATCTACGGGGAAGTGTCGCCACAATGCGACTGGAACCCGGTCAATTGTAGCCTGTGAAAGGCAGCCAATCATCCTCTCACGATGAGTCATTGAGGTGTGTGAATTCATCTCTAGGACTTTCCTTTCTGAGGTTCAGCCGATTTATCCCGCTGCGCTGCCAGTTTGCTCTGCGCCAGCCGGTATGCCTGCCGGGCTTTGCCTTCATCCATTCTTTGCCGCTCAGCTTGCGTCTCGGGGATCAATGGCGGTACTGAAACCGGGTTCCCATCTTCTGCCAGGGCCACATACACCAGATAGGCGGTATTTGTGTGGGTGCACTCGCCGGTGATTGGATTTTCCGCAACTACATGAATCTCAGCTTCGAGGGAGGTACGTCCAACATAACTTACCTCTGCAGTTAAGGTGACCAGGTCACCGATGCGAATTGGCTCGCGGAAAGTGAGCTGGTCCACAGCTACCGTGACCACGCGCTGCTGGGCATGTCGCATGCACGCCAGAGCGCCGGCCTCATCAACCAGCTTCATGATCCACCCACCATGCACATTGCCCAGATTATTGGCATGCTCAGGTTGCATCAATTGAGAAAGCGTAACCCGCGAAGCGCTTACGGTTTTTGGGGAGACAGGTTTATTCATCTAGTTATTCCAGGTCAGGTTTGAACTCACCACTATCCGCAGGAGGAAGTAGGCCAGGGGCTTCTTCCAGGACATCCATTTGATTGTAGGTCAGTTCTGCCATCATGGGAGGTAGCGGAAAATGCGCCGGTGGGGTCAGGCAGCCTGGATCGCGGGGAGGCTGGCGAGTGGGATGGGTAGCCTCAAGGCTGCGTGAGCGTATGATGCGCCACTCCTTGCTGACATGACCTACAAAAGAGCCATAGATCGAATAGACTTCCCGTTCGGCAGTCACCCAGCCAATCCACTCTCCAGAAGGATTAAAGAGGTAAGGGTATCGTAAGATGGCGCCCAGGTCGCCACGCGTTGTGTATATCGGAACCAGTCGTAGGTTAGCGGACGACATCGTTGTACGTCCAGAAGCGATTTACGAAAAAATTCCAGAACATGACAATGCCAACTGCGCATGCCAGAGCAAGATTGTGTGCAAGGGATTCCAGTTGTTGCACAGATAAGCTGAATAAGCTGATACCCTGAGCCACATCGATGAGCTGGTGATCCATAAAGGCAAAGATTGGCGTACGGATCAACAAACCCATAACGCTGATGGCTGCAAATTGAGTTAACTGGCGTACGATAGGCTTGGAACGTGAATCGGGATAGGTCCAGAAGCGGTTCCAAATAAAGTTACTTACGATAGCCGCTGTGAAGGACAGAATCGAAGCAGTGACTGGCTTCACACTGAATACATGCGTCAGTAGGTTGAAGGTGCCAAAATCAACGATTGCGCCAATGACACCCACCATCGCAAAGCGTAGAAAACGCCCTCTTTCAGTTGGATTGGTAATGAAACGGTTCACTTGATCCCTAACTTCTCTTTGAAATAAGGAATGGTCCGCTGCAAACCTTCTTCTACGGGGACTTTTGGCTCCCATCTGAGCACTTCGCGGGCACGGCTGATATCAGGTTGGCGGCGCTGTGGATCGCCTTCAATGCGCAAGGCTTCTTTGTAGATAATCCCGGCCGGGTTATTTGTGAGCGCATTGATCATTTTGGCAAATTCCAGAATTGTTGTCTCTACCGGATTGCCAATATTGACCGGTCTTGTTTCATCCGACATCAATAAGCGATAAATCCCATCCACGAGATCATCTACATAACAAAAGCTGCGTGTTTGCGAGCCATCACCATAAACGGTAAGTGGTTCTTGATGCAAGGCTTGTTTCAGGAAATTTGGTACTACGCGTCCATCATCAATATGCATGCGTGGGCCATAGGTATTGAAAATACGCACGATGCGGGTATCAATCCCGTGAAAGCGGTGATAAGCCATAGTAAGCGCTTCTGCAAAGCGTTTGGCCTCATCATAAACCGACCGCACACCGATGGTATCTACATGCCCCCAATAACTTTCTTTCTGGGGGTGTTCAAGCGGGTCGCCATAGATTTCACTGGTAGAGGCCAGTAAGAAGCGTGCCTGGTTTGCACTCGCTACTCCCAGGCTGTTGTGAGTACCTAGAGCCCCGGCTTTCATGGTCTGTATGGGCAGGTTTACATAACCAAAGCGCGAGGCTGGATTGGGGCTGGCCGGTGAGGCAAAGTGTAGGACAGCATCAAGCTTGCCTGGCACGAAAATAAAATTTGATACATCGTGGCGAATAAAAGAAAAATTTTGATTACTTGCCAGATGAGCTAAATTTTCCGAACTACCAGTAATGAAATTGTCCATCCCTACTACGCTATGCCCTTCAGCGAGCAAACGGTCGCAAAGATGGGAGCCTAAGAAACCTGCTGCTCCGGTGATTAGTATACGCATATTATTTCCATCCCTCTTCTATAAATTATTTCCAAATCACCCGGGTAGTCAACCCATCCCCGGTGACCTGTTGAGCTTGACCGGTGCCCGCATCCACCAGCCATAAATTACCTTGATAAACCAGCGCTATCGAATAATTACCACTATCTGGTAAAGGATCGGGGGACCAGGCGCCCCAATCGCGCTGTGGCGTGATACCTGGATTACCTTCTGGGGGAAATAATGCCTGAGGATTTGATCCATCACGATCCATCACAGCCAGCCGATAGCGGCTGGTTTCACTCTGAGTGGGGAAAGCCGCCTGCAAATATGCCACTTGGTAACTTCCCTGCCCATCACCCTGGGTCTGATTGGGTGATGCCAGGGGGTAACTGAACATTCCGGCTTGGGAAATGATCCGCAGCAATCGCCCGCCAGGGACAGGTACCGCTGCCAGATCAAATAATGGCGATTCCTCTGGATTGCTCGCTCCCGGCGGCGGCACATGATCAACAGTATACAGGATTTGTCCGTCTGGGCTCCAGGAAATTCCTGGTACCCAGGCCCAATCGCCGCGTGTCAATAAGGGCACTATATCCACCAGTGGGGTAACTGCGCCATCCAGGAAGCTCACCAGTTGTATACCGTCTGGACGGGCAATTGCCAATGTCTTCTGGTCTGGCGACCAGGCGTAACTGGTTCCCCACCAGCCATAAAGTCCGCCTGAGTTTGGCTCAATGATAACATCCCAATCCGTGGTCCAGCCACTGGAACTGAAGGTGAGCACATTCAAATCATTGTTGGCTTGCCAACCGGGAGCGGTAGAGCGCGCTTCAACGGTAGAAAAAACTATTTTTGTGTTCGATCGTGGAGTCCAGTCTGCAAACTGGATCACATTGGGGACTTTCAAATCCACCAGTTTCGCTTCTTCGCTTGTGAGCTGGGTCGCCCACAGACTATTGATCGTTCCGGTTTCAGCAGAACTACGCGTGAAAAGTAACCAGGTTAGATCATCGGATAGAGCAAGAACACGCCCGTCCAAATCTCCTGTGGTAATGATTGCACGGCGATTTCCAGTAGTTTCTTCAATCAGCCAGGCGTTGCCATCTCGCAGATAGATTAGCCTGCCAGGAATACCTACCGGGACAAAGGGAGTCTGGATGCCGACCATTAGGATTTCAGGTACTGGCTCGCTGATCAACATCGACCGCACTGGGTTGCTGGAGACCTCCACCCCGTCTTCAAACACTTTACGGTTGGTGATTTCCTGCAAACCATTCTTTCCAATTTGGAGATAGACTTCGTGTTCTTTACCAGGTGGTAAAGACTCGTTGCGGAGCGTCTGGCGCTCGAATGGAATTACCACCTCTTCTACTTCAAATTCCTCACTTACCCTCACTACTCGGATGGTATCGTCTTTAGCTGGAACGGTGAACAAAGCTGGTTCGGTCCGGTCCAAAGCACCGAGTTCAAGATCTGCAGCGTCCAAAATCTTCTGCACCGTACTCCCTGCTGGAACGCTGACGGTGAGTGTTTTGCCGTCTACTTCGATATTGAGCATAATCAGTTCTTGGGTAGCCTGAGGGGCAGCACATCCAGCAGTGAAGATCACCAGCAGCAGCACAGATAGACAGGTGTTTACCCAAAATCGAGAGTGGTATAATCTCATTTCGAACCCAGGAGGAGCTTATTTAGAAGCATCAACGTTTGTAGCCACGCAAAGTCATATATCCATCACCAATGGTGATACTCTCAATGAAAAACGGGCTATCGTTAACTGCCGTCTGGTTGGCGATAATTTGGTCCAGGCGGCTGGTTAGCTGGTCCATAAGACTGTCTGGCACTGGTAGAGGTCCGATCTGGCCGCTGATCACCTGGTACTCGAGGTTCCCCTGGCCATTGGCGCTCAGCTCCAGGATGATCTCAACCGGAACTTCGATCTGGTTTTGGGTTAAGTTAGCCAATATCGTAACTTGTCCGTCTCGCAGATAAATCTGCGGATCAGCCAGTGGGATATCCGGATCAGATTGCAGCTCAAAGGCTGCCGCCGAAGTGAGTTGTGCCTCGCTAACCTGGATTTCTACCGTTTGGTTGTTGCGCAATGCTTCCTCGGCGGCATCGATTTCACTCTGCAGAGTTTCTACTGCCTGGGTGGTCACGGGAATAGTCGGGAGCTCAGTGGGTTCTTGCGTGCTGCGACCTGGCAAATTACACGCCAGGCTGCTGAAAAACAGTAAAATTAACAGGGCTGAAAGCCAGCCCATTCGTTGTGTTTTTGTCATATTTACTCCATCATCACGTACCTATAGTTCTCGGGAATTTTATCATAGCATGACTGACAACATTCCGCCAGAAACCGATCTGCTCGCTAAACTAGAAGCGCTCTTATTTGTCGCTCCCGGTGCTGTTTCCACGCCACAATTGGCGGCTGCTCTGGAGATCAGTATTGCTGATGTGCAACACGCCCTCAGCGAGCTGGAAGAGGATTACAAACAAAATCCCAACCTGCGCGGGATACGCATACAACGCCATATGGGGCGTGTCCAACTAACCAGTGCTCCTGATGCTGCTCCCTGGATAGAGCGCTTCCTTGGTTTGGAAGCGACCAGCCGCCTGAGTCGCGCCGGGTTGGAAGCTTTAGCCATTGTTGCATACCAGCAGCCGGTCACTCGCCCCCAGATAGATGCTATCCGCGGGGTAAACAGTGATGCTGTGCTAAAAAGCCTGCTAAGTAAGGGCTTGATCCAGGAAGTGGGGCGTGCAGAAGCCCCAGGCAGGCCGATTCTATACAGTACGACGCCTGAGTTTTTACAATACTTCGGTTTGAATTCTCTGGAGGAGTTACCGCCGCTTGTCGTAGAAGATACGGAACAGATTCAGCCACAAGACGAACAGCATATCCTCAAAGAATAGATTACCTTTTGTACCCCCTTGCTTGCGGTTATGATTTCCCCGGAACTGCGTAATTCTTATATAATACACATTATGACAAAAGAACGCTTACAAAAAATTCTGGCTCGTGCAGGTTATGGCTCCCGCCGGGGATGCGAAGAGTTAATTGTCGCCAAACGCGTCGTCGTGAACGGGCGTGTGGCCGAATTAGGTAGCCAGGCTGATCCAGAAATTGACCGTATCACTGTGGATGGTCGCCTGGTGCAGGCTGCTCCCCCATTAACCTATATTGCGATCTATAAACCGCGCGGCGTGATCTCTGCGGTAACTTCACCTGATCCACGCCCAACCGTTCGCGACCTGGTGGAGGTGCCGGGTCAGCTCTATCCAGTGGGGCGCTTGGATGTAGACAGCGAGGGTCTGTTGCTGCTCACTAATGATGGCGAGCTGGCTAACCAATTAACCCACCCACGTTATGGACATGAAAAAGAATACCGCGTCCTTGTGGCTCGTCAGCCAGATGAAGAGCAAATGAATACCTGGCGCAGAGGTGTGGTCCTTTCAGATGGCTACAAGACTGCGCCAGCGAAGGTATTTTTCGAAAGCACTTCTGGCAAAGGCGCCTGGCTGAGAGTCATCCTGACCGAGGGGCGCAAGCGACAAATCCGTGAAACAGGTAGCCTGTTGGGGTTACCGGTGGTAAAAATCATACGCGTTCGCATCGGTGAGTTGCGTCTGGGAAGCCTGAAACCCCGCCAATGGCGCTACCTTACCGAGGATGAGATCTCTGCTCTGAAAACCCGTAAACAACGCTCAACCCCGCGTCGTTGAACACTCATTCCAAGGAGTGAACCTTAAATATCCATGCAAGCTTCCCAAAATTCTGAACAATCCTGGTTAGATCGCCCAATTTCAGCTTATGTAAAAATTAACTGGGAGACTGCCCTGGTCATGCTGTTGATCGTCCTGGCAGTTGCCACGCGCTTTTATAAGCTCGAGCCGCGCGTCATGAGTCACGATGAAAACTCGCACGTTTACTATTCCTGGTTGTTGTATCGTGGTCAGGGCTATTCGCACGATCCTGTTACGCATGGTCCACTGCAATTTCACCTCGTGGCGTTGTCTTATTTCCTGTTTGGAGATAACGATCTGACAGCGCGTATCCCAGCAGTCCTTTTTAGCATCGCCACGGTAGCCTTTTTATGGAACTATCGCCGGTATTTAGGGAGGGCTGGCGCGCTGGTGAGCATGCTCTTGATGTTGATCTCGCCGTATATGTTGTATTACGGCAGGTATGTACGCAATGAAGCCTTTGTCGCTCTGTTTGGGGTGATCATGCTCTGGGCGATCTTGCGCTATCAGGAGACGGGACGCGCGCGCTATTTGATTTATCTGACAATCGTCACTGCACTGCACTTTACCACCAAAGAAACCGCCTTTATCTACCAGGCACAGGCGATGATTTTCCTGGCCTTCATTGCACTCTATCAGGTCACTCAAAGGGACTGGGTAGACAAGCGCCAGCGCAATCCCTTCTTGATCGTGCTCCTGATTGGCTTGTTGCTTGTCGGTATGGCTGGTACCGCATACATGCTGTCCGATCAACCGACGCCAATTGCGACTCCCGAAGTCCTAACGCCTGAAGCAGATCAGGGATTGGAAAATCCGGTTGCAGCCACCACATCCATTGGTCTGATGCTGGCCTTAATTGGGGGCGCGCTGGTCGCTTTTCTAGGCGCAGTATTTCTGCTCATCCGTGGATATACCTGGAAGCGTCTGCGAGAAGAGCGCTCGGTTGAAATGTTGATCCTGGTGACCGCCATGGTCTTACCCATGCTGGCTCCCTTCCCAGTCAAAGCCCTGGGTATTAATCCGATTGATTACCAAAACAACCAGAGCATTGTTGTTACTTTTACCTTTGTAGTGATTTTCGCTTTAGTAGCGTTGGGCATGGGCTTACTCTGGAAGCCTAAATTGTTCTTGATCAATGCAGCAGTTTTTTATGGTATCTTCACTATCTTCTATACCACCGTCTTTACCCATGGTTTTGGCTTTGTAACAGGTTTGGTTGGCTCCCTGGGATACTGGCTCGAGCAGCAAGGCGTCAATCGCGGCAGCCAGCCACTTTATTATTACGCCTTAATTCAAATCCCAATCTATGAGTACCTGCCGGCCTTAGGAAGTCTGGGTGCGATACTCCTGGCGCTCATCGGGCGTAAGAAAACCGCTCCCAAGTTAGAAGAAACGGCAGTCGAATCCGATAATGAGCAATCAGACAGAGACATCCCGGTCTGGATGGAGATTGACCCGGTGTCCAGCTCCGAAATCCCAGCGCTGGCTACGAAATCTTCTCCAGTCTTTGCGCTGCTGGTTTTCTGGTCGATTAGCAGTCTATTAGCTTACACCGTCGCTGGTGAAAAAATGCCCTGGCTGACGGTCCACATAACTTTACCGATGATCCTGCTCTCCGGTTGGGGGTTTGGTCGCCTGATCGACGGGCTGGATTGGAATCAGCTCTGGGAAAAACGCGCCTGGTTGATCTTGCTCCTACTACCGGTATTTTTACTCTCAACCATGGGCGCCTTGGCCTCCTTACTGGGAATGCAGCCTCCCTTCCAGGGCAGCTCGTTAGAGCAATTGCGCGCGACAACTACATTCCTCACTGCTCTATTCACTGCATTGATCAGCGGGATCGTACTTTCAATGCAACTGCGCTCCTGGCATGCCGGTCAATTCAATCGTCTGGTGTTTCTGTTCATAGCGAGTTTCCTGGCATTGCTCACCGCTCGAGCAGCCTTTACTGCATCTTACATAAACTACGATAATGCCACCGAATATTTGGTATATGCCCATTCAGCCGGGGGCGTCAAGGAAGCCCTGAATCAGATCGAAGAAATCTCGCGCCGCACCAGCGGCGGGCTTTCTGCTGTGGTGGCTTATGATGATCAGACTACTTATCCCTATTGGTGGTATCTGCGCAATTATACCAACCAGCAATTCTATGGCGCCAGCCCTACCCGCACTTTACGTGATGCCCCTCTTATTTTGGTCGGTGACTCTAACTATTCAAAAATTGAGCCGGTCGTGGGACAGGGTTACTATCGCTTTGATTATGTCCGCTTATGGTGGCCTAATCAAGATTACTATGATCTAACCATCGAACGGGTTTTAAATGTCTTGAGAGATCCGCAAATGCGCAGCGCTATATACCGTATATGGATGTATCGCGACTATACCTTGTACGGACAGCTTACCAATAAGGACATGACCCTGGAAAATTGGTATCCGTCTGCGCGTATGCGTTTATATGTGCGCAAGGATGTTGTAGGCAGTGTATGGAACTATGGCACGGTACCGACCGCTGAGGAGGTCATTGTTGACCCCTTTGAGGACAAACAAATCCAGTTAAGTGCAGACCGTATCTTTGGATCAGTCGGCGCCGAGCCAGGGCAATTCTTTACCCCGCGCGATCTGGCAATTGCTCCTGACGGCAGCTTGTATATTGCCGATACCGGGAACCACAGGGTACAGCATCTTGCCCCTGATGGGAGTGTGCTTGATCTGTGGGGTAGTTTTTCTCCCGCAGGTTCGGCACCTGAGGGAACCTTCAATGAACCCTGGGGGATCGCGGTTGGACCGGATGGAGCTGTGTACGTGGTGGATACCTGGAATCATCGGGTCCAAAAATTCAGCCCTGCAGGTGAGTTCCTGCTTGCCTGGGGTTACTTCGGTCAGGCTGAAGCCCCGGAGGCTTTCTGGGGGCCGCGTGATGTACTTGTCGATGCTGAAGGTCAGGTGTATGTGACCGATACAGGTAATAAGCGCGTCGTTGTATTCGATTCGGATGGCAATTTCCTGACCCAGTTTGGTGTTGCTGGTTTAGGGGCCGGTGAATTTGATGAGCCTGTCGGCCTGGCAATGGATGCTGAAGGCCGTCTATATGTGGCTGATACGTGGAATCAGCGCATTCAGAGTTTTGTCCAGGCTGAGGATGGCTCCTTTGTTCCCGAAACCAGTTGGAATGTAAGCGGTTGGTATGGGCAATCCCTGGAAAACAAGCCCTACCTTGCAGCAAGTGAGCAGGGCATTTTTGCCAGCGATCCGGAAAGCTTCCGTGTATTACAATTCAATAGGGATGGTACTCCACTGCGTACCTGGGGGCAGGCTGGCAGCGGAGTGGATAGCTTTGGATTGGTGGGCTCGGTTGCCGTGGATGGGCAAGGGGGTGTGTGGGTGACGGATACTGGAAATGGAAGGGTGATGCACTTCACCCTTCCTTAGCTGGTTTTGCTAAACAACAAAAAGCTCAGGCCAGCCTGGATATTCCTTATAGGTTCATACGGCTGGCCTGAGCTGCACTATCTAACAAACGCGCCAGATCATTGGCTTGCTGTGGGGTCAGATACAGGTTGGTTTCGTCGTGCCGGAAAATCTTTTCATCTTCCGGACACTCTTCGATAATTTTTACCAGGATATCATCCTCATAGTCGCTATCACATTCTTCGTAGCAGATCTCAATTTTCAGCGTATTGTCCAGAAGATAGATCGCCATTTTGTTTCTCTCCTGAATGTCAATAAGTTAGAAGTTACTCAGGCCTATCCTTGACACCCAGTGTACAGGTTCTAAAAGTAAACAAGCTGGGCAGTCCAGAAAGGATCGTTAATTAAGGTGTCCGGTCGTACAATCTGCGATAAATGGTAAAGATTTCATAGATACGTTGGATATAACTGCGTGTTTCTTCAAAATTGATGATTTCCAAAAATAGATCTTGATCCTCAGGAGCCAGGCTGCCCCAGCGGATGGCATTTCCTGGACCCCCATTATACGCGGCCAGGGCTGTATACAGATCTCCTTTAAAATAACTGCGTTGTCGATCCAGATACTCTACCCCAAATTGAATATTTATATACGGCCGGTACAGATCCTGCTGTTTATATTCCTCAGGCCAGTTCAAGCGGGCTGCAATTTCTTCCCCGGTGCTGGGGATAATTTGCATCAGCCCGCTGGCGGCAGCCGACGATTGGATGAATCCTTCAAATAGGCTTTCCTGGCGTACCAAGCTAAATATTAATAATGGATGTAATTCATATTCTTGAGCGGTAGGAATGATCAGATCCGAGAAGTAAGTACCAAAACGAATATGATTGAAATAAATCGGCGCCGTCATCGTATCTGCATCGCTCATATTAGCCAGGTTCAACACCTGGCGAGCAGCAAAGATGGCTGAACGGTAAAGGCCCAGCTCATAAAAATAATTCATCAAGCGATAGGTTTGCAGCGCATCCTGGGCGAAAGCCTGCCGTACTGCTTCAAACTCATTGCGCGCTTCATTGTACATGCCCAGTGCCCATAATTCGTTGGCACGGATCATCCCCGGATTTCCTGCCAGTTCACCCAGCCCACTCAGATCGATCGTTTCTGGGATACCAAACTGATTTCTAAGCCAGGTTTCAGCTTGTACGCGCTCGGCAGCCGGATCAAATACCAGATCGTAAACCTGGGGTGGGGTAAATGCTGGACGATTCATCAGCAGGTCGCGGGCACGTTCGCTATAGTACCCGGTAGGATCAGTATTGGCAGCCATTTCCCAATTGCTTTGTGCTCCGGCCTGATCACCCTGTGCGCTCAAGCATTTCCCGATCCATAAATAAGCTGCAGCTCGGTCGCCCATCTGAGTTGCCAAACCAAGGTAGTTTTGGAAACTGCTCAACGCCTGGGTGGTATCTCCCAACCGAAAATAGGTGATCCCGGCCAGGAACATGGCCCGGTTGGTTTGCTCTGCATTTGGGTAAGACACAGCCAGTTGCTGGTAGAGCTCTGCGGCTTGTTCCAGACGCCCAGCTGTGTTCGCAATTTGGGCGGCGTCAAACAGGAATTCTGCTGCGCGGCTATGGTTGGCGTACAGATTCACGAAATCTAGTAAAGTCTGAATTGCCTGGGTGTACTGTTCCAGAAATGCCCATTCAGTGTAAGCTTTCTGGTTTAAGGCTTCTGCCCAATACAGATTTTCCGGGTAATCCCGCGTCACCAGCGCGAATTCACTAACCGCGGTGGCATGCCCTCCCAGGGCACGGTGGATCAAGCCATTGAAATAATGGGCTGTTCCAGGATCAAGGGGTGTTCCTTGAAGGTATCGATCGATAGCAGCCAGGGCAACACCGTACTGACCGGCGTAATAATCCACTATTCCGCGCTGTAATTCATCTACCGTTTGTCCGGCATTGACTAATTCGACCAAGGCCTGATATGCCTCATTGGTACGGGGGTGCAAGTTAACCACTGCTAACCAGGACTCATACGCCTGGTCTGTCTGGCCTAAAGCCATATATGCCTGTCCCCGACGTAGCAAGCTCAAGGACTTCGAATTTTCATTATTTGTGCGCGCATAAACATCTGCGTAAAGAGCAATCGCGCCAGTGTGATCTCCGGAAAGGCTCATTGCTCGGGCCAATTTCATCTCAATATAGATCCCATCGCTGATGCTGGGGGATTGTAGGGCTGCCCGGTAGTCATTCGCTGCACCCGTGTAATCTGCAGCCGCGAAGAGTGCATCAGCCCGCAGATCAAAGATATAGCCATCCACCAATCCTGACCGGCGGACTACGTAATCGAGATAAGCCTGGGCTGCTTCCGCAGGCTGGTCTAGAGCGCTGTAGATTTGTCCCAGGATAAAGTAAGCATACGCAGCATGGACGCCATCGGGATATTGTTGGGTTATACTGGTCAATACCGTAACGGCTTGCTCGTACTCGGCGTCGAAATAGTAGGTTCGGCCCAGCCCGAGCAATGCGGCCGCCTGCAATTCGGGATCAGCACTGGCCAGGCGTGCAATCTCAAATTCCTGGAACGCCTGGTCCCAATTCCCATTGAATATGGCGTTTTCACCTAATTCGATGCGCGCAGCCGGGATCGGCGTAGGGGTCGGTAGAGGGGTTGGGGTGGGGGTTGGGGTTGCGGTAGGTGTAGGTGTATATGTAGAGGTGGGTGTTGGCGTCGGACCAAACAAAGGCAGGTTGCCGGCGGCTGAGCAGGCCAGCGCGCTGCCCACGAGCAGGATCATCATGAAAACAACATGGCTCTTCATGGGGATGACTATACCTGAGTCGGGAGTCTCTGTCAATATTTGACAATCCAGGCTTTGCATGTTAAACTCACTCCGCTTGTCACGAAGCGCTCTCCACAGAGAGCGTTTTTTAGCGCGTTATTCACAGCTTACTTTTTCCAGAAAAGGAACCTCATGCGCACGGTTGAATGGGACGATCAAACTGGACAGGTAAAAATGATCGATCAGCGCCTGCTGCCGGCTGAATTTAAGGTGCTTGGTTTTACGGATCAGCACCAGGTAGCAGCAGCGATCACCGATATGGTCGTACGCGGTGCTCCAGCCATTGGCGCTGCAGCAGCTTTTGGTCTGGCAGCAGCTGCTCATTGGTCTGACGCTCGTGACCCCGCAGTATTGCGGAGGGAGTTAATCGCGGCTGCCGAAGTGCTGCAGGCCTCCCGCCCCACTGCGGTAAATTTGGCCTGGGCGCTCAAACGTATGTTGAAGGTAGTTGAACAATCCGGTAGGAGCGCTGATGAATTGCGAAGCTCCGTTATAGAGGAAGCTCAGCGCATTGCTGATGAAGATGTAGAAATTAACCTGCGTATGGCCCGTCACGGAGCTGAATTGATCCAGGATGGCGATACGATCATCCATCATTGCAATACCGGCGCGCTGGCAACTGTAGATTGGGGGACTGCCCTGGGAGTGATCCGTATGGCATACGAGCAGGGTAAGCGTGTGCATGTGCTGGTGGATGAAACCCGCCCGCGCCTGCAAGGCGCTCGCCTGACCGCCTGGGAGCTCCAGCAATATGGCATCCCATTTGATATTATCAGTGATAATGCGGCTGGCTATTTCTTGCGCTCGGGTCAAGTCCAAAAAGTATTCTTCGGCGGCGACCGGATGGCGGCCAACGGGGATGTCGCAAATAAGATTGGTACTTATATGTTGGCTCTGGCAGCATTTGATAATCAGGTCCCGGCATATACAGTTGTGCCTACTTCCACAGTCGATCTTTCACTGGCGCATGGTGGTTTGATCCCGATTGAAGAACGCAACCCACACGAAGTTTTGGGTTTGGAATTCGAAGGTTTACCGGTAGCACCTAAGGGATCCAGTGCCCGAAACCCGGCTTTTGATGTTACCCCGCACCGCTTGTTAACCGGGATTGTGACAGAAGCTGGGGTAATTTACCCACCCTTTATCGAAAACCTGGCCCGCGCCGTCAAGGCAGAACAAGGATTTTAAGCAGATTATATGAATATCCTTCTGACTGGTTCAGTCGCTTACGACTATATTATGAAGTTTCCCGGTTACTTTCGGGAACATATCCTGCCAGAGCACCTTGGTTCAATCAGCCTATCCTTCCTGGTTGAGTCAATGGTCCGCCAGCGTGGGGGCATCGCCCCCAATATTGGTTATACTCTGGCCTTATTAGGTGAGCGTCCGCGGCTATGGGCAGCGGTGGGTGAAGATTTCGAGGAATACCGGCAATGGTTGGAAAGCGTCGGCATTGATGCTTCCGGGGCACGTGTAATTCCAGGTGTGTTTACAGCTTCCTTCTTCGCCAATTTTGACCAGGCCAACGCCCAAATAGCCAGTTTTTACCCGGGCGCAATGGCCTATGCCTCTCAATTGTCGCTCTATGAATTACAGGCCAACCCACCAGATTTGGTGGTGATTTCCCCTAATGATCCATCGGCAATGCACCAGTATGTGCGCGAGTGTAAAGAGCTGGGTATACCCTACATTTATGATCCCAGCCAGCAAATCGTACGTCTCTCAGCCGATGAGCTGCGCGCCGGGTTGTCAGGCGCTCTGGCCTTGTTCGTAAATGAATACGAATTTGCATTGATCGAAAAAATTACCGGGTTGAGCGCGGAGGCGATATACAACGAAGTCGGCTTTGTCGTGATTACGCGAGGCAAGCAAGGTACCTCAATTGTCACCCAGGCTGGTCGCTATGATGTGCCTGTGTTCCCTGAGCGAGCGGTCGTTGATCCCACCGGTGTCGGCGATGCTTTCCGCGGCGGGTTTTTAAAGGGCTATGCGATGGGGTTGGATTGGGAAACCTGCGGTCGGATGGGAGCCCTGGCGGCAACTTATTGCCTGGAGCAAAGCGGTACCCAGGGCCAACAATATACCCCCCAGGAGTTTGTCAGCCGCTTCCGAGAATATTTCGATGATCAGGGTAAATTGGATAGCCTGATGAACAAGCCCACGGATTAACTACATATACCAGATTGATAATATTTGATCTAAAATGGAGAAGAGCATGGAAAGCTATGATGTGAAAGATACTAAATTAGCCGAAGGCGGGCGGCGAAAAATTGAATGGGCAGAGCGTGAAATGCCTGTACTGCGCCTGATCCGCGAGCGCTTCAAGAAAGAACGTCCCTTACAGGGGCTGCGTCTTTCAGCCTGCTTGCATGTGACCACAGAAACGGCCAATCTGATGCACACCTTGCATTAAGGCGGAGCCGATATTGTCTTGACGGCTTCCAATCCCTTATCCACGCAGGATGATGTGGCAGCCTCTCTCGTTACGCACTTCGAAATTCCGGTATATGCCATTAAAGGTGAAAGCAACGTAACCTACTACAAGCATATTAATGCTGCCCTGGATCATAAGCCGCATATAACCATGGACGATGGCGCAGACCTGGTGGGCACCCTGCACAAAGATCGCCGTGATTTACTGAGCGGCGTCATCGGCGGCACTGAAGAGACTACCACCGGCGTCATCCGCCTGCGAGCGATGGCTGCTGATGGTGCGTTGGAATTTCCGGTTATTGCCGTCAATGATGCAATGACCAAACACTTCTTTGATAATCGCTATGGCACTGGTCAATCGACTGTGGACGGGATTGTCCGGGCGACCAATATCCTCCTGGCTGGTAAAACAATGGTCGTGGCAGGCTATGGCTGGTGTGGGCGTGGTTTTGCTATGCGCGCGCGCGGCATGGGCTCTAATGTGATCGTCACCGAGGTCGACCCAATGCCGGCTCTGGAAGCGGTGATGGACGGTTTCCGGGTGATGCCCATGGCTGAAGCTGCCAAAATCGGCGATATCTTCGTCACCATGACTGGCGATCTCAACGTAATTGATCGCCATCATTTTGAAGTCATGAAAGACGGCGCTATTGTGGCAAACTCGGGTCATTTCAATGTTGAGATCAATATCCCCGCCCTGGAAGAGCTTTCGGTCTCCAAACGCCTGGTTAGACCATTTGTAGACCAATACGAACTAAAGGATGGTCGCCAGATCCACCTGCTGGGTGAAGGTCGCTTGATCAACCTGGCGGCAGCGGAAGGGCACCCCGCCAGCGTGATGGATATGTCTTTTGCCAATCAAGCGCTGGCAGCAGAATATATGGTGCGCAATGCGGATAAACTTGAGAATAAAGTTTACAGTGTCCCGCAAGATATCGACCGTGAGATCGCCCGCATCAAGCTGGATGCTATGTCCGTCGCCATAGATACCCTTACCGAACAACAAGTCAAATACCTGAATTCCTGGGAAGAAGGCACCTAGAATAAACTTCTCTGAAATTAGAACCGGCTGGACCCTGTCTGAGCATCCAGCCGGTTTAGCTTTAATCTCAATAACAAACTTACGGGGATACGGTAAATTCAACGTAAAATGGATCACCGAAGGCTTCACCGAGGGGATTGTAAGCCTGCCAGGCGCTGCGATAAGTACCAGGCTCTTCGGGGGCTATGAACTGGATACGCAGCATGGTTTCAGTACCACTGCGCGCTGGATATAACGCCAGACGTTCAGGTGCACCCAGCTCTTGGCCAGCAGTACGTTGGATACTGTAACTTTCATCCCAGTTGCAGGTACCCGAGTTCTCCACCCGCCAGCGTTTATCCAACACTGCACCAGGGCTGACCTGCATGCCATCCGGGATGGTCAGGTCCTCGATGAAAGTCAGCGCGTCGCTGCAGACAGGCGTCGCGGTTGGGTGGAATTCAACTGAAATAGGTGTGGCTGTGGCAAACTGGGTGGGTGTTGCTGGAGGGGAGGTAAGGCTGACTGCCTGGGTGGGCGCACGGAATACCTCTTGCTCCGCCGGCTCATTGCGAGAGATAACGCCACAAGAGCTGACCAGGGCTGCTAATAGCAGCCCCAGCCAAATTCTACCTGCAATACGGATATTCAGAACCATTCTGATATCAGAGCTTCACGGTTGGACTAAATCTCTTCTTCTGCCATTCCACCACTATCCTCATCACTACCGAAGTCAACTGGGATGTTACCACTGAGCGCTTGCTGGCGAACAGCCATCTCAACTTCAGCAGCCAGGTCAGGATTCTCGCGCAAGAAGTCCTTACAATTCTCACGTCCCTGCCCCAGTCGGATATCCCCGTATGAGTAGAATGATCCGCGCTTGCTGACAATATCCAGATTCGTAGCCAGGTCCAGGATATCGCCATATTTTGAGATACCCTCGTTGTACATGATGTCAAATTCTGAGGTACGGAAGGGTGGAGCAACCTTGTTCTTAACCACTCGCACGCGCGTACGGCTGCCGATGATTTCCGTGCCAAGTTTTATGGATTGGATCCGGCGTACATCCAGTCGTACCGATGCATAAAATTTGAGGGCCATCCCACCGGTAGTGGTCTCTGGGTTACCGAACATAACACCGATTTTCTGGCGCAGCTGGTTGGTGAAGACAACCGCGGTATTGGTCTGCTTGATAGCCCCGGATAACTTCCGTAAAGCCTGTGACATTAATCGGGCTTGCATACCCATGGGCGAGTCGCCCATGTCACCTTCGATTTCAGCACGTGGCACCAGCGCAGCGACTGAGTCGATCACGACTACCTCCACCGCGCCGGACCGCACCAGGGTCTCGGTAATTTCCAGGGCTTGCTCGCCGGTATCGGGCTGCGAGATGAGCAGGTTGTCCACGTTCACGCCACAACGTGACGCATAACTTGGATCAAGGGCATGTTCCATGTCGACAAAAGCGCAGGTGCCGCCCATTTTTTGGGCTTCAGCGACAATATGCTGGCAGATGGTGGTTTTACCGGAGGATTCCGGACCGTAGATTTCGGTGATACGCCCACGCGGGATGCCGCCGATGCCCAGGGCAATGTCCAGGGATAGTGCGCCAGTGGGGATGGCTTCGACTAAAAGCTGGTGTGCTTCACCCAGGCGCATAATGGCGCCATCGCCATAGCGTTTGGTGATATCACCCAGCGCTTTATCCAGTGCAATCTGGCGTGATTCATCGGCTGGATTATTGGTAGGGGTAGGATTACTTCTTCGGGCCATGGTTAAACTCCTGAGAAAAGGTTGAGAAAACGAAGAGGTGGCAGGCTTTAGTTGCGTGCAGACCTAAGTTTAGCACAGACGTTCTGTTTGTCAAGGGATTGATCAAACTTGAGGTGGGTGTTCGCGAGAGTGGGACAACCGGTTGCCCCTGGTTAATCTTTATTTGGTAGATCCGGGTTCAGGGGTAACAAATTCTGGGGTGAAATCTGCGCCGGGAGGGGTAGGGATAAATGTGTTGAAGCCGCGCTGCCCACGAAAACTAAAGAATGTTACCAGGCCCGGTTGTATCTGCACGTTAAGGTTGAAGGTTCTACCCAGATAATCCACCCATACCTCATAATTCCCGGCAGGCAAGTCGCCCATGACCAGGTTTTCGCGATAGTATGGATCGCTATTGCTGGCGCTGCCACCATAGCTCTTGACTGTCCAACTCTGCCCTGTATCGAGATCCCGCACCAGTATTGGGTGATGTTCCATCAGTAATCCATTGGCACTCATAATTCGAGCTGCCAGCACACCCCAACCCTGTGGGGGGGCCAGCCATAGTTCTGGGTTGCGTGAATCGGAGAAGGCGTTATTCCCAATCCTTACTTCAAAATGCAGGTGCACGCCAGTGGTTTTGCCGGTGTCTCCCACCAGACCAATGGCTTCACCGCCCTCAACATGTTGACCCCGGGCGACAAAGGCTCGACTCAAATGCCCATATACCGTATAAAGGGTTTCTCCTCCATAACCAAAGTCGTGCCGGATGGCGATTGCCAGACCGTAGGGATCATTCAGATCTTCTTTTTGTGAAAATAGGCCATATCCGACCCATACTATTTTTCCAGGCCCGGCTGCTAATACCGGTGTGTCCAATGGTGCGGGAATATCTACACCAGTATGCACGACCTCCGGTAGAAAAATTCCTCCATAGCGGTAATCGGCTGCTGGCCAGTTGATCTGATCAGCGGCGATCGGCCGGCTAAAATAAAAGTGGTCATGCTCGGTTGGAGCCCAGGGTGTCGGATAAAGGGGCGGGCGCCAGGCTGCTACTGGAACTGCACCCTGTTCGGGTAGGACCAGGCGTAAGGGGTCCTGGCTGGGTGTAGGATGGAGGGTGGAATCAACGATTGCGACTTCCACAGCCGGGGATGTTGAAAAGATATCCACAGTAATAGTTGATCCTGGGGTTTCGTCAGCTAAAGAAAAATTTGTCGGATCTACTGCGATGGTTTCCGAGCTTACAAGATCAGGAGTGGAAGGCTCCACTTGTGGGAAATTTTGCAATTGGCAACCGGATAAAAAGCTCCCAGCCAGCCAGAGCATGAGAAATAGACCCAGTAATCGGCTAATGCTCATGGGGTGGGGGTTGCTGAACTCACTGGTCGCAAGGTGGCAGTTGGTGTGGAGGTGCGGGTGGGCCAGCGGGTACGTGTGGGGGTGGGAGTCACGCTGGGGCGAGGTGTGCGCGTTGGAACCTGAGTGGTAGGGATGATGGCAGTCGGCGTAACCAGGACTTCCGGAGGATAAATTTCTAACATAGCTTCTTGCCAATCCAATCCCGCAGAGTGAATAAACTGATGGAAACGTGCCGCCTGATAAGCTGAGCGCCAGGTGCTCAGAGCCGAGATGCGTTCCCAGCCATACGCTGAAGCCAGGCGTGTGAAATCCACCCAGTAACCAGCCGGGATGCCTCTGGAATATGCCCCTCCGATCTCATAGGCGCGCGGATCGCCACTGGAGCGGGCGTTGAAATCCCAAGCCAGGGCTTTTAATGGTCGACCCTGGCTACCATCCTGATAACGGGCGCGCATCAAAACTCGCCAGTAAGTTTGCGCGCCATAATCTTCGCGCAGGATGACCAACCAACCGGCGTTAGCAGGCAGAGGGTTAAAGGCAAATGCTCGCCCAGTATACAGCCAATCCTCATCTGATCCTGGATTTAAAGGCATGGTGAGTGGTACATAGGCGTTTTCCAGATTAGCAAGCAAATCCCAACCAGTCACTTGTGCTACATGCTTGCGTAAGCCAACGAAGGATTCATCAACCAGATCCTGCAGGACCGCATTAGGTGCCTGCACATCCTCCAGGGCAACCAGGCGCTGGCGACCAGCTGGAATATCAGCCATCGGTGTCAGGGCAGGTTGCCAGGCTGGCTCGATCGTAATCTGATTGGTGCTGGCAAAAGTTGCGGCTAAGTTCAATCCGGGTGCCAATGCGCCCCAGGTTAGCCCATTGACGGCTCCATCCAGGGGAATCGGAGGTAAAGTGATGGTTTTTTCGGGGAATCCATAGCCTGTGATGAATTCCTGGTTGGGTGTACTTAACAAGGTCAGCAAGGCATTCCCAGCGGGGCTCCAGGCAGGCCAATTTCCGCTGCCAACCAGCAAGGGTCTGGTATTTAATTTTACGGTACTGCCCGACGACCACACATAGAGCTCGTGCATCCCGTTTTGACCAATCGCGGACCACACCAGTTGAGAGCCATCCGGAGACCAGCTGGGGTGCGATTCGATCTGGCGGTTGTTGCGGCTGACATTCGCAAACCGCTGATCGGCCTTGTCCAGATCAGCCACCCAAATATCGTTTTCTCCACTGCGTGTGGAAACGAAGGCGATCTGGCGTCCTAGAGCTGACCAGGAGGGATCGAAATCAGCGCCAGGGTCATCCGTTAGCCGTATCGGTTCTTGTGCGCCATCCAATGGGCGGATAAAGATGTCCAGACCACCATTTCCCCCCAAATAACTTTCGTAAGCCAACCAGCGCCCGTCGGGTGACCAGGATGGCGCGCCGTCATACTCGGGTGAATCTGTGATCTGGCTAAGCGCGCCAGTATGCAGATCAAGCAAATATAGCTCCCACCATCCGCTGCGGTTTGAAGCAAATGCCAGCTGGGTGCCACCTGGATTTAATGCTGGTTGAATGTCATCCCATGCGCCATGGCTGAGGCGGATAAATGGAGAAGCACCGGGCTGGTAAGCAAAAAGCTGGCTGTATCCATTTTCTTCTGTTGCCAGAACAGCCAGGCTGTTTTGTAAAATTCCAAAGGCTTTGTTCCAGGCTCCATTCTGGGAGGTAACCGGGGCTGCCGTTGCCCAGGGTGTAGGCGTTTGGGTACTGGCGGATTGTATATGCGTGGGGGGAGATGTAGTAGTTGATCCGGGTGTGTTAGTTGGGGAGATTGTGCTGGTCGTTAGGCTTTGTCCAAATGTAGGCGTGCGCGCCTGCCAGGCTGCCCAGGCCACTACGCTACCCAGGGAAATTAAACCAAGCAGAAATAACCGTAATCGGTTATTGCGAGGCAGTGATTTGGGCGGGGTTTGATTATTTGCAGGCATTGCAGGTCTCCGCAACCGGCGGTAGGGCCAGGTTAATTAAACCATGATCAATGCCTCCGACAGGGCTAGTTATCAAATCTGGAAGCTTCCCAGGCTGCGTCTAATCTTCAAAACCCATTCTGTGAAGTTGGTAGTATACGCCCTGTCGGGCGAGTAACTCCGTATGATTTCCCTGTTCCTGGATACGACCATCCTGGATTACCACAATTCGTTCTGATTGGACTACAGTTGACAGGCGATGGGCGATGACAAAGGCAGTCCGACCTTTTAATAAGCGGAGCAGGGCTTTTTGAATGATGATTTCAGTTTGTGTATCTACGCTGGAGGTCGCCTCATCCAGGATCAGGATACGCGGATTTGCCAGTAGGGCTCTGGCGAAGGAAATCAACTGGCGTTGGCCTACCGAAAGTAGTAAGCCACCTTCCTCCACGGATGTATCGTAACCCTGGCGCAACCCCATGATAAACTCATGCGCGCCAACAGCCTTTGCAGCCGCTTCGATCTCGGTTTGATCCGCATCCAGGCGTCCAAAGGCGATGTTTTCACGCACAGTACCCGAGAATAAGAACGGATCTTGCAAGACGATTCCCATCTGGCTGCGCAGGCTGGTTTGTGTGACGCTGCGCAAATCATGCCCATCGATGAGGATGCGCCCCTGGGTGGGGTCATGAAAGCGTGAGACCAGCTTGACCAGGGTGGATTTTCCTGCCCCGGTCTTGCCCACCAAGGCTACCGTTTCTCCAGGTTGGATATGTAAATTGATCGACTCGAGTACAGGTGTCGGATCATCACTATAGTGAAAATAGACACCCTCAAAGCACACTTCACCCTTTATTACTGGCAGCGTGAGCGCATCAGGAGCATCCTCAACTTCAATGGGTGTATCCAGTAAACTCAGGATGCGTTCGCCACCCGCCATGGTAGATTGAAAGGTATCGTAGCGCCGGCTTAGGTCGCGAATCGGTTCAAAAAAGCGTTGAATATATAGCACAAAGGCCACCAGTACACCCGGGGTCAGACTGCCAATCCCCAGGCTAGTATTGCCCAGTAGAGTCTGTCCGCCTAACCAGATTACCAGGCCCACTGCTACCGAGCCTAGTAATTCAATGGAGGCTGGGAAAGCCGCTGCCACCCGGGCGGCGCGCAGGTTGGTCTGTAAATTGTTATGATTTACTTCGTCTCGATAATAGCGGTAGTTGACTGCCTGGCGGGAGAATGCCTGTACGACACGTATGCCATTGATGTTTTCCGCCAACACCGAATTGACCCAGCTAATTGCCTTGCGGACATCCCGATAGTTGTTGCGCGCTCGCTTGCGGAAGACGATGGTGACCACAATCATGATCGGCATTACCGTAAAAGTAAGCAAAGTCAGGCGCAAATTCATACTCAGCATCGCGATCAGGATACCGATCAGGGTAAACAGGTCTCGAGCGATTGCCAGCACCGCCCAGGTGATGAACTCGCGCAGTACACCAACGTCATTGATCACACGGGTGATCACTCTACCAACACTGTAACGGGTAAAAAATCCCAGGGAAAGGCGTTGTAAATGTTCAAAAAGGTGGGCGCGTAAATCATAGATTATTGATTGTCCAACACGCGCCATCATGTTGACACGCAAGTAGATCGCCAACCACTGGATTATTGCAGTTGCCAGATAGATCAGCACGGTTTGGGTTAAAACTGCTAAAGATCCATCTCTCAGGCCAGAATCAAGCCCTACTTTAATGAGGTAGGGTGCTGCCACTGCTGCAGCAGAATTGATGATCATCAGGATTAACGCTACCAATAACTGCCAGCCGTAAGGGGAGGCGTAAGCGATCAAGCGGCGGGTGACGTTGGCGTCAAAACCTTTCGCATAGACTTCTTCGGTTTGGTTGACAGTAATAATAGCCATGATCCACTCAGCTGGAGCCAATTTCTCGGCTGGAGGCAGTTGTCAGCGGCTCCGAAGCAGTGCTTTCGGGTAAAGTCAGGTCATCGTAGAACTGGCTGCGATCACGCAGCTGGAGCTCGTAAATCTGGCGATACAAACCTCCGACTTTGAGCAGCTGGTTGTGAGTGCCCTGTTCGACGATGCGCCCTTGATCCATTACCAGAATTAAATCCGCCCGGCGAACCGTAGATAAGCGGTGAGCAATGACAAAGGTTGTACGCCTTTCCATGAGCTTGTCCAGGGCTTGCTGGATCAAATGCTCCGTTTGCGTGTCTACACTGGAGGTCGAATCGTCCAGAATTAGAATGCGTGGATCCATCAGCAATGCCCGGGCGATGGCGATGCGTTGGCGCTGCCCACCTGAAAGGGTAACCCCACGTTCTCCAACCACTGTAGCGTAGCCCTCCGGCAGGCCACAGATAAATTCATCTGCCTGGGCGGCTTGTGCAGCAGAGAAAATCTCTTCCAGACTGGCCTCCGGGCGGCCATAGGCGATATTGTCGCGAATCGACACCGAAAATAATAAAGAAGTTTGTAAGACAATACCAATCTGCCGTCGTAATGTGATCAAATCCGCCTGGCGTACGTCAACACCATCTACATAAACTGTACCGGCGCTCACATCATAAAAACGCGGGATCAAGTTGACCAGACTGGTTTTCCCAGAGCCAGTCTGTCCGATCAGGGCTACCAGTTGGTTGGGTTCGACTTCCAGGTTGATATCCGTTAAGGCAGCTGCGCTTTCACCACTGTAATTAAAAGATACCTCGTGAAAAGTAACCCGGCCTTGCAGGATGGGCAGTTGGATAGCTTCTTTGGGTGATTGAATGGCTGGAATGGTGTCTAGGACTTCAAAGGCACGCTGGGCTCCGGCTGCTGCCTCGCCAGCCGAGTTGACCAGCCAGGTAAGCTGTTGGGCAGGGGCCGCCAGCAATAATAAATAGCTGTTAAAGGCTACCACCTCTCCAATGGTCATTTTCCCATCCAGTACCATACGTCCGCCAAACCACAGGATCAGGATCGTCCCCAGGGTCACCAGCAGGTGAGAGGTGGGCATGATCTTTGACCACTCGCTGATCACTTTTATGCGGGAATTAAACAGGATCCTGTTATCCTGCGCAAAGCGGTTTATCTCGTATGGTTCACGGGCAAAAGCGCGTACAACTTGAGCTCCACTGACATTTTCTTGTAAGCGCGAGGAAAGCTCCCCAAGAGCCTGGTCAACAGCCAGGAAGTAAGCTCCAGCTCTTCGTCCAAAATTTGTAGTAATCCAGATCAAGGGGATCATCGGCAGCATAGCGATGCTTGCCAGAGTTGAGTTTTCGAGGAACAACAACACGCTGATTCCACCCAGCAACAAGAGCAGCCGGACCAACTCCACAATTCCCAGACCAGTGAAACGCTCGACAGCTCGCACGTCTTCGATAGAGCGGCTGATAAGCTGACCGGTTTGAGCATGATCATGATAACTGAAGGAAAGGTGTTGAATATGGTCGTACAGGCGGTTGCGGAGATCATAGCCAATATGCGCAGCCACCCATTCACTCAGATATTGGTTGGCATACGTTAACACGGCGATTATTACCCCTAGGCCGATAATTGCCAGAGCTGCCCGTAGCATGAAATTAGGGTCGCGCTGGGATAGCCCGGTGTCGATAACCTGTTGAATGATGCCTGGTATAGCCAGATTTGCAGCAGTTAATCCAAGAATAGTCAGCAACGCCAGCAGTACCTGAGTCCGGTATTGTCTCAGCGTACCGCTTAGTTTTAGTAAGGCTCGCATGTCGTTTTGTTTTACTCGCTTAATCCAGGGTTGTTATCCGCCTCCGGATTTTGGCTTTCAATTACGAAAAATGTTTCGGCGAGATCGACCTGGGTGATGATGGGAGGCGAAGGTGATTCGCCCTCTGCTGGTATGTTTTGGCTGTAATAAAGCTCAGCTCGCACATTGAACTGCCCGGAGGGGTTTGTCCCCCGCAAGTGCATGGTCACTTCCATTTTTTTGGTCATCGACTCGATGATGCTGGCGGCAGAGTTTGGTTTGCCGGCTTCGTTGGTAATCAGAATATCAACGCTGGGAGGTTTTTGAAATGGATCAACTTCCAGAGATATGCGTACACGCTTGCCATCTGACCACGGTTCAGCATTCAGTGCTCGGATACGAACTTCTTCAGGCGGCAAAGGTATTTCATCGGGGTCGAGAAAAAATAGTTCCATCGAGTATCCTTACGATCACCAGGAAAGCGCCCCATATTATACCCTGATCGTTGTTAAAATTTATTCATCGAACAAATAGGTTGCTTCAGCATAATAGCGCACGCCTTTACGCGCCAGGAGTTCTTTTAACCATTGGTCCAGGCGGGCATTCTTTTCATCCAAAGAATCGCCCGATTCCAACTCGCTAAGCGGATAGTCTACATGCAGTGCGCGTGGCGAGACGGTTACCCGGGTGATTCCACTGGGTAATAGATATCCGGCAGCCGCCAGACGCATGACATCTACAATTTGGATCTGGGGAAAAATCACCAGCCCGCTAAACAATGGGTAGATTTGATTGAGGGTGCGCACATCTTGCGTGCTGGTACGGTCTAATCGGGCGCTTTCCTGGTAACTATTGACAATCAGATTCAGCATATGGATGCGTTCTTCAAGATCCCTGGCGCAAGTATTCAGAGAATAGGTTACGCCATTTGCCACGCGCACCAGGACCAAGTTACAAGTCTCGTACAGGCTGGGCAGCACACTCCCGGTTGGTATGGGTTGCACATCGATGCCAGGGATGTCGGTCAGGTTTTCGAGAAACCGGCGCGCATTCATCTCCCAGACGACATGATTCCAGGTCTGCAAGCTCAAGCCCGGGTCGTCCGGCTCGACCAGTTGGATCAGCACATGTGGGAACCCCAGGGCGCGCAAAGCCATCGTCCGGTTAGCACCATCCAGGACCATATAGGAATCTGATCCATCCTGGAGGGGGGTGACAATCGGGGGATTGCGAAATATGCCGCTGGAGCGGATGCGGATTACCAGTGGGCGTGTGCGGCTATTGTCATGTTGCTCGTGGATCAATATTTTGTCTAACGGGATAAATGTCAACTGGGGCAGGTTATGAACAATCATGCAGCTCCCTGGGAGTGCCAAAATTTATTGGCTAAAGACGACCCGGTTTTTCGCGCAAAGTAGAACCACGCAAGAGGTTACTTTGTTTTTCTTGTGGTTAAGAAGGGTTTGATGGTTGTGAATCACAGCGTTGACCCGTGGAAGCACCATTAAATTGGTCCTGTTTGTCTTGGTGGTCGTTGTCGATAAATTTAAACAGAGGACAATGGTCTTTATTTTACCGAATGTTCAGAGGATAGACAACCGAAATTAATAAACAAAGGGCGAAGCGTGCTTTTTGCGCCAGCTACGGCGTTTTTGGCACTACATCGCCCTTCCTGTATTGATTGTTAGGCAAAAAAACATAATTTTTTGACAGCCCCAGGTAGTGTCGTAAAAAATGAGGCTGCCTGGAATCTGGTTTACATCCCTGTCAGATATGCCAGGCCCAATGTGCCTGGTCCCGCATGTGTCCCAACTACAGGGCTGACCTCCGATAGGATGTGCTCGACACCACCGATTCTGTTTTTGGCCTGTTCAAGCAATTCAAGCGCTTCAGTATGGGCATTGGCATGCAAGGTTGCCAGGTGAACCGGCTGTTTGCCTGCGGTCTGTTCTTCAATGATTTCAATCAGTCTGGCCACGGATTTTTTGCGTGTTCGCACGCGCTCCACTGCCTCCACGCGACCATTCCTGACCTCAAGGATAGGTTTGAGATTGAGGGCAGTGCCAAGTAAACGTGCTGCACCGCCAATCCGCCCACCACGATGCAAGAACTCCAGGGTTTCCACGGCGAAGACGACCCCCGTATGCAAGCGAGCTTGTTCAGCAAGCTCTTTGCACTCATTTAACGACGCACTCTGGTTAGCAGCTTTGGCACATTCCAATGCAATAAAACCCATGGCCATAGCAACTGTGTAAGAATCTACGATTTCAATTGGCGCTGCCGGCATATTTTGCTTGGCTTGAATTGCAGAAGCAATCGTGCCGGACAATTTTTCCGAGACGAGAATCGCCAGAATCTCGTGATCCTCATTGAGTAGTTTTTGAAACATTGTCTCAAATGTTTGAGGAGATACCTGCGATGTGGATGGCATTATTTTTGCCGAGGACAACCGGCGATAATATTCATCCGGATAAATATCTACGCCATCGGCATATGTCTCATTCCCCCAAATGAGCACCTGTGGCACAACCTGTATGTCGTATTTGGTACACAGGTCCTTCGGAATATAGGCGGTACTATCCGTAACGATGGTTACTTTTGACATAATTGCTCCTTACCTAAAAAATGAAGATCGAATAGATGGGGATGATTGAAGAATCAATGGTGAAATTGCTAACAAGCTATAACCCTGCTTCATTCCGAGGGTTACGGTCCATCCCAAAATCCTGGCATTTGAAGCATACCAGTGGGTTTAACCCATGGAAAGTATGGGTAGTAAATTTGTGGCAATTACTCTCAGTGTGTGGTTTCTTTCATTATATGTCGCGAAATGACTTGACCATTCCAGGCATGCGCGCTAAAATGCAGTGCTATGTTTGAGAACCTGACTGATCGACTCAACGAAGTCTTTACCCAATTACGCCGGCGTGGCAAACTGAGCGAGGCGGATGTGGATACCGCCATGCGCCAGGTACGTCTGGCGTTACTGGAGGCGGATGTCAATTACGGCGTCGCCAAAGACTTTGTAGCCCGTGTCCGCGAGCGGGCGATTGGTCACGAAGTATCCAAAGCACTTAATCCAGGCCAGATGGTAGTCAAGATCGTCAATGAAGAATTGATCGCTACTCTGGGCGAACCTGAACGCCTGAACTTGAGTGGTGCGCGCCCGCGCGTCCTGATGCTGGTTGGTCTGCAAGGCTCGGGAAAGACGACTGCGTCTGGTAAATTGGCTCGTCTGCTGCGTGCTCAGGGTGAACGGGTGATGCTGGTTGCTGCTGACCCCTACCGGCCAGCCGCGGTGCGGCAATTACAGACTTTAGGCGAACGTTTGAGCACCACTGTTTTCCATGAGCCAGATATCAAACCACCAGATCTGGCCGCGCATGCCCTCGACAGCGCCCGAAAAGGTGGTTACAGTGTTGTCATTCTGGATACTGCCGGACGATCCCAGCTTGATGATGCGCTGATGGACGAATTAAAGGCGATTCAGAAGCGGGTGGACCCAGCCGAGATCCTCCTGGTTGTGGACGCGATGATTGGGCAGGAATCTGTCAATATCGCCAAGGGTTTTCGGGAGGCCATTTCGCTGACCGGGCTGATTCTGACAAAAATGGATGGCGACGCGCGTGGTGGTGCAGCCATTTCTATTCGTTCTGTAACCGGTGTGCCCATCAAATACTTGGGCACCGGTGAAGCGCTGGAGGCCTTGGAGACCTATGATCCCGGACGGCTGGCTTCGCGCATCCTGGGAATGGGTGATATCATTGGCTTGATCGAAAAGGCTGAAGCTTCCTTTGATCAGAAAACTGCCCAGGCGCAAGCCGAAAAAATGCTTCAGGGTGAGTTTTCATTGCAGGATTTCCTGGATCAACTGCGCCAGGTACGCAAAATGGGCCCGCTGGGGCAATTACTCGAAATGATGCCGGGTGGTATGGGGCAGTTGGCGAAGCAGATCTCGCCGGATGATGCTGAAAAGCAGATGAAAATGACCGAAGCCATTATCAGCTCGATGACTACGATCGAGCGCCGTCGCCCGGATGTGTTGAATGCCTCCCGCCGGCGCCGGATTGCTGCCGGATCGGGCACACAGGTTCAGGATGTAAATCGCCTGATCAAGCAATATCGGGAAGCGCAGAAGATCTTTAAAACCATCAAGAAATCAGGCATGCGCGGCTTGCCGCGTTTGTTTGGATGACAGCCGGCGAACTTCCGGCTGGGGCTGCTGACGGACTAGGCGTCCCTTCCACGCCACCTCAACCCGCCTTGCCAGCCCACCTAGACTAGATCATTTTTTAAACTCGAAGGAGAAAGATTTTTATGGTTCGCATTCGTTTGCGCCGTGTTGGAGCGAAGGGACAACCCAGTTACCGTCTGGTAGCTGCCAGTAAGGAAGCCCCGCGGGATGGTCGCTTTTTAGAGATTCTTGGTTTCTACAATCCTCGTACGGAACCAGCGACCATTCAATTAAAAGAAGACCGCATCTATGACTGGATGAGCAAGGGTGCTCAACCCAGTGAATCAGCCATGCAGGTGCTCAAATCTGCCGGTTTGATCGATCGCTATGAGCGCTACAAGAAGGGCGAAGTTTTAGAAACCCTGTTAGAAGAAGCTAAAGCTGCTGACTCTAAACGGAATATTACAGACAAAACCCGCCGTGATATGGCTCCTCAGAAGGCAAAGAAAGCTAAGAGTGAGGACTGATCCTGGTATTCGCACTGACTCTGGAGGTGAAACATGAAAGCCCTGGTGGAATTTATCGCTCGCTCTCTGGTGGATGACCCAACGGCTGTGTCTGTCACCCTGGAGCGGCGCGGACCACAACAAGTCGTCAAACTGCATGTTGCCAAAGAAGATATGGGCCGGGTCATCGGCAAGAGCGGCAAGGTCGCTAATGCAATGCGCGTTTTGTTGCGTGTGGCTGCTGCTCAAGAAGGTAAACGCGCAGTTATGGATATTGTTGAGCCCTTATGATGGACAGACGATCAGATGAAAATACAGGCTCGCCGCAGGGCGAGCCTGTATTCTTAGCAGTTGGTTGGATTGGTCGCCCACATGGCGTGCGGGGAGAGGTAACTTTATACCTGTCAACAGATTTTCCGGAGCGTTTACAACCTGAGGTGCGGATATTCCTGGGCGAAGCGCATATCCCCATGCTGATCCGTGCCCGGCGTGAGCATCAAGGTCACCTGTTACTGAAGTTTGATGGATATGATAGTCCTGAAGCGGTGGGGGGGTTGCGTAATCAGACGGTTTTTGTGCGTGCAGATGACCGCCCACCCTTGCCCGAAGGCGAGTATTACCATCACCAGATTATCGGCTTACAGGCAATCGATGAGCAAGGACAAATTTTAGGTAAAGTGACCGAAATCCTGTCTACTGGCTCAAACGATGTGTATGTTGTCCAACCGGATTCAGGTGCAGAAATTCTGTTGCCGGCTACCGAAGAAGTGATCCTGGATTATGACCTGGAGCATGGTCACATCCGGGTGCATTTATTACCCGGATTGTTGCCGGGCGAATAATCTCCCTATTTCGGTGTAATACGTGACCGAACCAAAACTAGCTTATATCGGCTTTAACCTGGTCAAAGGTATTGGCGCAGCCAGAATGCGTACTTTGCTGGATGTGTTTGGCGATGTGCAAACTGCCTGGCACGCACCTGCGCCAGACTTGCGTAACGCAGGACTCAGCCAGCGTATCGTCGATAATCTTCTCCAGGTGAGGGCTGAAGTTGATCTAAATAAAGCCCGGGAGCGTCTCGAGCATCAAGGCGTAACGGTGCTCACCTGGGATGATCCTCGATACCCCAGACGGCTTGCGGAAATCGAACAACCCCCACCTGTGCTGTATGTGCGGGGCGAGATCCAGGATATCGATGAATGGGCAGTTGCCATAGTGGGGACGCGCAATCCTACAGCATATGGTCGCCAGGTAGCGGTTGAATTTGCCAGCACGCTTGCCCACAGCGGGGTAACTGTAGTATCAGGTCTTGCGAGGGGCATAGATGCTGTTGCCCACCAGGTATGTTTGGAGGCCGGAGGTCGCACGCTGGCGGTATTGGGGAGCGGTGTGGACATGATTTATCCTCCAGAGCATCGTCAATTAGCGGGTAAAATCATCTCCCATGGGGCATTAATCAGCGATTATGCTCCAGGAACTCAACCCGATGCAGCCAATTTCCCGCCTCGTAACCGCATTATTTCGGGTTTGGTACGTGCGGTAGTGGTTGTGGAGGCAGGTGAAAAAAGTGGAGCACTGATTACGGCTGCTTTTGCAGCGGATCAGGGTCGGGAAGTGTTTGCCATACCTGGTAATATTTACGCCCCTCTCTCAAAAGGAACCAACCGGCTGATCCAGGAAGGCGCCCGACCACTGCTGGATTGCCAGGAGCTGCTAACGATATTGAAACTCGGTCCGGTGCCCGAGTACCACGCGGCGCGCACAGCCCTACCCGTGGATGCCACCGAGGCGCGCCTGTTGGAGTTGTTGGGCAATGAAGCCCTGCATGTGGACGAAATTAGCCAGCGTTCCAAACTGCCCGTGGAGAAAATCTCCGCTACCCTGGTCATGATGGAATTAAAAGGTATGGTACGTCAGATGGGTAGCATGCAATATATGGCGATCCGTGAGACAGGTGGGGAATATAAATAGAGATAGGAGTGCAATGATTGATCATTATTATGCAGTGATTATGGCTGGAGGGGGTGGCACGCGTTTGTGGCCTCTCTCACGGCGCTCGCGACCGAAACAGCTCCTGAGCTTATTCGACGATCGCTCATTATTTCAGATCGCAGTGAGTCGTCTCGAAGGTTTGTTTCCATTTGAGCGCATTCTGGTTGTCACTGTCGAGGCGCAGGCGGCGATGTTGCGCGCACAGGTGCCTGAAATTCCTGCAGAAAATTATATAATCGAGCCCTTGCCACGCGGTACGGCTTCAGTGGTTGGTCTGGCAGCCATTGCACTCCGGCAGCGGGATCCCCAGGCTGTAATGGCAATCTTAACTTCTGATCATTATATGGGCAATGAATATCGCTTCCGGCTACTGCTCGAGTCAGCCCATGCAGTCGCTCAGGATGGATATTTGGTCACTCTGGGAATCGAACCGACCTTTCCTGCTACCGGCTATGGTTACATTCAGCGTGGGGAATTCCTGGGGCGCTTTCAAAAACTGGATGTATACAAGGTACAGCGTTTTAAAGAGAAACCTACCGAGGATGCGGCGAAAGAAATGTTACGGTCCGGCGACCACGCCTGGAATTCTGGCATGTTTGCCTGGCGTGTGGATACTATTCTGGAAGAATTTAAGCGCCAAATGCCACAATTAGACCAGGCGCTTGCAGAAATCGACCAGGCCTGGAATACTTCCGAGCGCCTGGATGTCATTAACCGGTTATGGCCTGAGGTGAAGAACGAGACGATTGATTATGGCATCATGGAAGGCGCGCAAAATGTAGCCGTAATCCCAGCCGCTGGTTTAGGTTGGAGTGATGTGGGTAGTTGGGATTCTCTATTCGACGTTTTGCCGGGAAACCAGCAAGGCAATATTGTGATTGGGGGCGAGCATATCGAAATCGATACGCAGAACTCCCTGATTTATGTCAACCAACCTCATCGTCTGATCGTAACGATTGGCGTGGAAGATCTGGTAGTGGTTGATACCGGCGATGTTCTACTGGTATGTCGCAAAGATCAAGCCCAGAAAGTCAGACAGGTCGTTGATCAATTGAAGGAAAGTGGTCAAAAATATATTTAGAACCAGGAGGAAGACTTCCTTGGAAGCTTATTGTGTTAAGTGCAAGCAAAAACGGGAAATTCAAGAGCCACAGGCTGTATTTACCAATATGGGTACGCCTGCTACACGTGGGATATGTGGTGTCTGCGGGACAACGCTCTTTCGTATGGGGCGGACGGATGCGCATACCGAGATCAATCCCCCCGAAAAAGCTGTATTGCGCGCCGCGCGCCGGAATGGCAAGTTGGTGATCGTCGAGTCGCCAGCTAAAGCGCGCACCGTCGGCCGTTTTCTGGGTAAAGATTACACGGTTAAGGCTTCTGTTGGGCATGTCCGCGACTTGTTGCGCTCCCAATTATCTGTAGATGTGGAGAACAACTTTGCGCCAAAGTATCGAGTGCCAAATGAAAAACGCTCAGTGGTAAAAGAAATCAAGAATCTTGCCAAATCCGCTGCCGCGATTTACCTGGCTACTGATCCTGATCGCGAAGGTGAAGCGATCGCCTGGCATCTGTTGGAGGCTGCAGAGATAGATCCTGAGCTAACCCAACGGGTTGTCTTCCATGAGATCACGGAACCGGCGGTTGCGGAAGCCTTTGCCCACCCGAGACCGATAAATATGGACCTGGTTGATGCTCAGCAGGCGCGGCGTGTTCTGGATCGGCTGGTTGGCTACAATTTAAGCCCTTTGCTGTGGCGCAAAGTACGCAGCCGGCTCTCAGCAGGGCGTGTGCAATCGGTGGCCTTGCGTTTAATTGTGGAGCGTGAGCGCGAGATTGATGTTTTTGAGCCGGTGGAATACTGGTCTATCCATGCTGAATTTTTGCCTGAAGGGACTAGAGAAACTTTTCTGGCTAAGCTGCTGCGTGTGGATGATGTGGAGCCAGAGCTTGGCAGTGAGAGTGCCGTCACACCTTTGCTTGAGGATTTGGAGCGTGCAGCTTACACAATCACCCGCATTAAGATCGGCGAGAGACGCCGGGCTCCGGCAGCCCCATTTACCACCAGCACCCTGCAGCAAGAAGCCTCCCGTCGCATGGGATACACTGCCAAACGCACGATGGCTTTGGCCCAACAGCTTTACGAAGGTATTGATACCGGTGAAGGTGGTGTAGTGGGTCTCATCACTTACATGCGTACCGATTCGACCAATGTTTCGCCACTCGCCCAGGCAGAGGCGCGACAGTTTATTCAACAACGCTATGGTGAAAAGTTTCTACCTCCAGAGCCTCCAGTATACAAGACACGTGCACGCGGCGCGCAGGAGGCCCATGAGGCCATTCGACCGACTTCTGTCCTGCGCCAACCGGACACTCTTAAAGATCATTTGAACCGCGACCAACTACGTCTCTATCAACTGATCTGGCAGCGTTTTGTTGCCTCCCAAATGGCCTCAGCCATTTACGATACCCTTGCCATCGATGTGACCGGTAGCTCCCCTCAACACCAATATTTGTTGCGTGCTTCGGGATCAACCATCCGATTCCAGGGTTTCTTGATCGTATACGAAGAGTCCAGGGATGAAGACCGTCCGCTGGATGAAGACGAAGATAACACGCGCATACCGTCTGGGCTGATGGAAGGTCAAAAACAGCTTCTAAAGCGACTGATTCCTGAGCAGCATTTCACGCAGCCTCCGCCGCGTTTCTCAGAAGCCAGTCTGGTCAAGACTTTAGAGGAAAATGGAATTGGTCGTCCATCGACCTATGCACCTATTTTGTCCACCATCCAGCAGCGTGGATATGTTCAGCGGGAAGCGAAAAAGCTTTGCCCAACTGAAACCGGTTTTCTGGTCAATGATCTGTTGATTGAACACTTTCCAGATGTGATGGATGTTGGATTTACTGCCCGCATGGAATCTGACCTGGACCGGATTGCAGCAGGTAAGTTGCCCTGGGTGCATGTGCTTCAGGAGTTCTACCAGCCATTCTCCGTCAAGGTAGCTCAGGCTGAAGAAAAGATACCTGAATTAAAAATGGGTCCAGAATTGGTCGGGCGGCAGTGCCCGGAGTGTGGGCATGATCTGGTGATCCGCTGGGGTCGCTTTGGAAAATTTATCAGCTGCTCAAATTTCCCTGAATGCCGCTACACTGAACCCTGGCTGGAAAAAATTGGTGTGCGCTGCCCGAAAGATGGTGGTGAGATTGTGGAGCGTAAAACCCGTAAAAATCGAACTTTTTTTGGCTGTGCCAACTATCCAGAATGTGATTTCACCTCCTGGAAAAGGCCCTTGCCACAGCCATGCCCGGAGTGTGGTGGTTTATTGGTGGAAGCCGATAAGCGAAATGCCCAATGTTTGCAGTGTGAGACGCGCTTTGCTCTTGACGCGATTCAGGTGGAAGAATTCGTTGAGGGATTGGATTGAGCTACCAGCGCCAACATGCTTAATGAAGTATAACCTGGCATAAGTCTTGCACCTTAGAAAATAGCACGGCGGACGAAACCGGTATCGCCTGGTAGATTGGTTTACCAGCATAATCTTTTGGGTGATATCGGGTAGTTGCATTTTTTGTAACTATCGTCTAAAATTAGAACAGTTAGACGAAGAATCTGCTGGAGTTATGCTATTTATTCACAATCCGGGAGAAAAAGATGGACGCAATTCGTGAACAACTCCAAAAACCCCTGGTAGCCGGCATTGCGGGTGGAATTTTAGGTTTGATCCTTGGCTGGTTTGTGATTGGCTGGGGATTATGGCCGGTTGAATATGTTGGCGCTCAACCTGGCGATATGCTCTACCAGGAACAAGTCGACTATCTGCGTTCGACCATCGAAGCTTATGGGACCACGCGTGATGCGCTCAAGGCTGTCGAGCGCTATAACAAATTAGGTGAGAATGCCCAAAGAGCTCTGGCAGATATCGTGGCAAACCCGGCTGGTCTAAGCCCGGATTTACTCCAAGCCTTTGCCACCCTGACGCTAACTCAGCCACAAGTTACTCCGCTCCCCGGAGAGACTCCACCAGCCAGTACGGCTGAGCCCGAAGAGGGTTCAGGCAGCTTGCTGCGCACCCTTCTGATTGGCCTGTGTGTAATAACGGTTATAGTTCTGGCTGTTGTGGTTGTGCTTTACTTCTTGCGAAGCCGGAGTTTGAGTCCCATGACCAGTTCTCCGGCGATGGAAGCTCAGCAGGCAGCCCGTGATGCACAGCATAAAGATTATGTATCTACTGGCGCTGAACCACCTCTCACCCAATTTATGGCCTCTTACAAAATTGGCGACGATCTATTTGATGACTCTTTTAGTATCGATTCGCCCACCGGTGAATTTCTTGGCGAATGTGGGGTGGGGATTTCCGAAACGATCGGAGTAGGCGAGCCCAAACGGGTGACAGCCTTTGAGGTCTGGCTATTTGACAAAACGGATATCCAGACGGTGACCAAGGTCTTGATGAGCACCCATGCCTATGAAGATGATACGGTTCGCCAGCGCCTGGCTGCCAAAGGTGAGCCAATCCTGGTTGAGCCTGGGATTGAGACTGTCCTGGAGACAGAATCCTTGACCATGGTTGCCAGGGTTGAAAGCCTGGGTTATGGGGATGGAGCCTTACCCGAACAGAGTTTCTTTGACCGCTTTATCCTGGAGCTTTCTGTCTGGCCCAAAGCTTGATCCCAATACAGACGAACGATAACGTTTAACCGAACAAGAGGGCTGCACCAGATCGGGCAGCCCTCTTGTTTATTATTAGTCTTAGGCAACAGGTATAAACTTACTCGATCTTCAGGATTTTTAATCGCACAATACCCCCTGGCGTCTCTGCTTCTACCCATTCACCAATTTTGCGGCCCATCAGTGCTCGTCCGATGGGTGACTCGTTGGAGATTTTCCCCTGGCGTGGATCAGCTTCCTTGGCGCCAACCATTTTGTATTGTTCGGGCTCGTAATCCTCTTCCTGGACAGTAACCAAAGCGCCTACGCTTACTTGATTGCGGTCGATTTGTGCTTCTTCAACGATGATGGCATTCGAAAGCAAGTAGTCCAACTCCTGGATGCGGCCTTCCAGAAATCCCTGATCTTCCTTGGCCTTGGTGTAGTCCGCGTTCTCGGACAAATCACCTTGCGAAATGGCTTCACGCAATCGTTTGGCCAGTTCCGTTCTTCGGGGACCTTTCAATTCCACCAGCTCAGCACGTAATTTCTGCGCACCTTCGGCAGTCAAATAAGGTTGTTCAATCATCATACCTCTCCAAATTGATCTAAAGGTAATACACTCCAAGGCGCAATAAGAATTCTCATTGCGTGGTAGCAGGGGCGCCGCGAAAGCCCCATCTGAGTTAAGGTTTTATAGTCGGATCAAGCAGTTTCTGGTAATCTTCCACCGCATAACGATCGGTCATACCAGCAATATAATCGCAAATCGTCCGCTCCAGGCTGCGTTCCCCAATTAATATTTGCACATGGTGGGGGAGCATTTCCGGTTCAGCCATGTAAGACTGAAAAAGCTTGTTGATGATCTGTTCAGCTTTTACTGCCATCCGCACCACGCGATGATGGCGATAAAGATTGGCATATAAAAAGTCTTTCGTCTGCCGGTTGCGGCGGGTCATATCCTCGCTGAAACTGATCACATTATATGGTAAGCGCTGCAAATCTTCGACAGATTTTACGTTGCTTTCCCGCAGGCGTTGATCGGTGGTCTGAACGAGGTCCGTCACTTCCATGCCAATTAATCTGCGAATCAGCCGGTGGCGGTTGAGATCATCTAGAATGGGTCCGTGCCATTCGATACTATTGACTAGTATTTCCCACAACGTGATACCTTCTAACATATACGGGTTGATCATCCCTGAACGCAGCCCATCATCCAGATCATGTGCTGTGTAGGCCAGTTCATCGGCTACGTTGGCTATTTGTGCTTCCAGGTTACCGCGCAGCTCCGGATTATATTCAGAAGCATCCGAAATATCGTATTCCGATTCGTGTTTGACAATCCCCTCACGTACCTCCCAGGTCAGGTTCAGGCCGGGGAACTCAGGATAGCGCTGCTCGAGCTTGGTCACAATCCGCAAGGATTGTTTATTATGATCAAATCCCCCATGATCTTTCATCAAGCGTGACAGGGCTACTTCACCTGAATGTCCAAACGGGGGATGTCCCAGGTCATGGGCAAGGCAAATGGCCTCGATCAGATCTTCATTGCCGCCCAGGGCACGGGCAATTGTGCGTCCAATCTGGGCCACCTCCAGCGTGTGGGTGAGTCGGGTGCGATAATAATCGCCTTCGTAATTGATAAAAACCTGCGTTTTATATTCGAGACGTCTGAAAGCGGTTGTATGCAGGATGCGGTCGCGGTCACGCTGAAAGGCTGTCCGATAATCCGGTTCATCTTCCTTGATGACTCGCCCTTTGGAATTCTTACTCCGTGCACCATATGGGGCCAGAGCCTGGTCTTCGAAATTTTCCAATTGCACGCGAGAATATAGCATAGCTGGCCTTCTGAAACTGACAACAATTCTAAATGCAGGTTGACTGGTAGTAGGATAAGTCTAACTCAGGTTGATTGGACTGTCAACTTGACCTCGTCCAACCAACCACAAACAGGGTACCCGCAGATTAGAAAGATATCTGCGAGTACCCGTGGTCCTCATGCTGAGGACTTAGACCTTTGGATTGGAATTAGCCTAAGGACACACCTGGAAGGTTGTATCATCAACAAACATAGCTGTGATACCATCACTGCCATTATTGTACACACCAAATTGCAGCCGGATTGTCGATCCGATGTAATCGCTGACGTCAAATTCATAATAGGTCCATGTTTGGGCATTGCTACGCGTCCAAAGCAGGGTGTCGATCCAGTTGCCGTATTGATCCAGGATCAGAACATATTGGACATCTCCCGCCAGGACTTCGGTACTCAGCAATGCGCTGGTAGGGCGTTCGATGATTAACAAGCTGACTGACTCGGTAGTAATTGGATAGATCCACATGCCTATGGTTGCACTATCTGCAGTCCACTCGACCGACGCGCTCTGGTAGGCATCAGAGTAGCTGAAACGGTTGTGTGCAGCAACTAAAATCCCATTGCGCATAGATTGCAAGCCGGTGTGGAATTGGGTTGTGGAATATCCGGCTGAGAATGCTGTGATCGGGATGCCCCAGCCTTCGGTGGTTTCAAACGTGGTGTTCTCGAATTTCTCGGTGCAAACTCCAGGCAGTGGTGTTGGAATGCCGGTTGGTACTACAGTTGGTACTGGAGTATCGGTAGGAACTACGGTCGCTGTGGGAGTTGCATCTTCGAAACAAATGTCCAGGAAGGCATCATCCACGAACATGGCTGTCTGCCCATCGATCCCGTCATTGTATGTGCCAAACTGAATCCGAATGGTTCGGCCGCGGTACTCGGTCAAGTCAAACACCAGGTTAGTCCAGGATTGGGTGTTTTGCCGGTCCCAGTATAGATGGTCTATGATATTGCCGTACATATCCAGAACCAGGATGTATTGCAAATCGCTGGTCAGGACTTGTTCAGACCACGCCCCGCTTTCAGGCGCGTCTGGCAAAATCCGGCTGATCGGCTCACTGCTGACCGGATACATCCATAGATTGAGGGTGACACTGGTAGCGGTCGCTGGGATGGTTGCCATCTGGAATGCGTCAGAATAGCTGTACACATTGATGAGTGGATTGGTGATACCGGTGCGCATAGATTGCTCGCCAGTATGTACCTGGGCCGCCGAATAACGCGCCATATAGGTGGTGATCGGAATGCTCCATCCATTGGTAGCTTCAAAGGTGCTGTTGACGAAAGCATTGTTACAACCGCTCACCGGAACTGGGGTTGGCTCGGTGCCATCATCGCACAGCTCCAATGACACATCATCGGCGAACAAGGCGCTCACTCCGCCATACCCGTCATTGTAGGTGCCGATTTCAATCTTAATGGTTTTGCCAATATACTTATCGAGATTGAACTCGTAGAAACCCCATTGGCGAGCATCGCTCTGCATGGAGAGTACGAACTCGATCAATTCATTGGTCGTTGGGTTCAATACCACAACATACTGAATATCGCCGATTGTTGGGGCATCTATGGCTTCAATCCCTGTTGGGCGAGCGACAAAATTATCCGCCAGGTCCTCGAAGATCGGATAAAGCCACATGCGCAGCCGTGCAGAAGTCATATCCCCGGGGATGGTGACGAGCTGTCTCCCAGATGAATAGCTAAATATGTTAGCATCTGGGTCTGTATTGGTGATCCCGGTCTTCAAGGCGCGCAGGCCAGTATGGGCAGCGGTATCTACAATGCGCGCGGGTCGGGCAGTAATGGGTAATTCCCAGGAATCATCATCGAGCTCAAAGCCGCCATTGATGATCGCTTCACTGCAGGCAGCCAGGGCATCGAAATTTGCCACCGCATTTGTCCCCGGCAGTTCGAGATCGATTACCGATGGATTGAAGCGCATTCCATCTTTTTCGGGCGCCAGGCTGTGGTTGCCTGAGAGAACTGACATTTGGTAGATACCATTGGCATCCGTTGTTACGCTCAGACCGCTGGTGTCCACGACGCTGACCCCGGCCAACGGTTGCTCGTTGGCATCGAGAATTTGACCGCTGACTCGATAGCTGGGGTTATTGGCAATCAGTGGAACATAAACAAAGTTTTCTTGGGAATCTTTCGGTATCGTGGGGGGAACAACATCCTGCAATCCACTGGCCTGCGTTGTCGTGGTTGTAGACCAGGGCAGGAATACCGTACTTGCAATCAGGATAATGATCAAGGCAATTTGGATGGCGCGTCTCATAGGTGACCTCCTGAAAAGATTGGGAGTGAGATCGTTTGCCAGATAACGAGCTCACTGGTTTACGCTGGACTCATTTCATAAACATTGCAGAAATGATGCCAATTCAAGCATATATAAATTGTGATCGAAAGTCAACTGCCAACTTGATTAGGTTGATTTTCATTTTTGATTATAGACTCGTTGACAGTGTAGCCAAAATCCAGTATAGTGGATATGTATACTCCGATATATGCTGTGGCGGGAATTCCAGGAATTAGTGCCCTAAAGCCA